>Ga0307930_1001069_pt1 | contig 21965 bp, 19 predicted proteins | sample OrgLakmetageno46_FD_203161 | JGI IMG/M metagenome (GOLD analysis project Ga0307930, IMG submission 203161) | Saline water microbial communities from Organic Lake, Antarctica - #46 | ecosystem: Environmental > Aquatic > Non-marine Saline and Alkaline > Saline | place: Antarctica: Organic Lake...
TCTTTAAGGTATTAAAGAGGGTGCAACCACTTGCGCGCCTTGCGATGCGGGCTACTACAGTGATGAGTACGCAGTCAACTGCACTGCTTGCGAACCCGGTTACTACAGCGGCAATGCCGCGAACGTCTGCCTGGAGTGCCCCGCGGGAACGTACAACGCCGAAAGGGGCCAAGGCGTCTGCGCTTCATGCTCAGGCGAAACATATTCGAGGGTGAAGTCTACTGTTTGCGAGCTTTGCGTGGAAGGGTAAGCAGGAACTTCATGCGTGTAGTATTTCTTGCGACATTCGTATATGGTCTTGACCATTGTGTATACGCCACCCTTGACGCAAGTGAGCCACAAAAGTTACAAGCCAAAACTTCACTTCGCCCTTGCATATTTTTTGTGTGTGTCTGCTGAAGGTACTACTACGGCGAAGACGGGGCTTGCGCGCAATGTCCTCCTGGTACAATATGTGACACTGACGGAGGCTCTACGCAAGAGAAAATCATGGTGGCTGAAGGCTTCTGGCGTATTCATTCCAAGAGCACTGAAATTCATAAATGTCCTTTGCCGGAAGCATGCGTTGGGGGCGTAAATTTTACGGAAAGCGACAGCTACTTATTGAATGCCGCTGGTTATTGCAAGGACGGGTACTTCGGCCCCATGTGCGGAGTGTGCATAAACGACAACGAGGGCCCTTATGACGACTATTACTTCAACCCAGATGCTCAAACGTGTGACGCCTGCTTGGACCTGGAAGATCCCGTGTCGATCTTTATCAATTCCCCGACGCTTTTGTCATTCACGGCGATTATGGTTACTGTTGCGATAATAATCTTGAGGTTCATGTTTTGCACGGAGGCCAAAGACTTGGATTCAAAGGTTAGGCACCACTCATCAATTTTTGAAACTGTATCTGTTACAAATTGTGAGTCTTGAATTTGTCTAAGTATTATGTTTGTTTCTTTTCAGTCTTTCTACTTTTACTTTTTCTGACTGAGACGATTCTGATTTACAATCCCATGGTGCATGACAGGTAAGCACGGTGCGCAAAGCCGAAGGCGTCGCTGAACGAGGATTCAACGGCAAAACGCGAATGAAATGCCTCATGAGTTTTGGCCAAGTGACTGCAAATATCGGGTTTACATGTTCAGTGACTTTTCCGCCAATATTCGAGAGAATGCTGAGCATTTTGTCGTTGTTCAACATGGACCTTTTGCCAGCTCTTGGCCTCGCCTGCCGTAAGTCACTACTTCTAGCTCCCTTTGAACAGCATTTTCGTTGGGTTGTCACTATTAAGTTGATGTCTCGATCACCGCACTCACTTCATGTCCACTACGAAATCTCCATGCTGTTGTGTTTCTGTTGGCCAATTAGGCTTTCCTGGCTTCGACTACATGAACAAGATGTTGGCCGTTACGCTATTTCCTCTCAGTATACTTACTCTGCTTGGCTTAGTCTACGGCGCTATCTCTATTCGCTCCAGGATGACCGGCAAGCCAGACCCACGAGGCGCAACAGTCATTTACATCTTTCTTTTTTTCACGTTCCTCATTCTCGTCCAGTGCAGTTCGACGGTCTTTGACTTCTTTCAGTGCAAATCATTTCCAGAGGCGCTGAATGAGTTTGGTGAAAGCCAAGAAAAGAAATACTTGAATAGAGATTACTCTGTGGATTGTTTCAGTCCTCGGTACAATTCGTTTATCCCTTACGGCCTTATCATGATCGCGGTAAGATTACAGTAAATGCATACTTTTTATATGAACGTATGCTTTGATTTATACGAATTGTTTGTGCTCTGCCTCGGTAGATATATCCTGTAGGCATCCCATCGCTTTATTTTACTCTGGTGAAGAAGTACAGCCACATCCTTTCAGACCAAGCGGCACTTGATATGGAAGCTGCGTACAACTACCCGCACGTTGGGCATGTGCTTTTCCTTGTCGAGGTATCCACCGATGTCTTGTTCTTTCTTTGAGTGATTTGATACACAGAGGGGTGTACCTATTTCACTTTTGTTCGTGCATGTTGCGTGCTTATGCTGCAGGCATACAAACCCGAATTCTACTGGTTTGAGGTGCTGGAATGCGCTCGACGCTTGATGCTTGCTTCTGTGATTGGCATTGTTAACCCTGGCACAGCAGCTAGTGCCATCTTAGGAATCTTGGTGTGCTTCATGTTTTGCCACGTATTCGAAAAACGGCCTTTCAAAGAAAATGATGACAACGAGCTCAGCGTTGTGCTTGCCTGGAGCCTAACCCTTTTTTTCCTGAGTGCAATCTGCATCAAAGCAGACTTGGCTGAGGACAGCGGTGAAGAGCAAAGATTATTCGGCATTGCCCTAACGGTCATTTTGGCCACTGGTCCAGCTCTCATTGTGTTGCAAACTGCGAAAGCGGTTTTGGAGCATTTCGTGTCAAAAACGAAGAAGAATCGCACCGACGACATGGACGAAAGCGAGCACGAAGAGAAAGTCAACACGCTCAAGACCCGGCGACGGCAGGCTCCAATTGGCTTGTACAAGACCATGAACAAGACCCGGGGCAGCATCTCCGTTTATCAGAACGACGAAGACGACGACCATGACTTGGAAGGTGGTTTTTCGAACGCACGTTTACCGCCCAAACGCCTCGTTGAAAGCCGAAGTGGTGAAGTTAGCCTGGAAGACTTGCCCGAGAGTGTGGCAAAGATGTGGGACATTGAATTGAACAAGGACCCGAAGAAAGCTCAACGCCTGCAAGACATGCGCGCGAACATGAGCAAAGGGGGTGACCGGCGCCCAAGCACTCAGTTCAAACGAAAAGATGCTGGTACGAAACCAAAACGTAGAAAGAGTGCAGTCAAGAAGGCACAAGAGGCCGAACAAAAAATGCGGTCCCGGGCAGGCGACTCAACAGAAATTGGTTTCGATGCCCTGATTGGTGCGAATTCGTTTGACTTTGCTGATGCTACACCCATTGTGCGTCGACAATCATTTACGGAAGCGGGCCTTGATCAAATTTCTCTCCCGAACATGGAAAAAGTTTCGCTGCGGCAGAGGCTCTCAGTGCGGAATTCAGCCTCAAGGAATAAGACGACTGAGCCGGATGATTGCACGGGCGATTTCGAGACGAGCTTAGCTTTGCACACAGTCTCATCGCCAAGGCGCGCGGTAGATGATCCTGACTTCGAGGATTCCATGACTCGCACCGATGGTGTCGTCTTGAAAGGTAATTCGCGTGATCCTGATGGTACCGAGTCCGCTGAGCAGCTGAAGTCGTTTGCCACGAATTCGGATATGCGTATTGTCCTAGGTATGAAAAAGAAGTCGCTCTGGGAACGCATTTCAGTGCCAAAGGAAACATTCAAAGACAACGTGAGCGATGCAGAACTCGCAAATGACTTCTCGCTGACGAGCGGGCAAGAAACTAAGATAGAGGGCGATGCATTGTCATGGGAGGCGACTGCGCCGCTGCCGGGCACAACGCAAACTCTGCGCAACCGTGGCGCCACCCTTGATTCTTCAGAATCGATCCCTGGATTTATTTCCCACAATGATAATGATGATGATGAGGACCCGGTTTACGAAAGTGGAACTGTACCCGATTTTCTGGCGTCAATCAAATTTGGCGTCTTTTGGCGCGATTTCGAGAAGCGAGGCTACAAAACATTCAGTGCCTTTGTCGATTCAAGTCGGATCAGTGATGACGATTTGAAGAGTATGGGCATGGGAAAAGCCAAAACCCAATTATTGCGTCGCCTTCTGAAGAATGGAGCCGCTCAAAGTTACCTCAAAGCCATTGTTGTTATACTTGGTGCCTCCTTTACTGACGCCGAAGTCAAAGTGAAGTTTCAGGCTGTCCTTCAGTTGCACGCCGCAGACGGCCTCAACCCAAGTTTATTTGAAGAACTGATGAATGCGCTTCTCTCAGAGAAAGCTTATGAGTTTGACTTGCCTTCAAGCAATGATCTGTTGTGGGCGTTCGAGGTTGTCGACGTTGACCGAAGCGGTTTTCTAGATGAGGACGAAGTGGCAGTTATCTATAAAGTAGCGCGCTCTGGGCAGCTCAAGGGGAAAAGCATTGCAGATCAAAAAGAAAACTTCAAAGAGTTACTCGTCGCGATGGGTCTTCCTATGAGACCTGAACCCGTCACAAGTATATCCCTGGTTTCGTCTGAAGAGGATCAATTGCAAGGGGCCCAGAAACAGGATTTGCACGACTTTTTGGTGAAGTACAAGCTTGACAAGTATGAAACGGCTTTGGTCACTCAAGGTCTTTCAACTATGTCCTCCCTTGACGACAAAGCACTAGCAACTGACGAAGCTCTAAAGGCTTGTGGCATGAGCGCTCTGGAGATGCGCAAACTTCGAATTTTTATTGCGAAATTTAAGTTGGACAATCCTGCAGCTTTCGTCGTCGCAAGCATCGGGATGGCCTTCGGTGACAAGGATGAGGATCTACCTTCTAAGAGTCTATCAGTTGGCGGTTCTGTTACGTTGAATGAGTCTAATGGTGAACTGCCGGAAGGTACCAAAGGTAAAGTCGTGCAGTTACACCACAACGATGGCGATGCTGAATGTATTTTCGAAACTTTTATCGGACCTATGAGGGTCACCTGTAAAATGACACTTCTTACTCGAGTTGAGCAACCCGGTTTGGCATTTGAAAGACAATTCCGAGAGAAATTTGCCGAAACGCTGAAGACAAAAGGCCTGGATGGGCTCACTCTCGAGGCGTTCAAGGAGTTGGCTAAGGATCTCCTCCAGAATTACGAAGGGGTTGCAGACGTTGATTTACCACAAGACAAAGAATTAGACGTGGCCTTTTCAGTGGCAGTTCCGAGCAAGAGCAACCTTCTCAACGAAGACAATTTTTTGGCGCTCATGCAAGTCATTGCCCAATACGACACTTCAAACATCAAGAAATTGAGCGTCTTCTCGAAGAAAAAAGTGCACTTCAAGAAATTATATGAGACGATTCTTGCTGCGAACGCCCTTCGCGCGCAGCAAGGAGCAGCGAGGAAGTTAGTCAAATGGCGCAGGCGCGGTTCAACACGCAAAGCGAACAATGAACTGGACGAGATGCGCTCTTATTTGGAGCAATGCAAGCTCGAGTCCGTGGTTGAAACATTGACGGCCCATGGGATTAAGAACTTAGCTGCCTTGCATGACCCTGAGCAAGCGTCAGACGAGGCTTTGATGGCATGCCTCAATAAGCTTGAGTTCAGGCGGCTGCGCTTGTTTATGGCGAGAAACAGCGCCGTTCCAGCATCTCCAACACCTGAAGCACATGCCTCAAGTAGTCCTGGTGGTTCAAAGTCGCCTGCACTATCCCCATCTCCGAAGCCGAGGCGAAGCGTGGCGGCTGGCTTGTTTGGTGTGGTCCCTCAAGGGTCAGAATTATAAATGATAGCACATCCACTCTCTCCTCCCCTTCACTTTCACTTTCACTGTCACTGTCACTGTCACCTCCCACAACACTGCTCTGCATCCTTTTATCTTTTACACGAAGGAGCATGTACTGCAGATAATACCAACTACTGCAACAAACACGTGATAAGCAAGTGAATTATTTTTACTACATATGGTCCTTCTTTAAATCTTTAGGATTTTAGGAATCCCATCCCTATCCCAAGCACCAAGCACCAAGCGCCAAGGTCCCCACTTTATTTTACTTCAATAGAATCTATAGCTCCCCAATTCGATTTCGAATTACACATGTCGTGATGTCGTGTTCATCGGCCATGTACGTAGAACCCGCTGCGAATGCGAATGAATAGTACACTGGTGTCTTCTGTCCTGTGATGAAGTGATGTGCTTCCACTTTCACGGGGCAAGTCACAAGCCAGATCGGAGGCGCTTCTCAGGAACCTCTGAACCTCTAGTTAATACTCCCCAAAAATACAAAGAAACACCACTGTGGCAAATAGCAACAGAAAAATGTAACCTTCAGAACAAGTCTGACTGGGCTAAGTGTCCTTTTGCGTAATGCAATTGTAATCATTTACTCTCGAGGTGTCCTTCAGCCATCAGGCATCAGGAGGTTTGGGAATGGAGTGAGTCAGCTGTCTCCACTTCGACCTGCCCTTGGCAATGGCGATCCACTCATCTCAACAGCCACTGCAACAAAAAGCACGATAAGCTATCAAGACCCCGAGGTCGTTTGTCGGTTATCACATCGGCCCCGGGCCCTAAAGAGGGGCCTGCCCTACGGTGCTTAGGTGCCCTCGAAATGAATATTTGGGTTTGGATCGGGATATGGCTTCATCAAAACGCAGCTTTATGCTATTTGTTGTTGTTTCTTTGCAATTGGGGAGTATATAATCTAATCTATGGAAATCAGCGGAGTCACGCAAACCACACTGAATTTTCTCCCATCGTTATAATATCGCTCGGAGCCTTATCGGATTATTACCGTCTACGGCCGTCCGATAGATGGTAGTCGTTCTTCAATCGTCCACAGTCCACGGTCCACAGTCCTTACAGTACAGTAGTCCACAGCCACACAGTCCACAGTCCAAATTTAATTTGGCTACAGGGAGAAGAAGACGTGTGAGAATTTGAGACACGTGTCTCAATCACGTGTCACGTCGCTGTCGTTGTGTTAGCAAGAGGCACGAGGCAGGCTTCAGCAGTATTCATTCGTTTAGTCTTCATAGATGGCGTCTGAGTTCTTGAAAGCAGACATTGAGGAGCTTAAGGCTCTTCGCGCGAAATCGACTCGCGTGCGAAGCCAAACTGCGCTCGATGCTGCCTTAGCTAGCGCTTCCGCCGCTCTTGCTGACCTTCCGCCAGAAGTATCCTCCGAGGCGACCCCTGAAGCTTCGGCAGCAGCGGAAGTGGCTGAGGTCAATAAGGGAGCTAACCCGAATAGAAATGAAGGTCAAGCGTCTAAAGCAAAGCCGCCACCACCAACATTGACGCCGGGAGCCTTTGTGAGCATCGGGACTTTTGGGTTCGACCCTGGTGCCTACGACTCACCATGGGTAAAAAAACAACCAACGATTGAGAAAGAATTTTACTTCATTCTGCCTTTTCACCGCCGCGGTGCCCAATCTTTAATTCATGTGCTTTCGATACTTTTTAAATATCAGTCTAATCATGCCCCTACTTACTCCTTTTGAACATGTGCGAAGGTGACGCTCTATATAGACCTCCCTGGGGTGGGCTCAATTGACAAGTCGGCGGTGTCTTTAGAATGCAAGAAAGACAGCTTTGACCTCACGGTAAAATCTCTATCAAGGGCTTCTTAAGATTTACTTCCTGTTTCTCCAAATTTTCTATTTAAGTGCACTTTCAGCATCTATATTCTTGCCCATGAACCTATAGGGTCTGCCTTTCCCGTGACGTTTCTTTGTGTACTGTCGAGCACACCCTACGCGCCTTACCTCAGGCACACCCTGCATAGTTGCTAAATTGTATCCATCTACATGTGGGCGCTGTAGGTGCGCGGCTTGCAAGGAAAAGACTACCGACTGCTCAAGACCAACCTCGAACACGACATTGTGCCGGCGGACTGCAAAACCATCGTGAAAGCCGACAAAATCGTCGTCAAGTTGAAGAAAGAAAAGGTGTGCTTGTGTGCCTGCTTTCCTCATGTATCTTTTAAATCACCTTCTTCTCGTCAAAGTGTTTTTATATGATTGGTCGACTGACTCTAATGGGCGTGGTTTGTGCCTGTGGTGCAACAGGGGGCATATTCGTACGAAAGCTGGCAAAGCCTGACGTCGAAGAAAGACAAAGTGGCCAAGGAAAAGGCCAAAGCTGACCCATCGGGCGGCATTATGGACATGATGAAAGACATGTACGGATTTACGAAGAAATCGCACGCTGCATGTATTTTGTAATTAGCAATTTTCCTCTGAATGTCTTAATCGTCCCTTCTGCACTGGAGGGTTATTACTGAGAGCACTTAGGTACATTTTTTTCTTTTTTCTTAGCTTCATGGTGTGTTCTGTCTTCAACCGGTCACTGTAGGTACGACTCAGGAGACGATAACATGAAAAAGATTATCGGCGAAGCAATGATGAAGAGTCGCTCGGAGCAGGTACGTGTAAGCAGTGTGAGAGAGAAATGCACATTTGTCGAGGGGTGGAAACGTGCGAAGAAGTTGCTTTCACAGTCACATTTTGTTTTCCTTTCCCACCCTTCATTTCCTCGATTTGACGCTTCTTTTGAATTACTTTGAAATGTTTTCTTTCGCAGAATGAGGCTTCCGCAACGGGCGACCCAGGAGCGGGCCTCGGCAGTAGCTTGAGCGGTGACTTGAGCGGTGGCTTCGGTGGTGCTGGCAGCGGCCTCGGCGACTTTTAATGGAGCACTTTAGATAAAGGCCATTCAGGAAGTGCATATGGTGACATCCCAGTAACATCAGGCGCATATTATGCACAGCCCCTTAATTTTATTTGAAAAGGCCCATAAATATCAGGAAGGGATATCTGGCTCTTTGTTTGGAGTACACTAAACTATGCACTTGATAAATTAAACGGGTTCTCGTCGACCAGAGATTAAAACACTGCATCTCAATGCACCAAGTTAGCAGTGAATTCAACACGTGAAGCGCCCTACAAATATTAGTGCGATATGTCTATTGCGACTTCAACAAATGATACTCATATGGCTCTATGGCAATTGGAAACACCCATGTCGTGGCTCATCAATAAACAGCACCTCATGATCCTCGCTCATCTACCGGAATTCGGGGTTAGGTTTCTACCGTGGAAGTGGAAGAGAGGGGACAGTGCAATGCGAATGTTTACGGCGACTTTTTTTGGAATGTACCTATGGTTTAGAAGGAATCGGAGTATTATGGCCGTGTACATGCCTTCCATCGATTGACTTCCTCCGTAGGGCTCGCGAGTGCTGGCGGTGAGTTTTCCGTCACCCGTGCAGCCACTGAACTTATTCATGATTGCGAAGAGAGTTTTCCGTCACCCGCGCAGCCACTGAACTTATGCATGATTGCGAAGAAGCTATCAACTACGTTTTTCTTTGCTTTTTGGCTGTTTCCTTGTCTCTGTTTATCCTAGTGGGCCTATGCTCGCAAGTCCTCTGTGGGTGAAAGCATCCTATCGGTTGGGAGGGTTTGACCTCGGTCTTGGAGAGAGGAATTTGGTTCAGGATGAGCGGTGACAGACGATGCTGAGATCGGCTGGCGCCCAACGCCTGAGAAAAAAACATTGAAACGATGCCCTAGTCTACTGGGGCAAAAAATAGCCAATAGAAATACCTCGTGGTCCTGGGACGTGATACACGAACGAGAACTATTTCCGAAAGGCGCCAGTTGGAGCCTTTCTTGGCCTTCTGGAGTGAATTTGCTAGCGCGTATGCAGCTCAAGTATATTCTTTATAAACCTCTGTGACTGCTGTGTTCTTGTCTTTCTTTGTTTTTGGGAGAGTGCTAACTAGACTAGACTAGACTAGACTAGACGGGCTTTGCATGCATGTCGGTCGTGGTCATGCAGCGTCCAAAACTGAGGCAATGTACTTTCCGCCGCCACAAATGGCGCATGAGGCTGCGGACACGTCTCGCTTTTAAATCAATGGCGCTGGCTTCATTGATTTATGTGGGAAGTTAAAGTACTTGGGTCAATGTTCCACTACTCACTTACCTCTGATGCAGATGTTGACAAGCGAATAACATCAGCGGCGGCTGCTTGTAGCGCCCTGAAAATATTTTCGCTGACAAGTATCTTTCTGTGGAATCTATGGGTGAAGTATAAAAGGCTCTTTACCTTACGATTGCCAAGCTTGGTCTTTGCGTGAAGATTTATTCATGCGCCTTCGGAATTTCCATAACAGGTGTGCACGTAGCATGTGCCGTGTGAACCTCCATCATACCTTCCGCCACCACATCGCTTCCGCGAGTCTCTACCGCCGTCTGGCAATTCTTGACATCTGCAGTTACTATCATAATCGGATTCTTCTTTGGGCTGGCCACGTCGCACGTATGCCCACGGGCTGGGCGACACAGAAGTTACTGACTGGTTGGGTGTCACATTCCCGACCGATTGGTTGTCCACAGCTGCCTTGAGGCAGGGCGTGTTTTGTCGTGCTGATGGGGCGCATAGCTTTCTTCGTTCGTTTTAATCCTTCTCTAGCTAGATGCTCACGTGCCATTCCGCTGTGGTGCTCACTGCCATTTGGCCATGGGTACATGATATCGTAGAAGTCGCCGCGTGATTCACGCGGATATCCAGTGCATGGATTTCAATGCGAGTTCAAGTATGCCTGTCCCATTTGATAAGACCACTTGCCGCTCCGTACTGCTCGTATAACGTTCTAGCAGCAACTTCTGTCCTAAATGTGCTCTTGGGTTTTTAAACACTCTTTGAAGATATACCCATCTACCCATATCCTTGGCATCTCTTTTAGCACTCTGTAATCCACGGGCCATGATGGCCATGCAGCGTGAGGGTTTTGCTACTTAGGCGTCCAAAAAGGAATCCGATTTATGTACAGAGGTGATGAATGCATACAATTCGTTTCGTGCGTGTGTGCTCAATTACTCCATGGGCGTTCAAAATGGATCTCGGGTCCACACTAACGACCAGGCCTTGTGCACTGCCTGAAATTTTGCAATTACAATTCCGCCACTTGTCGACCCTGCATTTGAGGAATCTCGCCAAACAAGCCTGCAACCATACCTCCCTCTGGTATCGCAGTCATCGATTCAGGAGAGACTGAGACCGCGCCCTCCTCAACGTCCAGAGAATATCGCTGAAGAGAACTTCTATCTACATCCCCGAACAAACCAGCTACCATGCCACGCTTGGGTCTTGCGGGAATCAGCTCGGAAGAAGCTATCACTTCTGAAGACGCTCTTAAAGCAGCATTCTCGCTAGAGATACGCGCACTAGCCGGTGAGAATACCGTAACGCCATTATGCTTTGCAAGAAAGGCGCGCAGCCGCCGCAACTCCAGCTTGTTCATGCACGCCTCGAGCACTGCATCAGTGGCTTGATTGGGGTCTTGCAAGGCAGCCACGCTTGCAATCCCGTGAGCCGCCAATGCATCGACAACTGAGGCAAGTTTCCCGAGCTCCAAAAACGAGCGCATCTCCTCTAGCCTTCGAAAAGATCTACGGGCTACTACCAGCCTACGCCACTTCACCAACTTGCTTGCCGCTACTTCCTGTGCATGAAGGATGTTCGCTGAAAAAACTGCCATGTATGTCTTCTTGAAGGTTGCTCTACTTTTGGAAAAAACTTTCAGTTTGCCCATATCTTTGACACCTCCTTGAATGATAACTTGAATCAAGGCCAAAAACGCATTTTCACTGATTCCTCCATGCTTGTTCTGGTCCGTTGCTGCAAATGCAGCGTCTAAGTCTTTATCCTTGGGCCAGTCCATTTCGGGCACATCTTGGAAATTCTCTTTGAATATCTTCGTGACAAGTTCTCTGAAAGCAGCTTTATCGAGCTTGTTTAGACCTCTTGACTTCAGCGTATCCGCATATTTTGCTCGGAGAACTTTTTCGTTGGCCCAAAATGGGTGCTTAATACTGTTATCAGGCACCTCCATTCGAGCAAGGCGCGTCATTGCAAAAGTAAAGGTCTTGGATCCAGTCGCGGTTTCGAAGAGGCATTCTGCTTCGCCATCTTCTTCAAAAACATGCACAACTTTGCCCATTGTGCCGGCAGGTAGTTCATCATCGGAACCTTTCCACACAACGGAATCGCCAACAGATAACATAGAAGCAGGAGAAGCGACACGTTTGAGGCGCGTCAGCGAAAACGTGAAAGTTTTAGGTCCAGCTACAGCGTCAAACAGGCATTGTGCTTCGCCATCTTTTGTAAAAACGTGCACGACTTTGCCGATAGTGCCAGCAGGCAGTTCATCATCGGAACCTTTCCACACAACGGAGTCACCAATGGCCAAGACAAGATTTAGGCGCTTCATTGCAAAGGTGAATATCTTGAGCCCAGCAGCAGTCTCAAAAAGGCACTCAGCGTCGCCATCCTCATGATGTATTTGTGTGATCTTACCCACAGTGCCGGCGGGTAGTTCATCATCGGAACCTTTCCACGTGACAAAATCACCAACTGACAGCATGGATTCATCGCTTGGAATGCCAGCGCCATTCTCGGTAGCAGGGAGAGAAAAAGCTGAGGGTTTTATGCTTTTATACTTCGAAATAAAAACACGTAACTTGCGCGTTTCAAGAGCACCCAGGCCACACGCAGCAAGTAACTCGTTCGTAGCTAGGTCCTTATCACTGAGGGAAGTTAGGTCGGAGAGCTCTTGAGAGACCAAAGTCGGTTCGAACTTCTCCAACTTGTAAGTTACCAAGAACTCGTGCAAATTATCGCGCTCGATTACGTCAAAGGATCGAAATTCTTCTGTCGGTGAAAGATCATTTGACTGGTCTTCAGCGCTGCGGTCTGCAGCCGAGGTCATACTCACTGCGTCGGCTACAGGGACAGCATCATTCGGCCCAGACAATGAATTGCTAGCGCTGCTTGAAGAGCTTAAAGGCGACGGATCCTTATGGGCCGCTGTCTTGGCAAGTACATCCTCAAATGAACCAGGCAATGAGCCATTGGCGTCTGCCGTGAACTTCTCATCAGGTGCAGTGGGTTTGGCGTCTTCATCATCACTCAATAATCCCTGGGTGAAACTCAGAAAATTTTGAGCTGCATTTTTCTTCAAGACTCGGCGAAAATACTGAATCTTAACTTTTCCCATACCCATTTCCTTTAATTCGTCGTCTGAGAAATTGCTTTGATCAGTGAAAGCACGAACGGTCTTGTAGCCACGTTTTTCAAACTCAGGCCAGAAGGCATCCATTTTTATGGCCGCCAAGAATGCCTGAACAAAACGGCAAATTTAGCGCGAAGATATAAAGTATGAAATAAAAAATTATCGAAGCATCAAATGTTTCATGCTGTATACTGGCATATGCAAATTAAACTGCAGTTGTATTACAATCTAAAGAACAAATTTACCGGCACAGTTCCGTTTTCATAAAGTGGAGTCTCTTTCGAAGCTCTGAAAGAATTCTGCCGTGCACTTTTCTTCAATTGCTTGGATAATCCTGACACATTTAACGACTTCTTGAAGTCCAATTTCTTCGATGAGAACAAAGTTGCTTTGCTTAGCCCATTGACCTTCCCAGCACACGCCAATTTATAGATAGCCAGAGCTTCATTTTCATCAATGGTATTGTTATTGTCTGTGTCAGCAACCTCGAATGCCTGTGTCAAATCTTGATCCGACGGCATGTTTCCTTCAATAGCGCCTTCTTTAAGTACAGACTTGATGAAGTCTTTGAACTGGCTAATATCGAGCTCATCTACGGCACATGACTGAAGCACTACCTGGTATTTGGCTCTAACTTCATTGTCCGAAAAGACACTTCCATCGCTAGTGTCATTTGCTTTGAGGTAGATCTGTACAGCGCCGTGTTTCAGAAGCCGGCGAAAGAATTGAATCGTTACCTTCCCCATACCCATACCTTCAAGAACTTCATTGCTGAATTCATTGGAATCCATGAAGTCGCTAAACATCGTGTAACCTCGTATTTCGAACTCGGGCCAGAATGCACCCATCTTGATCGACGCTAAGAAATCTGAAACTGTCCCTTTTCTGTGCTCCGAATTATTCACTGACATCGCGAACGCTGACGCACGATGGCGTCTTGGCAATCGAGCAGGAATACCCGCTGCATCAAATGACCTCTGAAAGTTTGCCTTTCTCGGTATATATATACTCGTTCCCAATCCCTTCACATGCCCAGCGCTAGCCAGCTTGTAGAGCGCCACAAATTCATCTTCATCCACCAGTCCACTTCGGTCAGTGTCAGCGACCTCGAAAGCCCAGTCCAAATCTTGATCTGATGGCATGTCTTTAACTGCCTTGTCTTCCTTAAGAAGCGTCTTGATGAGTTTTTTGAACAGAGCACGGTCCAATTCGTAGACCTTATGTGACTCTAACATCGCATGGCATTTGATTTTGATATTTGCTTCTTCGTACAAGCTTGCTTTGTATTGAATCCCTGCTCCAGATAAATCTCCATTACTTTCATTATGAAAAGTAAGGTTGCGCTTGACTCCCTCGCTTTGAGAATGTGGTGTTGAGATTGGCCCCCAGTCATCTTCGCCCTCGTCTTTTGCTTCCACTTGACTGATAGTAGGCCTTGGAGATGTCTTCGGTGAAAACTTATTGTTTCGCTTCGGTAGTAACATTTCACGCAATGCCAAGCGTGTCTTGAAGTTGCTTTGGGGGTGCTCCATTTCACTTTCATCAACATTAAACGTTGCTTTACGCACTGCTAAACGCTGCCTCAGTGATAAGTTCTCCGCGTTTGAGGTCAGGATAGCGTCCAGATCCTGTTCCGTGAAAGACTTGCGCTTCACAATAGGCGTAGTGTCACCAGTGTCAAGCGATATACCCGAAAAAAAGGTGCCTCCTCCACCTTTTACAGGGTCATCAACTTCAAGGTCAACTGATTCACTCAAAGTTGACCACCGGTTGCGTTGCACTTCATGTGCTTTCTTGCGATCACTCCCAACGTAAGTCCGATCTGTGCTTCTCGACTGCCTGCTAGTACGTGCGTCACGGCTCATGTTCGCTCGCATGTCACCCAGCCGCCGAGCCTGACGGGGATCGCTTAAGTCCTTTGCCCAAATTTTGGACACGCTACTCGGCAAATCTTCTAGTTGTACATCAGCGTTGCGGTCTTCGACGAGACGCTTGGGTGGCAGGCGAGCAAAACTGGAACCTGTTTCCAGATCTGCTTCAGATGAAAGACTGCCCCGAGTTTTGTTCATCGTTGTAAACATGGCAATCGGTGCTTGCCTTCGCCGGTACTTCAGCGTGCTGACCTTCTCTGCTTGATCGTCATCATCGAAATCATCATCACTGCTATCTTTCTTCCTAAAAAATAGATATTGCGCAACAGCACTCAACGTTTGCAATATAATGAGAACTGGTCCAGTGGCTAATATAACTGTAAGGGCAATGCCAAACAGTTTCTGTTCGTATCCGCTGTCTTGCGTTAAGTCCGCTTTGATGCAGATAGCACTGAGAAAAAATAAAGTGAGGCTCCAGGCAAGTACAATGCCGAGATCATTATCGTCGTCATCCTGGTAGGGCCGTTTTTCGAAAACATGACAAAAACAGTAGCAAACTAATATTCCCAAGATTGCACTGGCTGCTGTGCCAGGATTAACAATACCAATCACCGACGCAAGCATCAGGCGTCGAGCACATTCCAACACCTCAAACCAGTAGAATTCGGGCTTATAGGCCTATGTACAAGAAAAAAAGTCGATAATGAACTGTTGAAGGAAAGTGAGCACAAACATTATCTCGTTCTCCAAGAAAGAAGATCAAACCTCGACAAGAAAGAGCACATGCCCAACATGCGGGTAGTTGTACGCAGCTTCCATCTCCAGTGCCGCTTGGTCTGAAAGTATGTGGCTGTACTTCTTCACGAGAGTAAAATAAAGCGATGGGATTCCAATCGGGTATATCTTCGAGACATGCACGAAATAGCAAAAAATAGAATAATCATATTTTGAATAATACAGCACTCAATGTTTGATACAGTGGATTGATACAATTGTAATCAAATATTTGCTGTCTTGATTCCAGAAGCCTTACCGCGATCATTATGAGCCCATATGGTATGAAAGAAAAATAGCGTGGGCTATTACAATCCACCGAATAGTCCCTGTTCAAGTATCGCTTTTCTTCGATTTCACCGAACTCATTGAGCGCCTCAGGAAATGATTTGCATTGGAAGAAGTCAAACACCGTCGAACTGCACTGGACGAGAATCAGAAATGTGAAAAACAGAAACACGTAAATAACTGTTGCGCCTCGTTTGTCTGGCTTGCCAGTTATCTTGGCGCGGACTGCGATAAAAGTGTACATTAAGCCAAGCGTCGATAGTACAATGAGAGGAAAAATGGTAACGACGAGCAATTTATTCATGTAGTCAAAGTCAGGGAAGCCTGTCAGGCACCAAACAAACAGAAATGAATCGGTCACATTGTAAACCCCCGCGTGATAGAATTTATAGAGACAAGGATTACGTTTACGTGGTAACGCTAAAATTTCAACAATAGAGAAAGAGAGATTCGACTTACGGCAAGCAAGGCCGAGAGCTGGTAAAAGGTCCATATTGAGCACGGCAAACACATTTAAGATTCGCTCAAAAATTGGCGGGAAGGTTACTGAACACGTAAAACCAATGTTTGCGGTCACTTGGCCAAAACTCATGAGGCACTTCAGCCGCGTTTTGCCATTGAATCCTCGAACACCACGTTCAGCGACGCCTTCAACTTTACGCACCGTGCTAACCTATGTAGTAACATGAGAACATTTAACTTGGTGCTGAAAGCTTAGGGGAAAAGGTAAAACCAATCATTATACAATAGTTTTACACTCAAAGACACAGAAGTAATGTATCACCTTGGAATCCAAGTCGGCAGCATTGGTGCAAAATATAAACCTTAATATCAGGACCGCTACCACAATCATTATGCACACGAAAGCGATGAGCGTCGGAGATTGTATTAGGACTTGGAAAGGATCTTCGAGGTCAAAGCAGGCATCACACGTTTGAGTATCTGGGTTGAAGTAGTAATCATCATTGGGGCCAGTATTGTCATTTGCACACACTCCGCACATGGGGCCATAATATCCAGCTTTGCAATATCCAACGGCATTGTAAAAATAATTTGCGCTCGAGGTGAAGTTTTCGCCCCCAATGCACGCTTCTGGCAAAGGACAAGGGTATATCTCTGTACTCATTGAATGAATGCGCCAGAATCCCTTAGCTACAATCAATTTCTCTTGAGTGGAACCCCCATCGGTGTCGCAAATCGTTCCGCGAGGACACACCAAACAGGTCCCAAGCTCGGAATAGAAGTAACTACGCAGCAAATTCAAGAAGCAAGGAAAATGGGAAGTCATAGGGACATATTCCTTGCATAACATAGTGGAAAGGAAGATTTTTCATTAAAATGCAAACCTATCCTCAGCTTACTTTTTCACACAGAGTTCGCAGTTTGTCGATTGGGCACGGGAATAAGTTTCGCCTGAGCATGAAGCGCAGACACCTTGACCGCTGGCGGCATTGTAGGTGCCCGCAGGACATTCGAGACAATTGTAAGCAGCATTGCCGCTGTAGTATCCGGGTTCGCAAGCAGTGCAGTTTACTGCATAGCCCTCGCTATAATAGCCCGCATCACAAGGCGCGCACGTGGTAGCACCAACGGGTACACCTTCACATAACGATATTTTTTTAAAGATGCACAGCCTTAACCGGCTTACACTTCGTATGGAAATTCTAGAGAAGCTTAGTAACGAAATAAAATGCAAAGTTGGTTAAGATGTACGATACGTGATTTTATGATAGTATCAATCAGCCTACAGTACGTAAAATATATCAATTGGCGAATATACCAGAAGTACTGAACCCTCTCAAACACACGGAACAGCCGGCCGAAGTTGCAGCTGTGGGCGCATAAGTTCCCGGTGGACACAACGTGCAAATTTCATCATTTTTCACAAAGGTACCTGGATTTTTTTTAAATGTTGATATCCATCAAAGCATCGCCGAAGTAAGTTGAACAGGGGAATATAAGTATTTGCGAATTCACAAAGTATGGCAAGCTTCAAAGTTATCTACGGGGAACACTAAGAATTACCGGATTCGCACTGCACACAATCCAGTCGCTCAGCCGTACTGAATTTCCCTGAAACGCACTTGATGCTATGGCGTTGTCGCACAATAGAAAACAAGTAAGGCTAGACTCATGGATAATAAAACTAGCTATGCAATAATCAAACAGTGAAATAAACGATCGCTAGTGCTTACCATTCAATTTGTCCAGCTGAGGGTTGATAACGCCCCGAAGGACAAAAGTAACACGAGCTTAAGCCCGTTCTGTTAGTAATAGTTCCTAAGAAGGATATCAGCAAATTCAACAACTAAGTTTATGACATGACACTATTCAGGAATTGGTAGAAGAACATTGTGCATCAATACAGATTGAGTGAAAGTATGATTAGTATCCGTAGAGCCACGCATTTTTACCTCCATCGCATTGCGAGCATGCTGTTGCGCCCTCAATTGAAGTGTAATAACCAGCAGCGCAACCTACACATTCTGAATTGCCTGAGGTATCTTGGTATTGCCCTCTCGGACACAGCGTACACGATCCACTGCCACCCTCAGTGTAACGCCCGCTGCCGCAATCGGCGCATGCTGTTTCCGCTAAACTACCAGTCGTTGCAACATACTTGCCTGCTCCACAGTCTATGCAGCTACCGCGCCCTGTGTCCGGCTGGTACTTTCCCGGCGCACATGACGTGCATAACGTTTGGCCGTAACTGTAAAGGAATAAAATTGAAAAACAGTACCAGGAAAATGATGTTTCAGATGTCGTAACAAATATGATTAGCTTTGATCAAGTTGAAGGTGTCACAAATATGGCCAGCTTCGATTGACGTTAACGGGTGCCGTTTTGAGCGCATCATACGAGGAATGGATGCTTCAACATGAAAAGCGCGTGACAAGAGACACGCAAGCGTACCCCGAGTATTGCCCTGCAGCACAGAAGTCCGTCGGTGAAGTAAGGCCCTCGGTTTCGCAGTAGGAGCCATTCACGCATGGCAAACATGCATTTGCGGCAATAATAGATTGGTATTGCCCCGTCGGGCACGGAGTGCAGAGCTTTGCTACATACACATCGTCGAGAGCCGCAGCACAACTATGCGATGCACCAGCCGGTGTGAATGCGACAAATCTCAAGCTAAGCTCAGAAGACGCTAGGGCCAATTTGACTATCTGCCATGCATCCTCGGTGGTGTTGCTGTCAGACACTGATATAGACCATTTTTCAGTCCAAGCTCCCGATGCTCCTTGAGTGAATAGAGTAAGCGAGGAGTTTGCGCAGCCAATGAGATGGTAGTAGAAAGACAGCGACCCTTGGCTGCTGCCGAGGGAGGCCTCAAGCACAAATATTTGATTAGTGGCAGAATATGAAACAGCTGGAGCGTATACATAAGTGCCGGATCCAGTGGTACGGTCCTCTGGTGGTCCTGCAATGATACCACCACCGCTGCTGCCCGAATTCAGACTATTGCCTTCAACCCATTCATTGCTGCCTGTGTTCACGAAACCACAAATGCCATCACCGAAATTGCAGTCGAAGTCCGCCTCCTCGGTGAAGGTACCCGGGAGGCAGCGCAGGCGGGTGGGGCTCAAGGTGGGTGTGCTCGTCGGAACGGACGACGGCAACGGTGTGGGCACCGACGATGGCAAGGATGTAGGTAGCGGTGTTGGCAAAGGGGTTGGTAATAGCGTGGGCACGGGCGATGGAGCGAGTGAAGGCAGCGGTGTGGGCAAAGGGGTTGGTAATAGCGTGGGCACGGGCGATGGCATGAGTGTAGGTAGTGGTGTGGGCAAAGGGGTAGGTAGCGGCGACGGTTGTGGGGTAGGAAAGAGTGTAGGGTAAGCGAGCAAGCTGTTCACACTTATTGATAAAGCTACGGTGGTGGTGCACCCGCAAGCGGTTTGCAAACTATCCGTGAGAGAATTGTCAGCAAACGCTTCACTCAAATCAGCCTTTAATGCCACCTGTACATTTCATTTAAATTGGTGAGGACTTCTTATTCAAGCGATAATATACTTGGGCATGTGCGCGCAGACGTCATTTTGGCAATGGGGTGGAATGGAAGACGCGTGATTCACATATGGCAGTAATTGCATCTCAATTTCAATTTGCTGCGTAGCTGGTAGCTACTACACACGCATACAATTGATAAAATGGAGACAACAGCAAAATCAACTGACAAAAATTACAAAGGTATTAACAAGTGAATTAAGTACTGAAATATATATTTCAAGCCCAAGGAAGAGTCAAATTATGAAAAACAAGCACACCTCGAAAGCGTCAGCGTTCTGATAGCCAAGGGTTGATAGAGAGCCCACTACGTGAAACGTCACATTGACACGATCAGTGTCAGCGAGCTTTCGAGGCAAACGCGAGATTGCACCAGATGATTCAATTTGGGTTGCTGGCAAAGACTGCTTTGAATATAGCAATTTCCTTGGGAGCAACGATTTAGACTGAATAAGCGACACTGCAGGACTTGATAGACTGCTATTTATTAGACCACCACCATTGATGCTGATGGAATTGCTGGAGACCTCAAGCGTTTCACTGCTACCCGCGTCATCGCTAGCTTGTCCGTTATTGCCGCTATTGCCTGGGCTGCTGCTAACCACCACAACTTCTGTGTTACGAATCGTGGAAGACTCCGAGGCATCCGCACCTGCCAATTTGCCGACTAGAGCTTGTGCGAGAATTGATTCAGAGATGTCGTTCGTACTTGCAACGTCAGCTACCACCACAACTTTCATGGCGACCGTATCGAAGGTAGTGGGTTGCGGTGAGGGTGTCGGCGTGGGTTCAGGCGTAGGAGCAAGGCTAGGATTCGGAGATGGGGCCAGAGGAGGTACAGGCGTGGGCATCAGAGTCGGGGTAGGAGATGGAAGCGGCGTGGGCGCTGGTGAGGGCGTTAAAGAAGGCACTGGCGTGGGCATCAGAGTCGGCACGGGGCTCGGACTAGGCGTAGGCATTAACGAAGGTACTGGCGTAGGCATCAGAGTCGGCACGGGGCTCGGACTAGGCGTAGGCATCAACGAAGGCACAGGCGTCGGCATAAAGGTTGGCACAGGGCTTGGGCTAGGGGATGGCATCAAGGAAGGCGTTGGCGTAGGATGTGAAGTAGGAGTAGGTGTCGGCGGGGGTGTAGGCAGCGGTGTTGGAACTGATGTGGGCATCAAGGTTGGCACAGGGCTTGGACTAGGGGATGGCATCAACGAAGGAACTGGCGTGGGTTCTGAAGTAGGAGGAGGTGTCGGCGGGGGTGTAGGCACGGGCGTTGGAAGTGGTGTGGGCACCGGCGTTGGTGAAGGGCTTGGAGCTGGAGTTGGGCTTGGAGTTGGCACTGGCGTTGGTATGGGCGTGGGAGCAGGCGTTGGAAGGAGTGAGTGAGTTGGCAGAGGTGTTGGGGCTGGGGTGGGCTGCAGAGATGGAACCAGCGTAGGCAGCGGCGTCGGCTGTGGCGTCGGAAGCGGTGTCGGCTCTGGCGTTGGTTCAGGAGTCGGCAATGGTGTCGGCTGTGGCGTCGGAAGTGGCGTAGGTTCTGGCGTTGGCTTAGGAGTTGGCAAAAACGTCGGTTGTGGCGTCGGAAGCGGCGATGGCTCTGGCGTTGGTTTAGGAGAGGGGACAGGTGTAGGCGTTGGCGTTGGAACAAAAGAGGGAGCTAGAGTCGGTGCTGGTGTTGGTTCGGGAGTAGGTTTAGGTGTGGGTGCCGGCGTCGGCTGTGATGTCGGCAGCGGCGAAGGCACAAGTGATGGGCGAAAGGAGGGAGATGGAGTTGGTTTCAAGGTTGGTAACGGCGTAGGATGCTGCGTGGGCAACGGTGTTGGCTTTAGCGAGGGTACCAAAGTAGGCGTCGGCGTGGGCTGAAATGTGGGTTCAGATGTGGGCTTGGACGAGGGTGAAAGTGTCGGTAGCGAAAGTGGCACAAACGAGGGATGAAAAGTGGGAGAGAATGATGGTATCTGCGTGGGCACAGGCGTGGGAGGCAGCGTGGGCGATGGCGTGGGTCCGAGTGAGGGCACCAAGGAGGGAGCAAATGTTGGCTCTGGCGAAGGTTTGGGCGACAAAACGGCGAGCGTTGGTATAGGCGACGGGCTGAACTGCAGTGAAAATGTGTCGAAGGCTGCATCGCGGTTGTTGTCACCTGTAGATTGGGCGGTGGAGAAACGGAAGAACTGTGGATAAATGCCGCTGACGTCAAGAGTGGCCGCCTGCCAAGGTTCAGTAGAGCTCGATTGCATCTGAGCATTCTTTTGCCACAGCGGAGTCCAAGATAAATCGTCCACAGAATATAAGAACTGAACGTCCTGTATTCCAGAACCAAATAAATAGTATTGAAAACTTACGGTCGTAAGGCTCAGCCTTGAACCTAAGTC
>Ga0307930_1001070_pt1 | contig 21946 bp, 20 predicted proteins | sample OrgLakmetageno46_FD_203161 | JGI IMG/M metagenome (GOLD analysis project Ga0307930, IMG submission 203161) | Saline water microbial communities from Organic Lake, Antarctica - #46 | ecosystem: Environmental > Aquatic > Non-marine Saline and Alkaline > Saline | place: Antarctica: Organic Lake...
TTATGTTTCGTTTGTCTTTGTTGTTTCGGTTATGTTCTTATAGTTGGTTATGTATTGTGTATTATATCCATGATACTATATTATATAAAGGATATTGCTTATGATTTGATTTACTTCTATTAATTGATGACCCCTGTCGCCGTCCAGTTATGCTATATATACAAAGAAAATTCTTTAAGTAGTTATAGCATAACTGGACGGCGACAATTCGGTACTCGAAGAATCGCATTCAAGATGCCTGCAAATGGTTATGCCCGGTGATGAGCACATTTCTTGTACGCATGAGCTCTCATTCTGGGCCTTACATACAGTTACCATAGCCTCGCAATCGATGATGACAGGTATGTTTCTAACGAGATATGATTTTTTGCTCACGAATATTACAATGCTTTCACGATTCCCTGCTCGTTTTTTCTCTCTTGCTATTTCGCTCCCTCTCAGACCTGTGAGCCCAATCTGGATAATGCGCGCCCTCGAAGCTGCTCGGACGACTCGTGGCGATGCCTGTGCAGTCATCACCTTTTCGAAACGTTTCTCAAGCAATTGCCGCGCGTTGAAGTTGTTTCACGTGCCTTCGACGACGCATGCAGCTCTGCCAGGTCGTACCTTCATTAAAAATCATTGGCACGTGACAACAAATCTTGCAGCATATATACTAAGGCACTATTTCGACATGTTCGTAGAAGGCCCGAAAAGTAACACTCCGCGTGTGCTTGAAATTCCACGACGAAGCCAAATCCCTTCGTTGGATAAGCCGCGATCCCTGCACACGGGGTGTATCTTTGAGTTGATAACAACTACAGATACAGATAAGTAAATCGTAACTCGGCCATAATAAAAAAAATCCCCCTGTAGAGGAGCTTACGGGCTTTATTTGTGTTGTGCGAACCATAGTATACTTACTTATTCCGTTATTCCGAACGACTTCCGTAATGAAAGAAGTGTTGTTCCGACGTTCCGATTCCTGTTCTTTACCCCGGCCGGTACTGTACTGACGACTACGACTGACGACTGTCCAGGACTTTTCTCACGTCTTCCCGTCCCGTTCCCCGTCCTCCGAGAGAGGCTGGCTCCCCGACCGAGTTCCCGAGGCTACGAACTACTGTAGACTGTAGAGCTGTAGAGTGAGAGAGTAAGTACAACCTGTACTGCAGTTCTAGAACAGCGCTAGCTGAAACCAGCACTGCTTTACTTACTGTTAAGCTTAGCAGAAAATAAGAAAAGAATGCACTCGGCAAATGACAAGTCCCGGCAAGGGTCTCAAGTCTCACGATGGCGTTGATAGATTTGATGGCCTCGATTGTGAAGTACGAATTGAACAGCCCGCGTTGAACTACGCGTCTACTGTAGAAACGACGAGTTTGTTATTGTGAGCTTCATCACTCATTAGCGGAGTAGATAAATTTATAAAAATGTTCGCCGCTCCAGTTGTCGTTGCGTCAGCTACCTGCACAGCTGTTCAGAGCACATGTTGCGTATGTTCGGCGGCCTGCTGCTTTGGGAAGACAATTTCAGCCAGCGGGCAAAAAGCGGGCCGAGTAGCTTCAGTGTGGGTTCTCATCTTAGGCATAGTTGTATCACTCGTTGGTCGAGCGCATAACTGGAGCACCAAATTATCGCTACCTGGCATCTACCTCCCGTGGACGATAGCAAGCGTAAAAGATGAAGACTGCGCTGATGGACTTGACTTCCCTTGCTCAGAGGCAGAATTCGTACTGCGTGTCGGTGCTGCTACAGCCGCTTTCTTCCTTTTACAGGCAGTCCTTTGTCGGCTATCGACCACGTTCATGAACTCCTTTTGGGCAATAAAGCTGCTGATATTTGTGGCCTTGCTAGGAATCTTGCAGAATGTGCCCATTGAGACCTTGAACAATTTCGTTCTACTTACCCTCTTTAAAGTAGCGGGGATAGCTTACTTAATGTTCCAAGTTCTCATTTTCATTGAATGGACTGAAGCATTTAACTGCGCTCTAGTTGGGCTTGATGATACTTTGGTCCTCCACGGAGGAAGGCGTCAAGAGTGGACGTTGTGGAAAAAAGTTTTACTCGCTTTAGACATTCTTTTTGGTGCCTCTTCTTTTGCCGGTTGTGTACTGATCGCGTACTCATTTCATTCTTGTTCTACACGAAGCGTGTGGCTTGCAAGCGGGTGTTTGATGTCAATTATTGGATTTACCGCCGTTCAATTAAGTGATGCTAGTGAAGACCAGAAGAAGGGCAACCTCTTTACCTCAACTTTTGTTGCTTGCTACGCTGTTCACCTTTGCTTTGCAGCAACTGTGGCTGATCCATTGAGTTCTCCAGACGTTTGCCCGTCGGCGCCTCCTTTGGTGTCTAGCGGCGATGTACCAGGTCATGGTATATCGGTGTACCTTAGCATACTTTTTTCTGTTGCCTCAGCGATTATGGCTATTGAACTCCAAGCTTTTGGTCCTGAAGATATTCGTTCGAATTTTGAAAGCAATGATAGTGTTGGTCAGCAGAAGTCTTTGAGTGGGCGAAATCTGGAAAATATACTGACTGGAACTCCCATAGATGACTATGGCGCTGTGAACATAGAGAGCATCGAAGATTTTCGTACGAAAGATACCATAAGTGCACCTTCATCCGCTACTCGAGACGCGGCCTTCAGTGTACTTATGGTATTGGCATCGTGCTACTGGACCATGCTTTTCTGCGGATGGGGAACCTCGAGAGAATTTGTTCTCTGGTTAAATGCTTCCGTTAGTTGGTTTGCGGCTTGCCTGTACTTGTGGACTCTTCTTGCACCGCGCTTATTTCCAGATCGGGACTTTTCGTAACGACAACCTTGTGCTAAACCCGAATGTTTCTTTCTTTTTCTATCACCGTAGCGCCAATGCATGCCACATCTGATGTGGCAGGTGGCTTTGTATTAGTTCGAGTTCGTGGCACTGTACTGTAGACTATAGAATGAGGTATTGTAGTAGGCTTTGGACTTTCATGTGATTGAGAATTTTTAATTTTCATTGGATTAGTGATGAGTTTATCTAACGAGCGATGGCGAAAATGACCGAATCAGCAATAATAAATAAGTCCTTGCCTTAATACCTAAGTCAAATACAAATACGAAATACCTATACCTATAGGTCTATCGTTCTCTATTTTTAATCGGGAACGTGCTTATGCTCCTATCTCATATCCACTCAAAGCCGCCCGGTTATTCAATAATCAAATGAGAAAAAGCCAATTTATTTAGCTACGCGCACTCCAGATCCTGGATCTCCGTATTTATTTCTTATATGTATATGCGCCATTTTCCATTTTGCGTCATATAAAAATGAGTAGCAATTTCATCGACGTAGAAGCAGAACGTAGAACGCATGTGTAGCACGCAGCCCGTAGCACTTTCACTTTCTTCCTGCCTTCCGTACTCGCGATAATTGACGAACGAACATCTAGTTCTTAGTTTAGAGCTACATGAAGGACACTGCGGCGGCTTTACCCACCTTGACTCGGATATACCTCGTTCTAAACTTCTAAAGGCAAACCCCGAGGGGCCGGAATTAGAGTTAAAATTAGCTCCCGAAGAGGATAGCGAAACACCAGATCGCAAATCGAAGAAAGTGCTTCATGAACTAGAACTTAGCGCGCATACACACATCTATAGTGCCGTCTAGAACTAGCTTGTGATATATTTGCAGGTCTCAGGTGAATAACTTGCGATTCTATACCGTGCTTTGTTTACTGAATCTCAAGAACGGCGTCCGGGCAACCGTACTTCGCTTTGTGACGGTCAAACAGGTCAGTCAGAGCCGCTACATATCGCGCGTGGAAGGCGTCCACTTCCGCCTGTGATGGCTCGTAAGGCGTACTAGGTGGACTTTCCTTCTCATCTGACGGCCTTGGAGGTGGCTCCAGAGGCTCTCCCGCGACTGCAGTCACGGGTCCTGCGTGCGGCAAGAGTCCGAAGGCGCCATAAATGAACGGCAAAGCGACGCCAAAATTTTTCATGAGCCACAGCCGCGGCCCAAGGAGTACAGTGGAATGCGTGAAGAGATTGGTCTCGCCAAAAACATACACAGGCACCAAAGATGCGTTGTTTTCGAGAGCGAGTTTAACGAACCCTTTTCGGGATTTGAGGTACAGGCGGTGCTTGCCGCGTTCGGTCATCATTTGCTCTCGCTCTCCACCTGGATAGAGCGCCAGGCTAACTTTCTTCGAAAGTGCACGGCGCGCCACTGCCTTGGATGCATCAATACAGTAGGACCACAGCCACATTTCACGAATCACAGGCACTCTTAACGCAGCGGTTGCGGCGAGCACGCGAAACTGCACCCCCGGGAACACTTGGTTCCATAGCGTCGAAGTGCTGAAGCCGAACATGCCCCGGTTGAACGCTAGCGCACCGTGCGGGTGCAAGCCAAAGATGTACAGCCCTTCTGGCTTCAGTGGGCGCAGTGGCGGCTTCCCAGCCAGCGGTTGTGCGCGCTCGATTGAGAATGGGAAGTACGAAAAGAGCCAAGGCCAAATGGCCAGATTTTCAAACCAAGGCCACGGTCTTCCAAGTTGCCTAACGTGGGAAGCAACAAAATCGTGTTAGCGCGATAAACAATCAAGGTAGATATCATCTGCGATGATAACTCTGGGCTATACCGCTCAGATTTTCGAGTAGCTGTTGCCCAAGCTAAATAGCCGACAATCCATGCCGTTCCAATAGCCCTCGTCGAAGCATCGCGCAGGAGGTAAAGAGGAATGAAGATGAATCCAGCAGGCACCACTAAATAGACAAGATGAAATCCCAAAAACACCACGAAGGTCTTGATGGCGCTAGGTGCTTCATTGACTACTGACATGAGCTGAACACTACTTCCTAGCTAGCTACACTTGAGAGAATCCTAGCTAGAAATAGCTCTGGTTCTCTGGTTCTTCTTCAAAAGCTCACTACAGATACAATTGCTCTAGAGCAACATATTACTTATCAGTACTACAGTGAGCAGTCAGCAGTGTCTGTCTGTATAATATATCTATCTGTAGTAGCGTATCCGATTTGCAACTACTTCGTGAGTCATTCTTAATAAAAGCAAAAAACTTCAAATACAGCAACACAGCTCCTACGGCATGTGTCGGCACGGCGTCGCCATGTTGATGAGTTCGATGATTGCTTCTGTGTCTAGTCTCTCTCGAATGCCTCTCCGTAACCCTATTCTTCGACGGGGAGGTATGGATCCAAAGAGCATTCCAAAAGCCCGAGTCTTGTGAAGTAGCTACTCTAGCTCTCTAGCGACTTCACTCGAGTCTCAACTCTCGATGGGCTAACACGTATTCATTGAAAAATTTAAATTCCTTGAAGCTGAGTATATGTTATCGTGTTCAACCACTGGTGCTGCGTTTGTTTCCATTGCTAGGAGCGCGCTTTGCTGCGATGTCGTCAACTCCTAGCTCTGTCCTCAACTTTGCCCAAGCTACGCCAACGGGTGGCTCGGCCTCGCTTTCGTTCGTGCCGCTCGATGCGTCTGCGCTTGCAGCTGCACCCCAAGTAGTTGTGGTGGGCACAGGGAGTGACCTAGCTGCCACGATAGCAGGCTTGAGCTTAAGCGCATCTACCGCGTTGACGGCAGCGCTCGTGGGTGGCGACCAGGCGAAAGCTGGTGACTCTGGCAAAGTTGTCACCACGTGGCTGAGCGGAAGTTCGCCAATGCAGCACTTGTCGCTCGTGCTGTTGCCGGAGTCCGCGTCGCGGCACAACCACCCCGCGCGCCCAGACGCGTTGCCGAAACTGCTCAAGTCAGCCATGAGCGCCGCGGGTTCCTCTGGTGCTTCTAAGACCAACAGCTCCTCTGCGTGTTTCCCGTCACAAAGAAATTTTCCTTGATAGGGCGATTTCATGAAGTTGTTTCATCATCGTGTCAAGTTTAACTGTGCATGTGTCAATATATCCCAATGCCTCAGTCGATGCAGCACACCACCTCATTATTGTACTGTCTTTCTGGTGTCGCTACCGTTTTGAATAGAATTTGATGATAGGCTCACTCATAAAAAGCGGCTTTTCACACTCACATTGTTTGCATGTTTTGTCAATGGTACTACAGGTCCCGTGTCCGTTGTGGTCGCCCTTTCAGACCCATCGCACCGCCACGCGCTTTCTTGTGCCGTCGCCAAAGCGCTGCCTCTCGTGTCAATGGCGTCGTCGTCGAAGGGTCCGAAACCGTCGCGGGCGGTTGACGTGTCCTTTGCCACTCCGTCCGGTGAACCCGTGGCATGGCCTGTGCCTCCTTCAGCCACCTCGCAGGAAAACTCCGAGGTCGCCGCGTTGCATGCCTCCAACACGGCAGCTGCTGCGGTACTCGCATACACGAGTATTTAAGAGTTGTCCTCTTCTTTTCATCTATATTTTTAAAAGTTTCTGCTAGCAAAACGCTCGAGCCATCTACAGTCATTCGAGTCTTCTGTGAATATTCATAACACGAGCCTTTTTTGAATATTAATAACACATTCAAAAATTGTGGTGATGACGGCGAATGTGAGTTATTCTGATTGACCTTGTAAACGGCAGGTGCGCAAGGCCGCTGCTTTCGTGGATTTGCCTCCGGCCATTTGCGGCGTCAACCGCATGGTGGAAGAAGCACAAGCTGCTGTGGAACGCTTGAAGGAAAGTGGCGCAGCGGTGACGTCACGCGTGGTAAGCGAGGAAGAAATGTATGATAAAAGACAGCGTGCAAGTACGGTTTTTTTTAATTGTATCCTTGTTTATACTCAAGTATAATTCTCCATTTACAGAACTTATGCCCAAACCGTCTCTCTTTTTTTATTCTCTATCTCTGAATTTATGTGTAGCGTAGTCTTCGTGAATTTCCATTTCATGTTGCCTTTCTCCTTGCACTCCACGTAAATTCTGCCACCTCAATCAAAAGGTGCGTGGCGACGAGTTGCGTGATTTGGGGTACGGTGGCTTGTGGGGGGTAGGCAAAGCCGCAGAAGAAGCGCCAGCGCTTGTGGTGCTGTCCTACGACCCACAACAAGAAGAAGGAGAAGGAGTTCAAGCAGCTAACCCGGAGTCGGTTGCGTGGGTCGGCAAAGGCATTGTCTATGACACGGGTGGCCTGAGCTTAAAGGTAGAAAAGTAAAGAAAATGAATGCAGGGAAGAAAGGAACTACTTGAAACTTCTTCTCTTCTAGCCATCTAGATAGCCTTTCCCTCATTCAAAAAAAAAAGAAAACGAAAAGACCAGAAAATTGAACACTTTTCTGTTTCATCTTCTGTCTTGATTTTCCCACTCCTGCAGGTTGGCGGCGGCATGGTTGGCATGAAGTCCGACATGGCGGCCAGGTGGGTGCACATGTACCCTGTATACTTACATCCCTCTAGGATCCCGTGCCATATATTGCTTTCGTTGCTGTGCTTTCGTTGCTGATACCAAGGACTCTTTCTTCAATGTTCATTGCCATTTTCCCCGCAATTTTACTTCAACCCTTATTCCATGTCCTTTTTTTGATCTCCAACCCTAATGTAGTGCGGCCATGCTCGCAGCTTTCGAAGCAGCCGTGGTCCTGAAGTCCCCCCAAAGGCTTCACTTAGTGCTGTGCTTGGCAGAAAACGCGATTGGCCCCAAGGCCATGCGGAACGACGACATCCTCAAACTTCTCAGCGGGAAAACGGTAACGATGCGGCTGCATGATGCATTGCTCAATAAATATAGTCGTCTGGATGTCTCTGCATGGCGCCCCCCCCGCTGCTTGACAAGTCGTGCAATATCCCTCCTCCAGATTGTTCTTCCTTTTACTGTTACCTCGTTATTGATACACGCAAGGCAATTTCTACCCCAACTTCATTGATACACCCCTGTATTGCGCGATCATTTTTTTCGAAGGTGGAAATCAACAACACCGACGCCGAAGGCCGGCTCGTGCTCGGAGACGGCGTGGCCCTGGCGTCCAAGACCAACAACAACAACAACGGTGATGACAACGGTGACCGACTCCCCGGCCCACCGGTGAACCTCATTGTGGACATGGCCACTCTCACGGGGGCTCAGCTGGTGACCACCGGCAAGACCGCGGCGGCCGTCATGAGCAACCGGGGAGAATCGGAACAGATGGCCGTCGCAGCTGGCCTCCATTCGGGGGACCTCGTGTTCCCGGTAAACGCTACACGCAGTAGTCTAAGACGTAAAGTGAGGCATTGCAGTAACCATCGTACTACAGTGATGGTCGAACAAGAGTATTTGTGTGTGTTGTGTTTTTATTGTAAGCTGCCCCATTTATGAAACTTGCCTCATTCTTATTTGAAAACTTTCTTCGTGTCTTTTTCGCGCCAGATCTTGTATGCGCCCGAGTTGTTGCGCGCGGAATTCAAATCGGAGGTTGCTGACATGAAGAACTCTGTCAAGGACCGCGGGAATGCGCAGGCATCGTGTGCGGTAAGAATGCATCGTAAATGGCTTCATTCTTTTTTGAATTTTTTTGATAGAGCGAGGAGGAGAGTCAATGGGCAGTGTTCTTTTTCTCGGGTTCTTTTTTTTCGAAATGGGTGTTAGTCTAAGGATGCTTCGCCAGAAGCTTGTAATGAAAGTATCAGGACTCTTGAGGCTCGCGAAACTTGCTCTTTTCGTATGTTGCAGGCTAATTCTGTGCTTGTTCGTTGACGCTTTGACCTAACCTTCGCCCTTTTGACTTCTCTTTCTGTGTGTGTCCTTCCGGTTGCCACCTTCGCGCGTAGGGCACCTTCATCGGCGAGCATTTGGCCAAAGACTACGCAGGCAGTTGGGTCCACGTAGACATGGCTGGCCCCGCATGGGCCAACGACCGAGGCACCGGCTTCGGCGTGGCGTGGCTGTTAAGCCTCGCTCAAGTAGCGCACTAATTAGCAGGAACGTACGTTGATGATGAACGGGATAAACTCGAAATGCCAAATGCATATCCTGGCCAGCCGATGTGGTCCGTAGTTTATGATCAGCATAATTCGGCAGTGGCACTAAGTGAGATAAATATTATCTCCTCTTCGTTAAGGGCAATAGTAGGAGGTTTTGAGAATTTTCAGTTGAGGGCAATAGCATAAGCATAAGGCCTCAAGCTCAAGCTGCCCTGGAGACCGCCTTGATTTTTTTTGCATAGTTCGAATTAGATTAGGTCATAATCCCCAATCGCTAAGAACTAAGAAACAACAACAAATAGCATGAAGCTGCGTATTTATGAATCCTCCAGAACAAGTCTGACTGGGTTGAGTGTCCTTTCGAATGGATTGCGTGAAGGTAGGATAAGTATGATGGTCGCGGGGATGGTGGCCATCAAATTTCCAATGTAGCTTTCTTGGGTGTGAATTACGGATGCGGTCCGAAATGCAAGGTCAGAAGGTTACAGGTCATTCGAAATCTCCGTGCCTTCCGTAACTGCAGTCCGTAAACCCGGATACGGTCCGAAAGCCTGTCTCAAAAACGCGGTCCGTACCGTGACTTCAATTATGCGAAAATACTTTTGTACGTTCCGAAAACTTTTTTTCGGTTCGTAAATGGCAAGGCCGCTTTCTGTTTCATCGACCTTGGAGGAATTCTAGCACTCAATCCAGCCCTAATGCCCCCATTTTTTAGTGCGCGGCAATCAAAAGCATTCCACATTTAGGTCTCGAGTTGGCGATATTTTCCGCGCTTCCCCCGAGAGTCCCCGAGGGGAGGACTGGCGCTAGTAGCTATAAAGGGAAAGGCTGCCATTAAGGCGGTATCATAGGAATCCCCTTGCCCGGCTCGGAAGCCGGGCTCGGAGTTCATGTAGCTATCGTACGCAGTTTCTTCGTCGTGTTCGCTGCGGTAGTTGTTGTGGTTGGCGATATTTTTCATGCGTAGTCTCTGAGCGCTGTACTGAAATCCTTACAAAGCACTAGTGACAAATGATAAACGTAAATTGAGTTCTCGTCCGTGGCTTATTATTTACTCTGCATAAGTATAAGGTTTGGTGATATTGCGCTCGTCGTGGTCTCGGCTTCACCCACTTTATGTGATAGCATGTCTCTCAGCGATCAGTTCGAAGACAACACTGGGACGTGACACACGAACAAACACTCAGCCCCGCCGACTTGCTCGGAGGAAAGACACCAGTTGGAGCCATAAATTGCCTTCTTGAGCGAATTTCAATAGCGCATATAAGGCTCAAGTGCAATCTAAATGTGCCTCTGTGACTAAGTACTGTGTACTGTACTAAATAAATGGGTCGCCCACGATTTTGCCCTCTGATTAGATTAGATTAGATTATACTCCCCAATTGCAAAGAAACAACAACAAATAGCATTAAGCTGCGTTTTGATGAATCCTCCAGAACAAGTCTGACTGGGCTGAATGTCCTTTTGCGGGAAATCATATGAGGGGAGACGAAGTGGCCACGGGGCAGATTCTTCAATATCTTACTTAGCTGGCATGCCTTCCGAATTGGAGATAAGTTTATAAACTTCACAGTATAGATTTAATCTCATTACAATGAGGCTGGAGTGGCACTGAAGCTGACGCGGATGATCTTGAGTCCGCAGAGCTCAGGCAAAGAAAAAAGTTCACCCGATGGGGGGCTCGAACCCCCGACCACACGATTAAGAGTCGTGCGCTCTACCGACTGAGCTAACCGGGCATGTACATCCCGAAAAAAAAGTTAATTCAAACTCCTTTAGTAGTATGTTCGTGTACCATGTGACCTCCGCATTCCGCGTTACAGTTCTCGTCGTCCGGTAGATTCGTCTGTGATTGACATCAATCAGATAATTGACATGGCTCATTTTTAAAACCGACCGAACCTTCCTTCGGCTCCCATTGTGCCTCGCCATCGAACACCCCTCTAACAAATCATTCGCAATCATAACACATATGCCAACATTGACTCGAAATACCATGGGCTCTATCGCTGGAGGATCTCGAGGCACACCAGTCGCGCCTCATATTGAACCGAACACTGCTTGTGACGATTTCAACGCGTTTGCCAACGATAGCGGCAACGACTACGACGATGACGACAGCGACACGACTGTACAATTGCAGGTTGATCAACCCACTTCATCAGTTGTTTGTGCGGACCAGAATGCAGGTAAACTTGCTGCGACCATTCAACCCCCGAACTTCGACGAAAAGTCGACTTCAACTTTGAATGACCACAGCTCCATTCAGATGGATCCGAACGACGAGATGAACGACAAACCATACGGTTCCACAGCGAGATTTTGTCCGCCAGACGATTGCCCCATTTGTTTCGATTTTTTTGCGGATCCAATCACGCTCCAATGCCGCCATTCTTTCTGTCGGGCCTGTCTTCTCGAATGCACGCGCCTGGCTCCGAATGGCCAAAGCTGCCCTTTGTGCCGGCAGAGCTTAGCCCTCGACAACCTCTTCACAGTAGCGTGTGACGCGAGCCTTCAAGATCAGGTTCACACTATGCTTTAGTTAGATGCCCGAGTATGCAATGAAACTAAGCCTTCCCACGTGCACAACCCATGCCAGAATTTTGATGCCGGTAATTTTGCAGGATACTTTCTCACCTTCATGGCACGTGTGTGCGCACTTTGCAGGTGATCAACTTCGTTGGCAAAGAGATCTACGCAACTCGCTCTGCCACTGCTCAAGCACACATTGAGTCTTTGGCTCAATCGTTGTCGTCGCCACAAGGTGCTTGCATGCCTATTTTCACCATGCCAGGTGCCGTGCGGCTCGGCCAGCGCATGAACTTGCACTTCTTCGAGCCCCGCTACAAACTCTTAATTCGCCGGGTGTGGAGCAGCAACCACCGCTGCTTCGTGTATTCGCCGTGGGCGCCCGCGGTCGGTCGCTTCGCTGCTGTGGTGCGCGTGGACCGTGCGCGCTTTTGGCGAGACGGCCGCGCCAGCATCGTCGCGCGCGTGGTGGCCGCAAGCGTGCTGCTCTCCGATGTGTGGGTAGAAGAAGGCACAGGCGGACTGGCGTGTGCCCGGATTGCGCACGAGGAAGGATGGGCTGAAAGCGAGGGCACTGAAGGGCAGCAGCATCTGCCGTTACCACCGCATCTGTTGGAGCCCGCCCGGCGAACAACTTGTGCCTGCGTAATGATGTGAACCATGGCGGGTCTTCAGAAGGATGCTTGCGATTATTTATTTCCTCTTGTGCTCCTAAAAGTACTTTGTATATAGTCCACTTATGAAAATTACCGTGCCTAGCTCTTATTCACCTGCGTACTTGGGCATGAATTAATACGCTGGTTGTGCATGAACTATACTGCCACTTTAATACCGACATCCCCAGTTCCAAGTTTCAAGTTAAAGTAAAACTCCTAGTTCTTGAGGCCTTCAAGCGCCCTTCATCTCTATCATCATTATCTACTATGGGATACCCAGGCACCACCAGGCTGGTTCAATTGCCCTTGATATATGATCCGGTGGGTTATTACTGGAGTGTCCCAATGGCAAGCTGGCAAAAGGTTTTTAAAAGGTATTTTCTGGTTTACCACAACGTGTGGCTAAGGCGTCCGTATAATAATATGAATGACAACGATACAAATCGCCCCCATCGATTCAAATTGGAATGAAGGCCGTGCGTTGTAACTGGAGCGAAAAACGGCTCCATGAGCAGTGCAATTAAAATTAAGACACAACTAAGACAAAAGAAACTCTTAAGTGTACACTCCATGCGGCATTCAAGTAGTTCTTCAGCTCTGATGTTCTCATGCAGGCCGCTCTTTCACGAGTTTCGCTGCGTACGCATGAAGCGCTGCGTCGGCCCAGCTATTTTTCGCTACCCAGGCCGCAGCGGCTGGCGTCACGCTTTCTTTCGTGGTCACCGCCCCCATCGTGGTGTGCTTTTTGATGCTGTTCGACTCGGTCATTTTCAGCTCACCGTTACCACGTCGGCCGCTGCTGCTGCTGCTGCTGCCGCTGCTACCGTGAGCAAATTGTTGACTCACGCAGGAGACCAAAGGTGCCAAATTTTCGAGCACACCTACACACTCAATTTGGCACAGATGGCTCTGTGCGAGCTTCAGTACGCTGTCGTCGACTGGGCGAGTCAGGGGGGTAGCAGCCATCATTCGGGTTTGCTGGTTGTGGGTAGGCAAGGCACTGATAGCGGCAAATTCTTCGAAGTTTTTGGCGTTCTGTAGCAGGTACAACATCAAGTCAAAAGAGGATTAAAGCTGAGAGCAGAAAGTAAGATGCGACTTGAGTCGTCAACTACCAACAGACTTCATCATGTTGTAGACTCTTGCATAAATGCGCATACAGTGGAAAGAGCTTCTGTGGCGAACGAACTCAAAAAAGAGTGGAACAAATGCATGTCCGTGCATGCATACGCGAGTGTGCGCATGCTCGCATGACGTGTTTCATCACTTTCAAACCCATGTACTACTCACGTTGGTTGCGTCTAGCACCGTGTTATTGAAGTCGCGGTACGACCAGTAAAAGCGGCGCCAGCGATCGGCGCGCTGCGCCATGCTTTCGTCCTTCATCAGCCGCTCGCTGTCGGTGCCTTTGCTGATGCGGTTCCGCAAGTGCATTTGTTTGCCGTGCACGTACGCCGAGTAAAGCCGAGTGGTCGGGTCCCGGAGCACCACAACTAAGCGAAGCCGAGGGAGGCTGCGAGACGGGCTGCTGCCACCCAAAGAAGAGGACAAGAACGATGACGTGGCAGCAGCAGCTGCAGTAGGGGCTATTCCAGTGCTAGGGCCGTGTCCATACCCTAGCCATGCCTCATGGAGTTCCCCATAGTCAGTGTGCAGCAAATGCTTCATCGGTTTGCCTGGTCCTTTCGGAGAAACCGCGCTGCTGCTGCTGTCGAGGTGGTAAGGCTGCAGTTTCACGGGCGTGCGCAAGGCTTTTGGGCAGGCCTTCATGGCTCTGCTGGCAGGCTGCCACAGTACCCCTCCACACCCGGACTCTAAGCCCGCTTGCAGCATGAGTTCCGTTAAACTGGTGGTGGCGGTCTTGGGCACGGCCACCACTCCAACGCGATCGTGAGGGGCGAGCCCGCGCACCGACGACAGTGGTGGGAGCGCTTGGCACACTTCCACGGACGAGTCTGTGGCACCAACTCCAGCACCGCCACTGCTTGTGCTGTCTTTTTGGTGTTCCTGCTTGTTCGAAGGTGATGATGCTGCCGCCGCCTCTTCTTTTTGAACTGAGTCGCTGCCGCCAAAGAAAGTCGAGAGCACCGGTCCTGCAATCGACACGAGTGGAGGCGTGATTTGCGGCAGTCGCGGCGGCCCGCCTACGCTGAAGTCGTTGTAGCTCTTGCCACCGCTGCTGAGCCGTTCGGACGCGCGACTGCGAGCTGCTGCGGCGGCTGCTTTCTTGGCGTTCATTTTCGCAGTGGTGCCCAAAGCCTCGTTGGCCACGGAATGCACGCGTGATCCAAACGACGAATCTTCAACTGCCCTTTCTTCGGTTGCATCAGTACCATCTGATGCCGCTACTGCTGCTGCATCCTCTGCTTCTGGCGCCTCACTAGGAGGTGGTGGCGGTAATGGAGGCGCTAATTTCTTGAACGAAGACGCCAACTTTGAAATCACGTGGCTGCTGCCACCGCTGCTACTGCTACTGCCACTGCTGCCTTTCTTGGGTAAAAAGTGCTCACGGCAGTGGCTGCTCCCCTGGCTGCCAACTTCCGCCCTGCAGGTGCCCCATGGGCCATACAAGTGCTCTCCCGCTTCTGTGGTTAACGGTGCTTTGGACGCTTCGGAACACTTGTCGCTGCCTTTCGGCACTTCGCGTTCCCATTCTTTCGTGTGCAAAATGAAGCCGTCCTTTGCCGGGAAAGCCGACCCTGGCGCCCAGCCTTGGCCAGGCCGCCGCTTGTCCCAGTAGTGCGAGTTGAACCCGCGCTGAGGTGCAATGAAGTGCACCAAACCCCCGTCGCTCGTCTTCAAGAACCGGTCGCCAGACCCGTCGCTCTTGAACGGCCCGAGCGCCGCGTTGATGTACTTGCACGCGCAGTCCAAGTACGGCCCTGCTTTTGGGCGGGGCGCCATGCACTTGTGGTTAGAGTCCGCGTACGACGGCAGGAAGCTCAGCAGCGTTTCGATGAAGCTCCCGTTGTCGGTGAAAGGGAACGGGTACATGGTGTTGCTGATTTTCACCCACCGGGCCACGAACTTGTTGGCCCATGCCGAGTTGCGCAGCACGAACAAGCCGTTGTTCAAAATGCGGTTGTGGTCGGTGACCACTAAATCCGGCACGATTCCCGCGTGAGGCGACCCCGGCGGCAAAGGCTGTGAAGCAGGAATTGCCCAAGATGAAGAGAAAAAACAGCAGCCCACATCCACACAGGGAAATCAGGTTTAGTGGTTTAGAGGCGCGTTGCGTTTGAGTATGAATGCCTTCGCTTAAAAACCCACTTTTATTCAGAAGTAATCTCCTATCACAGGATTTCGTCAACCTACATACTCTAGGGTGCAACACAACTCGCTTGTCCGTGCATGGATTCGGTGTTTTTTTTCCCTCCATATCCTTGACCCTCCTCTGTTTTCAAATCTACCTGCCCCACGAAGCGCTTCACGAAGTCCACCGAAGGGTCCTTCACCACCAAATCCATGTCCAAATAGACCAAATAATTCAAAGAAGGAAGCCGTTTCGCGATGGCACCGGGCTTGTACCTGCATGCGTTTCCATTTCATAGTGAACGCTTCATTATGAACAAAAACATAACACACTTGCAACTATTCGTAGAAATTGCAGTGACACTGTCTTTCTTTCGCCTGATTCTTCCGCTTCAATTTACAAGGGACTTCTCTGGCAAGTACTCATGCCTACGAATAGCTACTTAGGTACTTACCACGTGGGTGCCATTTTCATGTCTTTGGAGCCTCCGTTCGTGCTTGCTGGCCGCATAGGCACTTTATTTCTGGGCACCACGTCCAGCATCCAGGGATACCCGCGCTTCGCCATGTAGCACACTTTGTTGGCAAACGGCAGCGCATAGCCCGCACTTTTCTCCATTGAAACAAAGAACGAGTAAAACAACAAACCCGAAGGCACCGGCAAGTCACCACTGCTGCCACCAGGCAACGTTGTAATCAAACTGGAATTGCTGTTGTCGTTGCTGCCGCTGCTACTGTCGCTGCTCGCGTTTAGGTACTTTTCTGAGGCATCAGCTTCTTCATGATCATGTCGGTGGTTCTTTTTGGTGTGCGACAGCGCCCAAAGCACGTTGGTGCCCTTCGCCCCGCACGGAGCGAGCAACCACAGCGCGGCAACGGTTATTCCAAGAAGGCGTGAGGACATCATCAACCACGCTAGTTGGAAGAGATATCTTGGCTTGACTAATCACAGTCCAACCCTAGCTTAAAAAAACAGATATATTCACTACTAATCGAAACCACTAAATTCAATCGCTTGCACTGCGCAGTCAAGTACGCGCAGGCAAGATGCCATTTTATGATGATGGGATGATGGGCTGCTTTTCTGCACTCTGCACAGATGTATGAGAGCATTTTGTCCGTTGAAGATCACTACTTGCTTTCTGCTTTCGTCTTTCGTTCGTAGTTTTCTCCAGTCTCCGACTCCGTCTCCGTTCTCCACCAGCCAGCCAACAGCCAAGACGTCAAGTTACAAGGCGACTTGACGACAGCGGCGATGAGCAATTCGCCTACGACTTTCATGTTGGATAAGTCCAGGCGATTTGAGCGGTGCAAGAGTTTTAGCCTCGGACGATTCACCAATGAAGTACGCATTCTGAATTATAGGTATGTGCCTTGCCTTACCTGAACTTAACCCCATTCTTAGATGCTCTTTCCTCTTCCTTCGTTGCGTTAAGAATTCTTAAAAGTAGACTTCTGTAATTCAGTAAAATCACACAAATCAGCCGGGATTTGTCGATTCGAAATGCCATGGAACTGAGCTACACGAAAGAACTTAGCGACTAGGCGGCCCGCAGCTCGAAGCACTTGCGCATTCAGAACAGGAATATCAACAAAATGGTTTCAGCTTTATGCAGCCTACGTACGCCTGTTGTCGAAGTGGGACGTCATTTGGATCGAAACGCAGCAACAGCAAGGGACAATTATTCCTCCGAAGAGCTCAAGCGTCTTTAGGCTTAGCACCACCCGCATCGGTAAGAACACTGCTGATCCACCCACGCGGGCGCGTTGGCCCTGAAATCCCCGTTGGCGCGCGCAGCTTGGCGCTCAAGCGGCTCTTCCCTGCGTCGCGCCAGTCGCTGTTGGTCAGGGCGTAGAGCGCGGTGTCGACGTTGCAGCCGCTCACGATGCGGTGCTTCCGCAGCACCCCTTCGAGCACGAAGCCCGCGCGCTCGATGGCCTTGCGCGCGCGGTGGTCTTCCGCGTCGCAGCGGCGCTCCACGCGGCGGTAGCCGAGGCCAAACAGGTAACTGAGGAGGCACAGGCACAGGTCGGTGTGCACGTGTGTGCGCTGAAACGCGGGCGTGAGCCACACGTCTCCTACACGCACGCTCAAGTCTTCCGGCCGGTTGTCCAGCAAGCTCGCCATCCCACAAATGTAGCCCGTGGCTTTGTCCACGACTACCATGCGCAAGCCGCGAGGGCCTGGGTCTACCATGAAGGGCGCTGCGCCCAGCGCGGCTGGGTCTGAAAACGCGTAACCAGCAATTCCTGTGGGTTCTTTCGGGGGCGTAAGAGCAGGCGACGTTGACGTGGTTGCTGCTGCCACATTCGATTGATTGGCAGCACCGCTAGTGTTGTTCTCGCTATGTATTACGCTCGCATTGTCTGTTGTTGCTGACGTTTGCACCTCAGATGAGGGTGCGCCTACGTCGAAAAAGCGCCATAGGCACTCTTCGGGATCGAATGGCCCATAAGCATACACTGGCTTGCCACAGCTGATAGCCCACAGCTGATCGAGATGTAGTGCTGGCTCATATGCGTGTAGCTCCACGGTTAAACCATCAAGCCGCTTGCTGCCTCCAGTCATTTCTTTGCCTCCCATTTGCGGGAGAAGAGATAAAGAGGGTTTCGACGGTAGGGTAGCAACTGCAATTAAGAGTTCATCGTAGAGCTGGAAACGCTGGTATGGCGCCTTGAAAGCTGCGACGCCCTTCACTTCATACTCCTGCGCCTCGTCGCGCAACCGTGAGCATGTGCCCCCAAGAATGACAAGCACCAACACGACAGTTACAGTAACAGTGAAAGTGGCGATGCCTGCAATGACACCCCAATGGTTCGGGGTCAATAATTCCCAATTGCCTGTGATCAGTGGCCGCAGGTCGTACGCGGCCAACGTAGCTTCAACCACTACGGGTCCCATCTACGTATACACTTTCGGGCACTCCGTGCACGATAAATTGCGAGCTTGCGAGGAGTCAGAGAAACTCGAACTAGACTCTTAGAAATTTCAAGGAGCAGCGAGCGTCTAGACGATTCAGAATGAGTATCTAGCAGAAGTAACTCTTAATTCCTACTGTAGATTATAATCACTCTAAGCTGCCAAATGAGCTTGATAGCATCCGATATTCTGAGTTTAGCTTTTCCGGTGGCTCTAATCGAACGCTGCGCAGTGTAATAGATGTGTTGTTAGTTGTTGAAGCAGCTAAGCAGCTAAGCAGCTGTGAACTAGCTGTGAAGCTATACTTAGAGCTTAGAGCAAGCTGCGAGCTGCGAAACTCATCAGCGAAAAAAAGCAGCCTGCCTACAGGCGAGGCTGCTAATTACTTACAGTAATACCCTGTAACTTAGTTTAAAATTTTGAACTCGCATCTCGCAACACGCGACACGCGACACCAAACCCACCAAAATCTCAAAGCATAAGTAGAGATATGCTTTTGTGAGATTGGTAGACTTCGGCTATACCGGCTATACCTCTGTGGCTCACTCTGACCACTTCCTTTCAATAGACCAGCCAGCTAGCGTACTGTATAAGGAAGCATCAAACAATTTCCTAGAAATATACAAGTATAGCAATAGGATTTAGGAGCTCTTCTTTACTCCTCAGTCGGGACTTGAGAGAGGGTATATCTTCGATCTTCTCGTTAGCTTGCTCGTTTGTAACTGACTCGACGGCACAAGTAAACGCTAATAGAATTGAAATGAGCTATATCTAGCTGTCTCTGTCAACCTCAAGATTGTTTAGCTTCGGTGAAGTAAGATATACCGAACAAACTTCATTATAATAAGAAAGCAGGGTTAACGTTCCAACCTTCGCAGCTCCCTCTCCTGACATTTCTGCCGCCGCAACTAGCTCATTGGGCAGTGTTCTGGAAGACGTTGACGATAAATCCAGCTTTAATTCCACCTGTATTCAAATCGGGGTTGTGTGCAAGATTGTGACTTCACTTAGCTTCTAATTTACGCCTTGGAGCTTATTCCACGTCAACGAAATCAAACAGGAAACATGCTGATCTTCAGTAAATACATGTCAGCTATGGTATTAGTCGCTTGTTTCAAGGAAACTTTTGCTCTCTCAACAATGATGCTGCGCTCGGTACGTACAACTTCAAGCTCATTGAAAGTTTCATGTTTCTCGAAGGATGGCGGCTACCAAGACGAAGAATACTGGCCAGAGCGCACTCACCAAGCATGGTCAATCGAAGACGATACTTTACTCTGGGAGGCTCGCGACACTGATTTGATTGAAGTCGCTCAAGTCCTAAAACGAGGCATTGGAGGGTGCATTTCGCGTCTGAAAAAGTTGCAAGATCCTGAAACTTCAGCTTATGAGCAATTATTTGTGAAAGGCGGCAGGAAGTCTTCAGATGACGCAACAAATAAGTTGGCAAAAACAGTATCCTTGCGTCCCTTCAATGAGTGCTTAGAACGCATCCATTGGGACTACACATTGAACTCAAAGGATTTTACAGTCGGCTATCGTGATCGTTTTCTCAAGGGCTATCAAGAGATCCCGTGGGATGCACCGAATAAGTCTGTGAATGGAGAGGAACGCTCTCTCATTGCGGCCCTTCCCGAGCATCGCATTGAATACATAAAGTATAAGAGAAGACTTGTGTGGCACAAAGAGCTCCGTTTAGATCGAATTTTTGGCAGTGGAAGGTCGACACAAAAGAATTCTGAAGATGAATATGGCCCGCAGAGGATCCAGGACGTTATTCGGACCTACGACGAATGGAAATCTTCTCACAACCGTCGAGGAAATCAAGCTATTGATCGAGCGATCACATGTTTAGGATCATCTGGGAAAGAATCACTTGCTTCCTTTAAAAAATTGTGCCAATCTTTGACGATGGGCGATCTAGAGCCGGAGGAGTTTGTCACAATCTCCTTCTCAGCTGATTTCTTTGGCCCAGATGGATGGGGGCATGAAACTCTTGAAATGCCCTCTTCAGCAGACGAAAGAAGTCACGATACATGGAACTCATCTCCATTTATTCAACTACTCAGTACGATGCCTGAAGAACACGCGGCTGTGCTCGAACAAGTTTACGCAGTCGTAGCTAGTAGAAATGCAAAAGCGAAAGTTCCAGGTGCCTCGTCGTCAGACAGCTAGAACTGAGAACTGAGCGCCCCTTAAAATGTGTCTAGTCTATTCTATTACACTTGAGCTGCATATACGCTACCAAATTCGCTCCAGTAAGCCAATTGTCCAATTCAAGCTCCAACCGGCGCCTTTCCTCCGAATAAGTCGGCGGGACTGAGTGCTCGTTCGTGTGTCACGTCCCAGGTCCAGGAGGCATTTCTTTGAGACAGGCCCCGAGGGGCCGGAATTAGAAGGCTAACAGGAATAGACAAAAAGCAAAGCAGCGCTAATCAAATCTGGGATTCTAATCAGGCACACATGCCCGGGTGGCCAGAAGTGATGGTAGCGGTCCGAAATGGCACGCTCTCTCGTGCTTTGAGAGAGCTTTTCTCTGGGCTATTATTTTTATTACCCTTCAGTGCTTTTAGTGCATTTCACGTTATACTTTATCTTTATAACTTCATGGCGAATTCTCATGACGGCCATGTCATAACTCCTGCGTCATAAATTTCAACGGCGCTGTACTTGATGAATATGGCTGAGTCATCGTAGTCTATTTGTGCAACTATCGTAGAAGTATTGGGGTTAATAAGTAATTCCGCTTGCCGCCGCTTACGATAGTTATAGTGTTGTGGTTATGCATTCCTAAGCTCGGCTTTTAATTTAGGTAGATAACGATGCCGGCGTTGCTCTTATGACGCCGACCAGAAGGAGCCCTGCCTGTTGTTATTTGAATCTACAGTAGTACTCTCGAGAGGGCTTCACAAAAATCTACTCTAAAACCTTCATGTAAATGGTTGCTTCGCTTTGGGCTGTAAAAGTGCCAACTGCCAAGGGGAGTGGAGGGAAAATACTTTCAAGGCCGCTTCGGCTTCTGTGACGTCGGCTTTTTAGCAATACATGGGAATTTATTTAGAACATTTAGCGTTGACCGGCCATTGACGTTATCCGGCTATCTTCGGGGTCTGTGTAATTTTGGAGTATCGGAATAAAAGGTGGTCTTATCTAATCGCCTCTATGTTGATGTATTTGGGAGGTGACTCTACCTGCAGACGCTTCAAGAATTATATTTCAAGACCCCGTGCTAACCCTTTGCTTGCAACGAGTATGACAAAGAGGTCGCTATAGATGCTCATTAGATAAAATTCTGCTCTGTTAGTTGCTTAGTTTAACCCCCCCTCTGAGAGGGTTAAGGAAATAAGGTGAGCTACAATCACTTCCATGGCCACTCGGGCATGTGCGCCTGATTATCTTCCTGGGTTTAGTTTGCGCTGCGTTGCTTTTCTTCTCTTCCTGTTAGCCTTCTAATTCCGGCCCTTCGGGGCCTGTCTCAAATCTCAAATAAGGTAAGCGATCCCACCTTTTTTGAGGCAGGCCCCGAAGGGCCGGAATTAGAAGACTAACAGGTAGAGAAGAAAAGCAAAGCAGCGCAAACTGGACCTAAGATGCTAATCAGGCGCACATGCCCGAGTGGCCATGGAAGTGATGGTAGCGGTCCAAAGTGGCACTCTCCTCCATGCTCTGAGAGCGCAGCTCAACCTCTGCGGGCGGAAACTCTTCTTTTGAGCGGCACTCTCAGAGCATGGAGGAGCGTGCCACTTTGGACCGCTACCA
>Ga0307930_1001071_pt1 | contig 21946 bp, 22 predicted proteins | sample OrgLakmetageno46_FD_203161 | JGI IMG/M metagenome (GOLD analysis project Ga0307930, IMG submission 203161) | Saline water microbial communities from Organic Lake, Antarctica - #46 | ecosystem: Environmental > Aquatic > Non-marine Saline and Alkaline > Saline | place: Antarctica: Organic Lake...
GTTCTTATTGTTTGAATCCCTCGATGTTTTGTATGTGATACGGATGAAGTATAAGTAAAGTATTATTGTATCTTGTGTGTGTATCCTTTGAACCTATGCGAGATTATGCGGGATTTGGTTATGCCTCGTTGATTCGGTTATGTATCCTATGAGTCTGTGCGAGATAATGTGGGATTTTGTTATGTCTCTTTGTTGTTTTGGTTATGTTTCGTTGGGTTTGGTTATGTTTCGTTTGTCTTTGATGTTTCGGTTATGTTCTTACAGTTGGTTATGTATTGTGTATTATATCCATGATACTATATTATATAAAGGATATTGCTTATGATTTGATTGATTTCTATTAATTGACACCCCCTGTCACCGTCCAGTATGTTCTGGATAACTACTTAAAGAATTTTCTTTGTATATATAACATAACTGGACGGTGACACCTAGTACCATAGAGTTATTGGGGTTATGATGGGAATTAGGTAGTGGTGTGGTAGGTGGTATGGGTTGGTAATATCTCTCAGTGCCGCCATATCAGTGTTACAGAACGATACATGAAGTCAATGAATCTTCACGATACCGCAATTCGCAATAGATTTTTTTCTGCTCTCCCAAACTGTTTATACTTCCATATAATTACCGTTCATGAAATGCCACTTGAACTATTTGCCTTCCTTCCTTCCTTCCTTCCTTCCTTCCTTCCTTCCTTCCTTCCTTCCTTCCTTCCTTCCTATCGTTGAATTTTTTTAACATGTCCATTTGACTTTGCTCACTCCTAGCTGGTGCACCATTTACAACTCACGAGACCATATTATCTCAACGCTGTATTTCATGGACAACAAGATTATGCATCTAGAATGAGAAATTGTTGAGCGCGGAGGCTACACCGACCCTTTCCAATTCCAGTGGCGATTGCAATGAAAAATGTTGCAGGTGCAAATAGTATTCCATACGCACCATGATATCCGGAGCCCTCGCCTTCATGTGCACCTTTTCTCCAACTGGCGATGAATGAGCTACAGCCATGCGCCAACCGATTAAAATTGAACCAGGAAGCATAATTGCTGATTTTCAACGTTCTCTGACGTCTTAGATTGGACCAACTGTTCTAAGGAACAGTCTCAAAATCCAGGCTGCTTATTCATATTTTGAGCTTATTTTGACCATTATTCAAGCACCTAAGACTTATTAAGAAAAACTTCAGCCCTTCTCAACTCTTCGACCTACCGTACCGAGGGGGTTTCAAATTTAAGCTCAGTTTAGGGGGCTTATTTTAACCTTATTTTGACCTTAAATTAAGCCCTAATTTAAGCCCTTAAAATTAAGCTTAATTTAAGCCCCTGGCCCTTCTCAACTCTTCGACCCACCGTACCGAGGGGGTTTCAGTTTCAAATTTAAGCTCGGTTTAAGGGGCTTATTTTGACCTTATTTTGACCTTAAATTAAGCCCTAATTTAAGCCCTCAATTAAACTTAATTTAAGCCCCCTTAAATATTGATCTAGATAAAATTAGCTCGAATGGATTTAAGCCCCACTGGGGTGTGTTATGCCATTTAAGAAATACCTGACCTGACATCTGGCATCTGGCCCTTGCGTCCATGTCCTCTGTCTGCTATCTATGCCTGCTATATACGCCTTCAATGAGGTGTCCAAGAAGGTCTATTGCAATTATATGCGCCGTGTGGCGTGTGGCATCGCAAGGCAAGGAAAGAAAAATCCCCTTACCAAACCAAATCATGCCGAATGAACTGGCCCAATGCCAATGGGTTCTTAGGTGAACAAGGATTAACCAAAGCGTGATTCGAAATCACTCCTAAAAACCGTAGCCTGCGCCGAGGTTCCCAATGAAGTCCAGGAGCTCTTCCTGCGCTGCTGGATCGCCCTCAAGCTCTGCATGCTCGCGCATGGCAAAAAGGCCCGACTGCGCCGTCAAGCAATCTAACCCAATCCCCCCACTCGCGTGCTCCGCTGCGCAAGTTTCCACGGCGGCAAATAAAGCAGCCCCAACTTCCCCGCGAGCAGCACGGTCCGTTAAACGAGGCACCAGGAGCTCTCTGGGTGCACTGCCCTCGGGCACTGACACGACGCGACGACGCGCTTCTGCTTCCACTGCAGCTCGAGCCTCGGACTCAGCTCGCTTCGCTTCAAATTCAGCACGCGCAGCCGTGACCTTGCAAGAAGGAGATACGGATCAACGCAAGAAGGCAAAGAATTTAATACTTCAGGGTAGAAGAGACAATAAACCATGGCTACAAAGATGCCTGGAAAAACGAAAAATCACTGTTCAAAAAAATTTGAATCAAGTTACACAGGGGAGAAGAATGACAGGAGGCTAAAATAGTAAATATGTCACCGCAGCGTCAGCCTCGTTGAAAAGCCGGTGCACTTCAGCGACAATGTTGTGCACGCATTCCGGGCTACTCACGCCACGAGCGTCACAAAAACGGCTCGCAGCCTGAGGGTTAATAGTGAAGCAGTCACACAAAACAAAAAACGCGAAGAAATCACTTTGAAGTACAAAACTCAATCAAATAGATATGTTCGCGAATTGAAGAGCTTCAGATGAATCTCTACAAATGATGCCTGATGGGCAAATCAGCCCGATAAATATATTGTAATGATAGTGCACCAACCTTATGGTAATGCGCGTCCCCAAAGCGCTGCACAGGGAGGTTGTGGGTCTGCAGAGGCCCCAAGCCCTTGTGGCCATTCAAGTCCAAACTGACCACGATGTACTTCGCATAGGGCAGCAAATCGTCCACATTTTGAGGACCTGGCCCTCCTCCACCACCATTGGATACGACGTCAGCAGCCACCGCAGCTTCAGAACTCCCTAACAGAGGCGTGGCCTGCGCTCTGGCGTGGTACTCTCCCTCGGTGTACACGACGAAACAGCGCTCGCGGCTCGACGACTCGCCAATGGCTTCTCCCGTGTTTGGGTGGGTCACGAAAGCGCGCGTGCAATGGAAGCCTTCTGGCATGCTCACCCAGCGAGGACTACGGCTTACCTAAGAAGAAGGAGACACGCACATCCACACAAGATACACATGAGGTATGTGGAGATTTGCAGCTTTAAGTTTGGGAGATTTACGCTCAATAGAAGGCAGCTGCAGTCAATTTGCATGGTGAATGGCTACATAAGTATCACCGGAACAAATGAGACCAGGCAAAATTTCTATCATTTTATCAAGACTACAACCACCAAATCTGCGAAGCTTACGTTAAAGAGGGGCCAGCAGGCACTCGCGTCGACGCTATTGAGGCTCGCGCATACATAAGCATACTTGAAGTGAGTCTCGAACATCGGAGGGTCGGAGGAAGCAATTTCATAGGTCACGTCGGTAAAGGCTGTCGTGAGAACGCCCATCTCTGGCGGGGTCACCAACTTCACCAACTTGACGAAATCAGCAAGAAAGCAGAGGTATTTATGAGCGAATGAACGGAAACGGCGCTTGAGAGGAAAGGTGGAATGAATAAAATCAAAACCTTGTGGGGATAATAAAACAAGTCAAGCAGGCTAAATGGAAATAATTGAATTTATAGGCTACTTACAGGAGGCTGCATCTGAACTGGAGCCTCCTCTTGTGGCTGGTCGGAACCATCTGAGACATCAGTGCTCTCGCTGCCCGCGCTCACGTCGGTGGAGGTTAGTGACACTTCGAAGGACCGCAGAGCGCTCCAAGACATGTGCCAAGGCCACTCACCGCTCGGGTTCGTGACGCAGCTCCGCATGGTATGGAGGCCTGCTGCTAAACCACTGAAAAAGCGAAAGAGCGAGAAAGAGAAGTGGAGTAAAAGGTTTTAAAGATGTCTCCTTGCCGGAGTAAACACGCCTAAAATAGTTTGAAAAGTGTAGCAAGATGCATAAATGGACTACGAAGGAAGCATGAATTGCTAGTCCATCAAAAAACCAGTTCAGAAGACTGTAATGAAAGCATCCAGTACAGGGCACCTAAACTCTCACCCTAACGCCCTACCTGAAGCGCGGCAATACTTGGTCTAACACAGGCCAGCAAGCCGGTGGAGCGCCGTCTAGTTCAACGCACGCGAAGCCTTGGGCCCATTGTGCCTGCACAGGTAAAAGCGCGCGATGCGGATCAAAAGCGGTACAGTTTCCAGCTTCTATTAGGTTGCAGGTTTCACTTGCATTCCACATCAAAAGGACTATCTGCATGCAATGAAACCTGTCGCTGGAAGTTTACCTGAAAGGCGCCGAGAGGATGCGCAGCTACTTCGAGCATCACCTCAAAGTCCGGTTGCACTTTTTGGCCTTCCAATGGAAAGAGGACATTGGTGGTCACATTAACAGCGCCGCCGTAGCCTCCCCACGCAAAACCCTCTGGTGCTTCTTCTGGAGGCGGAGGTGCGCCCAAAATGTTGGCGAGGTCTTTAGCTTCCTTGATAGACTCAATTGGCACCTCAATGGCCTTACAGTCTACGCTATGCGGGACCAATAGTATGCAGAATGATGCTTGTAGAGTGCGGAACAGAGCAGCTCGAGGCTGCATTATGAGAACTCTAGCTAGACGCTCGACACTCAGCAGAAACGTACAAACGTAGTGACCTGTAGGAAGTTCAAGTGGCGTCTTTAATGTGTATGTGTAGCCTGTGAGAGTATTGCTCGAACAGCACGAAAGCTTAGTTGCTTAGTCGAAATGCGCTTGATTTCGTATGCTGTTCAACGGAGCCATTTTTCAAAGCAAACGAAAAAAGTATGGTATGGAATGCCCTAATACAATATTTTTTCTGACAACTTCACAATGCAGCTTCGCAGAGAAAGAGGAAAAGGAAAATATTATGCCAGCTTGAAGTAGTAACGATGGCAATACATCGAGGGCCGGCAGCCTCAGTAGCGCTCCTGCTTTCAACTGCAATCAATTCATGGTACCCAGTGCAAAGTTTTTTGCCTCCGACGCCACCAAAGTGGGGAGTGCCAACGACTCCTCACTCATCACACGATCAGAACTCGCCGCATGGAAAGGCCTCTAGTGCGTGCGGGCTGGGCAGGCGGCTGGCATCACTGTATGGAACCCCAGAAAACGCTGAGTATTCCTCAACAAGTAGTGAATTGACGGGAAGCAAGATCATCGCTAGCAAGGGCAGCACACATCGTGAGAGACCAGGTACTCCAGGAAGTAGCACGCGATCTCGGAGTGCGAGCTCAAGTGCGACGATCAGTAGTGCACCTGGCCGCGCTCCTACAGGAAGCAGGGGCAGTGCCAAGGAAGTTAGCAGTAATGCTAGAAACAAGAGTCAAGCGAAGTTAAAGGGGAAGCCCAGCTTTGAGCCGCCAACTAGAGGCGATCGCAACAGCGTGAGGCGAGCGTTCAAGCAGGCACAACAGATGCTGAAGCAAGGCCGCGTGGAACAAGGCAAAGAAATCTTGAAATGCTGCCTCGAGGTGCGATGAATTTAAATCTTAGGAAGGCACTAGATAATACACTTAGTCAAACGTAGGCTTCGTTTAAAAAAAGACTTGACTACGAACATTGAACACATTCGAGGCTTAAAATTGAGACGAGATTGAAATATTGAAGAAGAAATACAGAATTCTAGCTCTGCCCCATGTGTATTTTAAAAAAATTGTGTGCCTCTAATACCACAGGCGGACCCAACCGACTCACATTCATGGCTTGCCTTGGCACTAGTGGAGTCCCGCCGCGGTTGCAAATCGGAAGCCCGAACTATTTTTGAAAAGGGCACGCACAATTGCCCCGAGTCCGTTCACCTTTGGCAGGTAGGACTTACGCCTTTCGTGAACGCATGCATGAGACTATTTTTCATCTGCAAACACTCATGCCAACTATTTGTTCCAGAATTCTCGCCTCATTCCTTCCTCCCTCCACATAGGCCTGGGCCATGCTTGAAGCCAAAAGCGGAGCACACGACTCCGCCCGCGCCAAGTTTGCGAAAGGTCTGGCTCTCGATCCGGGCAACTCGTTCGTGTGCCACGCGTGGGGGCAGCTGGAAGCGAGCCAAGGCGACGCGAAACGAGCCCGAGCCCTGTACCAGCAAGCCTTGGCGTTTGGGCCGCAGCCACAGGTGATTGCAGCTTTGGCGGAACTGGAACTAGCAGCTGGCGACTTCGAAGCTGCTAGAGAACTGTTCCGCACCGGCATCGATGGGGATGCGTCATCTTCTTCTTCTTCCCAAGCCTATGTGACTGCTTCTGCTCCTGCTATAATGACAGCGAAAAGTAGTGCAGGAGCCCCAGCAGCCGGAGCAGGCGTCGAATCAGCCATGCGACCTGCTAATTGGGCAGAAATGTCCACCACCCAAAAGAAAAACTGGCGAGGAAGGCAGAACCGCGCTGCGAAAGAAAGGGAAGCTGGTGGTAAAAATAGCGCAGGCCAAGAGGAAAGCAGCAGCAGTTCTAAGGTAGTGGAGGCGCCATCTACGACTTCCAAACCAAAGGTTACGGCATCGGTGGTCAAGAAGAAACAATCCTCAGGTGCTGCGAAGAAAGACGAGCGTATGGATGCAGCGCCACTGTTGCGCGCGTGGGCAATGCTGGAAGAGAACCGCTTTCATGATCAGGTTTGAAATGAAGATGTCGATGTCATAACAGAATCTAGAATGATAAGTATGATATATGAGTATCTTCTCCTATCTTATCACTCAAAACAACGATTCATCACGTTCCCTCCTTCTGCGTTGCTGTTCTTACAGGACAAAGCTCACGCACTCTTGACGCGCGCTGCCGCTGAGTTTCCCCTTGACGTGAGCGTTGGCACGGAATTAGCGAAGCTGGAAGAGAGGCGCGGCCACCTCGAGGAAGCACGAGCGCTGCTCGAGCGCTATTCCAAGCTCAAAGAGTGCGATGCTAACCCACGCCACGGCGGTGCTCTTTACAACACGTAAGAGCTTAAAATGCTGTTCTTGAAAGTGATATATTCTATAGCATTCATTTCTTTAAATCGTAGATATTGCGAAACACTTCTTTTGTTGTGTATTAGTTTACACATGTGTTTTTGTCCTGAAACTTCTTGCGATGCGTATTTGCGACGGTTTCTATTTTCTAGGTGGGTTAAATTAGAGGCCAAGCACGCATCTTCTCGGCGGGCTGTGGCTCTGCCGCCGCCGCCTTCTCTTACTACCACTGCTGCAGGTGACAGCGCTGTCTCGGGGACGGTAGGAACCGCTTTGAACGTAAACGGCCTCCTTCCGATGGAGGAGAAGTTCACGCTCGAAGGTGATGGCAGTGCGTTCACCGCTACCGCGGAGTATTTGAGTAGTCAGCGCCTGGCGGACGAGGAAGAAGCCGCAGGTTTACGTCGAGCCGCTCAACTGGCGCGCGAAGGCCTCGAGCGGTTTCCGGCCGAGTTTTCACTGCACCAAACTCTGGGCACGGTAATTGACTTTGAAAATATAGGAAATGTGGTTGCTAAGGAGAAGAATGAAGCAGCGAAGTAATGAAGAAAGGGGCGGAAAAAAGTGCACATTGATCCATAATGATACAAACACTGTAGGCCCAATTGATCTTCAAGCATTCGTTCCAATATTATCCTCGTCACTTAACTGAACTCATGCTGATTCCTGATACGTGTGCGTGTACCTTCATTCAGGTGCTCACCCGCCAAGGGCGCTATTCTGAAGCTCGAGCCTCCTTTGCACGGAGCGTGGCTCTGGTCCCGACCGCTCCCGCGTTTGTGGCGTGGGCGCTGATGGAAGAAAGCTGGGGTAGGCGCCACAAGAGCACCAAAGCACGCAAGAGGCAAGCTAATCCTGAAGGTGTTGGTACAGAGACTAGCCAGAGCGGTACTGCAGTGATCGAGAAAGAAGAAGAGCTAGATGAGGTGGCGATGGTGGAGGAAGTCGAGAATGAAGTCGACGGCGTGCGTCCCGGAGGAGCAGAAGCAGCGCGTCGGCTGTTTGAGCGGGGAATAGCGGCGGACCCTACTCACGGCCCTCTGTACAATGCCTATGGCGCCATGGAAGCGAGGCTGACCCGTGCTGAAGCCGCCAGGTGATGGGTGGAGTAGAGGAAGAGACGATGGGAGGAAAGCTGGAGCTGCATTCAAAAGATTTTACTCAAAATGCCTGTTATCAGGCATGCCTTGCAGGAGCCCTCCTCATCTGGAAATTATGCTATCCCTCACGTGTTCATGTCATTGCCTCCATACACACAACACACACGTATATATTAGGGCGGTGTACCGGCGCGGGGTGGAATCAGCCCGACGGGACGCTGCCCACGTGTGGCACGGGATGGCTACGCTGGAGCTGCAATTGGGGCACATCGACACCGCTCGTGACCTCTTCCGCGAGGTAGCAAAGAGTAGTCGTAGTAGTAGTGGTGGAATGAAGAAACGAGTTTTCCTTGCGCTTCTATGCCATGTTTCTCACATGTTGTTTTGTTTGTGTACCATTTCTCTAAGCCTGCACCAACTTTGCGCTTCATCTTTCATTTTTATCCTTTTTTTTCTTTTTCATTCACTCCTCTACAAGGGCATCGATCGGTTCACGAACGGCGCTTTCTCCTCCGCAGCCGCCGCCACCTCCGGTTCCGCCTCCTTTGACGCTGCGATGGTCGCCGCCGAATCAGCCGCCGCCACCTCTGCCCTGCAAGCCGCAGCGAGGAAGAAGGCCTATGATAATGCCGGGCAGCACCAACCGCCGCCGAGTGCTCTGGTGGACGAAGATGACGATGCCAGGGGGGCGTCACGCATTTTAAGGTAATGGGTACCTTATTGAGGCATGCCACTACAAATAATATTTGGCAAGAAGTAGAGGTTTTACTCATAAGCATGCGAGTCTGCTTGTGTGCTCATCCAAAGCACTCTCATTTCACAACACTTTCTTTGTAATTGGATGTTATTAGGTTCGAGGACGCTCGCTTCTTGATTCACAGCTTGGGAATGCTTGAGATGCAGTTGCACAGTTACCCGGCGGCTTTTGAGGCCTTTGCGAGGGGTTTGTGCCTTTACCCCGACGACAGTCACCTGCTCCTAGGGGCGGCTCTCACCGAAATGCGGCTGAATGAGGTACAAAGGGCAATCAAGGGGTCTTGATGATCTACGGGATTGAATGTGTATCCTATGGCTTGGCACCTCTTCTTTCTAGAATGCTCTCAATCGATGATTGTTCACTCATTTTCTTGTGTTCGTATGTTCATGTTGTTCACTCTTCCATTTGAAAGGTGGACTCAGCGCGGGAGTTGTTTCGGCGGGCAGTGCGGTCGAATGCGAAGCACGCACACGCGTGGCAGGCTTGGGGCGTGTTTGAGGCGAAGCAGAGCAATCTCAAGGCGGCGCGGACTTTGTTTGAAGCAGGTCTCAGGGAATGCCCCGACCATTGTGCCCTCTGGCAGGTATGTGAAATTCTGGTGAAGAAAGAGAATGAACCGGATGTATTTGTGTGTGCAGTGCAGTAATAACTGTTTCGGTCTCAAGTTTTAGTTCAAAGCGTGAAGTATCTCAAGTCAAGTGATCGCTCATCGTGCCTTCCTTTTTCCTCAACCCAAAAGGCCTACGGCATGCTGGAGGTATCGGTCGAGGCCCTAGACCGCGCGAGGCAGTGTTTCCGGACGGGCTTGCTCAGCTGCCCCGGTCGTGGGAACGTGCAGCTCCTGCAGGCCTGGGGCTGCCTCGAAATGCGAGACGGCGATGCTGCTAAAGCGCGGGACCTCATTCAGCAGGTATCGCTTGGTGAATCCAATCGATTACTGATTGGCATGGTGTAATCTTCGTTAAGAAAAAAATAAAAGAATTTGCGTTAAGATTGTCAAACAGAATGCGCGGTCTTTAGCGCACTTAGCATGACTTCCTTTCCTCTCGCATACTCCCTCCTAACTTCATTTTTCCTTTTCCAAAGGCGCTCACCAAGGACCCGACCCATGGCCCTTGCTGGACGGCGTATGCGGTGATCGAGGACCGGAGCGGGAACCACGACTCCGCTCGACGCATCCTCGAGCAAGGTAGGGTGATGATGATTATACATGTGTTGCGGTTGAAACCTTAACGTTGCCCAGACGTGGGACTCTCTTGAGTTTTTTCGTGGTTGTGCAGCATACATGACTAAACATCATACCTCTCTGCTGACTGCATATGATCCCTTATTTCAAACAGGCATGCGGTCGGCGCCCCACCACGGCCCCCTGTATCGCACATACGCGGAAATGGAGGCGAAACGAGGCGACTACGGGGCTGCGCGGCTGCTTTACCAGAGGGGCATCGCGGCTGACCCTTTTTATGCGCAACTGTTCCACTCGTGAGTGGAGTTTGAAAAAAAACATGAAACCCTGACAAACTTCTTTTGTGCACGAAACTGTGCGCATTTCTTGTTTTGGTTTTGATATTGTTCCCTCCTTTTTTCTCTTTTCATGTTCGCATTCCTCCCCAATATTTCATGGCGTCATCAGATGTGCGGAGATGGAGGCCTCCTTGGGCAACATCGCTGCTTTGAAAGATCTAAACGACGCTGCACGGAGCTTGTAAGTTTAAAGTTAGAGCGATTCAGACATGAGTCAAACATTGGACTTCAGCCGTCCGAAATTTATGATGTGCCGCCTACAAATATGCACAACTTATTCTCCTCTTGTCTCTTCTTTGGTTATGTTCTTCTATATTTCCTTTTTATTCAACAAATCTCAGGTACAGCGGCGACGCCGGTCTGCGCGAAGCTCAGAGAGTGTTGGCAGAAAGGCGCAAGCTTCGCTTCTCAAGGGGCTGGGCTCCCACAAATGCAAATCAAAGTGACGAGAACGACAACAACGATGAAGGGAACGGAGTGAGTGCTGCAAACAGCAGCAATGGCGGCGGCGACTATGCTTCCCTGCTAAGCTCTCAAAAGCCGCTCGGCGGGCGCCTCAACGAAGAAGGGCACTTGGACGCGCTTGGTGAAGAACTTTTGCGGCTAGCCAAAGGAGGTGGCGCTGATGCAGAAGACCTATAAGAATTGACGTGGAAAGCGATCTTGAGCTGCAGGAGCTTCCTCTTTGTCGTTTAATCGTTATGGGAATGTAGTCAAATTCGCATATCCCAAATAATAACGAAATAATACCTCCAGCGTGTGCGCCTAACTTTAAGCTCTTGGAGTACTTGGAGAACTTGGAGGTGCTTGATGGCCAGGGGCCAGGTGGGGGGGAGATCTTGGAATGGCTTTTATTATAGGCCGGGGTGTGGTTGTGGATCGGCGCCTGGCTTGGATTTCTTTTTTTGATTTAGTTCTTATTTTTAGTGCGAAACGAGTTCAGGTCACTTCGCTACATGTACCTGGGGTGTCCTCTGCCCTGCCTCTGGCTCTGGTGATGGCATTGTGGCTCCCACCTTGCCTTGAAAATTTGAGTGTGATCTCTTCTTGATGCTTGAAACCTGCTATTTGTAGTGCTTATTCCGCTCTTGCGTAAATGTAAGACGTGCCTTGCCCTTGTTGACTTGTAAATTCTAAGATTTATCTATTTGTATCCCTTACAGCGATCTGCCTTTGAGGTATCTCGCATTTGCGGCCTGGAACTAATTGAGTGTCCAATATCGCTTTTTTTGTTTGTTTGTGCAGTAAGTACTGGTTTGCTTCTATGAAATGAAAGTTTTGCAATTCCATCAGCCATCAGAAGAATACATTAGTATGCATTTTTTTAAAGATGAACAGCGTCTTTTTATGAATTACACGTGAAGTTCTGCTTAGTGCTTTCACGTTTTTATGAAGTTTGATAACCGTGCTCATGCGATGTGAATTTACAATGATGTGAATAATGATATGGAGATACCCTTAGAATCATGGTGCCTTAGATACCGTGTGATTTTAGAATTAATTTACTGATTCACTGACAGCAAAGAAATTCATATCTTGGTCGTTGTAATCTTGCTAAATTACTGGGTTTGCGCGTGCAATCAGTGATTCGACACCATCTCTGCTCGGAGAAGCTTTTAATTCGTTCCAAGACAAGATGCCACTGTCTCGGACAAATCATAAAAGACTCTCGCTGATACTGCCTTAAATCACTGACGGGTCGCAGGCCATCTATCATAGTGTTTACATCAAGACTTCTTTTTCTGATCAATTGGTGTGTTCTTTTTGGGCCAAGTATTTCTCTTTCCCGTTTGATTTTCTTCTGAACAATGGCCGAGGAACTATGGAAGGTGCGCGACAACTCATGGGCGCCAACGACAGACGAAGTTTCTGTGGATACTGAAGGGCCCGAAGGATATGGCAAAGTGCTCGTTCTCGTGAAGCGGCCCTCGCCTGATCTTGACGAATCCTGCTTCAAAGTTGAGACGCGCCCGCTACCCGACAACCTCAAGCCCGGCTTTGTACTTGTAAAAAATACTCACTATTCAATGGATCCCACGCATTTTATCTGGGCTCAAGAGATTCCACAGGTACTGCTCCGATCTTCATTATTTAGCTACTTTGTAAATCTTTTAAATAAGCCTTAATGTTTTTGCAATAACAAGAACAAACTTCTTTCCTTCCGCGGTTGATCTGCCTATGACCATCTATATCCTGTCGAATTTTCTTGTCTCAGTACATGCCGGCCGTCGGTTTGGGCACGGTCATGCGTTGTTTGACGCTCGGGAATGTGGTCAGACCACCAACGAAGTTGCCTTCCCGGTTGGAAAAGTCGTGACCGGTTTCGGCGGTGTCGCCGAGTACTCGATGCTACCAATTTCAGGAATTACTCCCGCCAGGCCTGACGTACCAGTTGAACAGAATCTGGGGCCATTCTCATTGATCCAGGGCCATACTGCATGGGTGGGAACCAAGATTTGTGGCGTCCAGCGTGGGCTCACCATGGTGGTATCAGGAGCTGCCGGAGCAGTGGGTTCTTTTGCAGGTCAGCTTGGGAAAAAAGAAGGAAGCCGTGTGGTCGGAATCGCAGGTGGGCCAGAGAAGTGCAAATACGTCGTCAGCGAGCTTGGTTTCGACGCATGCATCGACTACAAGAATGGAAATCTGGACGAAGAGTTAGCTCGGCTCTGCCCTAAAGGTATAGACTCGTACTTTGACAACGTTGGTGGGCCCACTCTCGATGCTGTCGTGGCGAAAATGAATTGCTTTGGAAAGATTGCTGTTTGTGGAGTCATCTCGCAGTACAAGGGCAAAATGGGAGAGAACGCCCCAGGTTTCAAGAACCTGGAAATGCTCTTGATGCGCCGGCTCACCATGCAAGGGTTTATTACGATGGATCACATGGCATGCAACGAGCAGGCCATGACTGAAATTGGGGCTGCTCTTGAAGCTGGCACTCTCAAGTGGAAAGGCGACGTGCGCGAGGGGAAGGTGGACGACTACGTGAAGACGATTAATTTGCTTCTTGAGGGCGATAATCTTGGTAAGCATATTCTCAAGACCGGATAAGGAGGGGTCCGCCGGTATTCTGTCGCTCTCAATTCAAATTGCATTTCATTCTACATTTAATTAAAAAATACATCTGAAACGGCTGTTATACCGCGGCTTCGTCATTTCATATTAATGTGACTTCCTTAGTTCAATATTAGAAAATCACCACCGTAACATTCATAGCCCCACATTTATAATGCAATGCTGAAATTAATCTCACAGCCTTGAGTACTTTCGTTTTGATTTTCATGATGCGGATTCATCAGCATAAAGGACTTCCGAGTGCAACGGACTCCGTATGATAGAAGAGGACAAGAGTATTAGTGGTTAGTAGCAGTAAAGATACATACTTTTATAGCATTATAATAGAGCACATCCGGCCCATTCAGACTTATTTCTAAAGAACCTGGTGGCTCCCGGATAAATAATTTCGCGCTGTTCGTTTAGTATTCCCTGCTTTCAAGGAGAAATGGATTATCAAATCGGACCTAATTTCCGATGGCTTGTTTTGTAGCAAACTTTGTTGTCTGGTGAACGGCCTGCTAATAGGGCCATTTTCCAGTGCTGGCCGCTTCGGGGAATTATATATCTTCGGAGTTTTTTTAAGTGATAGCACACTCGGAACAAGCACGCTCATCTTAACCTATTTATCGAGCTCTGGGCGCGTGAACGAACAAGAGTACCTGCGGTGCGATACAACTCGAGATCAAAGTAATTTTCACCGGTCAGTCTACTGAGTATTGACGCAGGAATGTGCTGTCGCCGCCATGTGTCTCCACGGCCATCGAGGCTCCACAACTCAGTCGTAGCTAGATGCTCGTTTGGATGTGATGACCCTAGATATGGTGGCGCTGGCGTTGCTGAGGCTACGCCGGCGCGCGCATGATCAAGCGTCGCTGGGGCTAAGTCTCCGAGAAAATTTCTCAAGAGACCTACCATAGCATCGGCTCGCTCAGAGATCAACGCACTGGCACCGCTATTACTCGCTCGCTCAGAATCGCTCGAGTTTATCCATTCCATAATGAGCACCACATCAAAAGTCTTGAGTGCTTGGAGAGCTAATTCATAGTCAGATGTACTGATTGATTTGCTGCCTCGCAAATTACACCGCCTCCTTAAAGCCGTCAACGACTCTACAGCTTCCGCTGACCCAGATTCATCGAAGCCACCATCAGAGCTATGCCCTTCACCAATGATGGCTGCCTTCTCTACAGTATTTGAAGTGCTGGTTGCTCCGCGGACTTCAGTCTGAGGTTGTGCGTAACCTCCAGGCTCCGCAGCTAGACGGTGCACGGCATAGTTAGGCAAGTACTGCGCGTGCAGTGAGCGAAACAAATGGGCACGAGGTGGGTCCTAGGGCCACCGTAAGAAAGCAGACACAAGAGCAGCACATATACGTTGGTTATGACGCATTTGTAATGCAACGAAGAATATTAGTCTAGGTATCTATCTAACCCAGAGAAAAGGCCAAGTGATATCATGCTTAAAAGGCACGACTATGAAAAGATTACTTCCTATTCCACAGATATATATCTTACTTTATCGAGCCAAGCTTCTGCCCACCAAGCAGCACCTTCGTCTTCCGCCCTAGATCGCGCGCGCGCTTGTTTGACTGCTGCTTGATAGCATGCTGCGCCCTTGTGTTGCTCTACTACTGCTTGTCCGTAGAATTGAGACCGACCAACTGCAGACGCCGCCGCGCTGGCTACGGTAGCAGCCGTAGCCATGGTGGATGCAGAAGTGCCGTTCTTGGCTTTGCTTCTACAATGAACTGCAACAAGTTCTTGCAGAAGTCGATGACCAGGCCCACCGTGATACCACCATTGTGACAACAAGCGGTCAATCGGGTGCCGTAGTATAGTGACAGATAGCACTCGCACCGCCGGCACGACGTTAGGCACTCTTTGTGCGAAGGCACCCGCCAAGCAGTGATATTCGTCCTCTCGAAAGTGTATAGTGGCGTTACCACCAGTTCCTTGGCATTGCCACCCTGCTGCATCATTGGGCGAAGCCATCCAATAAGGAGCAGGCTTGCATGGAGCCGTTGATGGACAACATCCTGAAGAAGTGAGCCAGTCTCGAAGATACCTACCTACACTCGAGCCTCCACACTTCCGCATGTGAAGAAAGTATACTGCAAGAGGCGTCTTCGTGTCGACGACACTACTGCCACGAATGCTAGCAGCTTGAAGATAATTTGACCCACTCGTAAAGCAACCCACAATAAAGAGCATAAAGAGGCGCATCGACTAATGGCGAGTACGATAACCCCTGGCCAAGAAGATTGCTTCACAGGATTCTAACAATCCTATCACTAGCCGAGTACCTAGAGGTGCAGAGATATATACCAAGTAGGCTTTAGCTCTAGCTAGACATCTGTCGTGCAAGATTTTAATTCCAAATCTAGCTTCAGCTAGGCAGACACTACAGAAGCTACAAATCAGTAGGCCTACTGTAAATAGCACTCGCTCCCGCAAGCGCAGGATCGCAGGATTCAAAGAAAAAAAAAAGATTCAAAGAAGAATACAGAAGATGCAGATCCAGACGCCAGACGACGGCTCTTCAGTCCTCGTGCTCAGTGTGGTGTACTGTAGACCTGAAATTGCACGTGCTCAATCTCAGTCTTCCGTTGAACGAATAATTAGTCATACTTATGACAATGGTGTTATATGATAGTGCCTCTTGGCTCTGGGAAATCGCAAAAAAAGGCCACCCCGGAGCGAAACAGGGATTATGCCAGGCGCAAACCGCAAAGCGGAAGTCATTAGCATTAGCCCGACGCGCCCACGAGGCGGAGTAATGGCGCGCTCGCGCGCTCTCTATAGTGATTCAGAAAAAGACAAGGATTAAGCAACTACAGACCCAGCCTACTTAGTCCTATTGCTGTGTTCCAAAATATACTCTATGAAACATGGAACTGTTTCTGTTTCCACTTTAATGGTTAATGGGTTCTTGGAATTGCCGTGCTCTTTGCTTTCAACAAATTTCCTTTTAAAAACTTTGGCATGTTCGAATCTTATGCGCGTCCAATTCTTCAAGGGTGATTTTCTTCTATTGTTCCATATGCCATTTGGGTTTGTATCAGTATCAGTTCGAGTTCGAGTGTTTTCAATTTTGGGAAGAAGTTAAGTTAGCCAGTACGGCAGACTGCAGTAGAAGTAGAGCAAGGGGAGTTAGGAGTTGCTTTACAATTCAGCTGCCTTTCGGCAGCATTCTCCTCGGATTTCTCACACCTCACCATTCGTCTTGAACAATGGGCAACGTCACAATAAGCTGATCTTTTTTCGGGTCCCATTTGGCAGAACCCTGATCTGAGTTGACCTGTCGAGAAGTCAGTAAGAGGTACGGAGTGACGAATGTTTCGGGGAATACTTGCGCAAAAGTTGAAAAACTACCAAGCAAACTATGCGAATGGGGGTTGTCTAGGCGAGTGGATAAAAGTGGCAATCAAGATTCCTTCGAGTCATTTAAACCATTTAAGACTTTGACACATACTGGAAGCGGCAGGAAGATGGCTAAGAGATGCGATTTGCTTTCTGCTCGCAACTTGTGCTTTGTAACGTCTAAGTCCAAGTCCTGCCGTTATTAAAGCGTTATAACACGTGAGAAAATGGTGGTGTCGATAGATGCGTGAAATACAGAATCCAGAACATGAAAACCCTCCCTAAATCCTCTCTATTCTGCCTCTTTCCTAGCGTGGCCCTATCACAGCAGTGTACCTTCATGCTATGTCCAGGGAAGGTAACTTTAACAGTCATGTGTGTGCAGCTAGAGCTGCCAGGAGTCTTCACGCCAAGACCCAGAAAGACATCCTCGGACATCACATCCTAAAAAAAACACGCCGCAAATTCCCACATACACGTGAAGCCAGCCAGGAATATATGATGAGCAAATGCCACACTTAACTAGGTGTTAACAGCAGGTGTCGGCAGCAGGCAGCGCGAGTAGACTCATACAGGTACGAAACTAGCCGTAAGGAGCACGTTTGTAGTAATTAAGCATTAATTGTACCTGCTTATAGAAGATGTCGTATTTAGGTCTTGGCCGCGGATCATTCAAGTCTTCGGCCAGGATCGCCTCTTCTGGCGGTACTTCATCAATATCCCATATGTCTTTCGGGTCTTTGACTTTTCTTGTTGAATCACTACCACCATTTTCAATCCTGTTAGAGGGTGCTGCCGCCCCGAAAGATCCTGGCGTTACGGCCTGGCTAGAACCGCCGTCATCGTCATCGTCTGCGTGGGCTGTAAGTAGCTCACTGAATGCTAGCATGTCATTCGCCGTAATACCATTCATCTTGCTGAAGGGACCAGGTATAGCTCGCAAGCCTGTTTTTAATTAACAAAAGCGAATAAAGGTAATCAAGTAAACAATGGAGTGTGCATTCTTGTTAGAGCTTGCGTTTGCAAGTGGTGGAATAAAATCCTATGTAACTACTCAAATAGTTACGAGGCAATTTCTAGACAGAGGACATAACAAAGCTATAGAAGCGAAATTGACTAAAAAAATACGAATAGTATGCTTGCAGCACGATTGCAGCTACGTCTTTAACACTTTCCTACCTCTAAGAAGGCACAATTCTATGGGGCGGTTAAACGTGGGATGAGCTGATGAACTCGATAGCACGACGTGACGACGTGACGACGACGACAACACGCACGACGCGACGCACGACAAATGTGGAAACCAAAACCTCCTCCCTAACATGGTATTATATGAAAATACATCAGCTCATCGCTCAACTCGCCGATTCTCCGATTGACGAGGGCAGTATCTCGACAACTTTCCTAAGATGTGCGTTCGATAGGCACATGACTGCCGTTCCCGTCTTTTAAGTTTCATTGCCAGACAACCTATTTCAACTTCATTCGATCTGTGCCTAACTCTCTGTCTTCTATCTTCAGAAGAGGCTCAAATTTGTTCAAGGCACTAATCGCGGCAACGTACACTCAGCATGGAGCTTTTTCCGCGAGGCCGCAAGTCTGTCGGGGAACCCAAGCCTAAGGGCAGCGCGCCCCTATCCAAAGCTTCGGCATCTAAAAGCCCTGCTGCTCGACCAAAAGCTGGCACCTCGGCGACTCCGCGTGCGGACAATGGGCTTTTCGGTGTGGCGGTGGTGAAGAAACGCGTGACGGGCTCCGCCGCTACTGGCAGTGCCACCAAAAAGGCCAAGGGCACCAGCGTGGGCGAGGCGATGAGCGCAGCTGGAGCTGGCATTGACACTGAAGACTGCGGCGGTCTCTTGAAAGTAGTGCCGCATCCTTCGGGCAAGGGCAAAGCAGAGCGGATTGAAGTGCCTCAGTTCAAAAAGCTGGCGGTGGGCACCTTGCTCTTGGGCTTAGTGAAGCGTGTTACGCGCCGTCAAGTATTTGTGGCACTCCCTTACGGGCTCTCAGGCTTAGTGAGTGTTGGTGAAGTGAGCGATTTCCGGCTCTTCGCTGACGGTGGTGTCGAAGACGACGACTTGAATGACGGTGAAGATGAAGAAGAAGACGACATCGAGGATGATGACGAAGAGGTGGTAGCAGAGCCTACTGCTGCCTCATCAAAAGCAGGCCAAACTCCAAAAGGCAGTGGCAAAAGTTCAGGCTTAGAAGCGCTCTTTGTGGTAGGCCAAGCATTGCGCTGTGTCGTGGTTGGGACTAGCAGCAGCAAGCACGGCAAAAAGAGCGTCTCGCTGAGTTTGAAACCGTCCTCTGTTAACCGAGGCTTGTTTTTGGAGCATCTAGGGCCTGGCGTAGGGGTGTACGGTGCGGTAGCATCGGTGGAAGACCTAGGCTACGTGGTGAGCATTGGGGTCGAGGGCGTGTCGGGCTTTTTGAAGTCGAGTGACTGCGATCCAAGGCTGTTCCGCGGAGGCGTGAAGCGCTTGCGGGTGGGGCAGCCCTTGGACTTGAAGGTGGTGAGCGTCGCAGCGGACGCCCGCACTTTGCAAGTGACCAACCGCCCCGAAGCAGTGGCAGACGCGCGGGTCGACGGCCCTCCACCGGATCACAAGGGGCGGCGTGTGGGCCTCCCTCTGAATGGGGGTGCTGCCTTGCCGCTGCGAGCTCTGAAGGCGGGCGGCCTCCTCTCCAGCCGGGTGGTGAAAGTGGTTGACAATGGTCTAGTGGTCGCGCTGACCTTACAGGGAGGCGGGCAAGGCTCGAAGCCGCTGCTGGGCGTCGTGGAACAGGTGAAGGTTTTTAGAAATTAGTCTTCTAATATCTGTGAGTTGCAACTCAAACTGCGGGCAAAACTAAAATGTGCTTCGTGCCTCGTACAAGCGCTTCTGAAGTGCACAGAAGGCACAGTCAATGGAGCGACTGATAATTTTCTCATGGTACTTAACATTTCTTTTTCTGCTTTCATTAGGGCCATCTGGCAGCGCACACACGCAAAGAGCACTGGCAGGCGATGTACAGCGTGGGCGACGTCTTGCCACAAGCGCGGCTCCTCACTGTAGACTACGCGAGCCGAGCCTTTACCCTCACGCTGCGGCCGCACTTGTTGACCCTCCGAGGCCCTTCCCGTCTGCCGCCGCCCGGCCTAGTGGTGGATACTGCCGTGGTTTTACGGGTCGATCCCAAGGAAGGCCTTTTGGTGGGGGTGCCGGCGTCCGTGATGTCGACTGTGGGAGCGGAGGCTGAAGAGACCAAAGAAGACTCCGCGTCCAAGAAGAAGAAACTGAAAGGCAGTGCGGGTGCTGCTGCTGCCGAGGGAAGTGGAATGACGGTGGGGGTCTGGGTGCCGCTTGCGCGTTGCGCGTCTGCTGCTAGCCGAGGTGCGGACGAAGCAAGCCATCTGGCCGCTCGTGAAGGCGGGGAGAATGCGCGTTTGGCCAAAGAAAAAGCATGGAAGCTGGACAAGGTCTTTAGCCTAGGTGATGAAGTGCGCATCCGAGTGGTGGCAGCGAACCTTCTGGAAGGATTAGCGGTGGCCACCGCGGTTCCCGAAGAAATTGACGCGGTTGTGCTGTCCTCGCAAGAGCTCGCGCCCGGGCAGGTGCACAAGGGCTCCATCTTGGCCGTGGAGGGGTTTGGAGTGCTGGTAGGGCTGAGCGGAGCGGCTGCAGCGGCGACGAGCCATGGCGAAGCGAAGGCGTTGGTGACGGTGTTGCATTTGGCCGATGCCGAGGTGCGTACATGCTTCGTATGCGCTTTGATTGTCTTTTTCTGCGCTTTCATGCTTATATTTGGTCGATAGAATACACTTTTCATCTTAACGATAAAGCCCTACGAATTTATGTTGACTCATCCTTCCTCCTTCCCTTACGTGGCTTGTTGCAACAGGTAACGGACCCCAAGAAGCGCTTCCGTGTGGGCGCCAAAGTGTCCTGCCGTTTGCTCACCGTGGACAAAGGAGGGCGCAAGGTGCACGCTACCATGAAGAAAGCACTCGTCACCGACCAAACACCGCCTCTCATGGCTTATGAAGAGCTCCTAGCAGCAACAGACCAAGGGCACGGCCGTCCTGCGACTGGCTTTGTGTCGCGCGTCACCGCTGGTGGATTGACGGTGACATTCTTTGGGAACGTGTACGGTGTGGTAGCAAGCCGTACTTTACTGGCCCAAGGCGTAGATGACGTGCACTCGGCGTATGCCCCCGGGCAAATGGTCAAATGCCGAGTGCTCAAGTGCACACCTAGCAAAGCGTCTAAGAGTGGCAGCAGTGCCCTCGCGGCGAAGCCTCACCTCTCACTTGCTCTTGACCTTCCTGGCGCCGATTTGAACGCACTAGGCCTCGGGCAGAAGTCTGCTGCGGATTCGACATCGTCGTCTGCCTCTTATCCTGAGATGGGGAGCTTGGTGAGTGGTGTGGTGCTCAAACGATCCGGGCCGTCAGCGGCGCAAGATGGCAAAAAGGGCAGTGGAAAAGCGGGCTTGCTCGCACTAGCATTAGACGCGCCTTACGAGCACTGCACGGCTGAGCTGCCTTGGCCTCATTGCGGCGACTTTGGAGCCCTCGCCGCTGCTACCGTCGCCATCAGCACTGAGAAAGCCTCGAGTGAGGGAGGAAGCAGCAGTTTTGGGGTTGGAGCACGGCTAGTAGGGCTCCTGGTGCTCTCGAACTCGAAGCGCAAAGTGGTCAGCCTCTCGGCAAAGCCTTTGCTTCTCAAAGCAGCAGCGGCGGCTGCGGCAGCTTCTGAAGGGGCTCTGTCCTTGCCATCGACTTTTGACGGCGCCGACAAGAAGACCGTGATCTGCGGCGCTGTGCGCGGAATCGAGCCCTTTGGCGCCTTTGTGGAGTGCAGCGGCGGTCTCTGTGCGCTGGTGCCTCGGGCGCACGGCGGCGATACGCTCGTGGCCGGAAGTGCGGTGTGCGCAGCGGTGCGTCACGTTGACGACGACAAGCAACGGCTAGTGCTCTCCACCCGCGCCCTGGGCAACGAACCGTGCCGAGCGTCGCTCGCTGTGTCATCAGCAGCCAAGAAAGGGCCGTGGACTTACTTGCAGCAGATGCTCTTGGAACGCTACCGTTTCGGGGCCTCACACGCTGCTGCGGCTGCTGCTGGCGGTGGGAGTTTAGGCGCGAGTGCAGGAGCCTTACCGGACCTCAAGCGTTACCCGACCGGCACCACGACTGACGGTACCGTGACCTCCAAGCTGGCAGATGGATCGCTCCTGCTGTTAGCTGACGACGGCGTTACGGTCATGTTGGCGCCTGCTCATCCGGGAGGTGCTACTAGCCGCGGCATC
>Ga0307930_1001081_pt1 | contig 21846 bp, 13 predicted proteins | sample OrgLakmetageno46_FD_203161 | JGI IMG/M metagenome (GOLD analysis project Ga0307930, IMG submission 203161) | Saline water microbial communities from Organic Lake, Antarctica - #46 | ecosystem: Environmental > Aquatic > Non-marine Saline and Alkaline > Saline | place: Antarctica: Organic Lake...
TTGTACAAAGTGTTTAATACTACGTTGGGTACAGCATCTTTTTTCAAGATATATACAATACGCATCCCATTCCGGTCAGATTCATCACGGATTAAAGAAATTCCTTCAATTTTTTTGTCATTAACCAAGTCTGCTGTTTTCTTAATCATATCAGCTTTGTTGACTTGGAAAGGGATTTCATTTACGATAATGCATTCCCTTCCGTTTACTTCTTCAAAAGAAGCTTTGGCACGCATCACTACACGTCCTCGACCTGTTTTGTAGGCTTCTCTAACTCCGTCATACCCATAAATAGTTCCGCCAGTTGGAAAATCTGGAGCTTTAATATGCTCCATCAATTCTTCAATTTCTATGTCGTTGTTTTCAATATAAGCAATGGTCCCGTTTATTACTTCGGTAAGGTTATGTGGTGCCATATTGGTAGCCATTCCAACTGCTATACCGCTTGCTCCGTTTACTAATAAGTTAGGAACACGTGTAGGCATAACGGTAGGCTCTTCTAGCGTATCATCAAAATTCAGTGAAAAATCGACTGTTTCTTTATCTAGATCAGATAATAACTCTTCACTTATTTTTTGCATTCTGGCCTCCGTATAACGCATTGCTGCTGGACTATCTCCATCTACTGAACCAAAATTACCTTGACCATCTACCAGCTGGTAGCGCATACTCCATTCTTGAGCCATTCTTACCATAGCATCGTATACAGAAGTGTCACCGTGGGGGTGATATTTACCTAAGACTTCACCAACAATTCTTGCTGATTTTTTATGTGCTCTATTGGAAAGGACACCCAACTCGCTCATACCGAATAAAACTCGTCTATGAACAGGTTTTAAGCCATCCCTAACATCGGGTAAAGCTCTGGAAACAATAACGGACATCGAGTAATCGATGTATGCTGTTTTCATTTCGTCTTCTATATTGATAGGAATCAACTGTTCGCCGTCTGCCATAAATTAAATTTTAATTAATTTGTTTAAGCTGCTAATTTACATAAAAAATTCACTATTTTGGCACTATTAAAGGCTAAAAACAGCCTTTTTCTTAACAAAAGATTATTAGCCGTTTTGTGCCATATTGGCATTAAATTCATGCTTGTTTATTAGTTTTTTTGTTAATTAGTAGAATATTATGTTGGTATTGTTTTTGAACAATATATAATACTAAAAATAAATTATGGACGATAATTTTTCACCCAAAGTAAAGGATGTCATTTCGTTTAGCAAAGAAGAAGCTTTACGTCTAGGACATGATTTTATAGGCACAGAACACTTAATGTTAGGTTTGCTAAGAGACGAAACAAGCAAAGCAGTAGAAATACTGAATGCTTTTGAAATTGATTTAAATAGGCTTAGAAAGAAAGTTGAAATAATTAACCCTACAGATTTCTCTGCTTCAAAAATCAATAGCAACCAAAACTTACACCTAACGCGTCAAGCCGAACGTGCATTAAAAGCTTCTTTTTTGGAAGCTAAATTATTTCAAAGTTCTTCTATTAATACAGCACACCTATTATTGTGTATTTTAAGGAACAATGAAGACCCAATCACCAAACTATTATCAAAATTTGACATTGACTATGACAATGTGAAAGAAGAATTTAAATCTATGATATCACAAGACGGAACAACATTTAATGAACCAACTGCTGAATCTTATCCAGAAGACAATCCTAGTGGAGGAAGAAAATCTCCATTTGAAGGAAATAGAGATAATGATAAAACTTCTAAAACCAACAAAAAATCCAAAACACCCGTTTTAGATAATTTTGGTCGTGACCTTACCGCAATGGCAGAAGACGGAAAACTAGATCCAGTTGTGGGCAGAGAAAAAGAAATTGAGCGGGTTTCACAAATTTTAAGTAGAAGAAAGAAAAACAACCCCTTACTAATAGGAGAACCTGGTGTTGGAAAAAGTGCCATTGCAGAAGGTTTGGCTTTGCGGATTATACAACGTAAAGTTTCTAGAATTTTATATGATAAACGATTAATTACCTTAGACTTAGCAAGTCTAGTTGCGGGTACCAAATACCGTGGTCAATTTGAAGAACGGATGAAAGCAGTAATGAATGAATTGGAAAAGAATGATGACATTATTCTTTTTATAGATGAAATTCATACCATTGTTGGTGCAGGAGGAGCAACAGGTAGCTTAGATGCTAGTAATATGTTTAAACCTGCTTTAGCTAGAGGCGAAATACAATGTATTGGCGCAACTACCTTGGATGAATACAGACAAAACATAGAAAAAGATGGCGCTTTAGAAAGAAGATTCCAAAAAATTATAGTTGAACCTACTTCTATTCCTGAAACTATTGAGATTCTTCATAACATCAAAGGAAAATACGAAGATCACCATAACGTAACTTACACAGATGAAGCTATACAAGCTTGTGTAAAATTAACTACCCGTTACATGAATGATCGATTTTTACCTGATAAAGCAATAGATGCACTAGATGAAGCGGGTTCTCGTGTGCATATCATCAATATTAATGTACCACAACGCATCCTTGATTTAGAAAACAAATTAGAGGAAATTAGAGAGGTGAAAAATACAGTGGTTAAAAAACAGAAGTACGAAGAAGCAGCTCGGCTTAGAGATGATGAAAAAAACATTGAAAAGGAATTAGAAATTGCTCAAGAAGAATGGGAAGCTGAAGCAAAAGAAAATAAAATTACAGTTTCTGAAAATGATATTGCAGATGTAGTTTCTATGATGACTGGAATTCCGGTAAACAGGATTGCGAAGACAGAAAGCAACAAACTAGCTCAGTTGCCAAACATCATTAAGAAAAAGGTTGTTGGTCAGGATGAAGCTGTTGTAAACATTGTAAAAGCAATTCAACGAAACAGAGCAGGACTAAAAGACCCCAAAAAACCAATTGGATCATTTATTTTCCTAGGTCAGACTGGAGTGGGTAAAACCCAATTAGCAAAAGTTTTAGCAACAGAATTGTTTGATAACGAAGATGCTTTAGTCCGTTTGGACATGAGTGAATACATGGAAAAATTTGCAGTCTCAAGATTGATTGGTGCTCCTCCTGGATATGTTGGATATGAGGAAGGTGGACAGTTAACTGAAAAAATAAGACGTAAGCCGTATGCGGTAATTCTATTAGATGAAATTGAAAAAGCACATCCAGCCGTATTCAATTTATTATTACAAGTCTTAGATGATGGTCATCTGACGGATAGTTTAGGCAGGAAAATTGATTTTAGAAATACAATCATTGTAATGACCTCGAATATTGGAGCTCGCAAATTGAAAGATTTTGGTACAGGAGTAGGTTTTGGAACAAAATCTCAAAAAGATCAAGAGAAAGAAAACAGCAAAAAAGTAATAGAAGATGCGCTTAAGAAAGCATTTGCTCCTGAGTTTTTAAACAGAGTAGATGATGTAGTCATTTTTAACGCTCTAGAAAAAAGCCATATACATCAAATTATAGATATTGAATTGGCTAAACTGTATTTGCGAATTGAAGAAATGGGTTACAAATTTACACTAACCAATTTAGCAAAAGATTATATTGCAGATAAGGGTTTCGATTCGAAATATGGTGCTAGACCACTAAATAGGGCAATCCAAAAATACATTGAAGATGCTTTAGCTGAAAAAATTATCAATTCTGAAATTAATGAAGGGGACGAAATTAATATGGATTTTGACACTGATAAAAAAGAATTAACTTTGGATATTAAAAACAAAAAAGAAGAAAAACCAAACAAACATGAATAAATTATTTTTACTATTTACATTAGCTTTTATATTAACCGCTTGTAATGAAAAAAAACAAAAAGAAGAAAGCGATTCAAATTTAACAGACTCGACTGAGGTTATGGAAGTTGACTTAGAAATTACAGAACCAGAAATTGAAGAAATTCCAGCATTGAATAAATGCTATACATTGAAAGATGGGAACACAGATGCAGAACTCAATTTAGTCTTAGAAGACGGGGTTGTAACTGGGAATTTAACCTATACTGGAGATGTTTCTAGAACGGGCTCATTAACTGGAGATTTTTCCGGAGATACCTTAGTTATGTCATACAAGTTTAGTGAGAATGGTCAAACTAAAGTTGAAGAAATGATTTTACTAGAAGACAAAGACAAATTTACACTTCAATTAGGTTCTACCGAAATGGTTGAAAATGACGGATTCAAAACGATAAAAGACAAGAGTAGTGTTACGTTTGAGGATCCTGTATTTAAGAAATATGATTGTTTACAAGAATAAGTTTAATAACTAAATATATTAGCAAAAAAGCCGTTTCATAATGAAATGGCTTTTTTTATTCGTTGATACTATGCTTTGCGTAGTTCCTCCATTTTGCCAAGCAATTTTCAATATCATCTGGAATAGGAGTATCAAATTGCATCCATTTTTTAGTAGTGGGATGTTCAAAACCTAGGGTTTTAGCATGTAAAGCCTGTCTAGGTAATACTTTAAAACAGTTTTCTACAAATTGTTTGTATTTAGAAAAAGCAGTTCCTTTTAATATCTTATCTCCACCATACCGTTCATCGTTAAAAAGAGTGTGACCTATATATTTTAAATGAACTCTTATTTGATGAGTTCTACCTGTTTCTAATTTACAGCTAACCAAGGTTACATAGGTAAATTTTTCTAACACTTTGTAATGGGTTACTGCTGGTTTTCCCATTTCTTCATTCTCCCCTTTGAATACTATATTTTGCATTCTATTTTTTGGGCTTCTTCCTATATTGCCTTCAATTGTTCCTTCCTCATCATTTACATTTCCCCAAACCAAAGCAATATACTCTCTTTTACTGGTTTTATGAAAAAATTGTTTAGCCAGATGGTTCATTGCAATTTCTGTTTTGGCAACGACCAATAAACCACTAGTTTCTTTATCTATTCGGTGAACTAAACCAGGACGGTTACTCGAATTATTTGGTAAACTATCAAAGTGATAAACCAAAGCATTTATTAAAGTACCTGAATAATTACCGTGACCAGGATGCACAACCATTCCCGCAGGTTTGTTCACTACCAAAAGTGCTTCATCTTCATAGACAATATCTAATGGAATGTTTTCAGGTAGTAATTGGGATTCATAAGGCGGATAAGAAAGCAAGACTTTTACATCATCAAATGCTTTTACTTTATAATTTTGTTTAACAGCAATTCCGTTTACGTATACATTGCCATCTTTTGCAGCTTGTTGAATTTTTGAACGGGTTGCATTTTCAATAAAATTCATTAAGAATTTATCTATACGTAAAGGATCCTGACCTTTTGAAGCTACAAAATGATGGTGTTCATACAAATCATCTTGATCCATGTTTTCTGTTGTAGTACTCATAAACTAAATTTCATCTGGATCAGTAATTTGACTAGATTGTGAATCTGAATTAGGATAGGTCTCTTCAGGAGGTGCTTGCCCATATTTCAATTCCCCATCCCCAACAATTAAATCTATTATAGCTGTTTTGGTTAAAAAATCACCTTCTTGTATGGTATCTTTTTCGTGAACAATATGCAAAACTACATCTGCAAAATTAGGAACTTCTTTTATTTCACCGATTTCGAAACCAAGTGATAATAAAGTAGGTCTAGTTTGACGGAGGGATTTGCCAAGAATATTTTTTGGGATTTCAACTTGGGGATATCCTGAACGATTTAAACTCAAGTAAATTTTCCGATTGTCCTTAACATTATTTCCTGCTTGAGGCATCTGCTCTATTACGGAAAAAGCAGGATAATTAGGATTGTAGGAAGATGAATCAATTACTTCATAACGCAAATTCAACTCCTTTAACTTTAACGCTACAATATCCAATTCTAACTTTGCTAAATCAGGGACTGTAATGTATTCTTTATGATTGGTAGTATATTTCAGCCAATATAAGGTTCCAAACACAAGTAAAACAATCAAAATTATAGCAAATAAAATTTGTCTTAAAAAAACTTTACTAGATAAAAAACGGAAAAAATGCATCAACTAATTTTGAGAGCAAAGGTAGTAAAGATTTTCATTGAATCAACATAGTCTTGTATATGCATTTACAGTATTTAAACTTATTGATTTTGAAGGCTGATAATTAAATCTGAAAACAAGACTTCTTTCAAAAGTTAAATTGAAACATGAGTCCTTTTTTGGACACAGTATTCAATATAGTCTAAAAATTGTACATTTATCAAAAAAATAAAGATGTCTAAAATGAACTGGTTTTATATCATCGCTGCTTTAATTACCCTATATGGACTTGTAACGGGTTCCTTTTTACTTGTTTTTTTAGCTTTTCCTATTGGTCTATTTGGTTTGAATAAGAGCAATAAAAAGTAGAGCGTTAAAATTGGTTAATCTGAACAAGATTATCCTATAAATTTTTAATTTTAGGAAAATTCAAATATGGAAAACACAACACTTTCTCAAAAAATAAAGGAATTACAAAGTAAAGGTTATACCGTAAATTTTTCGGTTAAAGATGATACTATCATCAACTTAGATGAAAATAAACCTATAGATGTAAAAGCATTAAATGTAGATCATGTTTTCAGATTTGAAGGGATGAGTAATCCCTCTGATTTATCAATTTTGTATGCCGTTGGAACAAAGGATGGCAAAAAAGGTACTTTAGTGGATGGTTACGGAATAAGTAGTGCTATATCTAAGGAGTTATCCAAGAAAATTCAAAAGTAGTTGTTAAACTTAGTTTAAACAAATTAATCAGCATTGCTATAACTAAATTCTATCGTATATTTGTATTCGATAACAAAAATTAATAATTATAACATGACATATTTAAAATTAGATAAAGAAAAAACAAAAGAAACAGTAAAAGAATTGAACATTTTATTGGCAGATTACCACCTTTATTATCAGAAATTACGAAATTTTCATTGGAACGTAAGTGGGAAAAACTTTTTTGACTTACATGAAAAATTTGAGGAATTGTATGATGATGCAAAAATCAAAATAGATGAAATTGCAGAACGTATTTTAACTTTAAGACTGAAACCCAAAAGCAATCTTTCTGACTACCTAAGTTTAAGTACTGTAAAAGAGTCTGATGATGATTTGAAAGATTATGGTATGGTAGAAATGCTAATTGAAGATCACGGAATTATGATACAACAAATGCGAAAGGTTGTAGATACAGCGGATAAAGGTAATGATGAAGGTACTATTGATTTAATTGGTGCTTACATTAGAGAATTGGAAAAATCAAGTTGGATGTTGGAAGTGTGGTCAAAGAAATTGAGTTAAATTTACATTTAAATTTATAAAATGTTTTACCAAGACGAACCTGAATCTTTAGTTGAAAATACACAAGATGCGTGGTCGCAACTGAAAGATAAATTATATGGTTGGGTAGATTCTGCAATATTGAATCTACCCAATTTTGTTTTAGCTGTTATTGTTTTCATCATGTTTATAGTTGTAGCCAATATAAGTGCTATTGCTATAAGTAAAATCATGTTGAAAACTCGTGCTCAAGAATCCGTAAGGGTTGTTGCTATAAGGATTTATAAAGCAGTTATAATCTTAATAGGTTTCTTTATAGCCTTAGGTATTTTAGATTTAAGTGCTGTTTTAACATCTGTACTTGGTGCTGCCGGTGTTGTAGGTTTAGCTATAGGACTTGCATTACAAGGTACATTAACCAATACATTTTCTGGTGTAGTATTGAGTTTCATGCCAAAAATTCAAATTGGAGATTGGATAGAAACTAATGATTTCGCGGGTTACGTAATTGATATTAACTTAAGAAGCCTTACTTTAAAAACCGCCGACAAAAATTTAGTGAACATTCCAAATTCTAAAATAGTAGATAATCCTTTCAAAAATCTAAGTGCAGATGATAGAAGCATTGCTATGTTAGACTGTGGCGTAGGTTATGAAAGTGATTTAGAATTTGTTGAAAAAATTACAATCGAAGCAATTAATGAGGCCATACCGCAATTAGCTGGTGAAAAAGTAGAGCTTTTTTATAAAGAATTTGGAAGTAGCTCTATAAATTATGAAGTGCGATTTTGGATAAAGGAAAGAAACGCTAAAGATGAACTTTTCGCTAAACACAAAGCTATTCTAGCCATTAAAAAAGCGTATAACAAAAATAACATCAATATACCATTCCCAATAAGAACACTAGATTTTGGTAAAAACAAATTTAGATCAGAAGTCCTTGAAATCAGAAATAAAGATTAATCTATCAATGTCGTTTAGATAAAAAAAAACAAGGAACGTTCCATCTGACGTACCTACGGCACGTCTATTAGTTGGCTAAGTGTTTTTTACCCAGATTTTGTCCCTACATGACAAACCAAAACACCTACTTATAAATTATAAAATCCAAAATTTATCCTGGCAAAATACTAAACTAAACGACATTGATTAATCTGTCTTTATTTCTGATTTATCATGTTTAGGTAAAGCTTTTCATATTGCGGTACAATTTCAGCAATATCAAATTTCCAAGCTTGTTGTTCGGCTTTGACTTTGAATTTTGTTAATTTTTCTTCATCCTTAAGTAGAGATATTGCATAATTCGCCATAGATTCTACATCACCAATTTCACATAAAAATCCAGATACATCATGTTCAATTACTTCTGGCAAGCCACCTGCATTAGAAGCGACAACTGGAACTCCATGAGCCATAGCTTCTAAAGCAGCTAAACCAAAACTCTCTTTTTCTGAAGGAAGCAAAAACAAGTCTGAAAAACAAAGGATACGTTCTATTTCATTGGACTTGCCCAAAAATATAATCTTATCTCTTATACCTAAATCATGTGCCAGTTTTGATGCATTTTCGCGTTCTGGTCCATCACCTATGATAATGAGTTTGGCTTTTAATTCTTGTTGTATTTTGTAGAATATTTCAATTACATGATCAATTCGCTTTACTTGACGTAAATTACTAACGTGTGTTATTATTCTTTCATCTTCGTCAGCCATTAAATGACGTTTACAATTTTCAAAATCTTTTTGAAGATTGTTCATGTCAATAAAATTGGAAACTACATGAATTTCATTTTTAATATCGAAAATACGTAGAGTATCATTTTTCAAACTATCTGAAACAGAGGTAACTGCATCACTTTTATTGATGCTGAAATTCACTGCAGGTTTATAAAAACTATGGCTTCCCACTAAGGTGATATCAGTACCGTGTAAGGTAGTCATCATAGGAATACTAATTCCTTCTTCAGCAAGCATCTGTTGTGCCATAAATCCAGCATAAGCATGAGGAATTGCATAGTGAACATGCAATACATCAATATCAAATTTCTTAATTACGGTAACCAATTTACTGGATAAAGCAAGCTCATAAGGTTGGTAATGAAAAAGAGGATATTCTGGAACAATTACTTCATGATAATGAATATTGTGTGTGAGATAATCTAAACGTACAGGTTGTTTATAAGTTACAAAATGAATTTGATGTCCACGTTTGGCAAGTGAAATTCCTAATTCTGTTGCTACTACTCCACTACCACCAAAAGTAGGGTAACACACAATGGCTATTTTCATGTACTGTATTTTTGAAATTTAAAATTAATAGATTATAGTTTAAGAATGCTTAAAATAAAACCAATTTATTTTAGTAAAGCATCGTAGATAACCTCTTGGATTCTTGTTCTCGCGTTAGATTCAATTAATTTTGCATTACTTGCATCAGGAAAAGTTCGGTTAGACAGAAACACATATACAATTTCTTCCTCTGGGTCTGCCCAAGCATAAGTTCCCGTAAAACCAGAATGACCAAAACTTTTCATGGATAAACATCCGCAAGTAGGACCTTCATCTTCCAATTGAGGTTTGTCAAAAACAATTCCACGTCTAACTTCTTCTTCACAATAATAGCAGGTATTAAATTTATCAATCGTGCTTGGTCTCAAATATTGTTTTCCAGCATAATCGCCTCCATTTAAATACATCAGCATCATTTTAGCAACATCCTCTACATTCCCAAATAAACCGGCATGCCCACCAATACCGCCCAACATGGCAGCACCTTGGTCATGAACTGTCCCCTTTATAATTTGCTTCCTCCAAAGTGTATCTTTCTCTGAAGGAGCAATTTGATTGTATTTGAAATGATTCAGCGGAAAATACTTCAAATTTTTTAGCCCCATGGAACTATAGAAAAAATCTTCAGTAAGTTCATCCATTTTACTGCCATACAATTCTTCTAAGTAATCTCTTAAGATGTAAAAAGGTAAATCGCTGTATTTGTATTCGTCTTCTGTTCTTAACTCAGATTCTTTAATTTGCATAAAAATACTGTCTTTGTAGTCAGATCGAAGAAATAAGTTTTCAGTAACAGGAATCGAAAATTCAGCTGATGCAGTAGTCCTATAATACTCGTCAAAATTATTTAATGTATTTTGATAAAAAGGGATCCAAGCTTGTAATTTTGCGTAATGCGAAAGCATCTTCTTAAGTGATAGATTTCCCTTATTTGAATCTGCATAGCCTTGCATTAAATCTGACAGTTTTGTGGTTTCTAAATCTAGATAAGCTTGTTCTTCAGCCATCATCAAAATAGGCAAAGTCCCTAGTATTTTGGTAAGCGAAGCCAAATCATAGATGGTATTATCTACAACTGGATTTTGTTTGGAATAGGTTTGGAAACCGAAATTCTTTTGGTAAACAATATTCCCCTTTCTTGCTACCAATATTTGAAAGCCAGGTGCCATTTTTTCATCTAAAATTTCTTGGGCAATGCTATCAATTTTTGAAAGTTCATCAATGTCAAATCCCAAATTAGACGGATAATTATAGCCGTAAATACTTTCTTTTTTAGCCGAAAATCCTGTTCCTTCTGGAAAAGAATTTCTGATGCTTACCGGTAATTTCCCAGACACAGCTTGTGCTCCAAAAAGCATCTGAGCTGCTACTTTTTGTGCAATGCTAGTATTTTGATAAACCTGAACTATTGCTTCAATATTGATGTAACTATTCAGGTCTGATATGGCATACGGACTTGCAAAGTTGAATAAAAAGGTGCTATTTTGCTTACTGATTAAATCGATTAAATTTTTATCCTCTTCAGAAAAAGCATAAGATTTCCAAGGATTTGTAGATGAAATATGATGCCCAATAATTACCTCATCATAGGCTTTTAAATTGGTAAGCAAATTATCATCTACTCTTATTTGATGCACTTCTTGGTAAATATTCATCATTTCTAGAAAGTCTTTTCCTCCATCATCCCCTAGACTTACGTAGGCTATTTTTTTATTTAGTGTAAACAAAATTGGAAAAACACCCAAATCATTTTTCACTAAAGTAACTGCATTTAAAAAAGTCAATTCTTCTATTGCTTCATTTTCAATGGTATTCAAATCTTCATATAAGTCGGTAATTTCTACTTTTTGCTGTTGATGTAAACCAGCTTTGTATTTCGCCATCAATATTTTTTTGACAGAATGTGCCAATCGATTTTCTGTAAAGATTTCATTTACATAAGCCTGATGAATTTCTTCAATTGCTTGCGGAATATCTTCTGAAATGAGCAAGATGTCATTCCCTGCCAAAAACGCATCTAAATCAACTTTCCCTGGTTTGCTGAATTTGCTTACCCCTTTCATATTAAGTGCATCTGTAATCACCAAGCCTTTAAATTTCAACTCATTTTGAAGCAATTCAGTGACTACTTGTTGAGATAAAGTGGTAGGTAAAGCCTCTTTCTTTTCTAAACTTGGCACATTTAAATGGGCAACCATAACGCTGCTGACTCCCGCGTCAAAAAGTGCTTTAAACGGATACAACTCTACTTCTTTTATGCGTTCTTCAGAAAATAAAATACTAGGCAAAGTTTTGTGAGAGTCTTGTGCAGTATCGCCATGACCTGGAAAGTGTTTGGCGTTACTAAGCACTCCTGCTTCATGCATGCCTTGCATAAAAGCAATTGCATTTTGGCTTACACGTTCTTTGTTTTCTCCAAAAGAACGATTGCCAATTATTGGGTTTTTAGGATTGGTATTAAGGTCTGCCACAGGAGCAAAGTTGATATGAACTCCTAAGCGTTTGTTGTGTTTTCCTATTTGATATCCTACTTTTTTTACCACCTCTGGTTTAGTAATGGCTCCTAAAGTCATATTCCAAGGAAATGCGTAGGTAGAATCTAACCGCATAGCTAAGCCCCATTCGGCATCCATACCAATCAATAAAGGAACTTTAGCCGCTTGCTGAAATTCGTTGGTAAGTTTAGCTTGACGATAAGGTCCTCCTTTTGAAAAAATCACACTTCCTATTCCATAGTTTTCAATTAAAAACTGAGCTCTATTGGTATGTTTGTCATCTTTTTCAGAAAAGACATCGACCATAAACAACTGCGCAATTTTTTCTTTAGTACTTAAAGATGTATATACAGAATCTACCCAATGCTGTTGTTCTTCAAAATCTACTGTTGCCAGAGGATGTTGATTTTGAGCATAAGAGAATGAATACGTAAGTAAACCGACGGATAACCAAAATAATTTCATAAAACTGTTTATAAGAATCTACTATGCCAAGATTCTTCTAATGGAACTTCCCAGAATTCTTCTAGCTCAACTTTGTTGTTAATGAGGTTATTAAAAACGATGGTTTTAGGTGAAACCGATTTGTTTTTTACCATTTTTTTGAATTCTTTTAAATCTTTGTAGGCAATAAATTTACCTTGTTTAAAACTTACATTCATCCTATCCATCAATTCTACGTCATAGGTTTTTTCTAATCCTTGAATAAAATGAACGGAGGCATCTATAGAACAACCAGATGCTGAGGCTTGATCTTGATCTAAGCCAATTATGATAAACCGATTATATGGTATTTTAAATCCTGCTTCCAATTGCGCACCATGCGCGGTCCATTCTTCTAAAAAGGCAGCTAAACGAACACGTAATTCTGCCACTTCATCTTCTGTAAAGGTTCGGTTACATTGGTAAATCCAGATACGAGAATCATCTGAAAGTGCACTAAATTCTTTATACATATCTTAAAATTAATCTGTACAAATATAATGAAGATAAGCTGTTCAAGTTAGCCTATTGAATTAAATGTTTGATAAATGAAGTGCTTTAAAATATGATGGACAATGGGTTGTTTTTTTAAGTTAAATTGAATTATAAAACAAAATTAGTAGGTGTTTGTGTTTGTCATGTTTACGATGTCAGGGCTAAGCCCCTGTGCTTTTACATTATCAATTATTATATGAAGATGTTATGGCTACGCCCCTATTTTGAATTTGAAATTGATTTTCAAATAGAAACCTTACCGCTTTATCACCTTCTGATTAAAATCACCTTTATCCGTCTCTATTTTCAAAATATACAAACCTTGTCTCATGCTTCCCAAATCTAAAAAATTATGATTTTTAAAAAGTTGAACCAACTTTCCGCTAATATCAAATAGTTTGACAGAGTTAACCTTCAATGAAGATGGTACATCTAAGTAAAGTAAATCCTTTACTGGATTTGGATAAACCCTTATATTGATGGCTTCAAAATTATTAACATCAAGAACATCTACGATATTGGTAGTGACCGTATTTGTAATTATTTGCAAATTAAAATCAAAATAAATATAAGCTGTGTTTTCAATTACGTCTCCGATTTGGGCGGTAGGCTTAGGCTTTATCTTGTAAGTAATATATCCATTACTACCTTCTTCATCTGCAGCTTCAAACGGCAAATTGATGTTATCAAAATAATAGTTGATTTGCTCTCCATCTACAATTTCAATACGGTAATCGTGACTAGAAGTAATAGGTTGAAAAGTTGTCCAGTCTAGATGATTATCAATGGTGTCTGTTATTTTAACATTCAAAGCGTTTGCAGTTCCTAGATTCTGAAAACGAATTCTATAGTCCAAATATTGGTCTATATCTTCCTCTACAATTTCATCACCTTGAACCACCATTTTGTCGTTAGGGTCGAAGGAATTGACTACAATTTGCTTATAAGCAGTGACATTATCTACAATAGTAGCATCGTTACTATCTGGTGTAACTTGAACAGAAAAATTTAAAACATCTCCACTATTTAAGAAAGGAGGTACAACGTTAAGTAATGTGATTTCAAATATTTCAGAAGAAAAGGGTTCTAAGTCATCAAAATCGAATGTCAACAAATCAGCTGTATTTCCACTTGGTGTTTCTGTTGAAGAAACAAAGCTCTGAAAATTGCTTTCATACTCAAAATTGACTTGTAGGCTAGGTACAATTTGTGTTCCATTATTACTAACGATAATTTGGTAATAGGTCTCGAAACCTGGAATAGCATCTTCAAGTGGAAAAATATCTATTGCTAAATCTTCAAACTGTTGGTTAGCTATAACACAAAAATCGATGTCTTCTATAATTTCGTTTTCTCCACTAAAACTTACAGTTTGAGTTGTTGGATTTGAGGTGAAATTTGAATCTAAATTTAAGATACTTAAGGTGTAGTTTCCAGAATCTAAAGCAATAACATATTCTCCGTTTTCATCCATAACAAATGATGCATCTTCTGAGCCATTATTGCCATTGATTAAGTTATTTGATAAATTAACATCGTTGGGGTCACATCCATTATTAGCTTCATCATACAGAACAGTTCCATAGATATAATTTAAATTACAATCTGCGGACTGACCACCGTCAGTAATTGTCCAACCATCGTTAACAAGTTGTTGACGGGTAAAGGCATCACAGTATTCTATATTATCTGCTCCTAAAGTACCGTTGTTATTTAAGTTTAAAGCTACAAGTTTGTTAATTAAAAGATCATAATTCTCACTACTCATGTTTGTATTACTTATGAAGTTAGATAAATAATTAATTGAAAACATCCAACTAGATAAATCTTGATTGAATGAAGTCGCACCCCAAAACATATTTAAAAGTCCAAATCCAAAATTTACGTTAGAAATATCCCAATTACCTAAAGGTTCGTTGTAGGAAACTGCGTTTGTAAACATGTTAAGCATATTATTTACATTTTCTACATTCCAATTATTTATATTTTGATTAAAAGCAGTTGCACCATTAAACATATATGATAAATCTGTAACGCCTGCTATATCCCAATTTTCTAATGGTTGATTAAAGGATATCGCATCTGTAAACATCGCATGTAAATCGTTTACATTAGATACATCCCAATTGTCTATTGGTTGATTAAATTCATTAGTATTTGCAAACATACTCCTCATATCTAAGACGCTAGATACATCCCAATTATCAAGTGGTTCGTTAAAAACAGTAGCGCCATTAAACATATTTATCATGGCTATAACATTAGATACATCCCAGCTATTTAAACTTTGATTAAAAACAATAGTACCGTTAAAAATACTTGACATGTTTGTAACATTAGATACATCCCAATTATCTAAGGGTTGATTAAAAGACGAAGCATTATCAAACATACTTGACATGCTTATAACATTAGATACGTCCCAATTATCTAATGACTGATTAAAATTACTTGTAAATTTAAACATAGCACTCATAATAATCACATTTGATACATCCCAATTATTTAAGGGTTGATTAAAACTATCTGCACTCCCAAACAAGCTAGTCATATCAGTTACATCAGATACATCCCAATTATCTAAGGGCTGATTAAAATTAAGTGCGTAATCAAACGTTCGAAACATGTTTGTTACATTAGATACATCCCAATTATTAAGCGGTTGGTCATATATATCAGCTCTTCTAAAAAGGAAAGACATATTTGTTACATTTGATACATCCCAATTATTTATATTTTGATTAAATGAATTACAATTGAAAAACATGACACTCATATCAGTTACTTGGGATAAATCTGGCGTATCAGCTGCATTAATAACCATATCAACATAATTAGCAAAAGCACTTTTCATGCTTTGCCATTGGTTGTCACCCCACTGATCAATTGATTTTAATTTTTCATTTGGTTCAAGAACGTTAGTTGTACCAATTGTTTCATTAAAAAAATGAGGAAATACTCCAGAAATACTTACCGTATAAACTCCAGGTAATGCATAAGTATGGGTTACATTTCCAGTTTGGTTGTTTAAGACTGTTCCATCACCTAAATCAATGGTGTAATTATATGAATAATCTTCTGAATTAGTTGGTATCGTAATATCCAAATCCCCAGCTGTTACTTCCCAAGTCGTAACAAAAGGCACTTGAGCATTAGAAATAAAAAAAAGAAGGCCGAAGATGGACAATAGAAATGTTTTCATTTTCAATATTTTAAACAAATATAGTTTTTTCTGAAGTTATTTAAAATTTCATTATCCTAATGAAAACAATCCATAAACTTAATAATGTTACCAATTTTATCTGTAACTAGCTACCGTTTAATTACCTTCTGATTAAATTCACCTTTATCGGTCTCAATTCTTAAAATGTACATCCCTTGATTAATACCGTTTACATCTAAGGTTTTATGATTTTCAAATGACTTAATCCGTTTTCCACTGATATCGAAAAGTTGAATAGCCTTGATTTGAACTGTATTTGGCACCTCCAAATGAAGCAAATCTGCTACCGGATTGGGATACATTTTAATTCTGCTTAAATCAAATGCTTCAGTACTGAGTTTATCAACGACTGTTGTATAAGCAGTGTTGGTTATTATTGGCAAATTAAAATCAAAATAAATATAAGCTGTGTTTTCAAAAGTGTCGCCTATTTGAACGGTTGGTTTTGGTTTTATTTTATAAGTAATATACCCATTACTGCCAGCAGGGTCTGCGGTTTCAAAAGGTAAATCAATATTATCAAAATAGTAATTGATTTGTTCACCATCCATAATTTCTATGCGATAATCATGACTCGAAGTGATAGGCTGAAAAGTGCTCCAATCCAGATTATTGTCAATGGTATCGGTAATTTTGACGTTTAAGGCATTAGCTGTTCCTAAATTTTGAAAACGGATTCTATAGTCTAAATATTGGTCGATATCGTCATCATCCAATTGTGCACCCTGCACGACCATTTTATCATTAGGATCATATGAATTTACAACAGTTTGTTCAAATTCAAGCAGATTATCTTTTATGTTCACATCATTTGTATCAGGAGTAACTTGAAGGTCTAAAACTAAAACTTCACCACCATTCAACGTTGGAGGAATTGCATTTATCAATGTGACTTCTATTATTTCTACTGATAAAGGATTTATTGATGAAAAGTTATAGGTCAGCATATTACCAATATTGGAATTTGGAGGTGTCGTTGAACTTACAAAACTTTGAAAATTACCATCATATTCAAACGTTGCCTGAACATTGGAAGCACTTTGAGTCCCATTATTAGAAATAACTATTTGATAAACGGTTTCAAAGCCTGGAATCGCATCGTCTAGCGGAAATATATCAATTGACAAGTCTTCAAAATCTTGATTTGAGGCAATACAGAAATCAATATCTTCTAGTAATTCATTTTGACCAGTGAAATTAATTGTTTGAGAAATAGGAGTTGATGACAGATTGCTGCTTAAGTTTAAAATACTCAACGTATAAAAACCTGAACTTAGTCCAATAAAGTATTCTCCATTTGTATTTATACCATAACTTGAATTGTCAGAACCATCAAAAACATCTATAAAGTAATTAGATACATTTAAGTCGTTTGCATCGCATCCATTGTCATTTACGTCATATAAAACTTTTCCTGTTACAATATTGTAATTACAGTCCGTTGTTTGGTTAGCATCCCAAATAATCCACCCCGCATCTAATAGCTCTTGTCTGGTGTCGGCATCGCAATACATAAGGCTTAAGGCATGTAAAGTGCCATTTGCAAGATTTTGGAATGCCAATTTATTCAATAAAAGGTCATAATTGGTTGGACTCATACCCGAATCGTCGAGAAACTCGATTAAATTTGTATTTGTAAATACCCAATTGGACAAATCTTGATCAAATGCTGAACATTCTTTAAACACTCGTCTCATGCTAATTCCAAAAGAATTAATACTAGATAAATCCCAAGTTTGAAGTGGTTGATTAAATGAGGTAGCTCTCCAAAACATACCTTCCATCGTGGTGAGGTTAGAAATATCCCAATTATTCAAAGGTTGATTAAAAGCAAAGGCATTATTGAACATTCTAGTCATATCTGTAACATTCGATACATCCCACATGTTTAAAGGTTGATTAAAGTTAATAGCTGATCCGAACATTCTAGTCATATCTGTAACATTCGATACATCCCACATGTTTAAAGGTTGATTAAATGAACTTGCAGAAGAAAACATAGATGCCATGTTTGTAACATTAGAAACATCCCAATTGTCTAATGGTTGGTCAAAGCTTTGCGCTCCAACAAACATCCACTGCATATTTATAATATTGGATACGTTCCAATGATTTATTGAACTATTCATATTGGCATTATGTTGAAACATATAGCTAAGGTCCGTAACCTGAGATAAATCTGGGGCATCTGTTGCATTTAACACTAACTGATTGCAGCCGTGAAAAGCAGATTTCATAGATAACCATTGAATATCTCCCCATTGTTCTATTGATAATAACTTATTTTCATAAGTAGAAGAAAGTTCAAAGCCATTGAAATATGGGAAGATACCAGAGATACTGACGGTGTAGATACCAGATGAACCATAGGAATAAAAAATGTCACCAGTTTGATTTGTTAATACCGTCCCATCTCCAAAGTCTATTGTATAATTATAATTATGATTATCTGTGTCAGTAGGGATTCTAATTGCACTATTTATAGAAGTCATTTCCCATGTTGTAATAAATGGTTGTTGGGCATTAGTTATAAAAAACGCTAAAAAACTAATTAATAGAAGGAATAAATTTTTCATAGCTAGTTATTTTTGCTAAAATATATTAAATAGGCTACTTAGGACTGAAATAATTTAATGTTCAAATCTAAATAAACGGAATTTAGAATTTAATTTTTTGTTTGAAAGTTGAAAAAAACTTTGCAAACATTACAAATACTTAATGCTATTTGTATTAATTACATACTATTCCTTAATCACCTTATGATTGTACATCCCTTTATCCGTATCTAATTTTAGGATATAAAAGCCCTTCTGTACAGTACTAAAATCCAATTCATTTTGATTTTTAAATATCCTGATACGCTTACCTTGAATATTGTAAAGTGCTATAGAATTGATAAACAAACCTGATGGCAATTCAATATTCAGGTTATTCTTTACTGGGTTAGGATAAATTTTAATTTGACTGAAATCAAACGTGTTTATACTCAAATTATCCACAACAGTGGTAACTGCCGTGTTTGTAATAATTGGCAAATTAAAATCAAAATAGATATAAGCCGTATTCTCAAAAGTATCCCCAATTTGTACTGTTGGCTTTGGTTTGATTTTGTAAGTTATATACCCATTGCTGCCTTCTTCATCTGCTGCTTCAAACGGTAGATTGATATTGTCAAAATAATAGTTGATTTGCTCTCCATCTACTATTTCAATACGAAAATCATGGCTAGAACTAATAGGCTGAAAAGTTCTCCAGTCTAAATTGCTCTCTATGGTATCTGTAATTTTGACATTTAATGCGTTAGCTGTTCCCAAATTCTGAAAACGAATTCTATAGTCCAAATATTGATCGATGTCTTCAACGTCAATTTCGTCACCTTGCACTACCATTTTATCGTTGGGGTCGAAGGAATTGACTACGGTTTGCTCAATTATAGCTGTATTGTCATCAGGAGTTGTATCGTTTGTATCTGGAGAAACTTGAACTGTAAAAGTCAAAATATCACCACTATTAAGCATAGGCGGCACAACGTTGAGCATTGTTATTTCAAAAATTCTAGATGAAAAAGGTTCTAGGTTTGTAAAATCAAAAGTGATAATGGGAGCAATATCTTCAGCTCCAGTTTCAGTAGAAGAGACAAAGCTTTGTGACATTTCGTCAAAACTAAAAGTTACTTGATAATTTGGAACTGTTTGTGTACCATTGTTAGTAGCTATAATCTGATAGTCTGTTTCAAAGCCAGGAATAGCATCATCGAGTGGAAAAATGTCAATGGCTAAATCTTCAAACTGCTGGTTTGCGGTAATACAGAAATCTATATCTTCTATGATTTCATTTTGACCAGTAAAGTTGATGTTATGACTAGGAGGATTCGAAGTAAAATTTGAATCTAAATTTAAAATGTTTAAGGTATAGTTACCAGTGTCTAATCCAATTTCGTATTGTCCGTCGTCATCTATAGCAAAACTAGCATCTTCTGAGCCATTGTTTACATTAACCAAGTAGTTTGATAAGTTGAAATCGCTAAGGTCACAACCATTGTTTGCTTCGTCATATAATACAAATCCAGAAACATAATTTAAATCACAACCAGTCCCTATCCCTCCATCTGTTATAGACCATCCAGAATCAATGAGTTGTTGACGTGTAAATTCATCACAGTATTCAATATTTGTAGCTCCTAGAGTTCCATTATTTAGCCCTAATGAAGCAAGGTTATTAATTAAAAGGTCATAATTTTCGGAACTCATCCCAGAATTATTTATAAAATTGGGTAAACTAATTATATTGAAATCCCAATTGGATAAATTTTGATTAAAAGATATTGCTCCCTCAAAAAATCCATTAGTAGATGTAGACATAAAATTTACGTTAGAAATGTCCCAGTTGTCTAAAGGTTGATCAAATACAAAAGCATTTTTGAACATACCAATCATGTTATTAACATTTGAAATATTCCAATTATTTAAAGGTTGATTGAAAGAGACAGTTTCTGAAAACATACCAGACATATTAGCTACGTTAGAAACATTCCAATTATTAATATTTTGGTTAAATGAATTTGCGAGATTAAACATAAAAAACATATCGGTTACATTAGAAACATCCCAATTATTCAAAGGTTGGTTAAAAGATTCAGTATTCCTAAACATAGACCACATTGAAGTTACATTTGAAACATTCCAGTTGTTGAGAGGTTGATCAAATAAAGTCGCACTTAGAAACATCTGATACATTGTTGTAACATTAGATACATCCCAATTTTCAAGAGGTTGATTAAATGAACTAGCGCCAACAAACATGCCACCCATACTTGATACATTAGATACATCCCAGTTATTTAGAGGTTGATTAAATGCTTGACAACCTTGAAACATATTACTCATGTTGTTAACATTTGACACATCCCAATTTTCAATAGATTGATTAAATGACTCAGCATTTGCAAACATTTGTACCATTTGATCTACTTGTGATAAAACTGGGGTATCAGGTGCAGTAATAATCAAGTTAATACAAAACCAAAATGATCTTGTCATATCTAACCATACGTTATCTCCCCACTGTTCAACTGTCATCATTTTTTCATTGTAGAGATTTGCCCCATTAGGGTCATTAAGCTCTACACCGTTAAAATGCGGAAAAACTCCAGAAATACTAACTGTATAAACGCCAGGCGATGCATAATTATGAGTTACGTTACCTGTTTGGTTAGTTAGGATTGTTCCGTCGCCAAAATCTACAGTATAATTATAAGTGTAATCATCTGTATTTGTAGGAATCAAAATATCCAAATCTCCAGCTGTCACTTCCCAAGTCGTAATAAAAGGCTCTTGAGCGTTTGAAATAAAAAAGAATAATGTGAAAAATGGAAGTAGTAGTTTTTTCATAAGTATTTTAATTTAATAATGCCAAAATATTAATATTTCGCTAAATTATATAAAATAGTTAGTACCGAGTTGCTTTTTGAATTAAAAATATTTAGGTACGCTTAACACAACTAAATTACTATTAACTTAAACTAGGTTAATGAATTAAGTCAACTAATAAAAATTTATAAAATTTAGTATTACACAATAAAAATATAGACAATTAATCTGTTTTCGTAAAGAGATACTCTAAATTATTATTCGTATGCTTACTTT
>Ga0307930_1001082_pt1 | contig 21842 bp, 26 predicted proteins | sample OrgLakmetageno46_FD_203161 | JGI IMG/M metagenome (GOLD analysis project Ga0307930, IMG submission 203161) | Saline water microbial communities from Organic Lake, Antarctica - #46 | ecosystem: Environmental > Aquatic > Non-marine Saline and Alkaline > Saline | place: Antarctica: Organic Lake...
AAAGAGAAGAAAGCCAATCATGTGTTTCCTATTCACAAATTGTTTCTTCCTGTTCATTCTTTTAAACAAATCTTGTGTAGACATTTACACTTGATAAATTGGGCCGAAAACAATTAAATTTCCCTAGGTATGAATGTTTATTCCTTCTACTTCCTCGTCTGACTCTCTTTCTTATTCTGTTTGCTTCTACTTTCTCCTTATTCTACCTTTGTTTTGTCCTCAGGCTGGTGTTTTACCCGTTTTTGCTGGCCGCCTTTCACCTCTATTTCAGCCATCCTCGCTTCGCTGGCTGGGGATACGCCTACATTTTAAGGTAAGACTTCTCACACGGGCTGTACTACTACTATAGGTTTGCGTGCGCAGAGTGCTACTACCACGGAGGGTGGCTTGCTAACATGTCCTCTCTCTATGCATACTCGCCTTGCTTGCGACTCCTCGTTTTCTTCGTTTTCCCGAATGTCGTTGTTATGGTGATTTCTCGATTGTACACCTTATTTCTCGAACAGCAAATGCTCTCTTCTCCCGCATCAGATCCTCCTTACATCAGTAGTTTTCTCGCCGCCTTTTTCCCCAATCTCACTTCCTCACCCTTTTTCCTCGCGTGTCACAGTTCGATGTTCGCGCTCAACGTGCTGAACCAATGGTGGACCATGGGCATTGTAGGCCTGCCCTCTACAGCTGGCATTGCGACTGCGGTGGCGGCTGCCGTCTATTACCTGTGCTTTTAGTTCACTTTTTTGTCGTTGAAGTCTAAGAATAGGAATGAGGTAATTGAAATGGACAGCGAATAGTCATGCAATTATTCTTGGCTGCGCTTTTTGCGAAGCTCGCACGGCAGCTGTGTACTGCGATGACGTATAGATAACGAGTAGGAATGCTGATGATGCCGATTAAAGGGAGATCCCGGACGTATTGTTTCTATTTTATAACGAAACTCGCCGCGCACACACGCAAGTACCCTTTGAATCGACCTCTGCGAGGGCTTCTTAGTGAGAAGGGTGCTTCACTAGTTGGCTAGTTCTAGTTCTGAATACTGAATATACATGGTCTAATAGCTAATAGGAGACAAACCTATTCAGGGGTATCGGGTATCCAATAGGCATTAGACCCGGCTCCTTTTGTCTTTTTTGCTGTTAGGATAACAAATAAGAAAGAATGAATAATTCAGATGAATCACAAATATCGCATTTAAAATCACAAATCTGTATTATTCTGATCGCCCCCTGTACCATCAGTCGCTGACTTCATAACACTGAGCTCGGAAGTCGCGATATCCTTCTCTTCCCCCACAGCAGCAGCAGCAGCAGCAGCAGCATTGCTGCTCGCCTTTGCCTCTCCTCCTGCACTGCCGTTGTCGTTTTCCCTGCTAATATTGCTCTGTGATGATGCTAAGGATGCTGATGATGGCGCTGATGATGCTGCCACCATCCTGAACGCAGCGGCTTGGGCTGGGGATGTGAAACCTCCACCAGACGCAGTAGCGTTGTGGCACCGGTCGTGGGTGAACTTGCTGTTGAAGGGCATCTGGGCGGCAGCCCCTAGAATGTCGTCGGCGGCTTCGGGGGTTTTCCGCACGGCCGCTCGAAGGGCGTCGGCCCTCGCCTGTGTGGCAAAAAGAGGCATGTGCATGAGAGAGAGAGTTTAAGCAGAATGAGAAAGTAGTTGAGATGGAGAGAGTAGAGCGAAAATAAAAGAAAAATAAGTTGAGAAGCGAGAAAGTGACCTTTAGATGAAGAAATCAGGCGAGAAGAGAAATAGAAGGAGGGAGAGATAGAAAATACAGCATACTATACCTTGGTCTCGTAAGTTTGCTTCTGAAGGCCACCAGCGCCAACCACTAGCATTGAAGTCAAAGGAGGCGCCATACCATCGTCTGCCTCCAGAGCACTCAATTCATTAAGCTCTTTACCCTTTCCTGCTTTGGCTTGCTTCTTTTGTTTCTTTGCTTTCAAGAGGGCTGCTCGACTGTCAGCTCTCGAAAGTGATTTTTCAGCTGCTGTTGCCCCTTTCTCGCTGTTGCTGTGATTGCTCTGATCACCATGTGTCTGCTTCTTTTTGCTGCCTGAGCTATTCTTCTTGCCCTTATCATTAGAGGGCGGCAAAGGTGGTAAATAACCACCCCCACCTCTCACTTGCACTCTTGCTGGTATCTCAGATGTTTTGCTGCCATCTAACGTGGATACAGGCTCTCCTCCATTCCATGTACCGTTGTCACCATCATTGTTGTGGCCGTGTGTGGTTTCTGCCAGTACCCTCGCTGCTGCGGCTTGCGTGATTGCTGTTGCTACTCGGGCCGTAGTGCGATTCACTAATATAGTAGCGCTTCTCTTTTTACCACAGAGGTGCCAGCGATCCACCTGTTCAAGGGAAGAAGTGCAGTATGGGATCGACACAAAGTCACGATAATGAAGACCATGATGAAAATGAGAGTTAAGATTTTCATACAAAGTGTAGGCTCTCTTGTTAATGATTACGTCTTGATGTATTTTTGAAGAATAGAGAATAGTTACGATGATGGGACGAGCACTTTTGTGGGGGAAATTCTATCAGTGGTTTTGCGCCTTAAAGGAAAAGACATCTAGCTCCTATGATTCTTTCTCGACGCGCAAAAACATACCGTGGCGAAGTATATTAGAGCAACCACCAGGACTGCGACGGAAACGATCAGCACCAGCCCGCCTACATGTGCGTCGTACCTAATAGGAGCAACGACACATTTTGAACCACACGCACGCAGCATGTATGAGAATATGGACGGAATGCGTATTTATAAGAGTATTGAAAACCGCAGGTAGGTGCTTGCTTAGATTGAGAACATAACAGTCGTTAAGAATTTGCTCGAATGAACCAATCATTACGCCACCATTTAACTTGTTCATACCGATCTTCTGCTGCTTCTGCTGCTTCGTCATCGTCTATGGAACTACTGCTGCTGCTGCCACTGCTGCTATCAGTACTGCCGAGGAGATTGCTGTTGTCTGCAAGGCTGGACGCCTGAAGCGCGTACCTAATTACACACATTCGAAATTTAAAAGTCCCACAATTGACTCGGACACTATGATTAAGTATGAAAGCGTGCGCGTACAACGATCACAATGGAAAGATACGAATACGAAAAAGAGGTCTTTGCTTTAAAAAGAAAACTTATCTCGCTCAAAGCAACGCTTATTGTTTTTTCGAAACAGATAGGAAGATTTATCATTATGTGTGTATGACTGAGTACGTACCAGTTTGCGTAAAGAATGGGCGCTTTGAGCACCACTGTAAACAAATTGCGGTGAAAGACAATGCCAGACACTTGCCCTTCCTTGTAGTGAAACAGCACCGATTCAAAGCGCGCTTTGAGGTTGGCGTTGAGCGCGAAGTAAGGAATCTGAAAGTAATGAAGGCAGGAGACACAAGAGCAGAGGCAAAAACATACAAAAAAACAAATGGTATGTTTGGAGGGAATATCAACGTGATTAGAAAAACGTGCACTCAAAAGAAACACAAACGGACTGTGATGTACACAAATTCAAGCAGAAAATGAAATTGGAGTCACACCAGTAAAAGGCCTGCCAATAACAAGAGGTTTGTGGGGCCACCGCTGCCTTCTTCTTCGTCGTCAATGCCTTCGTTGTTGTCGTTGGCACCACCATCACCACCAACACCGCCATTATCATTAGAACCACCACCCTCATCATCGGCGCTCGCATTGAAGCCTAAGCCTTCACTCCCGGCCGAGGCTACCAGGAGGATTGCAGCGAGGGACAAAATGAGCACGATGCACATGTACTCACAGAGCCACGAGCCAAAAGTGGTGCATTTGAAGCAAGAGCTCAGAGACGACTTGATTTTAGTCCAAAATTGCACGCGACGAGCTCGGGTCGCTTCCTAGAAAGATAATCGATGTTTATTCGAAAATAGCACGAGACACATGCGTAAAAAAAGTACCAAAAAAACAAGCCGTTGAAGTTGTACCAAAACATATAATGATTCGAGGTACGACTTAAAACTGATAACTTTCGAATTCACATCAGCGTCAAGCCACATAGAGAAGCACAACAAAATAGAAAGAAAAATGCGTGAAAAAGCTGACCTTGGCAGCCACCTGAGCTGGACTGAGCTCCCAATAGCGCGCAAAGTAAGAAGAGGACGCTGTTATGCTTGGCTTGTTCTTGTTTGTAGAGGGAAAGCAGCAGCAGCCAAGAAATGCGACAGTTTCACGACAACACCCTGTAACGAGATATGGTCAAAAGAATACAAAAAAAAGAGAAAGAAGTGAAACATTTGCATGGTGAGAATCAGCACCATCATTCAAAAACCTTTAAGTATGCTTAACACGTGTACTATACATCCATTCATAAGTCTCGTAGATCACTTGAAGCACTAGTATAGATGTTGGTAGAGATACAGGCGCAGAAAACGTGGCTGCCTGCATCTACATGTATGCTTGGCAAACGAACCTTTGAAGAAATGGGACCATTTCTGCATGCTAAACCACTCTGAGCAGCAGCTGTTACACGCCGACTGCTAGCATAACAAGCAAACCAACAGGAGAAATATACATAAGTATAGGGTGTGGAAGGGAAGAAAGAATATGTAAACAAACATGAATCATGAATCGTAATCAGGTGTCATTCTGACAGATCTATAATATAATAAAATCTGACCAATCAATCTGACACAATAAGGCTATTAGTAGCACTCCAAAGAAAAGATAATCACAAACGTATAAACTCGTACTTTAAATCTCCTCTTTTTCCTTCTCTGTCAAGTACCTGTTTTTGCCCAGCTCCAGAATTCCTCTGAACGACTACCCAGTCCTCCCGCTTGGTGGCGAGATGCACTGATCTGATTTTTCGCCGCAAATGGAGCACTACAACAATCCCACCGAAGAACACCAAGGCCAAATTGACTGTAGACGACGTCATTGTAACCTGCCGTTTAAAACAGTAAACGAAGGCATTAATCGTTGAGGGCGGGAGGGAGCACATATAGCACAGATTTTATTTGAATTGTATTCTCTCACCACGAGCACAACAATGGCAGAGGCCGCGTCAGAAGGTGCCGTAAAAGCAATGGTCGCAAACAGTGTAAGGGCAATTTCTCCGCCCGACATTTGAAAGATCCATGGCGTGGGCGCATGGTTTTGCTCCACGACACCGTGCTTGATTCCGCGCTGTTGTTTATGCACGTGCATGTGCGTGTAACGATATATACGAGCGACATATACGAGTATAACCAGCAAGCAATGAATGAGTTGAATGTGAAACAGTTGAATTATTCAAGTACGATAGATTGAAGGCATTGACACATCCAAGTGATAAAAAGATATCGAAAGAAACTCATAAAATAATATATATAAAAAGGAGCGACCAAGTAACCATAAACATATACCTCAATGGTTGAAAACCCTTTCGCCATAGCACGAGCAGCGCTGAAGCTAATCAATGAAAAGGTGCAGAGGGCCACCCAGCGGGCTGAATCCCCTGCGCGTGACGCCATGAGATAAATGGCGCCAAATAAGGCCGTTAAGACGAAGCGATTCAAGGCTAGGAAGTACGCTAAGCTGTTGTTGTTGGCGGAGGCATACAAGTTGAATCGCCACTTGCTCCGCCATCCTTTGTGGCTTTTGATTCGACCATTCCGGCTCGTGGAGACGTCTTCACGGTCATAGTCGTTTGCGTCATCTTTGATGTACTTTCCGCTGCTGCCGAAGTCTTCTTTTTCTTCTTCTCTGCTGTGAACTTCTCGAAAGTTACTATCGTCGTCATCATAATTGTCATATTCCCTGTCATCGTAGTCATTATCTTCGTCGTCATCTTCATCGTCATCATCATCTCCTCGGCGGCGAACAACACTCATTTCAGCTTTTTTCACCGCCGCTGCACGTGCTCTTGCGTCTGCTCCACTCCCAGAAGAGCCCGCGCAGAGGCAACGGCATAAGCTTCGCAAGCACACCAAAGGTGCACAGAGCGAATAAACGAAGCACATCAATACAGAGTGCTTCGCGCTATCCCCGCACAAGATGGCACAGCACACTTTACTGGCCTTGTGAAGTTTAATTTTGTCGACACACTTCCAACCCGGGGTCACCAGCACGGTATTTTCAAAAGTTTCCAGCCAATGAGGTTGCGCCATTTCTACAGCCTGATCTCCAAGTTGATTTAAGAACGGGTATTGTATGATTTGGCAAGTGGCAAAGACCAAGAGCATCACAGGGCTTCGCGTGACACTGCCTCCTCCTTCAATTTTCTCATCATCGTCACCTCCTCCACTATTTCCTAAACCCTGAGTGAGAACACCCATGAGCGGGTATATGACTACGGCAAACGTAGCAGACGTCAAGTAAGCGCTAACCGCAAATTGCACGAGGCCACGCGCACTCAACGCCCAAGTGCCAAACTTTAAGCGGTACAAGAAGGGCACGGCAGCGCTGGCAACGAACTCTACCGCCTTTCAACACAAAAATTCAGTTTAAAAAGAGAAGGAAAATTAAAAAAGGAGGAGCACACATTACCTATTGAGTACTCATGAAACGTACAATTTTGACGACGAAACAAAAACATTCACTTGCCAATTTCAATCTATTGAACATGTAATTGTCTCAGCCCCATCGAAACTTGTTTTATCACTTACCGCTTCAATAGCCGTTACCACAAGAGTAGTAGCCACAACCGAGTACCCGAACTCGTCGGCGAGAAGGACAACTTCAAGTAACGCCACTTTACCCACCTGGCAATCATATCAAAACACGCACGAAATAAGAAGAAAAAAAGAAGTAAGGGGAAAGTTGTAGTAGAGCTGAATACAAAATGAAAATGCCACGTAATTGATTGAGCAAATAATCATACGAATTTCTTAAGCAGCTCATGCACGCACCGCCATCGCGAGGGAGTCGAGAACGAAGACACCCAGAAGATACTTGGCGGCTACCACCTAAGAAAATTCATGTATTTTCGGGCGTATAATAGAGAGAGTGAAAGAGATACGAGAACAGATCAGTGCAAGAATTTTCAATTTTCATTGCGTGTCACGGCGGTAGTGCCAACCATATCCGCCGTGACAATGGGACCCAATTATTGCGTACTATTCATCCCTCTGCAATCGTTTACCTGAAGGCTTGGGTCAAAAGAGTGCGCATCATCTGCGAGGAGCGCCCCAAAGTTTACTTCTTTAGCAGCTTTATCAGCGGCCATCGACCAATCCACTGCCACTGATTTTCGGTTGCTCTTCGAACCAATTCCACTACTACTATTACTTTTGCCATTGCTGCCGTTGCCGTGTGCGCTGCTGCCATTATGAACTCTGCTGTTTTCTTCGCCGCCCTGGTGATCATCGACATCTAAATCTTCATCCCCTGGTAAGTCAAGCCTTTGAAGCTCAATCAATGCAACGGCTTCTGCATACTCGTCTTCTGTTAACAAGCCCCTAGCTTTCAATTTGCCAAAGCTTGCAATTTGTTCGTCTAATGACTGGTGGAGACCCTGCTGGCGACACACACGATGAACAAAAATATAGGCACCGCATTCAAAGAACGATTACTAGACATGAGCACAGTTGCCACCCATCCAACTATTCACTTTTTACATCTGCCAACTACTTGACAAGATGCAGCTAGATACTTTGGCATGCTCTATGGAAAAACACAGTATGTGTTGAAAAGTTCAATCATGAGGGCAAAAGTTACCTCTTCAAGGTCCGCTTGCTCGATCGACCAAGGCGATGCACGTCCTTGACCTGCCCCTGAATCGGAATCTTTGAGCTCCTCGGCTCCACCTTTCCCTCCTATACTGTTCGAGTTGCCGCGGCCACCTCTGTCATTATTGCCACCAATAACTTTATTCTGATCGGTGGCTCCGTCTATTCCTCCTCCATCTACACCTACTCCCTGCGCCACAGGACTGAGCCGCTGAGTGGAAACATTCACCTGCTTAAACGCAACTTTAGTAATAGATGCTGTCGTCGCCACTGCAGTGGTAGTGTCACGCGGGCGAAAAACGTCTTCAGTAGCTACGGCCGTGCCCACAAAGGTGAGGAGGTCAAGTAACCACAGTAAACTAGGCGCTATTGAAGGCGGCAAAGCCGATGGATCGGGAACTGGCGTTTTCTTCTTTAAAATAGGCTGTGGTGGTTCGGGAGCTGTTGGCTTAATAGCAGGAGCAGCAACGGTGCGATCCAACTCAGACGAATCATCGTCGATGCCTCCTTCTGGCCCCTTGCTAAAGGTGGCACTAATAGGCTTTCCCGGTAACGAGGTTAGTTCCATCTATGTAGATCCAACTAAAATCGCTTAGCGAGGATGCGTAACTTCATGCGAGGAAGTGCCCTTGTAGATGACATGCGCCATCTATCCATATGCCATTTGCCATTTTCATTCGCAACGGCATTTCCGATGAGATGTGCTTCTTTTTTCTTTTCTTCCTCCCTGTACTTGACGTTCGCACACCGCACACTACCAGCACACGACACCAGCACCGGCCACTCTCTAAAAGCTAACTTATTACCTTAGCTTGCTCTAACGAGTAACTTCTGCGCCACAAGCGCTACTGCGAATCGCTGCCATAGACCCTGTGGCTACTATATCATTTGTACGCAAGCTTCTCGAGGCTTTGACAAGCAAACAACCGAGGGTATTGAGCTGTAGGGCAGTTGGGTACGCCTACTGTATTGCTACATGAACAATACTCATATATCTGCAAGCACCATGGAAGAGAGTACTTATCAGTGTCGAATTTTAATATCTGAAGGCTTGGTGTAATTCAATCAATCGCTATTTTCAGTTTTCCCTAACATTATCTTGCTCGAGTCTGTATGACCCTCCTTGAACTAGGCTTCATGCTTGATCGGCCGCTGTAATTTCTGACCAGGTTCTCTCATTTCGATAGCTGAAGCATAGAATGGCTAGTCTTCGCCGTGCAATTCCAGGGCCTTTGAAGTCTCTGTTATGCGTGGCATCTGCGAGGGCTCTATCGTCGCAGCCTGCTTCAGGCTCAGGGGTTACAACTCCTCTCAAACCGAGCCTTCCCGAGGGTTACATCCCACCGTCAAAATGGGCTCCGAAAGAACTCGGCGGTAAAATGGGAGCCATGAACAAGCCCAATGCGGGTGCTCGGTTTGAACGAGAGTTGCCGAAAGGAGAACACCAACTGCAGCTGCACAGCATGGGCACGCCGAACGGTTAGTCTCAGAACACTTTCTAGTCTTTTGAAGAAGGAAAGGGAAGCTTAAAACTTATTCATGACGGGAATCGTACAGGAAGGAAAGACTTCAAAATATTTTCCATGACTTATAATCAATTTGAGTTTCAATCGCCGTTGTTACCCGCTATCAACAGGTATGAAAGTAACGATCTTGTTGGAAGAAATTGCAGCATTCGACGAATCCTTCGACTACGATGCTTTCTACGTGAACATCTTTGAAAACGACCAATTCGGAAGCGGATTTGTTACTGCAAACCCGAACAGCAAAATTCCAACGCTCCTGGACTACAGCTTCGACCCTCCTCTGCGGGTGAGGCCCCTTTTTCTTCTTCTAAACTTGTTTGTGCCTCTTTTGATTAATGCGACGAACTATGAACTAAAGATGTTTTTTGAGGAGCAAAGACTTCAATGTAGCTTGGAGTTTGAATGAAAACAGAATGACTGAAACCTAGCCTGAGCTTGCCTCTTTTGGTTAATACGAGCGTTTTACCTCTTGTACGGCTGCTTGTTTAAAAAAAAAATCAGGTGTTCGAATCGTGCAACATCTTGAAACACGTGGCTGAAAAGCAAAACAACGCATTCATCCCCAGTGATCCTCGTGCCCGCGTTGAGTGCTTCAATTGGCTCTTCTGGCAGGCTGCGTCTGCCCCATACATTGGTGGCGGCTTTGGCCACTTCTACAAGTACGCGCCGGTGCAGATTGAATACGCGATTGACCGTTTCTCGATGGAAACCAAACGCCAATTTGACGTGCTGAACTTGCACCTTTCCGACAAGCAATTCTTGTGCGGCGACGAGTACACCATTGCCGACATGGCGGTGATGCCGTGGGTTCTGTGCTGCGAAGAGTTCTACGAAGCGTCCGAATTTCTGGATTTACCGTCGTACGCCCATGTGACTGCCTGGATGGCCAGAATCAAAGCTCGCCCAGCAGTGATGAAAGGTCTGCGGGTCAATGGTTTGAGTGAGGCGTTCGGGCCACCACTTAAGGAGCGCCATTCGCGCTCGGACTTCGACTGAGTTGTGCTTTTTTAAGACATTACCCCAGTCGTAGTGTCTTTATTCCTGTGGCTGTAGCTGTAGCTTAAGTTAAAATCCTCATGCACGTCATGCACATGCCCATTCCCCTACTAATTGTAAACTGATTAAGCCGTAACCGCTCCTCTAGTAATAGTTTGCTTATAGCGCTTAATCAGTTCATGGTTTATGCGAAAACGTCTCTGAACACTTAATATCAGAGTTAATAAACAAATAGGCAACGCACATGCAAACAACAAAAGGAAACGAACAATACACGAATAAAGCATCAGCCACAAAGCGGACTAAATGACGACGGCGCGCCGTTTATGATGTTCATGATACCTACGAGAGCCATGAGAATCATCGCGACCACCATCACCACGCCGATTACCAAAATGACCACTGAATCCTGCTTGTACTTTTTGATGAGGTATTCGACTACGGTTTGCCCTAAGAATGTGCTCACGAGACCAACAAAGCTGAAAAGCGCTGCGTAGTCGAAGGGCACAAGGCCATACAAGAGGACCTGTAAATATGCAAAGTATTTGTATATTTAGGTGAATGTTTTTATTCTTTAGTGCGGAAGCAGGTAGACTAGAACAAGTTATGATGCTTCTAGCTATCTTTACTAAGTAAATTGAGTCGAACCTGAGCCAGCCCGGAAGTTGCGGTGATGAGCACAATCCACGCACTCGTCGCCGTGACTTGCGCAGGTAGATTATTCAAGGCCAAGAGCAGCGGCCCCACCACCATGCCACCACCGAGTCCCAAGAGGCCTGCCCCCACGCCAGCAGCCAAAGAAATGAGCGGGTACCATATCGTCGTGGACGGATCCCACACCAAGTCCCCCGGAAAAGGCTGGTGGCCGAGCTTGTCGAGCAACAGATTTTTCCTTCGTGCGGCAATAGCAGGCAAGGCAGAGATACAAATGATCAGCGGGATAAATACGATTGCAACACCCTGATTCACTTATTATGCCTTTGTCCTTAGGGCTCGACAGGCGCAATAGCATCACGGCTAGGTAATCATTTTAGAATCTTTATTATAGTCAGAATGAGAAAGGATGTCCTATAAGCGAGTTATCGCAATATGAAATGTACAAGAATACCTCAAGAGTCGATGGCGCAGAGCCCAAGACGCAGCTACAAGAGCCGCCATGTTTGCAAAGAGCAACCACCAAAACAGCTCGTCGCCACATTCCGCGCCTACAATACTGGCGCCTCCTCGACCTCCTCGGAGCAATGCAAAAGCAAAAGCAAGTACCCACAGACCAAACGTGTACGCCAGAGGGACTACGGGCAGTAACTTGGAGTCACGAGCGTATATCAAATTCAGAGCTGATTGGCCATCAGCAATATCCACTTTCAAGGAATCACGGTTGCTTAGAGAAGAAGGCCTTTGAGCGCTAAGATCTTTGGAGCCAGGTAAACGGGCGTTACTGGATATTGCTGACGAAGTAGGTGATTTCGCCATTTCAATATCACTGGGGCTCTTTGATGGAAGATAATTCTTGGCGTGCAAAGCAGTTTTAGCAGATGGCAGCTCTAGAGTTGCTTCCATTTCTGCTATTTCTTTGTTGGTTGCAGCGTTGGCTTTTTGTTGTGCAGTCCATTTTGCAATGCCTTTCTTGAGTGTTTTGTGTGACACTGAACCAAGTGCAGCGATCAACAATACAACGACAAGCCATTCTGGCACGACCGTTGAAAGGGTAACTCCAATTGTGGTGCCAGCCAAGAGTGATGGCGTTAGAAGTAAAGCGCTCTCGTAATCAATCAGCGGCCTTGGGCGTGATGTATCCGGATGACGACGCCGTGCATACAACCACAAATTTGCCAAGCTGGAGCCGCCAATTGTTGCCAGAGACAGTGCGGTAGCCTGAACCGCTGCAAAGCCTTCTAATATGATGTAGATTGGAACCAATAGCCCTCCACCGCCGATGCCACCTCCTGCTGCTAAGGCGCTTGCGACAAACACGGCACAAATGGTCGCGATATCTAGGCCATCCACAGGGTCTAGATGTTTGTGTGTACACACCCCGTCGCCAACCGCAGAAACCTTGCTATTTTTACAGCTAGATCTCGACGGGCACTGAGAGTTTTCACTTTGGTCGATCAAACTTGCATTCAAGGTGCAGGAGCCTCCCATAACAGCCTGTCCTGACACTGTCTGAGCCGACGAGAAAAGAAGCACTGTCAGCGTAATGGCTGAGTAAAGATACTTCATGCTCAGCAGTGCCGAATATCACTACGATAGATAACGATTCGTGCGCTCTGACGTGCACGCCTTCAAGGCGGCTGCTAAGGTACTCTGAGGATAATGAGGGCTATTTAAGCCGCGGGCCGTGACGACTACTCGGCAAATTCGGCAAAGAACCGGCGAAAAAGCAAAGAGAACGGCGTGAAAAAAAAAAGTGCGTCTGTCATCACGTTTGTTTTGGAACAATTCTCCCCTGTAGTTGCAGCCTGTCTGGCCTTGCGCTCCAATTGGTAATTGGGTTAGAAGTTCCGCTCAAGTAACGCGCAAACAACGCGTGAATTTATTTTTGGACAATACCACGCGCAAATGCGAAAACTTGGCAAGTGGGTTTTGCGTAAATAAGCTTCATTCGCGCAAGTAAAATCTTGGACTCTACAATTGAATCACGCGTGCACGTGGAACGCAGCCCTGATTGCGCTTGAGCTCTACAGATGTACAGAATTCGCACTTAAATCCATCTAGTAATCGCTTTTGCTTTCACTCATTTTCCTACTTCGAAATCCTTCAGCCCTAGTGGCGTTTCCGAGTGGGAGTTTGCTGGCGGGTCAAATACTTTACGCTCCTAGTATATGTATTCCGTGTTTCATCGGCCGACACCGACACGTAGCTGTGGCTGCGTGACTGCGTGGGTGCCTCTGGGCTCTGGGTCTCTCTATCTCTACGCCTGATTAAATTATCATGCGAATCGGAACAGGTAATGGCTACTCCGCTAGAGAGTGAGTGATACGTGATACGTGTTCCGGACTGTAGCTGGAGGTTTACTGAGATGGGATGGGAGTTGAAAAATGAGCGACCTACGCCATCCCCATTCCTGAGGAGTAGCTTTTGATACTTCAAACGCGTCTAGCACACAGGAAACTTTTTAAGAAGGAAGGGAACTCAAACAAGGGTTCTGCCTCATTCAGCCATCAAACAGCACGAATGTCGAAGGGCGCCTCTCCATCCATGCCGCCGTTTCTCTCGACATCGCCATGGCCACCTCTTCCTAACCCTTGACGGCCAGCATCAAATCCCTGCTGAAACCCTTCCCTTTCGTATCTACTGACTTCGTCATCGCCGCTGTCTGCATCTTCACTCTCTTCATCGTCATCCTCGTCATTCTCATCGCCTTCGTCATCATCCTCGTCGTCATCGGATTCATCGCTAGAGTCATCGTCGCCGTCGAGAAGTTCAAAAGACTCCACGTCGCCGGATCCCAATAAAGTTGCAGCAGCCTCCGCAGCTCCTAGAGCATTCGAATGCATCTCTAACCCTGCTTCTGCTGCTGCTGCAGCAGCCGCCGCCGCCGCTGAAGATGATGAAGAAGACGAGGGCGACGAGGAGGTGTCTGTCAGCTTCCTCTTCTTCCCACCTCTGTTATCACCATCAGTTGAATTCCTTTGTGCTCTACCGTCGAATGCAGCAAATCCTACTCCACGTACTCCATTTCTGGCCTTAGACTTTCCTGTTCGTCCTTGATCACTGCTCGGAGCAACATTTCCCAAACTTTTTTGCTCCGCACGAGCGGCAGCACGGGCCGCTTTCTCGCGGGCCTGTGAAGGAAAATAAATGTAATGGCACATGTAAATACATGCACATACAGCAAATAAGCATCACTGTTATTCACATGAATGCATACATATTATCTTTGTCTAATTGGGTTTACACCAATGGTTGCTTTCACACGGTATCAAAAGCAAAAGATACGAGAAAGAGGCAGGCGGATAGACTGGCAAGAAGAAGCTAAACATATGATTCTTCGAAGAACAGAAAAAAGCACCACCTTTTGCGAAGGAGGAGCGCCAGCACTCGTGGCCGCTCCGGTGATCACCCGGGCTAATCCCGCGGCTTCGGACTGGGCAATGGCATTGAGCATGGCCTCTGGGCTGCGCGTAGGCTGATTGGTCAAGGGGTCGGTGATTTGCAGAGCGGGCAGCCAATCAAATCGCCCGCCAATGAGCCCCCGCACGCACACCACCATCCGGTGCCGGATCTGTTGCCGCATTTATTAAGTGGTGGTACAATAAAAATCAATGACTTTCACAGAATTCATGCACATAGTATAACAAGAAGAAACCGTCCGAATGCAAAAATAACTTTAAGAATAAAATGAACACACACACACAGCACAAACCTCAAGATAAAGACTTTCTTTCTGTCTCTGTTTCAAGAATGGTCACATTCCCACCACCATACCTACACGAATATAATGCACACCAGTCACCTCGTTTAAGTCGCAAAGGCGAAACCACCCGGCAACTTTGTGGCAGCGCGCGAGGCGAGGCATCGTCAGAATCTGTGTGGTGATGAAAGGGAGCAACCATGTAGGAGAGAGAAGACGACCCATAGTTCTCAGAGAGTGTGTGTGCAGGGTTCTTTCTGATTAAATCAATCGCCACTCTTTATGCTTACAACTACATGCTAGTGCATCTATCACCCACCTGCGTTTGAGCCAAGTGATCCACGACATCACACAATTGAATGCGCAACTGCTTCATCAGCACAGTGGCGCCCCATTCCTTGGGGCACACTACATGTGCCGCGGCGGCTTCTAGCGCAGCTTCTTCTTTGCTGATGGATTCTTCCAGCGCACGCGCTTCGGCGTCCTGTCATCATTATATTATCATTATCATTGTTATAATCACACAACGATAAAGCAAATGTACTCTAACTCTATTTCAATGCAAAAACAACTACAAAACGAGCACTCGCACTCGCTACACAAATATCGAGGAGAGACTTTGTGCCTTAAAATAGTGAGCACAATTTTCGAGGAATTATGCAGTCACGAACCAAAACAAACGCATGTAAGTTCAATGTGACACACAACACAACAGAATAGTTTGTGCACCTCTTTTCTCGGCTTCCTTTTGTGCGAGACGATGTTACTCGCGAAATTGTTGGTGATCGAACGGCCGAGGCTATCTCTCAAATACCGGATGTCAATAATCTACGCAGAAAATGAAGGAAATGCAGGCATGATCAGGAGAGGAAAACAATGACACAATACAAATTCTCAAAAAAAAAAAAAAAAAACAACGAACAGGTGATATTGGTATCTCAATATGTACATACAATCCGTACTAATAAGAACCACAAAAAAAACAACGTCGTGTTATTCTTCGATTTCACTTCTTCGTACGGCAGTCGCATTGATCAAGCCAGGACTCTACGGTTTACTTAACGATCAAATCAGTTCGGCATTAATTTTTCTTCAATCTATCCTAGTCTATTCGATTCTTGTCTTTTTCATTTCTATTCTATAGCCCCACCCACCCACCCACCTGCAGGGCCCGGGAAGTGGGGTCGGTTACAGGGTTGTAGCCCAGTTTTATCCAACAGCCGATCCAGGGGCCGTTGCACATCTTGTAGGCGGCGCCCTAATGTAATATAATGGCGGAAATTTAAAAAAAATAAACGCGAGCAAAAATTGGAAGGTAGCAAGAAGGGGCATTTCAGAATATTGAAAAAAAAATCTAAAAAATGACATGCGAGAGTGGAAAAGAAAAGGAGTCTAAAACCATTGCTGTCACGCGGAAGTGATAATAAACCGTAAGATAAAAGAGCAACAGTTGGCAAAAAAATACATATTGGAAAGCACCTTCGTTGAGAAGAACAAAGATATCTCTCAAAGACCGTCAAAAAGCACCACTTTTCTATAGAAATAAGGATTATTTTGTTGGAATCTCTCTCTCTCTCTCGTATTTTTTTAAACCTGAATGCATTCTCTGACGTCCTTGGTGGGATCGCACCCCAGCCATAGCTTGACTTCTTCGGGGGTCAACTTTTTTTTGTGGTGGCTGTGCCTATGCCTATTCAAGAGGGCTTTCGCGTATTGTACACTGATGTCGTCGTCTTCTTCTTCGTCGTCGTCGTCTTGATCATCTTCTTCATCGTCTCCACTGTCTTTGTCTCTTGCATCGTTCTCGCCTACGTCATCATCGTCATCGTCATCACCATTTTTGTGAACATCTGTACCACCTTCAGTTGCGCCACTGCTGCTGCTGCTGCTGCCGATACTGTCGATGCTATTCAATGCCTTTTCGGCAGCCAACTGAAGCTCTTCTTTGACGTCCTCTACCAAGCACTCAAACTTCCAAATTGGCCGACGCAAAAAAGCTGCCCGCACCACCTGTGGGAGAAGAAGAAGGGGGGAACAGTTGAGCAGGGAGAGAAAATATGCGATTTTAAAATCGTGCATACAACATTAGTATTATTCCGATGTTGCATTAAAAAATAGTGAGAGGGACATAGACAGAGAACATAACAAATTGATGCGTGTCTTAAAAGTACAATTAGTCCGCACTTCAAAAATTGAAAATACATATGCTTAGAAATCAAATAATAAAATTGACAATGAGCCTGAAAGCTAGTGCGCACGCGCCGAGGATAACAAGCTTCACGCGCGAAAGAAAAATGACATAAAACCCTCACCTCTAGGGTACGGTTGAACCGTAGCTTTTTTCTCCCTCGTCTTGGCTTCTCCAGAAACCCTTCGGGAGGAGACTGCGGCACAACCCCGTAGGGCACGATGTTCACCTTGAAGGCGGCCTGTAAGATTATAAGGTGGGCGAAGAAAGGTGAAACACAAAGTAAAAAATACATGAAAAGGACAACTCATGAGTATGAGTATGAATATTCACCCACGCATTTCCGTGTATGCTGTAGGCTTGAATTTAAAAAGAGAATACGTGAGTACGTGTGTGCGTTCGGGTCATTGAATCAGGATAGACGGTAGCTCAATGTGAGAAGACGTTGCGCAAGGACATGTGTGCAATCCACCCCATCCTGTTACCTTGCCCGGTTCCTTGAAGATTGGTGGCGGTGCGTCTTTGAACAAGTACCGGTGCACGACGTGTTGGTCTTTCGCCAAGCTCATCGTGGAAATCGGGCCGTCGAAGCTGCAGCACACGTGTACATGCGCACATGTAAGAGAACAGGGGGTCATGCACACATTCGCAGGCGGGCGCGGGGTCAAGGTGGAACAAATTGTGGGCATGAAGCGAATTGTGTGAAGAAAGAGAGAAGATAAAAAGTACACGGGAGAAGTGCAGAGAGAAGTGAAATGAATGTGCAGAGAGAGCAAAAAAATCGCACTGTGGTCGTCTTAAACAATATGATATTTTTGGGGCCCTGCTCTCACCGCATGGGCACAGCCGCCAACACCCATTGCAAATCACAGTGTTCGCTCGCAGCTTCAGCGGCTGCAGCAGACTTCGCTCTGGTCTTGGAAGAGCTGCTAGGAGCTGTGGCCACTTCCACACGATGAGCAGCTTGATTATCTACCACAGCGGTGGTGGCGGCACTAGAACTGTGTTCGTCACGTACTAGAAGAGAGCTGCTGCTGCTGCTGCTGCTGCTGCTGCTGCTGCTGCTGCTGCTGCTGGTGATATCTTGCGCCTGTAAAGACACTGCGGATGGCGCTGGTGCCGAAGGTTGAAAGGGCAGCGCAAAAGCAAAATCCGCAGGATCACTGAAGGAGCCTACTAAGCATGCCTGTCCCACTACTGACACGCCACACAATTCTTTGCGGTGGCCATCACTAGCCAAAGCTGTGGTTTTTGCACTATCATTAGTGGACGAGGAAGAAGAAGATGACGAAGAAGAAGAGGAATGTCCTGGCTCCATAGATTTTGGTCGGCATTTGCGAGTTGTCACGCGAAGGACTAGGCGAGTAGTAGCACCGTTCGTACTATTCTTTCTGCTGCCCGCACTAGCAACCGTGCTGTTAACTCGGCTTTGATTACTGTCGGAAGATCCCACGGCGGCTGCTGATGAGCTGCCTGTTGTTGCCTCAACCCAAGGCCCTGCTGTTTCAACTGTTCCTACGAGAGGGTGCACAGTGGGCCGACTGTGCGACACAGATGCGGAAATATTGGACAAATAAAAGCATGATTATTTAACACAAAGTATGGATAAATGCATGGTAGGTAGTCAAGCTAGCCACTCTAGGCTCTCCAAAAAAAACAACAGCCCATTATAAAATATCGCATATCCATGCCACTTCAACACAGCTTGCATACGGCGAGATTCATGACGACACACTTAGAATGCTAGCTGCTGAGAATGATAAGCGATCAACCTACCTGGATAGTCTGAACTCAAGAGGTAAACGGCGATTCAAAGCATGGCTGCACACGTGCTGGCCACCTAGTCGATCTACAGCTGCTGCCATAGAGGATGGCTGGGTGCGCACGCGAGCCGGAACATCTACCACTGCTAGTGGTTTCATAGGGAGCGGCATTGCAGTTGCGTGCGATTGCGAGCACTCTCTAGCTAAATGAGCTGCTCTTACGATGACATTTCTTTAGCTCGTAGCTCGTACTTCAGAGCTCGCAGCTAATCCATTTTCAAAATCTACCCTATCAAGAGGGGAAAAGGGTAAATACGTGTACAGTGGTCTTGAATCTAGCTGCCCTCTCAGCATTCTGCTTCTGCATTCAGCATTCAGACTCAAGCCTCACCCTCGCCTCGTACCTCTCTCTCTCGCTCCTGTTCCTGTTCTATGATCTGGAATCGGCGCTGTGGAGGATCTTGAAAGTTTCGCCCCTTCACTTGCGATTACTATAACTGTCTTTTGCTGTATAGTAGAAAGGGACATCTCCGTTTTTAGGGTTATTAACTGGACTGACACTAGATTGGAGACAAGCGCATGTATTTCAATGCCCATCGCCGGATTAGATATCCAAGGGGAGCAATGGGAGTGGGATTCGTTCCCCTCAACAAAAAAAACTTCAGAATCGGCTAGATCGGATTAACGCGCCTTGATGTCAAGGGGGAGTTCCCACGGCGTTGCAGTGGCATTCAACCTCGCTTCGGCAACGCACCTAAAACCACACATATGGAAGGCAATCAAAGAGAAGAGCCAGGAAATATTTTCAAAACATTCTTTCAAGGAAAAGGTTTCATGTTTTTATTTCACATGAGTAAAAAGGAATCGCCCATGAAGTTTTACCGAGTTATCGCATCCCAGGCTTCCAATGCTGACGTCACTGCTGAAGAACAAGATGATGATGAAGCAGCAGTCTCCGTTTCCGATGAGGTGAGTTCAGCCAGAGCAACTCGAGCGGCTTGCCATAAATGCAAAGGCCGTTGGGCTGCTGCTGCTGCAACTGCTGCTGTGGTTGAAGAGTTCTCAATGCTGCTGCTGCTGCTGTTATTGTAGCTGCTTTGACGGAATTGAGGACGAGTGCGAGGAGGCAGTGATGAAGTTGCTGCAGGTGATGTTTCCTTCTGAGCGGCGCTATTCTTCTGTGCTTCATTCGTCGTATTACTTGGGGAAGGAATTTTCGCAGTTGATTGAGTGTGCTGCCACCAGTGGGCGAAATGCACCGAAGCGAGGGTGGAGCCCCACATTAGAGCATTGCGCGAGGCATTATCGTTACACCCGAACTCAAAGACTGGTGATAGCGCTACCACTTTTTCCTTCTCTTTTTCGCCATCTTCTTTATCTTCGTCATGAATGCTGTGCCGCTCGACAAGTTGCAAGGAATGCGATTGATTTTCTAGCACATAGGAAGGGTCTCCAGCCTCCTTCTGACATGAAGGCGACCTGTTGCCGTTTTCTTCTCGTCGCATTAGAGACACGTGTACTACAAGAGATGGATGGTCCAAGGCAGCTGTTCCCCTGCTAGTGCTTTTTTTAGCATAAGATGCACCCTCAGCAGGTTCCCATTGCAATTCGAGGCCCTATTGTAAAGGAGGAACGAGGATGCTGATGTGTGAGTATGCATATGCGAGACCTGAGGGCGAAGATGAACACGATATAAGAAGGGCTACAAAATAAGAGGAAGAAGAAATGTGATAGAGAGGGTGCCGGAGTGAAAGTACGAATACAAGGGTGAGCAAGTAGAAAGCACAATGAGTGAGATGAAAACAATGTAATGATGTACCGTTTCACTCAGCTTCAAATAAGAATGTTCTCCGTCGATTGTCACGGAGGTTCCGCGCTTGAGTGCCTGTTAGATAAAAAGTAAACTCAATCAAATCCCCACCAAAAGTCTCGAAATGGTTTTTGTTGAGAGAATTACACACAAAAATTTTCAGACGCAACAATTTCAATCGGCCCGCACAAATCGAGTGCACTCTATTTTAAGAAATAAAATAAAATGAGAAGATGCAGAATGAAGCACTACCTGAAGTGACTCGAGAAACCCGATTTGAAAGCGCTGGTTCCTGCGCAAGAGCGACACTGGAACGATGGGCGCAGCATTTGTCGGTGCGGCTTTGTTAGCGCTGCGACTCGAAGTGGTAGCTGCATTCCTTTTCTCTTTGGCAGCCGCGACATTTTCCGGAAGGCGCAACAGTGATTCCATGGCTCGAGCCTATTCAAGAGAGGAATCAGACATATTCATAGTACAAGCACATGCACGCAATCAGTCTACGGGTGAGCACAAGCATCAAGAGGAGGAAAAAGACAAGTGAGTAACCAACTTGATCGCGTTCCATCAAAACAAAGAAACAACTTTATCGTAGCCCATTGAAACAAAAAGCCTAGCAGAAATGATTTATCTGATTGCGCTTTTAGGTATGATTTGAAGCATCTTCCATAAAACCTTTTCAGGGCTTTTTCAATGAATTTTTTTAAAACCTGTTCACGTGGATGCATCGGCAGGCGAGTTATGTTCCCTCTGCTGTTGCTGGTGGTGGTACCTCTACTACTGCTACTGCTCTTTCGGCTAGAGGAGGTGTTTGTTCCCGAAGGAGCCAGGGCACCAGAATTACCAGAAGTACCAGAAGGATTGGGGTTTGAAGAAGTTTCAAATGGACTTTTGGCAAGGGCAGCAATAACGGAGTCGTTCATGGCATTGTCTTTTGCTAATGCAGCGGCTAAGTTTAACGATGCAGTTCCGCGAGGGGGAGAAGAAGGCACTCCAGCATTTTCTACGGTCGTTGGTGAAAGTAATTGCGGTGTTTCTTGAGGCGGCGACGGGGGTGCGCGGCGAGGGGGGCGAGGGGAACGAGACGGCGGCCAGTGCCGCTGCTGCGGTGAAGCTTTCGTAGATGATGTTGCTGGAGGTTTTGATTTTGGGATCGGCTTATCATCAGTGTGATGCTTGGAGGTGCGAGCAGCCGAAGTACGAGGTGCCAAGGAAGCCATAGCTTCGCGCTTTGCATCCTTGAGAGTCGCTGCACCGGCTGCTTGTGGCGCAGAAGAAGAAGAAGTCATTATCGAGATCATCTCTGAGACCTCGGCGCTCATGTCGTGTGACGACGGTGGCGGTGCTTGAGGCGGTGGTGATGGTGGCAGTGGCTTAGGCGGCCGAGGCGAACGAGGGGCACCTCCTGGCCAGCATTTCGACGAGCGATGAGAAATTCGCTCTATTGATTTCGTCGGTTCGTTGAGAGAAGAAGAAGAAGAAGAAGAAGAAGACGGTGCCACCATGCTAGCTTCTTCTTTAC
>Ga0307930_1001083_pt1 | contig 21836 bp, 22 predicted proteins | sample OrgLakmetageno46_FD_203161 | JGI IMG/M metagenome (GOLD analysis project Ga0307930, IMG submission 203161) | Saline water microbial communities from Organic Lake, Antarctica - #46 | ecosystem: Environmental > Aquatic > Non-marine Saline and Alkaline > Saline | place: Antarctica: Organic Lake...
CGCCCGGCTCATGGGCATACGTGCGACGTGGCCAGCCCAACGAAGAATCCGATTATGAAAGTAACTGTCGATGTCAAGAATGCCCAAGCGACGGAAAAGACTCGCGGAAGTGATATGGTGGCGGAAGATACGATGGAGGTTCACACGGCACATGTTACGAGCACACCTGTTATGGAAAATTCGAAGGCGCTTAAATAAATCTTCACGCAAGGACCATGCTTCACAACCGTAAAGTAAAGTAGGCAAGATAAGAGCCATGTATACTTCACCCTTAAGTTCCTCCGAAAGATACTTGTCAGCAAAAATGTTTTTTGAGACAGGCCCCGAAGGGCCGGAATTAGAAGACTAACAGGTAGAGAAGAAAAGCAAAGCAGCGCAAACTAGACCTAAGAAGCTAATCAGGCGCACATGCCCGAGTGGCCATGGAAGTGATGGTAGATTTTTTTAGGGCGCCAAAAGCAGCCGTCGCTGATGTTATTCGCTTGTCAAAATAGTGATCAAAGTTTCGAGTAGATTAAAGCCATCGGGTCAAAGAGTGGTCGCCAAGTAATTGCAATCTTTCATGTTTTTGCATCCTCCTTAGCCTCCGTGCTCCATCAAATCAAGAAACATTAAAAGTAGGTGAGAGGAACGAAGCTTGAATGTAAGGTAAGTATGACTGTCGTGCTAGGGGCGAGTGTTTTAAGCCACTTGGCCGTATATTGACGAGACTGAGGTAGAAAGCACCACAAGGGCTAGAACTTGCTAGAACAAATCTCGACACATCACTCTTCACTTGTTCTGGGTTGAAACAGGGACGGCAGATTTGGTAATTTCAGATCTCAACAGAAATTCTGGGTTGATATCGGCTGTTAGTACAATAGGCGTTAGGACAGGGGGGGAACCGACGAAAATCAAAACTTATTACCAATTTCCAGGGCCTAGCCCCGACGGACCCAAAATCACTTCAATGGCCACTCGGGCATGAGCGCCTGATTGCCTGACTAGCTCCTTAAGTTTAGCGTGAGTTGCTTTGCTTTTTATCTCTACCTATTAGCCATCTTACTCCGTTCTCTCGGGGCCTGCCTCGAAATGCTGAATTTCAATAAAGAGCATTATGGGCCGTGCGAGATCGCACACGGTAATTGAGGGGAATTAGTGGGAACAATACGAGCAGCCGCGAGGAGCGGAAGCGAAAAAGCGGCCTCAACCAGACTTCTGAATATAGTATGGAACGATAAGTCGGACGTTCTATGGAAACGATCTGCGGTTTGTGGTAGTAAGCCTGTGTGTATTTGGATCTCATTCGCAACGCCAGTCTTCGTCGAGGACAACAGGTGGAATCGAAGGCACGGGGGAAACCCCCCAAAGCGTGCGGCTGAACAAAGCAGGGGCATACTAGTAGTAGCCCAGTTATCAGCTCCTTGCTCCTTACCGATTACCGGGCTCAGCGCGAACACATTCGACACAGTGGCCCCGAGGGGGCGGAAAGGGAAATAGAGGGTCGGAAGGTAGTGGAGATAAAAAGCAAGGCGGCTCAAACTATGGAACTAGTCAGGTACACATTCTCGAGTGGCCATGGAAGTGGCGATAGCGGCCCAAAGTGGTGCGCTCCTTAGCTCTGTGTTAGTGAATTGGTCTGAACTCTAATATGGCGTGTTGGCATTTACATATAGTTTCTCACGCACCCGCGTTCAAAAACAGGACTCGGCGAAAGAAAAATAAAGGTATTTGGAAGATATGATAAGCCGCTGTTTGTAATATTTGCATTCAAGACGGCAATTTCGGCCTCTTTTGATTCACAGAACGCCAAAGGCCTCAAGAAGGATGACTGCCGCTGATGCAGGCCCGATCACGCAACCTACAAGGAGCTGTGCTCTTGCCATCGTGTGTAAAGAGTGTGGTTTGGGGAAGACTCGCGTGTACGCAACTCCAGGCAGCACATAGCACAGCATAGTAGCGCCCGTCGCCCCAGCTAAGCCAAGCACTGTACTCAAATCACTGGCGCTGAAGAGAGATAAAGATAGAGAGCAAACATGATATGAGCGAGCGAACGCGTGCGCATAATGTGAAAGTGGGTTATGTGAGATACATAAACAAGCACTGATTTGATACAGGTCAATTTTCACGTGAACTTGGTACGAACAGAAATTGAGGCATGCGCTTACATCACAAAAGCACACAAAAATAGGATCGCAAAGTACCAACTAGTAAACAGCACAATAGAGTTAGTCCGTTAAACCACTTTTACAAATCGTGGCAGGTGAGATTTTTGCATGAACCAATGTAAAAGAAAAAACTACAGAGGGAGAGAGTGAGTGAGCTTACCACAGTGCTACCACCATGGTACAGGTGACGCAAGTAAGTACAATGGGAATGCGCACTTCAAAGGGCATGGCGACCTCTTCTCCTTCGGATGCAAAAGGCCTGTCTTCATTGGAAGCATTCTCATCATCGTGATTGTTGATGTCCTCGTCATGAAGCGTCACTTCCGTGAAAGAGTCGACGCTAGGGTCGACATTATGGTTATTTCCTTCTGGACCTCCTGCAAATCCTTCAGCCGATGCTGCAGATTGGACAAGTGGATTGCGCACTGTGTTTCCTTCACGTTCTGCGCCAGTACTTCCATTGCCCTTACTATTACCACTGATATTGCTCCCTTTGTTGTTGTTCGTATTCCTGCCATTGATGTTGTTGTTGATATTGCTAGGGAGGCCAGCATTGTGAGAAGTGACAGCATGCTCATATTCATCGTTGTTGTCGCGAGAACCACTTCCAAGAAGCGCTGCTTCGACCTGCGCCATTGCTGCATTTCCTAGTATATTGCTGCTTCGACCACTGGCGCTGCTGTTCGTGCTGCTTACGCGCTCGTTACTCAACCGGCAGTTGCTTCCTCTGCCTCTTCCGTGGTTGTTGTTATGCGATGGTGATAACGGAGGCAGGATAGACTCTGGCGACATCGGCGGTGAGGCGAAGGACGGCAGCAGCGACGACGGGGCTTCAACACGACGAAGCGACGACGAACTTCGGCCGAGCCGCTTGGCGTGCGCTTCCTGCCTTGCGTGCTGAAGCGACGACCACAAATTCCACGCGGAGAAACGTGCGGAATACAGCACCACCTGAAAGGATGAATAAGAAGAAGAGTAGTAACTAAGCACCGTAATAGAAACATGATGTGAAGAATGAAGATAAGGTTGAGAATGAAACGAATAAAAGAAGAAAATGAATGAGAGCCTCTCACCGGGTACGACAGCAGCACCACGCCCACAATCCCCAGCCTCGCCGCAGCCACCAGCACACTTCCCCCCTTGCTCGGGAAGGAGTCGAGCACGTCGGAGCCCACGCTCGGCCCGAACGCAGCGTACCCACTAGCCGAGACAATCAAGTACACGGTGGTGGCGCCAACCACGCTCACGGCAGCCACGCCATCCGCGCGAGCAGGAGTCGCATTGGCCAGCTCGTTGTGCTGAGTGGCGAAACTGTTCTGCTGGCAGTTGTAGCCAAATATGAACACCGACAGACCTTTGATGGTGTCCAAATCAACCGTTAACCACAAGCGCTCCCCGCTGAAGCAGCTACCGCCACTGGTGTCAGAGGCAGTATCAAAAGTGCTGGTGTTGCCTCCTTGGCTTGTATCGTCAAGGTTGCTGCCAGCGCTATTGGTGCTGTCGTCATTGGAGAAGTCGTCGTTCGTGTTGTTAGCACAAACGTCGAACCACCCGATGCCAGCAGCCACCACCAGGCCAGCAATGAAGAGCACGCACACCTAATGGCCCAGAGAAGGGAGGATAAGTTGAACGACTCTAGCCAGCATTAAAATTTGTACAGTCCATGTTAAGCGCTACCCCTAGTAGGCCAAAGTACAAGGGATCAACTTGAAGACAAAACCGCACGCCAGCACCAAATCCGTTGACAAATGTAAAAATACAAGAGAAAGAATAACTTGCAACAACTGGGGAAACGGGAAAACGAAAAGAAGTACCCCTCGTACATGTGCGTGGGTGCGCGATTGTGTAGACGCAGATAAATACAGGTACCTACCATGGCTGCGCCGCTCGTCGCGGCCAATGCATCAATTTTGTCCATGCACGCCAGTGGTGCCACGAAAGCAGTTGCCAGCACAACCCACAAAGCGCGGTGGCCGCCGCAAACCAGCCATAAAGTGTCGCCCGCAATCATGAGGTAAGCAGTGCCGGCGCCCATGGTCACGACGACAACTGCAGCGTCAACGGCTGGAGCCAGCCAGGGAAGGCCAGACTGCACGCACACCTGCCACAATACAAACGAAATGACGAGAAAAAAAGTATGAAAAGAAATAGCAGTCCAACCGAAGATGGAGTCATAACAAAATTAGAAAACGACATTCATGCTATGACTAGCTTCGAATGCGCAAATTGGTTTGTCTAAGGATTTAGAAACATTTAATTCTATTCAAATATGAAGATTATTTGAAAATAAAAGAAATGTGTAGAATGAACACCGCAATGAAATGTGGTCTCACTTTTTTGAAGCTGGAAGGTCGACCGAAGCATCGAGCCAAGCGTCCCAGCATCATCTGGCTGGTCACGCTGATGAACGCAAACACCTATGGTACATGTGCAGTTGCGGGTCAACGCTTAAAAAAAAACTATTGAAAGAAAAATCTAACCACACAAAACTAGGGGCCTTTTGATGAAGGTGTCGTCTAGTAAAGGAAAAGCACAGCACCAAGAACACATCAACTTTAGCTTTGTGCACAGCATCTTCAAAAGGCAAGTGCATGAAGTAGGCATTCCAATAGACAGTAGGACTACTCAACACAATCCACATGTATATAAACGTATACTCCAATTCCCTTTTTTCTCTTTCTGAGACGCACCAGGAGCAGCATGCTGCCTAGGAAGTAGCCCGAAGACGCATAAGATGCAGGGAAACTGAGCATACCAGCGCCAATTATAGTGTTGGCCTAAGCCAGTAACATGTTAACATAACCGCACTATGAGATAAAGTGCAATGCAAAAATATTGCGAATGTGCAACCAATGGCCGCCTTAATGTCGAACAAATGGCATTCAGCAGACCAAGACGCTGCCACTCAAAGTAAAGAAAAAGAAAGTGTATCACAGACCTGGTTAAGAACACACGACCAGAAGCTGGCTTCACCGCCAGGAACCTCATCAATACTTTCTATATTAATATTTTCGTCGAAGTGTTCGTGGGTTATAAGCTCTGCCGAATCAGCCGAGATCTCGGCTTCGGCTCTGAGTGCACCAGCAGGTCCTACAGCTGCGCTTTGTGTGGACGAAGACGATACAGCTCGCGGCGACAGCGGAGCCATCAACTTAATAATCCAACCTTATTCAGTTAAGACGGAGCCTATTTTCATTCAACGCTCATCATAGCAATGTTATTCAAGTGCAAGGATGCGATGGCGCAAGGATATGCATCCTGTATCTTTTCGTGTCTGTCTTCTTCTTGTGCTTGCTTCTGTACGCATAAATACGTCACTTAGATGACCCAATTTCGTCAAAATTTAATTTATGCACCTACAGTACTACAGTAGTCTAGTCTACTACAGTAGTTAATACTCTCCCAAAAACAAGGAAAGGCAAGTACAGAGCAGTCACAAAGGCACATAAGGAATACACTTGAGCTGCATATGCGCTAGAAAATTCGCTCCAGAAGGCCAATTAAGGCTCCAACTTGCGCCTTTCCTCCGAGCAAGCCGGCGGGACTGAGTGCTCGTTCGTGTGTCACGACCCAGGTCCACGAGGCAATTCTCTGGTTCTCTGGGCTATTTTTGCCCAGTACCATATCACGTACTCACGTACATCCATAAATTTCTGACCTCCCCTCCCCCCCCCCCCCACGGGCCATAACATGCAGAGCACGCTTAAATCGGCGTCTGTAAAGTCTTCCGAGCCAGACTGAAATCCAGGCGCCGATAATTCAGCCGCGCCCGCAGTTCGAAGTGCAGTAAATTTTATTTGGTGGAACTCTTGGCATATGCAGTTCCACCTCTGATGTCTCCGCAGCTCTACAAAGCCGCGGTGAATAATTCGAAGCAAACTAACGCTCACTGACCGTAGTAGCGCAGGAGAATAAATCTAAATGTGGCTGTTAGCCAGTTGATTTCTTATCACCAAGTCCCGAAAATAGTAATGTGCTTTGTGCTGAACAATCAATGCACGGTTACTTCCTTTCTTTCTCATTGCAAACAAACCCACACTAAGTATGAATTACCGCACCGAGATGCAGAGCATACTTCTTTGTTTTTGGTCCAGCGGCTTCTCTTGGGAACTAACAAGCGGTTATGTTTTTGTTGCTCAACCCCCAAAGAGAAAAGATAGCCCAAAAAAACTAAGCAGCTGTGCTGTGAAAACTCCCCCTAAAATCTTTATTGGGTCACTTGCTTCAAATCGATAGCCCAGAACCCTAAATTCACAAGGGCGCTGCTGTATCACTTTCGTCAGGCGAAGGAGCATGAGAGATTCGTAAGGATCTTCTGACGGTGGCGGTATACGCGCAAGAATGTCGAAACATTCCTCAAGTATGTTGCCAGCAGCCTCATTCGCAGCAATTATCGAATAAACGATCAGAAGTAATGGGTACATTACCGAAAGGACTTGTAAGATAAGTGGTAAAAGATAGTAGTGCGTTTCTCCCAACACATTGATGTAGTACCTGCACATAACAATATGAACATATAATTGTAAATACAGTGGTGTTTGACAGACAGACAATAAAAGTCGTAATTAATGCACTCACGTTGGTATGATTGAAAAGCATACGACTGCGAAAAATGAAATCATAGAAAATCCTAAGATTTGCGAGAAGTGGTTTTGAGCTGCCTTGAAGTTTTCGAGGGTACCCAGGTAAGCCTTTGACACGGCAAAGAAATCTATTGGTTTGGCTTGTATCACTGCGAGAGAATCAGCAACGACAAACCTGAATTGATTAGGGAGACATGAGTCCAACGAATCAAATCATTGGTCTATAAAAGCTCTGATGATAAGAATATACCTCAGCCGCCTAGTTTCTGTGTACACAAGTATTGCCAAACCAGTAAAAGGCGCAACTGCGACTCCAATAAGCGTAGTCAGCAAGATAGTTTGCATAATAACTGAATTCCATTGGTCTGCTGGTATGCCATTTTTTTTCAACTTTGCTCCGACAGATATGGAGTACGTCAAAGGAAACATCACAATGAAGAGCAAGCTTGCAGCGCCGTACTTGTATATGTACTCACTCACCTGATCAAATAAAGTCGGCGCAAGTAATTTGTTACGTACTCACACGGATTGTTTGAATAATGCTGAAGTATACATTTTCTTTTACTTTTTCAGTGCATTGAATCCTGTGGGATTTTAATATCGATCCATCGGAAGTCCCAGCAAAGATCAACCACAAATAAACAACTCCAGCTGCAACCCCAAAGACAGGAATGGTACTTTCAAGCGCCACTTGGAGCAAACACGGAGGTGGAGCCGACGGATCAAAAGTCGATGACTCGGAGCACCTCAAGTCAATTCCTTGCAAGTAACTTTTGTTGATGTTAAATGCCGAAGCTATCAACTGATAAAAAAAAGGACAAAGCAAATGTTATAAGAGCTGCCTAAAGTTTGACAAGCTGAAATAAGGTGTGCCATTGATATATTTTTAACATTGATCTGGTATAACGGAAAAAAAGTTTGTGTAGAGCGCGAGGTGTAAAATATTAGATAAACGAGAGGAACAGAAAGCAAAAGCAGAAAGAAAGATAATTTGCTTTAGCAATTGTGCGACTTAAAACGTGATAGAATGAGGGCCCAAATGCATATCTTACACCCGAAAAGGCTGTGTAAAGGCAAACCGCTACAATCAAAACACGGATTGTCCAGAAGTAAGCCTTCGCAAGTCGCCGGCGTGCACTGGAGCGGGGATGGCATGTTGTGCCACCGTCGAACGAGGCACTAGACAATGGCCGCCATTCTCTGAAGCCGAGGAATGCCAAATACACTTCTAGAGTCCGCGGCAAGTCGTGTTCATGATACATCATATCTGCCATCAAATGGGGCCCAGCTCCTCCTGTAAAATCGGCCATTTCAATGAAGCTTGCCACATCACCAAAACTTGGATCTAGTTCTTTTCGCCCCGGAATAGGTGCCGCTCTCGTTTTATCGCCAAAGTTTGACATGCTTTATACCCGTAATAGTGAGTCAATGCCAACTAACGATCTTCTTCATATTGAGGACTACAGTCTATAGTACAGCCAATAGACGATACGACTTCTCTTGGAGTGTCAGCCCGATTAGCGGCTATGGCTAACACTTTATACGAGCCCTCATGGTATAAACCAAGAAAAGATCGCTTCTTGGTGTGCGTTGTTGTCCGTTGAAGTGGACATTTGGTTTTCTCCACGTGCCAAATCAGGGCAAAGAGCTAAGGCCGTTGGCAGCAACACCAAGTTGGTTCGCCTCACGCCACTTTTGTGCCCTTCACCCACAGGCAAGTCGAGCTGAAGGCCCAAGGCAGAAGCAAAACAAAGTTTCGATAGTAAGGGGAGCATGAGAGCAAATCGATATGCTGAAGGGAACATTATTGTTTTCTGATTTGCTGTGAATACGCTCTAAAGTGCAGAGGACTACCGGTCAACTTCAAGGAATGGCGTGCCATAGCAGAAGATAGGTCGGAGTGGAGATCACGGACGTAGTCGATACCTATGCCTCCTTCCGAAAACTGATCCTACTGGGTTCATGAGAGTAAAGATGAATATTGCATTGCGCAAAAGGACACTCAGCCCAGTCAGACTTGTTCTGAAGGATTCATCAAAACGCAGCTTTATGCTATTTGTTGATATTTCTTTGCAATTGGGGAGTATAATCTAATCTAATCTAATCTAATCTAATCTACGCTTCCACACGCGGAGGCATCACTCGGTTCAAAGGAATTTAATCCAAAATTCCAAACGGAAGCGAAGAATTTCATACAGGGCCACTAAATGGGAAGTACTGCTCAAGATCTGTAGGCTACAGGGGAGAACTTGCTATAAAAGGCTACAAGGACAGGAACTACATCATGCATTAATTCAGTACTTCCAGATGATACTTATATCAAGGGTATCTACAAAACCTGGGTACCACCAAACGCTCTAATATGAAGAAAAATACGTTTAAGGTCTGGAAGCAAACATCTTCATGAAAGAATTCAGCGAGGGCTACAAAAAATTCTGCATTTTGCTTCCAGACCTTGAACTTATTTTCTTCATATTAGAGCGTTTGGTGGTACCCAGGTTTTGTAGATACCCTTGCTTATATGTATACAGATGATTACAGATACAGTACAGACGTACAGACCACTACTACGTACTGTAACTGTAAGCTTAGCACTTAGTTAACTTCGTTACGGATAGACTTTCAAAAATGCGTCTACAATGTGCTTTTTATTTACGTTGTCAAATCTAGTCAATTCTAGGATATTTGATAGATTCGTGTTAAAATCATAGGTGGTGTCGACTAGTTCTATCTCACAAGCAGACTCTTCTTAAGATGCACACCAGGAAATTGATTGATGGTTTGTGCACATTTCTTGGTGGACGCATCGTCACTCAGTGTGACATGATCAAAATCGAACACGCCAACTGTCAACTAGTTCTATTGCTGCATCCTCGCTATCAACTCATCAACTCAATTTGCTGCACTCAATCAAATGAACATCAACATAATGCGAAGGATCCTAGTTTTGGCTCTCGTCGCAATCCCAAGCGCGGGTTTCGTTCTCAGCTCATCAAAACACCAAGCAGGTTACTTATGAGCACTTTGTATATTTCTCGAGCTAGCAACATCGGTTCTATGCATTGATAGCGTAGATCTGTTGTGTGTTTTTTTGTTCTGCAACACCGCTATGACACTGAGTCTAAAGAGAACGTTAAGGACACTTGCTCTGGAGAAATCATTTAATGGTGAAATAAAAGAAGGCAAAAGAGCTAAATATAACTTGAGCGGGTTGGCGTTTGTCTTTTGATATTCAACAGTAGTATCAGGGAGAAGCCTCGACCTTTTGCAGAACAATTGATATTCTCTGAGTACAGACTCGTTGGCCGCGTATCGTGCTAATCAGCAGGCGTAGCCATCCGACGTGTGCTCGGCGAAGATCCTCGAAAGTCGCCGCACGACCTGGGAGAATCCTGGCCACAACCATGCTGCGCAAACGGCCTACGCACTTTGGAAGACTTCGAAATCTATGACCTTCTCCTGCAGCGGTTGGTGACAGTATCTGCACGTGTTCAAAATCAGGAGACTACTACTTGTATTTTAAAATACTGCTTCCTCGCCACTTTAAGTGGTGGTGGAGGCAATGTCTCATGTCTGGCTTGTTCCTCTCGTCGATTATACGTATGTGTTCGACATGGCATAGATCAGTACAAATGTTGTGGACCGGACTCGACGAAGGCAATAATGCCAACGGGCGGGCTTGGCTGCTGGGCCAACAACACAAGCATTTGGCGCCGTATTGGCACTCCATCCTCGGTCTCAGCCTCAGTTTTGATAATGTATCGTATGGGTCATGAACGAGGCTTGCGATGTCTCCTTTTCTATTGTTCCTCCGTTCGTAGGGTTTTGTTGCATAATATATACTTCCTCTTAGTTCTAATTTTGTTTCGGAAAGTTGTCGTTTTGGTCTATCATTTATGTCTACCGTTTTTGTGAACTAAAACCGTTACCTACCCTGACTGCTGCCTAATCCTAACGATTCTTCTGTGCGATTCTTCTGGCCTTCATTTGATGACAGTACTTGGTGCAGCTATTTGAAACTTCTTCGACTGTAGCACCTTGGGCGCCAGCGAGTGTCACCGCTCAGGAAGAGGGAAAACTTGGAGCAGCAGACGACACAGCCACCCGGCCACATCATGGCGAAAACATCAAGGAGCTGGGTAGTAGTAGTAGTGACTGCAACGCTCCTGGAAGTGAGCGTGTAAACAGTCTTCGCAGTGTGAGCAGAAGCAGCCGCAGTGGCCGAGCGTACAGCACTAACCAGCTCGTGCGGACGCTGGTGCTGCTCTTGCATCGCTGCAGCGACCAATGGGTGACGGAATTGCGCCGCATGGCAGACGCTGATTCGCCACAAGCGCGCAAGGCCAAAGATGTAAGTGAGAATATGTCCCACTTTTCTTTGAGAAACTTTTGTCGCGGGTTTCCTCTAATTTTATTCAGGCTATATTACTTTAATACAAAACGTGCATTCCTCACCCTCCACCACCGCTCTTGGGGATGAAGAAAGAGCGGCGCCGGCTTCAAGCTCTGCTGCGCCAGGGCCATAAGAAGCATTTTCAATCGGCCACTCAGCAGGTAGCCGCAGCGCAAAACGCTTCGTCGCCATCCGCCTCTGCTACAGGTGTCTTGACAGGGATCTCAACGGTAGCCGGAGCAGAAGCGGCAAGTCATTACAGTGGATCAGGTGGTGCGCGGCTGGTGCGTCGCCCGCCATCTCGGCTCGCAAATGAACTTGAAAAGTTAGACGCCGATCCTCTGGCCTCACTTTGGCCTCAAAATGGTGCTTCCAAAGGCCGCAATACTGCCGGCAACCTTTCGAGCCGACTCCGGTGATTCCACCTACCTTGAGAAATACACAAATACGCAGGGATCATAACAGAAACTTTCGACATTTATTTCCGATGTAGTAATCACGTCTTAGTATTTCTCTCGCTAATCAATTTACTCTTTACTTCTGTTGACAACGCATGATGCGATGAATCTCTGTTGTGCTGGTGTGGTGGCGTGCGGCAGATACGAGAATGCTGAACTTTTATGCCGCGTCACTACCCTCATGGCCGCGGACTCCCTTCGAGACGACCTCTTCAGGAAAGCGTTGGAACCGACGAGCAAGCAGCAAAACGATGTAGAAGCTGCTTGGTTTCACTCGCGAGTGTATGAGCCTTGGATAGAAGCTCTCAGCGAGGTTGGCACGTTGGCGCTGCCTTTGTCATCGTTTTGTTTTGTATAACATGATAATGATATCACTCGCTGCTCGTTTGCTTCGTTTTTCAATTTAATATACTTTTCGCACATGAGCTGTACGTTTGCGCACACGATGGGCCTGTACTGCCTGCTGTACTTCTTTTGTTGTTGGGCAAACTTGTATAGGTGACGGCATCGAAAGAGGTCATGTCGCCACCAACATGCCTTTCGATCCAACAACAAGGACTGGCAGACTGTCGGCGCCAGCCAGCTCCACCGCCAAAACCGCTTCCAAAGCCACCCTCCGTAGCCTACAACCTCTTGAGCAGTTTGCATTTCTCGCTTCCTCAGGTATATATGATTCAACTCACAACCTTTGTTTGCAGTTATTTTTCGTAAAAATCATTTCTTTTTCGAAAATTGAATAAATAAATGTATTCATTTTCATTTTGCCTGTACTTACTACTTTGATTTGATTTCTCATACAGAGTTCGGATTATAGACTTTCTTCGTTTCATTTCATTTCATTTCAATTTTGTTCTTGACGGTTTGTGTTGTACAGGAAGTGGCCGGTACCATCGTCGAGCCTGAGCGTTTCGTGAATGAGATTCTCAACCGCCGTGCAAGCGCTGCAAAAGCGTTGGTACAACGCTTGGAGTTCACGGAGGTGCGCGTGCTGGGCGTGAAGCGCAAACTTTTGGAGCGTGCTAGTCTCAAGAAAGCCCTCCGCGAGGTTCCAATTTTATTCCTGAAATAATTCCTCAATCCTCTACTCTTGGTTGCTTCTCCTTACTACCCTATATCAATGACGTTGTAAGATGAATACTAGCATGTTTTAAATGACGCTCTTTTTTTCTGTGGGCTGTACTTTTTGTTGATGTATTTCGCTCGTTGATTTTAGCGCGCCATTGAGGAAGGCTTCTACCCACCTACGCCTGCCCCAAGTCCCGACGGGGCCCCCGAAACTTGGTTGTGGCATGTGGTCAGAGCAATTAAGCATAGCAATGGTGAAGCAGTATCGTTGGTTGAGAACGATGACACCAGCGGCAAAGCATAGACAGATCGTTTTTGTATTTCCGCATCATTTGCGTATTCTTTTGTTTCTCTTGCATATAATGGTCGTTATTGCCAAATGCATATTGCATGAACATTTACTCATAATTTTCTACGACATTTTGACTGCCTAGTCTAGTCTAGTTAATACTCCCCAAAATACAAAGAAACACCACTGTGGCATATAGCAACAGAAAAATGTAACCTACAGAACAAGTCTGACTGGGCTGAGTGTCCTTTTGCGTAATGCATTTGTAATCATTTTCTCTCGAGGTGTCCGCTATCACATATCATTCCTATAGCATAGTGCTCTATAACGGCGAGATAGTGCAATGCAAATAACACAATTTTGATTTGCAAAAGGAGAATCAATGGGAGCCTGTGTTGTGATCGCGCTCGCACATATAAAGATTAAAGTTTTAAGACTGATACATGGTACCATTGTAAGGGTAAAGGCACAGCAGGACACAAATTTCCTCTGTGAGACGAATTTACTGACGAATTTAGGTCATTTTAATGCGTGATGTCATAGGCGTCGATGATGTTGAATGCAAAAAACGCCAAAAAAATATATCACCACACAATCAGATCACTGCAGCGGCGCGCGCGCCGCTGCGCCACGATCAACGTAGTTGATTTCAGTGACGTGACAACGTGTCAGAACATTGTTGATGTCAGTGACGTGACAACGTGTCAGAACATACGTAAGGTGTCAGAACATATGTACCCAGATAAGAATGTGATGTGACACACACACACACACACAGACAGACATTTTTCTTTGGTAGGCACTTTTTGATCGTGGTCGGTAAAACATCAACTCTACGTTGATCTATTACGTGCGCTCCTTGCCACATCGCGACATGCAGCACTATTGCAATTACCAGTGCTCTTGCCGAATAGACGCATCGATATTTTTTGAAATAATAGAAGAACATGGGCTTGACTGCCGCGTAATATGAAATGTTTTTTCAGGTTGTTTCAAAATTCTTTCGATGGTTTCAGGCACGCCCCTAAGTGGACCCCTTCCTCATAAGGGAGATGAGACGGTGAGGGCACAAGAAATAAAAAATGTTTAACCAACTTTAACAGTCAAATATTTCTCGTTAAACTTATTCATTGTGATCGTATTCATTTCCATCAGGACGAAAGTGAAGATGTTTCGCTTTCCATCGCCTCGGCCACTTCCACGAAATATACTGTACGTTCAACTCTACGTATACACGGACGACCGTAGCGCGTTGTCCCAGCACACACAACCACAATACAAATATGCCATAGTTTTAAACGATGCCCATTACTTTTCACCTTTCGCGCTCATCATGGAGTAACAACACTTTCCTAGTCATGCACACATGATGGCCTCTTACTGTCTCCCATTACGTACGTGCGACCACCATGCATGATGCGTAACGTCAATGATGCCCGCTCACATAAAGCAATTACACTCTGCATAACTCATATTGTCAAACGCAAAATAGAGCGACACCTACTCCTAACCGAAAGCGTATTCGAGAGAAATCATATGTGAGATACTTGCTTTTTTTCATGCCCGTATTATCCCGCTTTCGTAGGGCGCAGCCAACGGAGTTTTCGACGCTGCAATTGAAGAGGAAGACGATACCAAGATGAGTTCACCGAGTCATTTTTCTACCAGGATCAGCACCTCTCAGCTGGACAGCGTTGAACTAATCGAGAAAACAGCCATTGGCAATGCTTTGAATGTGGAACCGATAGTAAACGAGGCCGTAAAAGAGGATAATCCAGCTACAATTCCGCGCAACTCCACTATCCAAATTACCCGAATCAAGTTGTTTTTGATTTCCGCTGCATTTCTCATCATCGGAATCGGACTTGGCGTCTTGATTGGCCTCGAAAATTGCCCTGCAGACAATTCGAGTGAAGTCCGCGGTCAAGAACCGGCGCCGCAGCCGACCTTACATCAATCAAATGTTCCCACAACCGTACCCCCCCTTACCGACACTTGCCGCGATTCTTTCAAATTTCCTATCATGAGCAACGTTTTTTTCGTCAACACAACACGAATGGAAGCAGAGTGCTCAATCAGTGAAGTTGCCCCATTTATGGATTTAGTTCTGGCCGCTCTGCGGCTAGAATCAATTTCAGGAGATCTGATGGCCTTGCTCGGTCTTTGCGTGATTGTTCAACTCGGCGGAATTCCAAGCGCAATGAACAAAGATGGTAACAAATATAGCTTTACAGGTCTCGCTCTGTGGCTGATTTGGATTGTGTTTTCTATTCTGCAGTTCATCACCACTTTCGTTTCACAACTCATGGGCGTGCTGGCAGCTTTAAGTTTTGTTGGGCAATATGAGTTTGAGCTCGAAACTTTTCAGAATGGTCTGGGAGCTGGTCTTGGCGCTGGTCTTGGTGCAGGGATCGGTGCACTTGTTGGCTCAGGCCTGGCTGCAGGTTCAATGATATGCGGAGTTGGCCACGAGACGAAAAAATACATCGTTCAAGTTTATTTTATAAATGAGCGAACTGACTCTAAACGTTATGAATTTTATCTATCTGTTCTCGATTATCTGGTAATAATTCTTTTTTCTGGTGGTGTTACGATTGGTTCAATTCTGGGCACACTCTATGGAAGTTTTACTTATGCGACATTCTTCGCTGCAATCATACCATCATTACTCTTTCATCCATCTTTTTTGGCCAAAAATGCAGCACTTTGCGTATATGCCTTCATTATTTTTAATGGGGTGAATGCCTCTAATTTAGTATCTTTTGATATTGACAAGGCCATGCGACTGTATGCCTCGGTTATGGTTGTGCCTTCACTGGCGATCGGCACATTGTACCTCATATTTACGGCTTCCTTCATTTTTTAAACATTATTCTTTCTGCCTATGTCGCTGTGCCTCGCCGTTGTTTTATTAATTCTTGGGGGTGTACTTGAACTCGCGAAAAAATTAAGTCAGGATCAGGAGCCCAAAATTGTGGCAAATAGATTCTTGGAATGCGACTTGGGTGAATTGAATCCCCTCAAACCGCTCCATAGCTCCCTCTGGTGGCTTCCTGATTCGCTTTTGGATACAAATTTCACAGCTTATGGTGTCATGCTTAAAATAGTTTTGATCAGCTCGTTACTTATTATGCTCTCCCCACTTCTTGTCTTCGGTCATTGGGCTGCGTTTTATTCCTACTTTGGACGAAGTCCATCCAACACTATGGCATACGTTGCACGTACTTACGAGCATTTTTTTGGCATACTATTCGATGCCGACTTTTACGTACCTGATATACTGAACTCTAATTTCAATGACATCACTGAGTGGGCTCAAATTTTGAGGGACATTCCAAGCTTCGATGCACTTCCTCCAGCAGCGATGATTGAGGGTTCGGCCGTCTTTTCAGCCTTCAGTTTGCTACTGTCTTTGATTAAACCGTTTGTATGCCTACTCTCTTTCATCTTTTCCATTATTGGGATGGCTGGAAGAAACAAGAAGGTGGCAGAAGTTGCAGAAAGTTATGGGAGTTACGAAGGTATTTTCAAAGGGCTCGTTGGTCGTGAGTTCGTTGCGGCACTTGAGAGTAAGGGCTGGGATTGCAAACTCGATGCTGGGGGCAAAAGTGTAGTTGAACTGCGAGTGCCAGATAACACTATACTCGACATTGGGGTACTGGCCAATTGCAAGTCGCTCGAGAGATTTCGTGCCACTGGAGCTGGAATTACCGGTAAGAATACTCCCGCTCGCCCTTCTTTAGTGAACCAGTCCGCTGATGATGCTTCCGCGAATGTTCCGAATGTTTCGCAGGTGACATCTCTGTCTTGGCCAATTGCAATGCGCTATCGGTATTTGACGTACGCTATTGCCGAGGAATCACTGGTAAGCTTCCCGCACCGTTCTTTTGCGGCCCAGTCCGCTGACTCTGCTTCCGCGAATGTTCCAAATGATTCGCAGGTGATATTTCTGTTCTGGCCAATTGCAAGGCGCTATCGGGATTTAATGTATCCTCTTGCCGCAAGATCACTGGTAAGTTTCCAGCATCCTTCTTTCGCGGACCAGTCCGCTGACGATGCTTCCGTGAATGTTCCGAATGTTGCGCAGGTGACATATCTGTCCTGGCTAATTGCAATGCGCTATCGGTATTTGACACATGTGAATGCCGAGGAATCACTGGTAAGTTTCCCGCACCCTCCTTTCGCGGACCAGTCCGCTGACGATGTTTCCGGGAATGTTCCGCAGGTAGCATCGAAGTGTTCGGAAATTGTGAGAAACTCGAACATATCAACATTTCTATTAGATTCTTCCATCGGATGAGTATCACCGGTAAGAAGCTTCCGGCACCCTTCTTTCGCGGACCAGTCCGCTGACGACACTTCCGCGAATGTTCCGAATGCATCGCAGGTGACATTGCTGTTCTGGCCAATTGCAAGTCGCTCTCGGTGTTTTTTGCAGGGGGTAACAACATTTTGGGTAAGATGTTTTCCGCACCCTTCTTTCGCAGTCCGCTTGTGACGCTTTCGCGAATGTTCCGAATGCTTCACAGGTGATATTTCTGTTCTGGCCAATTGCAAGGCGCTATCGGAGTTCAATGCATATAAAACCAAAATTTCGGGTAAGAACCTTCCCGCACCCTTCTTTCGCGGACCAGACCGCTGACGACACTTCCGCGAATGTTCCGAATGCATCGCAGGTGATATTTCTGTTCTGGCCAATTGCAAGTTGTTGACGAAGTTTGGTGCATCACAAACTGAAATCACTGGTAAGAAGTGTATCGCATTCTTCTTTCGCGGACCAGTCCGCTGATGACACTTCCGCGAATGTTCCGAATGCATCGCAGGTGACATTTCTGTGCTGGCCAATTGCGAGTTGTTGACGAAGTTTGGTGCATCACAAACTGAAATCACTGGTAAGAAGTGTCTCGCATTCTTCTTTCGCGGACCAGTCCGCTGATGACACTTCCGCGAATGTTCCGAATGCATCGCAGGTGACATTTCTGTGCTGGCCAATTGCGAGTCGCTCTCGGTGTTTGGTGCATCACAAACTGGAATCACTGGTAAGAAGTGTCTCGCATTCTTCTTTCGCGGACCAGTCCGCTGACGATGCTTCCGCGAATGTTCCGATTGCTTCTGGCAGGTACTCTCACTGGTAAAGTCATTCGTATCATCAGCAATATTCGCCGCGAGCACGGCCAGGACGCTGTGACTCTCTGTGACTGTGGGCGCTTTTTATTGGCCGATGACTTGAGTGATATTGCGGACATTACCCACATAGATTTGTCGAGAATCAGGTCGCTTGAGGGTAAGAGTATCACAACAATTTGAACATTCCTGCACCCATCTTTTACGGACCACTTCCGCGAATGTTCCGTATGTCCCGCAGGTGACATCTCTGTTCTGGCCAATTGCAAGGCGCTAGAGTTGTTTGACGCACGGAACACTGGAATCACTGGTAAGTTTCCAACACCCATCTTTCGCGGACCAAGTCCGCTATTGATGCTTCCGCGAATGTTCCGAATGTTTCGCAGGTGACATCGGTGCTCTAGCCAATTGCAAGTCGATGACGAATTTCAGGGCGTCGGAAACTGGAATCACTGGTAAGTTTCCCGCATCTTTCTTTCGCGAACCAGTCCGCTGACGATGCTTCCGCGAATGTTCCGAATGCTTCGCAGGTGACATTTCTGTTCTGGCCAATTTCAAGGCGCTATCGGCGTTTGACGTACGCTATTGCCGAGGAGTCACTGGTAAGTTTCCCGCACCGTTCTTTTGCGGACCAGTCCGCTAACGATGCTTCCGCGAATGTTCCGAATGCTTCGCAGGTGACATTTCTGTTCTGGCCAATTGCAAGGCGCTATTGGTATTTGACGTACACTGTTGCAGTGGAGTTACTGGTAAGCTTCCCGCACCGTTCTTTCGCGGACCAGTCTGCTTACGATGCTTCCGCGAACGTTCCAAATGTCTCGCAGGTGACATTGCTGTTCTGGCCAATTGCAAGGCGCTATCGGAATTTCATGCCGTTGGCACGGATATTTCGGGTAAGAAGTTTCCCGCATCCTTCTTTCGCGGACCAGTCCGCTGACGATGCTTCCGCGAATGTTCCAAATGTGTCGCAGGTGACATTTCTGTTTTGGCCAATTGCAAGTCGCTAAAGGAGTTTGTTGCCGATGACACCAAAATTTCGGGTGAGAAGTTTCCCGCGCTCTTCTTTTGCGGACCAGTCCGCTAACGATGCTTTCGCGAATGTTCCGAATGTTTCGCAGGTGACATCTCTGTTTTGGCCAATTGCAAGTCGCTTTCGAGATTTGGAGCAGAGAATACCAGAGTTCCGGGTAAGGAGTTTCCAGTACTCTTCTTTTGCGGACCAATCCGCTGGTGATGCTCATTTTGTTTTAATCGTACAACCTTCAATTTATCAATTTTGGTTGTATTTTTTTTGAAAATTTGCTTCTCAATGCACGATCCTAAATCATCATTAGGCTGATGTTTGGATGTTCACTTTCGCTCCGTCTCTTCAATCGAATCTTCCACTGTATTTGCTTCTTACATAGGAGACAAGCAAGCAGTCAAGCGGGCCGTGCCAAGTTGCAAGATCACTTTTTAAAACGAATGGTCTGGGTCTTTGAGCACTGCAAACTCCTCCCGAGCTAAGACTAAGTTCATTGCGCACTTACTGTGGCTCAATTGCAAGGTGGCAGCTTGAACAATCGAAGCCTGATATGAACGAGGTCGCTGACTTCAGTCGGGCACTTCGTTGCGGCCCAACCCTACACTCACACAAATACGTTACACACACTGTACCATACTGTACAGGTCAACACACAAAAGACGCAAACACACGCGCGATAGAGCAGGACCAAATCTCCAAACTGCGATGCGGTATTGCCACAAACATGCCCCCTATATCCCTTCTTTTTATCCTTACTTCATTGGTTAATCCGGAGCAAAGAACCAGTTTATTGTAGATGTCATGGGCCTTAAAACGAACGGCCCGGCGTATGATTTATGAAGCGAATACTACACCGCCATTATTTCAGATCACTCGTATAAAAATATGGATATCCACTGGAAATATAAGGGGCCAAACTCTTAATGCGGCTTTAATTACGCACCGCAAAAAGCAAAGCGTTTACGGAACGCACCGGGATAAATAAAAATTGCGGTGTGCCGTGTGTTTCGGATCGCACCCGGGTTTTCGGACCACAATTACGGAAAGTATGGAGATCTCCTCGTGTGATCTCGCATTTCAGATCGTATCCGTAATTTGCGCGCCCAACCACCTGAGAATTGATCTTAAAGGGTTCATGGGAGTAACAAATGAACAAAATTGTATTGTGCATATGGACGATGCGCTCAGCCCAGCCAAACTTATTCTAGTGGAGGATTCGCCAATACACAGCTCCGTGCTATTTGCTTTATCATTCTCTGTAACTGGGGATTAATGCCGTGTCCTCGTTTATACCTCCCATCGATCAGCTTCCTCGGTAGGGCTCGCGGGTGCTGACGGAGAGTTTCCCGTCACCCGCGCAGCCACTGAATTTATGCATGATTGCGAAGAATCCATCCACTGCGCTTCCCCCTGCTTTGTGGCTTTTTCTTTGTCTCTGTGCATCCTAGTGGGCCTGGGCTCGCAGTTCCTCGATGGGTGAAAATATCCTGTCGGTAGAGTGGTTATGATCTCCGACTTGGAGGAGAGGAATGCGGTTCAGGATGAGTGGTGAAAACTCCCCACCGAACTCGGATAGCATGTGGGTCTGAGCCTGAACACAATCGAATCTTTGTTCGACATCACTAAGTACGGCTTCTGGAGCGGAGAAGACATTCCTGATATTTGTGTAGACCTGTGAACATTCGTGTATGTACAGCCTGCAACATTACAGCCACGTGGCCCATACTTCGTTAGCAAGAAAGAGGACAGGCGATGCTAAGATCGGCTGGCGCCCAGCGCCTGAGAAAAACATTGGGACGATGCCCTGCTGGGGAAAATTCCAGCCCCTCATCAGGGGCCTGTTTCAAAAAATAGCCCAAAGAAGTGCCTCGTGGACCTGTGTCGTGACACACGAACGAGCACTCAGCTCCTGCCAACTTGTCCGGAGGAAAGGCGCCAGTTGAATCGTTAATTGGTCTTCTGGAGCCAATTTTCTAGTGCATATGCAGCTCAAGTTTGTTTTCTCTATGTTCCTTTGTGACTGCTGTGTACTTGCCTTTGTTTGTTCTTGGGGAGAGTATTCACTAGACTAGACTAGATGCCCCCACGAAAACTTAGCAGATCCGCACTTGGTATTGCTGCCCTGGCCCTGGCCAATTTTGTATGTCGCCATCGGGCTTAAAAGTACAATGTAATGTCTATCTTTTGCCCTCATGAATCCTGTAAGATCACTTTTCAGGAGAAATCAAAGATATTTTTTTTAAATGAGCCCCGTGCCTGGCCTTCAGTCTGGCCCTCGAACTCGAACTAATACAAACCCAAATGACACAGAAGCCAGTGCTGCGGGCAGAAGTGTACGCGCGTGCGTTGCGCGATAGTCAAATAAATTCTGAGAATTCAGAATGTATTACCCAGGAAGTAATCACATTTTGGGACAAAAAGGACAAAATTACCTACTGTAGGATGTGGCAGCAATCGTTGACGTTGACACGGCATCTACAAGAGTTTACGAATGCACAACATGTGCACACGTGGCATCGATGTGACAGTAACAGCGAATAGATATTGCACAAGTGGCATCATCGATGTGATAGTGGCAGCGGCTATTGCGTTGGATCATTTTTTGATTCAATTATAAGTCAAATATTGCTTACATTAAAGTAAAACTGGCATCATACTTTGAAGTCGCGCTTTACATTGTTGTCACTTTCGTCTCTTCCGGTTGCAAACTGTGCAAAACGGTGTATTGCATATGCGTTACCACCTTTTGATTC
>Ga0307930_1001085_pt1 | contig 21830 bp, 20 predicted proteins | sample OrgLakmetageno46_FD_203161 | JGI IMG/M metagenome (GOLD analysis project Ga0307930, IMG submission 203161) | Saline water microbial communities from Organic Lake, Antarctica - #46 | ecosystem: Environmental > Aquatic > Non-marine Saline and Alkaline > Saline | place: Antarctica: Organic Lake...
TTGCTGCTGCTGCGGCTGCTGCTGCTGCTGCTGCTGCGGCTGCCGTCGTTGCATTTTGGCTTCCGACGGTGGTGCCACCGCTTTGGCTTACCCCTCCCCGCGGCCCCGCCTCTTCTCTGCCTGCTGTGCGGTGGAACAGGATGCTGACCCGTGGACGGTACAAACGGTACGCGAAGCGGCGCTGGCGGCGAGTCACGTCGGCGAGCATAGCGCTCACTACAGTAGCACACGCCGTGCTGAGCTCCAACTTGACCATTTGCGGGGCTTGAACTTCCGCGACTATATCCATGTCCGCGCCTGGTGAAGCTGGCTTGACAGCGCTAGCACTGGGAGCTGCCGCACTATCGTAGCTATTCGCGCTGTGGCTGTGCTCTGCTTCCTGGTGCTGCAAAGGAGCGGGTACCGTCGAAAAGGCTGCTACAGTTACCTGGACTTCGGTGGGCTTCAACAGCCACACAAACGGCGGCGCAGTAGGGGCAGCAGTCGCTTCTGGCACGGCAACCTCGACTTTCTTGGAGTTGAGGCTTCCTTGCGCGGTACTGCTCGTAGACGAAGCTCTGTGTGTGCTTCCAGCAGCTGTTGCATTGCCCAGCTTCGCCTCCTCTGTTTGGCCCTCATCGCTACTGTCGTAACGGCCTTCGCGCGCTTGTGCCCCGGTGTGGCTGCTGCCTTTTTGGCCTCTCAATTCAGGTGCAGTCAGCACGAAGGCTACCGCTGGCACTGTAGGTATTGACCCGTTGGAACCCGCATCGTAATCACTGCTGCTATCAAGTGCGGAAGGTGTGATTTCTTGGTGCGACAACCATGAAATGCCCAATGCTTCCAGCGTGAGCAATTTGCACCCCAACCCGCTCGGAGGTTGACCGCCTCCACTCCCTTTTCCTTGTCCTTCAGAAGCCGCATCCCCCAAGGCTTTCCTTCCCGTTGCCAAATGAGATGGCACGCTAGTCCCGCAGAGCACGAGTTGCTTCAAGGTTAACCGTAACAATAGCCATTCAGTCGAAGTTGTAGCACCGAACACAGTAGCGCTACTACCATCGTTGCCATGCCTAAAATTGCCACTTCCGTGGCCGCTGGCGCCGCCCATAGTAGCACCGGGGCTGTCGTGGTAGCTTAGCGGCGACGTAGCATGAGCGAGTGCATTGAATGGATTATTATCGGGGCCGTGGGCGTGCGGGCGCGCGTGGTAGCTGGTGCAGGTCGACAGCGGGTGCGCGTAGGTTACGGAAACCCCCTGTAAAGAGACGTGCAAGTTTTGCACCAGCCGCGACAGCAAGCCACTCGTGGACCACTGCCCGAGTCGCTGCAGCGCGTTGTTGAGCCCGCTTGAGGATCCGCTGGAAGGTGGCGGCACGTCGCGCATCGCCGCTTCAAGCTCCGCGAGCAGTTTCTGCTTGGCAGTTAGAGCGCTCTTGCGCCGGCGGGCTTCCGCCTCTTCGCTCACGCCACCGGGATCTCGGGACTCAGGAGCGGGAGCGAGCACCACCGCGATGCCGTCAAGCTGAACGTCAATGCGCGCCGAGGCTAACTTAGACCAGGGTACGCTGATCGTAAGCCGCGCCACCTAAGCAACGAATGATTGCAGGCAGCAGCGTTAAGCAATTGCATAGTTTGAATGTTCGAAGGATATACTAGAGTTTCAAAGAAAGGCTAGCCGAGATGTTTTTCTTTTTTTTTAAATTTGACTGTAGTTGTGAAGGCAAATTCTGGCTCGTACCGTAGCTGATACGACTACCACCGGTAGCCCAAGAGCATTCACCACCTCGGCCTTCAGTCTTATATCATTCAAACTTACTGCCCCACGCAAAACACCTAACCGCACTAGTTCAGAGCGCTCGGAGAAATCCACGAAGCGCGACAGCACCGCTAGCAACTTGTCTGTTACCCAGCCAGCGCCAGGTACCCATGCTCCGAATGACATGGCGTTTGGTTCTGGTGCTTAGATTCAGACGCGACGAGGAAGGCCGAGAGCAGATATATGTCTTCCAAAATAATTAAGTGGCAGCTAGCTATGAAATGACGAAATTATGTTCGAGTCGATGAAATAGCACTACGATATTCAATTGCGACGAAATACGTTGTCTTCATTATTCGTTGCCATTGACAATCAATCATAGCGGGTCACACTATCCATCACGCACATGACATGACATTCTTGACCTCCGCAATTCCGCACGCATGCAGTCAATCAAAAAAAGTGCCAATATAGTGGGCAAAAATACATGTACCTGGAACTGCGACTTCCTGGTCTGGTCTGCTTCTCTGCTTCGAGTCTTCGAGGACTAGAGGATTGTGCAGTAAACGGGGATGAAAAATATTAGAGGCCATCCATTTGAACCGGAAGTGAAACGAACCCAAATGACAAAGAAGCAAATGCCGCGGGCATAGGCCGCAAAATGCGTAGAAGGAGTCTGGTCCGAGTCAGAATAATTGAGAGGGCCAGTTGCCTAGGACATTACTAGGCACCTTGAACTTGCAGAAATAGGCGAGATCTAGATAATTCCCATTGAGTAAAAGGCCATGAGCCAAAAATATTATGAATCAATTGGACAATCCTTACAGGAAAGACCCGCATCTACATGAACATGGCGTGAGCGTTAGCGTAAAGCGCATCATGAGTCATAAGTGCGTTTCCATCTTTAACGCAGAAACACGCACAGCGGCGAAGATCTAAAACCGAGCGCCAAATAATTCATAAATAGGGCCCAATTCACTATATGCTCTCTTAAATGCCCTCTTCTCTTCTTGCTTGGTCCGAGTTGCCATGTAAGCTACAGCTGTCACACGTTGTACCATCGCGCCCTTCACCCTTCAGAAGTCCCTTCACCGATGAGCCATTTGACTCTCCATATCAGTCAAAAATAATTAAACATTCTCCGTGATTACTAAAGCAATAGCGAAATTCGTGGAATATCTTGTCACTTCCATTCGCAATTCAGAATTAAGGGCTGAAAAGTACAAACCAGCGCACTGGTTATCGTGTACTAAATAAGGCGACCTCCGAATAGAAATCACATTTGATATTCCTCCACAGTTCCTACAGGACCCAAAGAAGGTTTACTATTCCGCCGTGATGCTCGGCTCGGTGGAATGCCGCATACGACTCTACGGGTGAAGGGCAAAGTCATCGCGGCGCCTAGTGCTACTAGCACTATCATCGTAGCTGCGGCGCCGAGTGTTCACCAAGGCCTGCACGCTTTCCAGCACCCAAAGCCCACTGGCATTGAGCAATATAGCTCGCGCTGTAGTAGTTAACACGCCTCGATATAGAGCTTTGTACCCACCTTTTGTTACGAGCTCCTGCACTGCAGCCCTAACTGTGCCAGTGTCTGTGTTCATCACGTTGACCCGCACCACTTCAAGAGGGTGAAAGACGAGGTTGAAACCAAAGCCTACCATCCCACCTGCCCACAACGCGCGATCTTGGTGCGAATTTAAAACGCAGCGAGACTCCATGGCATGCATCGCACTTTCGTAGCTCAAAAAGTACAACCCGCTGCCAGGCACGTTACGGAACATGGTCAGAGAAAACCCACGCATAAAAATGTGCTTCGGCCCAGCCTGAAGTTTTTGAAATACGCTAGGCGCGTTTAGCCGAACGCCGCTACTGCCACCACTGCTACTGCTATGGCTGACTAGTCTTGAATTCACTTCGGTTTGAGCACGCACCCGCCACACTTCGAGGGGGTTCGAGAAGGTGCAAGTGGGTAAACCAGCGAGCACGCCAGCGCCGAAAACGTGCGCGTGCCAGTCCGCTGTTGCTGCACCAGGAGAAGGTGACGGCGGCTGGAAGTGCTTGTAGGTACCATAAAAGAGCCCTGATGCAGGCACATTCAAAAGCAGGGCTGGCACAGCACCCTTCCAAAACACGAGCAATCCTTCTCTTCTGAAAGTAGTAGTGGCGCAGTCGATAGCTCCAGCGTATGCAGGAACTCCAGCAGTAGCGGCCGCTAATCGAACTCGAATCAGGTCAAATGGTTGACCAATTGCTACGAAAGCAAACCCTGGCGCCACAGCCACGATGACTTTTTCAAGAGCATCTTCGATTGTTGGCATCCTATGCACGCAGGGAGAAAAGTGCGCTGAACACTGTAAATACTGAAATAAATACTGAAACTCTTTCCAACCTCCGTATAAGCCAGCACTCTGTTCAATAATACTTCTTCAGCATGGAGTAGTGTGCTATTGAGAATAAGTATTGAGAACTTCTAATTGATAGCCTTGTTTCCAGTAGCGTTGCGGCAAGGGAGCGGAGCCTTTAGCGACAAGTCTTCATGCTTCGTATACACCATGCAGCACAACCTACCTACCTGATGAGTAATTAGTATGTTGTTTGCAGTTCGCAGATTATTGCAGAGAGATGAGTCCGCAGGGAGCTCCCAGCCAATCAGTAAACCTTTACCGGTAGATTGACTTTCACTTCGTCCTCAAAAATGAGCAAATATGGGTGAATGGATACACAGACAATACTCTGTAGCACTCGTAGCTCCAACAAAGCTAGCAACTAGCGATAAGCAGCATGAATTTGCGCTGACCAGCATTTCATGTACTAGATTATTACCTTGATAGCAATCATTTCATTGACCTGAAGTGTATATCGAACTACCTAAAGTTACTTCATTTATTCATAAAATACACCGGTATTATTGTAGCCAAATCGAGCTGAAGCGATACCGTCTTAATGACACGGAGGTCGTCGAACCATGCTAGTGTTGTGCCTTTATTTATTTCATTGGTAGCAGTTGTGCTGACTGCGTCAGTTGATGCTGTTACCGATCCTACCAGCATTTCAACCGAGAGTTTACTTTGGAACGGTGCGGCGCACACAGACGGAGACGTAGCTAAGAGTCGAAAGCTGGGACTGTCTCGCCACCAAACCGAGGGCCTCGCGAAGCATAACATAAGAGTCGCGCACAAAGAAAAGAATCATCCTAAGCCTTCATCGTTCCATTCGTCGCTCCCGCCTGCTTATCAGCCTCCAGAAGGCATAGCCCCGCCGTCGCCACATGAGCCTAGACTCGATCAAGTAGTTACCTTCATCTTGGGTTCAACCAGTTACCCCAATCCGTGGCACAATTGGCATACGCGCGTTGAGCCGAGTTTGCGCACATGGGCCCCTGCATTTCAGCATCTCTTTGTGGTGCTACCTAATTCACCTCAGACGTTTGACTTCCTTGCTGAGCATGCGTGTGTTTCCGTGCCGGTAGCTGGTGAAGAGCATGGCGATGCAGCAGTACAATGGAAGTTTGATTACTCGTGTCCTGAATACCGCTACGGCTGGGATAAGCAGGAACAGCAAAGCAAAAGTCGAAGCCGTGAAAGAAACGTCCGGGTCGTTCTCGCTGAGTCATCTTCGTCGAAATTGAGTTGCCCTCAAATGATTTCAGGCAGTGACGCTGCTTGTTGCAAAGCCAACTTTGCACTGTGGTACATGCTAACAATACGGCGTTCGCTTCTGGCTCAGGCGAAGTGGGTCGGGATTTTGAATGACAATGTTTATATTCACCCGGAGTCGTTCGCAGATTTACTTGATTCAGCCAATTCAAGCAGGCCCTTGTCGATCGTTCCAAGCTCGGGTTGCTTTCGAAGGCCACGACCCACAATCAAGAGGCACGACCACGTTGATTCAATGTACCCAGCGAAATGTGATTCCGCCTTTGCGGACACGTACTGGGCCCATCCTTTATGGTTGAGCCGTTCTGCAGTCGAGACTGCAGCTCCTGGCGTGCTCGCTGGTGGTATCCGTGACCAGTGCACGATTCTCGGAAAAGCTGACATTCTTCAGAAAAATGTCGATTTTCATTACGCAGACTACGCCACCCAGTCCACGGGGCTTGGACTTTTCCTGTGGATGTACGAGATTCCGTGTGCTGGCATTAACCCCTCGCAACTTGGAACTAGGTCGATGCGGCCAGGGCAGGCGATCATGCTCAGTCACAGCACGCGTTCAGGCAATGTGCCGTTGGCCGCAGACGCGACAACGAGCGCAAACAGTATACCGCGGAAGGACCTCAAGATGCACCAGGTGCACAATTTTTTCACCAGCAATACCACCAAAGCAAAGGCTATCAGCAATCGGGTACAGGACGATGCGTACGGTAAACGTTTGGGGCTCGGGGGCTTACCACCTCCAGTGGGACCACCACAAATTCCGACCGGCTATTCGCGCATCGTCCATTCTCAATTGTACCACATTCGAGCCAAGTGGGCTATCTTGAACAATTCTGGCTGCATGAATTTACCTGGTTATCAAGAGCCCGTCTCTTCTCGTCGACGTCTTGAGATGCTTTCGCCGAATCAGCCATTATCGGTGCCGGAGTCTTATCATCCTTACCGTGCTCCGCCGGGTGTGGCATCACCTGCCAGGCTCGAAAGGCGGCTCAATAAAGTGGCTACTTTCATCATGGGCACCGCCAGTCCAAAGTCTCCATGGTTCAACTGGTACACTCGAATTGTGCCATCATTCCGCACGTGGGGGCCAGCGTTCCAGTACCTCTTTGTAGTTTTACCGAGTAACCCTGGCACGAAGGCCTTCCTGAAGTCACAAGGGTGCTCGCCGGTTCCTCTTGGAAAGTCACCTAACTCAGCAGCTTGGACACATGAGTACACTTGCCAAGCATATGCGTACGAAAATGAAACGCATGAGGTCCGAATTGTCCTCACAGAGACCTCAAATTTTGATTGCACGGACGAATACCACGGAGATGGCCCTTGTTGCAAAGCCAATTTTGCACTATGGTACATGCTCACAGTGCGACGGTCTCTCTTTGACACGTTGGACTGGGTAGGCTTCATTGACGACGACATTTATGTGCAACCCCAGGTAAGACCAATCACATGCATTCCATCTTTGATCTGTTTCAAAAGTGCCCACTTTTTAAAGGTGTTATCTTTTGCATCCCCGACTATCTATGAAAATGATAACTATGTTCTCTGGAAGGCTTTCGCGGATATGCTCGATGGAGTCAACGCGTCGGCACCAGTGGCTATTATTCCAGGAGATAAGGTGTGCATGTGTGTGTTGTGTTTTGATGTCGTTTTAGTTTAAAGTGGCTCATTTGTTTTGCTTGGTGTTTGTTTAGTGCTTTCGGATGCCGTTCCATGTCAAGCCAAGAAATGAAGCCGCAGCCAGAAAGGACCACTTTCCGACCAAGTAAGAGCTGTTTGATATTAAAGTGCCCACGAAGAGTTGAATTTAACATTAATTTAGGTTGATTTTCTATCTTTCATCGTTGTTGCACATGTTTTGTAGGTGCAAGCAGTTTTTTGCAGACTCGTATTGGGCTCACCCTGTATGGCTGAGCCGGCCAGCTGTTGAAGCAGCTGCTGTGGGCATTTTAGCGGGCGGCATTCGAGATCAATGCGCTCTCATTTCCTCTTCGCATGAAGCAGGGCTTGGGACTTTCTTGTGGATGTACGGAGTGCCTTGCGCAGGCATGAGTGGTTTCGTGTACAGCAGCAGGGGGCGTCTTGAGCACGCGTCACTTGCGGTGGTGCATCGGGCGCGCCCCCAAATGAACACAGACCCACCACCGTTCAACAAGTCCTCAACGCCTCTCGATCAAGTGCCGCCGCATGTCTTGAAAATGCATCAGGTGATTTTTTTTTTAACATGAAAGACTTCTTTCTTCTGTCTATATGTCTGTCAATCATCCTTGTTGTGTCTTCTATATCCAATTATAGGTGCACACTTATTTAAGCTCACCTGCTAGTGAAGAAGGGCTCGCTGCTTTGGACATGACGCTAACCTCAGACAAAGATCACCTCAGCGTCAAGGACATGCTCCAGCACTTTCAAATGAAATTCAATACTTCCGCCGAACAAATTGACCTCTGGAAAGTCAAGCACACCGAAGCAACCGCCGGCAAGCCTACTGGCGTCATGGTGCCTAAATTTCCAAAAGGGTACAAGCGAACATCGCACGCAGCGGAGTTTGACATCAAATCTAAATGGGCTCCGTTGACGAATGAAGGCTGCACTTCTGCTTCGCTAGAGCACGAAGGGGCAAACGAATTCACTTGAGCACTCAACTGGTCCGGCTTTACCTACAACTGGGTAACTACGTACTACGCGTGTCACATATAAGTACGCGAACATCCAATGCGATATCTTACCGGCCCTGTGTTGGCAGTATGCTCACTTTTTTCTTCTTTCATTTATATCTATATAATTTTACGCACTAGACTCTAAATCTTTGCTCGTCTACGGCAAATTTTACCAGATATCACGGCCTTGGGTAAGAAATAATTAAAACTAGCATTCAGGCGTCTACAGGCAGTTTAGGGTAATAAGAGACTGGGGGGAAAAGGTCTCAGCCCTCGTTCTCTTACCTCATCCCATATTTTTCTGCTTAGAACCCTTGCTTTATTATTAGCTTTCAAGAGGGATATGCACCGCGATGAGCAGCGGAAGTGTCTATCTGCAGATGAAACCCTTGTTCTCTTAGCAAAATTTACTGTTTTTAAACCCTCATTTTCTAAACGTGACGACCTCGTATCACCCGAAACTACCTGTATACAGCGCAAGTCGATACCCTCAGGAAATGGCTACGTGTGCAGGGGGGCGCGGGCTTTCCGTCTACCTGTCAGGAGTGCAGCGCTTCAACAAGTCGGTGGTCGCTTTGTCCCCCGAATACGCGCGCGCGTAGCTCAACGCCGTTTGGCCGCTGAGGTCGCGCACCGCCGGCGAAGCGCCCGCGTCGTAAATCAGAAATTCGCACAGAGCCAGGGCCCCCGCGCGGGCCGCGGCATGGAGGGCGGTCATGCCGTTGGCGGCTTGCGCGTTGGGGTCGGCGCCGTAAACCTGCACGAGGAGCTTGGCAATGGGCAAGCGTTCTTTGGCGCGAGCACCGTCGTGGCTGGCGCAACCGTCAATCTTGTGACAGAATTGAGTGGTGAGGGGGTTGGTCGACAATACGGGGGGGATGTGAGGAATGAGGGAAGGATCATAGATTAAGGCTCTCCAGAACTTTGAATTCAAGTACATCCGGTCGGAGAGAATTGTGAAGGCGATAGATACACTACTCTAGACGTGAGGAAGTGAGGAAGTAAGGAAGTGCTGGGACAAAGAGGCAGGAAAGGAAACAAGACGCAAGATGCCTGTCTTACGTGTTTCTGTCTATACCTCAAATGTGCAGGCCCAAATCAGGGGGGTTTCTTGCTGCGCGTCCCGAAGGTTGGCCAAGCGGCGCCTTGCCACTGCGAAGCGTGCTTCTCTCGCGGCTTGCTCGGCCGCCACGGCGCGCTCTTCTGGGGTTTGCATTTCTTCTAAGGCCCGGGCGGCGGCGGCTTCTTCCTTGGCTTTGGCCTCAGCTTCGGCTGCAGCAGCGAGCGCGGCCGCGGCTCTCGCTTTGGCTTTTTTGCCCTAAAGATGATTGAAGCAAATGATTCGTCCATCGGCCAGGAAGACAGGAGATTGAAGGAAGGGAAATATGTACAGTGGGGTTCTAGATGCGCACCACAGTAGTAAAGGCAATGTCTGACCTCCTTTTGCGTTACTACTAGCTTCGCTTGAAAATGCACAAACACGTTATAAAAACATGCAATGCACCCACATCAACTTTTACTTCCGCACAAGCACGCAGCACACGTGTATACACGCCGTCGCCTACACCCACGTATACCTTGGGTGCAGGCTCTGGTTCTGGAGGTGGCGCGTCTGTGACGACAGGCTTTTCCACGGCCGTGTGCTGAAGCAAAGCCTCGAATTCTGCTGCCAAGTGTGCTGGGCACCGAAACCCGCCTTCTTGAATCTCGCCGTGGCGCATTATGTCGTCGAGAAGCGGTTCGTAGTTCAGCACCCACACGAGCGCTTCTACCTGTTTTCAAATATCACAGTGTTTTCGTGGGGAAGGAGTCTCAAGCATAGCAGGTGGCAGAACAGGGCACAAAACGATATACTTAAATGAAATACAAGAATGTTTGGTACTATCTGCAAATACTTAAATGCGGTCGATGAGAAAGTAAACAAATGAGCGTAACGTTCAGGCACCTTGGCTACCACTGCCACACTGCAGCCGCGCAAGTCTACTCCTAAGTCCTTTTTTCTTTCGCCCTCCTTTCCTTCTCCTTCATGCTGCTGGTCCTTCGCGTTCGCTGCTCCTGCAGCAGCAGAAGAAGTAGCGGGAGAGGATATATTGGCGCGCACCGGCGGGGCGCCGTGGGCCCAGCTCCGGTTGCGCTCGTGCGGCATGGCCATGGCAGAAGTGGCGGCGTGGCGCATCGAGCCTCCTAGGGTGCAAAGCCAATGGATGGGGGCAGCCCCTTCCGAGTCCGCTTGCGTCAAGCAAGCCGGCCCAACTTGGCTGGCAATGTAGGCCATAACCTGGTGGTAAATGAGCAGGAGTAGGGCAAGAGAAAGAGGGTGCAACAGAGGTGGGTAAAATTCAAAAAAGAAAGAGGTTTTCTCATGTCTTTCCAAAAGCTCTGTTTGTTCCATCTACCCACAACATTCAATATCTTTAATATGAAATAATACCTCGTGGTCGCCTTCAACCGCAGCGAGGTGCGAAAAAGTGCTGCCGCCCGACGGTGTCGCGGTGAGAGACGCGCCCCGGGCCACCAGAGCGGCAATTTTCGGCACTTGTCCACCAATCACCGCCGCGCGCATGTCGCCGAAGTAGGGGCAGTCGACCTGTCAGGCAACCAAAAAGCCAACATTTGAATACTTGTTACATTAAGAAACGAAGTGACGACGATGGCGGATGAAAACTAGGATGTAGTTCAAGCTAGGTCATCATTCAATTTCATGACAAGAACGGTCCCTATGAACATTTTGCTACGCAGCTTCTCTGCAACTTTTTCCGAGAATCAAGACTAGATCCAAGATAAGAATGAGGCGTAAGCTGAATCGCCACGATAATGATGATTCAAACATAATTACCTGGCGCCCGTAATCCGAACAACCCTCAGCACTCAGCATCGTTTCGGGCATAGTAAACGAATAGCTGTCTTGCAAGTGAAGCGGCATAATGTCTCAACTATGAAGCTCTTCTAGAAGCTCGTTCAGGCAGAATACGCAATGAAAATGAAGACAGCTCTTTGACGGCAATATCCTCATGTACAGCAATGGGCGCCAATGCGGTAGCTATCTCTTCGTAGATCGAGGCAGGTTCGCGGTTAGCGGTTAGCTATTGAGGCTAGACTAGGAGGCTAGACGACTTCTGTACAGTAGCTTCGTTCGTAACGAGCTAAAAAAACGTGAACCGTTAAGAAATTAAATCCCCCTGTAGGGGGCTGCCCGCTGCTGGAATCTGGGATGCGGGGATGCGTACTTCATCTTTCATCTCTTTAGTCTCATTGTACCCACCTGAATTGTAAGTCAAAATTCCAATAATTACTAACAATAAGCTCAAAGTGCGCCCCATAAAACCAATATCTCCATCTATCGGATTTTTTGGTAATCCTAAAATTTCATTTCGGGTGATGGTGGACTGTAAACTCGCACTAAGTTAGCACTAAGAGCGACGAGAGTTGGACAGCAGTCAGCGAGCTTGCCCCTTTTTCGTCACCGGGCCGCTTGTGCTAGTTATAGGTGACCACTTGTGACTCGCAGTATAAGTTTGGACCGTTTCCGTCGCCGTCATGCTCGCCCAGGTCAGCAGGGATGCTCTCAGGCCTTTCGTTGCGGCGCGGGGCTAATCGCGCCTTTTGTTTCGGTGGCGCTCTGGCCAAGCCATTCCCGCCGCCACCGCGCTTGCGCGTACCGAAGCCACTCTACCACGGGGAACAATGAGAGTGCGTGATGAGCGATGTTGGTATTGTGATAAAGTTGAAGCATGCATGCATTTGGTGCTGTTGTTTTCAAATCTTGCCGTAAAGGATGAGGGCATGCATGTGCGAATCGACATTCAAAAGGTAGGTGCAGCCAAACGAACACTCGAAAGGATGCAGACGATACGAAGCACAAGAAACTCAAAACATGAACACGTGCAAAATAAGGACGTACCACATCGAAAGTGCCATCATCGCCACCGTCTAACCACTCCTCCACACCACCGCCGCCATAACCTGAGGTGTCTTCTTCGAACATTGCTCCTGCAGTAGGAGCCGCAGTGGAAGCTAACTCCGCAGTGCCCGTAGCCTCTTGGCTTGCAGACACACTGACGTCAACATTACCTTCTTCCTGCAGTTGTCGCTGAAGGTATGATGAAGGCTTGAGTGCCGAAGTAGCAGAGATACCAGCACTGTCTGCAGTACCAATAGTGCTCTTCTGCGACGTCGTCTTATGAGGCGAGGAAGTGGCAGCGGTTTCATTCAATGGGTGAGCAGCATCAGCAACAGCAACAGCAACAGCGGTGCGGTCAAGAGCGCTGCTTCGACCTTTTACCGGTGGCGGCTGTTCCATTGTGGCTCCTGGTAAGTCATTCGTTGTTTTTGCATGTAGAGCAAAGTCTTTCTCGCAACCAGGCTGCCAACCGTGCTGTGCACAATGCAAAAGCCAATTGGAAGTGACCGTGGCCACCCCCCACGCGACGCCTTCTTTCTGCGCGCGCTCATACTTTTCACCCTGTTTTTAAGGCAGGCGAACGAGAACATGGTTATTGAGAAAGAAAATCCGATGCATGAAGCCTAGGTCAACACTTTGTTTTATCACCTTCTACTACGTAAGTCTCATTTTCTGATATCATAATGCTTCGAGTCACGAGAAAGCAAGATAAGTTTCTATTTCCATGGAATGGCACTTGAACTCAAGCATACTGGTTCTTGAATAAGTATACTAGCACCTGTGGAACTTTGATGACCAAGTGGGAGTTGAGACGGCTGAAGTTGGTGGTGTACTTTGCGCCGAGCACTTTGATGAGCTCGATCTAGAAAAAAAAAGTGTTAAGAACGAGAACACACGCGCGCACACACACGCACAGGCCAATAGTGAACGGTGTTATAAATTACTAGGTCTATTGGGACGATTCAAGGAACAGAAATGAGATGGACAGTATGCTGGTGCAGGGATTGAGAAAAGCAGCGAAGAATGCATTCTTGGGGGATAGGGAGTAGTGAGTCCGTACCAGTCCAGCTCGCTCGGCGTTCACAAATTGAGAAAGTGCTACTACACAACCGTTGGTTGTTGCTTTTGGACTAGATGAAGACGAGGAAGATGACGATGATGATGAGGCAGCGGGAGCATTGAGAATTGAGCCGTGGAATCTTCTCAGTGTATTGGTGCAAACGGGCCAAAGTTGCGGCGCGAACACCTCTGCAAAAGTATTGATGGGGAACAAAGCTCCGTCCCGGAGGCAAGCACTGAGCCACAAGCACGTTGCAGCTGCCGCCGTAGATGGGTGCACTTGAGAAGTGCCTGATTGTGAACCATCATACAAAGACGACGTCGACAATTTCAACCCTGAATTATCTGCATCTGTTTCTTGTTTGCTTCTTGCTCCATTTTCAAGCTCTCCAGCTTGTGCGCTGTCATGTGTTGTTTCAAGTGAGGAGGGCAAACGAAGCAAATCAGTGGCTTCTCTAGCTCCTGGCCCACTCTCACAGACGAGCACAATGGGCGGGACACGGGATCTGCTCAGTGACGTCGTCGCTGCTGGAGGTCCCATCAGCGGTGGAGTCAAGGATGCTGACGATGATGATGATTCTGATGGTTGCATGCGCGCATGAGCAGCAGCAATAGCTCCAGGGGCATCTTCAGGTGCTAGCACAGTACCGCCTCGCGCCTCGATGGCGCTTATGAATTCGGCACGCCGTGCTGCGCTGCCTCCGCCGGAGCCCAGCAACACGAACTGCCGCCGCGCAAAGATCTGTGCAGTAGGTGGATATGGGCCCTCTTTCTTCGCGGCACCAGCACCAGCAGCAGCAGAAGCATTGGCAGCAATAGCATGGGTCGTAGGGGCAGTCGTAGAAGCAGTTGCTGTCGAGTCCTCCTTGGCTCCTTCAGCAGCGTTCGCTGAGGCATCGGCGCCACGCTGACTTCTGCTCCGGCTCCTGCTCCTGCCCCTGCTGTCGCTGCGTTCCAGGCTAGCAGTCGGTGGTGGTGACGGCGCGTCTTTCCGCTGGAGCGACGTTGTTCCCGCGTCCAGATCATTCGCAGGGGTTCCTTCAGCCGTCTTCGAATTCGACCGTAAGGAGCTACTATTTCTATGCGCAGCCAAGCCTACATCACTCCTATCACGGGCGCTACTACTACTGCTGCCACTACTGCTGCTACTACTGTTGATATTGCTGCTGCTGTTAACCGTATGGTCGGTCTCGTGTTCTGCACTCACTGCCACTGGCGGCAAAGCCTTCTTGCTAGGAGCGTCTTTCCGGAGGTTGCACGCGTAAGGCTTTTCCGCCATCTGCGTGCCGTTGCGCGCGCAGGCCAGGAGCCAGGCGCCTCCCACCACCCATTTCCCACTCTTCCGCGCGGCTTCGAACACGGCACGCTTCCCAGCGACTGGCACAACATGCGGCATGGCCACATCAGCACTCGACGTGCCACTGCTACTACTGCTGCTGCCAGAGCTGCTGCTGCTGCTGCTGCTGCTAGAGCTATTGCTCGCATTGTGGCCATTGCTACTATGAATGCTGCAGTCGTAGTCTACGAGCACCACGTGAGTGCAAGCAGGGTCGGAAGCATCCATTGTGCGCGCTGCCATCGACTTCCGAAGGGCCATTGCTGCCTGTATGAAGGTAAAGGCAAAGTTTATACCTGACATCTAGACTTAAAAAAGGAAAGTTGTCCTCCTTCTGCCATCTAATTTTCCTCTTCATCCTTTTTTTTTCCTTGCTATCCTATTCATTCGTGCTTTTCTCCACCAATCTACTGCACTCTCTTGGAGAGGTGATTAATACTAGTAGAGCCATGTTACCTGCTGCAGCGCTGGTTTGTCATCAACTGTACTTCCGCACATGAGCGCTACCACACACCCTGCGAGGCCATCACTTGCAGGCAAGTCGCTGCGAGCAGACATGGTACGCCAACCTCCTTGAGCAAAGAATTCAGCACTTAGGTCGGACGCCGCCGCCGCCGCTGCCTCAATTGCTTCGCGTTCGCGTTCTCGCTCTTCCGCATCATCCAATGGGAAGTCGTCGGTAGCTAAGCAGTGGCCAGCTGCGGCGCTCGCGTGCACCCAGCGCGGGTGCACGACCACTTTGCCTAATATACATAGTAGAACAAGTGGCATCGAAAGAAGACGGGAGTTGAGACAGCGAATGGAATTTGAGTTCAAATCAAGTACCATCGAATTGTTGAATAGAGACTGCGAAAGCAAGTGAAATTCTTAATCAAAACAAATAAAAGGAAAACAGGATGACATGATATTCTCAAGTAAATGCAGCATTTCCTTTTGTTGCCTCGCCCATCTAGAGCACGATTTTGAGAAAGGAGCGCTGGGTAAACTAGATACGTCGTCCTCGCATACCGTACTGTACGGCGCGTCCGTACTTGTCTCCGCGTGCTTCCAGCGCAAGCAAATGCGTGGTTTCTTCACAGAGTGGCTGAAAGGTGCCACCTGCTTTCTCTACAGCGTCTTGTGCCGCGTGCCGAGTGCTTTCGTCTAATCCCGTGGAGGATACTACCAGTCCACGCAATGGCGGTACAGAATAGTCTGATTCAGGCAACCACGCACCCGCTGCTGCGGACGCAAACACCCACTCGGGGTCGACTAGGGCCACTGCTCCCGCAGCCCCGCTCACCGCTGTAGGGTACTTGTCGCCCTGGTTAACAGGGCCTTGGACCAGCAAGTGCGTGGTGGCTTTAGTGAGACGGCCGTCGTAGGTTGCGCCGCCGAGTTGAGCTACGAGCCGCTTTACCTCCGCCAGCTGGCCCGGCCGAAGCGCCGTTCCGCATAACACGAAGCGCCGTGACTCTGACATTGACTCGATGGAAACTAAACTCAAATATATGCTATCAAATCAGCTAGCGGTTGGCGCCGGTTGCTGGAGTTTTCTAGCTACGGCACTCTCGAAAGCTACGCTACTCTCCCTTTCTAGTCGCCTCAGCCTAAGCTAAGTCTAGACGATCAATTGATTTTCATTCGTGAGCTCTTCTCGTATTGAGTGCTGGATTGAGTTGCTTGAGAGCACAGGGCTTCGGCGCTCACTATTTCGAAATTTTAATATTATTGTTGCCCTTTTTCTTGAAAGGAAGGAGTCATCATCGAGCATCGAGCACCCACGTCGTAACGGAGAACGACTACCTACAGTACGAACAACCTACACTGCCTGACTGAGCTATAGATACCCCCTGTATTCTTTTCGGCGAGTTGAGCTGAGAGTTGATCTCATCGGCGAGCTGTGTTTGTTTATTTGCCCCGTCCACTCTAGACGCTAGCAAGCTCTTAGACGCTCATTCTTGCACTCCCATAACACGAAAGTTGCTTCCATGCCGCCGCGTGCGAAAGGTCGTGCACCTCCTCGTAGCCAGGGCAAAGGCAAGGGTAAAGGTAAAGGGGCCAAGAACCAGCAGTCTCTGAAGTTCGACGACGACGAAGTGGATGACATTGACGGCGACAACCAAGGTCCTCTAGTAAGCCTTGACCTCCAAAGCAGTGACGATTCTGATGCTTCAGAAGCCAGTGGTGCGTCAGATGATGAATCCGGTGAGTCTGACTCAGACAACGACAATAAGACAAAGGCTGGCAAGGCTGCACCCGACGACGAAGACGAAGGCGACTCTGAGGGCTCAGATGAGGACGATGTTTCCGACGAAGATGACGAGGAAGACGATGAATCTTCCGACGACGATCGCGACGACACCATTGATACAGCGTGGGGTAGGTCTGCGAGCGCCTACCACGGCGGCGACACAGCCGACCTCGAAATCGGGCAAGACGAAGAGGAAGCCCGTGAAGAAGCGGCAATTGCCCGCAAGATGCAAAAGCAGCGGCGTGCCAAGGAGACCGAAGACGACTTTTTGATCCTTGGCGACACTGAGGCAGACGCAGCAACAGCAGCCATAGGAGCTTCCTCGGCTGGCAGTAGTAAGAGAGGGAAAGCTAGCAAAGGAAGCGGCGCCAAAGAGGAAGCCATTGCCCTGCGAGACTTGAACGACATGGGTGAAAGTGAGCGGCTGGCCGCTTTGCGCGCCGAAGCCCCTGAGCTGGAGGGTTTGCTTGCTCAATTAGAAGAGGCCTTGGGGGAAGCTAGTTTGCTAGGCCTTGCTCTGTCGGAAGCGCACGGCTTGCAGGTAATTATATTAGGGAGGCTGGGCAATCCTATGGAATGCAGGGAGGCCTCGAGAAGAGAGAAGATGCTAGGAGACGTTAAGAAGAGGGCACTAAGCTCAAACAAGAGTGAATTGAGGAACAATAATCTCCACTACTTCTTGCCTGAAAACTGCCATTTTTTTCATGTAACCTTCGCTTCGTTTGTCTTTTATTTGGCTCTCGATGGTGTGATTTCTCGTGGGGTATGTGCCTCAATTTGGGTTTTTTCTGTTCAAACGGGGGTTTTCACACGATCAGGCATCAAGAGTGACGTCCGAGGGTTTGTCATACCTGGAGCTGCGCTACCACTTGCTGCTCTCCTTTGCCATGAACGCCAACTTCTACTTGCTCCTGCGCGCGGAAGGCGGCAAGACCGACCCACGGCAGCACCCTGTAGTTGACCGGTTACTGGCCCTTCAGGTACACACTTCATGCCTTTTCAAAAGAAAGAAAGCCATAATCGTTTATGCTTTGCATACTAGATTATGCCCTGTGCGAGCAGCAGGGTCATTGCTGTTATTTTAATGCCTAGACCTAGAGAGAGACTTGCGGCATGAAGCGGCTGGTAAAGAACGAAAGATATCATCTTGATGGTGTGTTGAGTCGGACCTGTGCTCGTACCATACCTTTTGCTTCTACCTTTGATTTCTCACTTCTTTTGTTTGGCCTATGCTGCATCTTGCGTTTACATCTTGCGTTTGCCCTCTGTGTCTCTGCAGCGCGCTCTTCAGCGTTTTGCGGGCCACGTAGAAGCTTCAGGCAAGCACGCTGTCGACAAGCTGGTGCAGGTGCGCGTTATTTTTGTCTTGTCTTTGAGGTGTCAATAGTGCATAACGCTCTAGTTTTTCATTAAGAGGGCATTCATTTTGCATGTCTTAGCCGCTGTCTGTACATGTCTATGTGCCTATGTATGCATGTTTGCAGACCGCTTACGAGGAAGCAGTGTCTGGAGACGAAAACGACGACGACGAGGGCTCCGAGGGCTCTGAGGAAGAAGACGAAGAAGAAAAGGAAGAAGTAAATGAAGAGAGTGACGGCGAAGAAGAGAGTGAAGAAGAGGATGATGATGAAGGAGGTGCTGCAGACGGTATGAGCGACTCAGACGAAGAAGCAGCAGCACCTGCGGCGAAGGACCCACGAGCTGAAAAGCGCGCCAATGCTCTCGCCAAGCAGAAAGCCAACGAACAAAAACTATCGCAGCGGGCTAAACGCACCCTCGAGACCGTCGCAGCAACTTCAACTTCAAGTTCTTCTGCCTCTTCAACTAGCAAAGCAGCTCAGAGAGCGTTGCGCGCAAGCCAACTGCAGCAGGCAGCCCTAGGCGCAGACGCTGGCGACGACGACGATGCTCACCACCACCTTATCAACAGCAGCAGCAGCAGCTCGAGCGGTCTCAGAAAGGGCGCCGAGAAAGTGTCCAAGGCCGCTGCTAATGCCGCTGTCATGGCCAAGAGTGCGGCTCAGCTCAACACGTTAACTCAGAAGCAGCGCACCGCTGCCAAGCGCGCAAGTGAAGTGTCGGGCGATGCCGATGCGCCGTTGCCTCAGGTAAAAGGGAGAGATGTGATGATGACGAGAGGAAGTTTCCCGGTTGATGCTCAGAGATTGAGACATGTACTCATTTAAAGTTGAACTTGTTTCTGGAATCTTACTTTGCCTCTTCTCTACCTCAATCTTCTTTTTTATAAGGCTCCAGCAGCCAAGAAAAGGAGCCAAGTGGGCATGCTGGAAGTGGATGAAGAAGGTCGCAGCCATTTCGGAGGCGGCGAAGATCACGACGACGACGATGATGATTTGGGCAGTGGTGATGACGACGACGATGGCGAAGATGATGGATTTGGTGGTGATGGTGACAGTGACGGTGACGAGAAAGGCGAGGACTTTTTCAAGCTTGACAAGGAAGACAGGAAGAAAGCAGCCCGAGCCAAGAAGCTTGCTGCGGTGCAAGGTGCGAAGAGTTTGGAGTTAGTTGGAAGTGGACTTGTTGCTGCCTTCATTTATTCCTTGGTTGTTTTATCACATGACAGTGATGAAGTACATAAGCTGGCGCCATGTTTTTCTGCTGTTTTTTCAACGACGATATCGTCATGTTCGAATGCAACACATTTTTGTCCTCCACTGCTTTATTCAAGTCCTTCTTTCATTCGTTTTTCCTCTCTCTCTCTCTCTCTCTCTTGTTTCAATGGCCCTGCAGCCGAGGGCAACAACGACGACGACGAAGAATGGGCGGCTTTCTATGGCGACGTGGCAGGTGCGGCGGACGCTCGAGCCAAGAAGCGCAAGGCCAAGTACACTCCGGAACAGCGGCTCGCGGGGGCGCACACCAGCCAAGAACTGGCGCCCGGGCAGAAGCGGGCAGCCACTTACCAAATCATCAAAAACCGGGGCCTGGTGGCGCACAAAGCCAAAATCAACCGCAACCCCCGGGTCAAGAAAAAGGAACAGTTTCGCAAAGCCACGATTGCGCGGAAAGGCCAAGTGCGCGACATCCGAGACGCTGGGGAAGGCGCACACTACGGCGGGGAGTCCACAGGGATCCGCAATAACCTTACGCGCAGCCGCAAGATTGAGAATTAAGGGCTTTTGTTTATCTACAATCTTCTTGCTTATATCAGCCTTAATTCTTACGTGCAACGGACCAGGTCGTAGTGAACCGTAGAAATAAACAAGCAGCAATCAGAGTCTTGTATAAAAACCGATCTCTAATCTCGAGCTTCATAAATTATGAATAATTCTTTTCTTTAACGTTTAACAACTACCATTACCAAGGAGAGATATAGTTTATGAAAAATCGTGGGTTTATAACGGTATATATGGCGCAATCGGTTAGGCATTGCGGTAAAGTTCGCTTATGGGTAGAATCCCACCTGTCTTACTTCCTATTTACATGACGGAGCAAAGGTTACAGCAACAACAGAAAGCGTCTTTCTTTTGCCGACACCAAGTCTTACAATTCACGTACCTGAGCGAACAAAGGAGATATAGGGACTTGGGAACTGAGACATTTAATGACAGATGCAGCGAAAGGTGGGTAAATTAGGGTCATAGCTTGGTGGTACGAATTCAAAACGCTTTAAAAGTAGTGGCCATCGCACAGCGCAGGAAAAACAAACAAAGAACTACTAGGTCTTAAGCAAACAAAAAATTGCAAGAAAGAAAGGCTTTCAAAAAGGAAACGCTAGAATTTAATCACTCAACAAGCTTAGCTTACTCGTTGGGAAAGGCTTTGGTAGCACGGTCCAAAAGAGCAGCCGCGTCAGAATGCTCATCACAGATCCGTAAGTTGTACTCCTCGCGCTCGCGAACCTGGTATTAAGTAAATGTGCCACATTAAGGACCTTCTTGTATACGGATACCAAAGAGTACTCGCGCTCTTCCGCTTTATTTTTGTTTGACTACCTTAAGTATCATTACCTTGTACTCGAGCTCAATGTTGCTCGAGCGCAGGTCTTTCAACTCTTCTCGGAAGTCGAATTCTTTCTTCAGCAAAAACAAGCACTGCGACGAATCGCCCAAGCAATACAACGGCACCTGCAGGATAGAAAAGTGAAGAGGGGAAAGGGGGTAGGTAAAGACATATGCTGGCTTGAAAAGGACGGGCGAACGAAAAATGTATTGTGCACGTGTGAGTATTACAAGGAGGTTGTGCAAACAAGGCATGCGGTAGTGCAAACAACCTTGATGAAAGTTTAAACCTAGTGTGTCGTATACGATATTCACTCTTTTCGACATTCGCGTTAACTAAATAAATCCTTTTTCATAATCATTTGTATAATTTTCGTTGGCTCTCTCTCCCTTCTTTATTTGTTTCCTTCTTCGTGTCTTCTCTCTCACTCCATGTACTTCCTCCTTCGTCCTTCTTTCTCATCCTAAACTCTATTGTTTGCCATCACTATACCTGCGCGGCCATGCTAGCGTTGCCCTCCAGCTTTAAGTTGCGCATCGTCACAAGGGACCCAAGCTCACAGGGGACCGACTCCAGTAAGTTGTTGCGAAGGTCGCACACGTTTAAAGCCGCGCATCCGACAACCTGGGAGATGCAGAGAGGATGGGAAGAAAGCAGAAAGCAGAAAGCAAACAAAGATAGAAAGGGAAAGAGAAAGCGGGAAAATGAGACTTCGAGAGAGTGATAGAATTGATGTACACTTTTGAGTTGCGCTACTTTCATCGATGCATCGGCTTGCTAACATGGGATAGTCAGGGACAGAGAATAATCAAAATCGAAATGAGTCAGCTCTGACATCCAACAGGACAAAGTGCGCGTTACACATGTACTACAATAGTGAAATTCAGTACTAAAACAATATATTCAGCACTCATACCGCCGCAGGAAAAGCTCGTAGTTGGTTGTCGTGGGCGATCAAATCTTCAAGCATGTAGCAGCGCCCAATCTAGTCAGAAAAGGGAAGGATACAAGCAAACACGATATCTTGTACGTGAAAAAGGTAAAAAGTTCAATCTCTGGTGTTCCTAGATGGAGATCGTCGAAACTCAAAGAAAGTCCTACCATGGATAAGTAATAAAATCACAACTTACTTCGTCTGGAATGGCTTCAATGGCGTTGCGCTGGCAGGCAAAGTATCGCAAGCACCGCAAATCGCCGATTCGCTTCGGCAAGCTTGTTAGTAAATTGTCACTCAAGTTCAAGTTCTAGTAACAACAAAGAAGGTGAAGTGGTGAGGAATAGAGACTGGCA
>Ga0307930_1001087_pt1 | contig 21817 bp, 12 predicted proteins | sample OrgLakmetageno46_FD_203161 | JGI IMG/M metagenome (GOLD analysis project Ga0307930, IMG submission 203161) | Saline water microbial communities from Organic Lake, Antarctica - #46 | ecosystem: Environmental > Aquatic > Non-marine Saline and Alkaline > Saline | place: Antarctica: Organic Lake...
GCATTTGTCTCCTGCTCCGATGCCAACGACGCGCGCGCCGCCTCTAGCTTCTCCTGCAGTGCTCGCACCTTCTCGTCTGCCTCCTTCCTTGCTGCCTGTGTTGAGTCATCGGCTTCCGACTGTGCCGCCACCACACTCGCTTCTGCCTCGGCCTTGAGCTGCGCACACACCTCCTGCTCCGATGCCAACGACGCGCGCGCCGCCTCTAGCTCCTCCTGCAGTGCTCGCATCTTCTCGTCTGCCTCCTTCCTCGCAGCCTGGGATGAGTCATCGGCTTCCGACTGTGCCGCCACCGCACTCGCTTCTGCCTCGGCCTTGAGCTGCGCACTTGTCTCCTGCTCTGATGCCAACGACGCCCGCGCCGCCTCTAGCTCCTCCTGCAGTGCTCGCACCTTCTCGTCTGCCTCCTTCCTTGCTGCCTGTGTTGAGTCCTGTGTTGAGTCATGGGCTTCCGACTGTGCCGCCACCACGCTCGCTTCTGCCTCTGTCTTGAGCTGCGCATTTGTCTCCTGCTCCGATGCCAACGACGCGCGCGCCGCCTCTAGCTCCTCCTGCAGTGCTCGCACCTTCTCGTCTGCTTCCTTCCTTGCTGCCTGTGTTGAGTCATCGGCTTCCGACTGTGCCGCCACCAAACTCGCTTCTGCCTCGGCCTTGAGCTGCGCACACACCTCCTGCTCCGATGCCAACGACGCGCGCGCCGCCTCTAGCTCCTCCTGCAGTGCTCGCACCTTCTCGTCTGCCTCCTTCCTTGCTGCCTGTGTACTGTCATTGGCTTCCGACTGTGCCGCCAACACACTCGCCTCTGCCTCGGCCTTGAGCTGCGCACACACCTCCTGCTCCGATGCCAACGACGCGCACGCCGCCTCTAGCTCCTCCTGCAGTGCTCGCACCTTCTCGTCTGCTTCCTTCCCCGCTGCCTGAGAAGTGTTTAATTCGAGCTGAGCTTCCGACAGGATGGCTCCAGCATCATTTTGAGTATTTTCTAAGGCTTCGCTTAGGCTCTGCACGCGGTTTTCGAGAGCATGTTGATCGTTAAGAGCTGCTTGGAGTTCGGCCTTTGTCTCAGCGTGCGATTCCTCAGCTGCCTGCTGCTCAGATGCCGCAGCAGCCAGTGCTGCGCCCAGTTTGTCCTCTAGCACCCGAATGCAATCCCCATTTTTGTCTGCGTCGTTGACTTTTTTAGCCATAGTCTCCTCGAGCATTGCAATCCGCTCTTGCGCAGCCTTTAGCTCCGCGCCATCAGACTCATTCAAAGGAGAAGCTAAATTGGCATCGGATGGACCACTATGCACATCCTCAGATGTGAATTCGACAGAAGCATTACTTCCATCTTGGTGAGAACGGCGCAATTCTTCTAGCTCAGTTTGCACGCTCGCGAGTGCGCTGCTTAGTTCAGCAGACTTGGCCTCTGCTTCACTCTGTTGAGGGCACGGCGAGGTGCAGTAAAGTAAGAATCAATACACATTTGAAGTTCGTAAGGTGCATAGGAAATGTCCATTCTTACCTGGGATTGGGCAGAATCGCGCACCATATTCTGGAAGATCTTTCGCTGCTCACTCTCGCTACTTGCAAGCTCTTTCGCTTCATCGAGCTCTTGTCGTAGCGACTGCACTAGCGCAGAGTCGCCACCCTCGTCTTTCGTAGAATCAGTGGCTGAAGATGTACCCGAGAAGCCTGCTGAAACCTCAAAGCTTCGAAAAAAATCCGCTCCGCTACTGGCGCTGCTCGTGTCCGCAGTTTGTGACACCGTAGGCCGGGACGTCTCGACCACAGGTTGGCCCTGTCTGGATTCCGCACGAGCACTATCAGCCGCGCCTTCCGGAACTGTACCAGAAGATTTCTCGTTAGAAAGATCAGCAGCATCATCAACAGGAATCTCCGCAATTACATCCAATTGTCCCTCCTCCTTCTCTGCTTTTTTGTCCTCCACGACCAACGTTGGGTCCAACGTATTTTGGAGATCATCGAATGAAGTCAGGTTGTTGATGTCGAACTGCGTAAGCTCATCGCTAATGAGCTTGGAAAACCCGCTGAACATAACGGCTGAGGAGTTTTAACTGTACAACCCTTACGCGTTAGCTCATGGAAGCTAGCTAGACCGATACAATCTAGTAATATAAGAAGGCCTATACAGTAACGTCGTAAAAGCTTTCATTTTCATGATTCATGATGACTAACAACTAAAACCACAGGTCACATTTCAACTCACATTTTTGCACCCTGTACTACACGAGCAGACAACACAGCTCCATACCATCATCAACTCAACTCACAACTCCGAAAATAAGATCAAGAACAAATTGGTGGTCGCGTATTCCTCGCACGCCGCGCACCCCTACTTCTTTATTGGGGCATTGCGTCAATTGCATTGCTTTGAAAGTGGACGTATCATCTAAAGGGCGTGGAAATAGGTTTTACACTGCAGGATCAAAAGACAGGCTTCGTGCACTGTAGATAATTTTACCGGTTCTGACTGGACTTTGAGTTTCTGCATCAAACTCATTCTACTGCTGCTCAAAAAGTTGCCAGGGTTCGGTCGTGTTTGGAGTTTACGATAAGCAGCAGGCTACACTGAATCATGGAGGGTCACCCCTTCTCTTCGCTTTCCGAAGACCTTCATCATCTCATTATGGGATATCTCCGGGGGTACGAAGTGTGCCGGGCCACAGGGTCGTTGCGTTTCTGGAATGATCTTCTCACACAGGAGTGGTGGAAGGCTGCTACCGTAGCTGAAAATGGGGCTTCGTATGACGCCTTGACTATACCACCGTGCAATGCATCGACTTGGTGCGTCGCATACCGATCTCTCGTAGTTGAAGCATCGAATCCGCACAACGTGACATGGGACCGGCCGTTCCGCAGGCATGGTCTTGAAGATAGGGTAGCTGCACCTCAGATGTTTGTTGGACGTGGCGGCGTTAGGCTATTCAACTATGGAGGCTGGTCTCCGTACGGGCCTCAAACTGACCTAACTTTTGTTCCTCTCGAGGATGTGGCCGCATTTGCAGCAGCCCGAGGGATCTTACGCCGCGGACCAAATAGTCCGCGTCGTGCGTCACCACCTCAGTTTCAGTGGGCAGATGCCAGCGGCTCTCCTGTGGCTCGTGCAGGTTGTCAAACGCTGACACCACTGTGGTCTCCTTGTGGCGCTGCTGATGCTCCGTCCGAGTCATTTGTGAGCGATACAGCAACTGCTCTAGGCGTTACAGCCAAGGACCAGAGATTATATACGATGTCACTCGTCCTCGCTTTTGGCGGCGGACAGGGTTCCTACCGAAACGAGCATAATGACTGGCGTGTTGGAGTTATCCTGGAAAAAAGCATTACTGCTGAAAGCATGGAAGATTCCCATGTTTACGAGGATGCCAATACTAGTTCTAGGGCAGCAGATGCGGAGGCAGCAACAGAACACTCAAATGAACCTTCGCCAGTGTGCATTCATTGGGGAACTCCTCCCCAGCTGGGTGACTTCCCTACCAAACAAGCTCAATCTTCAAGTTCTAGCGAGTACTTGACGAATGTCGGCGATCAGCCCATAGCTCGGGCTGCGCACTCGGCAACTTACGTGCCTGCACGCTATCTTGAAGGGTTTCCTGAAGGTGCCGTGGTGGTGTTCGGAGGTCACAATAATGACGTCAGAGAAGAGCTGAGTTCAATTGATGTACTGAATATAGCAACATGGAAATGGCAGCACGATATGGTACCCGTTGACTCATCCCATGTATCGCACGCGCGCCATGGACATTCTGCTTCTTTAGTCGAGGTAGACTGCAATGGCTATTTGGTTATTATTGGCGGTGGCCGGGGAAATATTCTCGCTCCAATGAGATCGTGCACTGAAAGCGCGAACGTGATTGTCCTTGACTTACGACGTTGGTGTTGGCTCAACAACGCCATCCACATTGATGCAGATGATTTCACTGGTTGTACTGCTGGTAGGCATCACACGGCATGTGTGACAGCCGCGCGAGGTGGAAGCATCGTCATTTTTGGAGGAGGCCATGACCCTTCCAATGAAACAATTGTCCTCGATGGAGCAGAGTGTGTCGAACGCGCGCAAGCTAGTGAGGCCGTGCAAGCTATACCGTTTAATCCAGCAGAAACTGAACGGATGCCACCGCGCCCACGGAAAATGCATGGCTCTGCGTGTCTTCTTCCGTGGCTGCCTCTTTTGGTTGTCTTTGGTGGCTGGCAACGCGGACCTCACTTCGACGACATGAGTTTTTGTGCCCTTGGTGACCAAACCTTTGGTGGCGTTGAAGGCGGTGAATCAATCGGGGAGAATGAAGATGGTGGAAGCGAGGGCGCCTTTGAAGAGGATGACGAGGAAGAAGAAGAGGATGACAACGATGATGAAATTGTTACAGTTCGCCTCAACGGTCCTCAAGGAATGCGTTTAGTGCAGATGCCAAGGAGCTACCTCATGGAGCTCATTGTGAGCGGCGCTTTGCAAGGTGGCGATGATGGCGATGATGCTGATGATGCTGATGGCGAGGAAGATAGTGACACTTAACGTCAAAACGTGCGGGGGAGAGCACATAGACGAGAGCAAGGCATAATTATTGCACAATTCTTTAGGCCGTTACTGTGCCAGGCCCAAGGCGTAGTTATAGGCTTTAGCTCGCAGTAAGCACATAGCCCCAGTTCAGGATATTAGTTCTAGCCACTATCCACGGCGATCCACGAGCACATTTATGAAAATAAATCCTCGTCTTGTTTTCTGAGTCGCGAATCTCCCCTATGCTCCTTCCGTTTTTGTTTTCAGCTTCTGAGTCTACTTTTTTTCTTAATTCTACAGATAACTAATAACGATAACGAGTTCTAACCAGATATGCGCGGAAATTTTAGAACTTGGACTGCCCCTTGTTGCTTGTTGATGTAGAGCCAGCAAGGCCCACATATCTGAATAATTAAGGAACAGCTCTCTGTAGTACTGAAATGCATTAGCCCATTGCCCTGCGCTCTTCTCTCTTATTCGCGCTTCCGGAAAGTTATGATCCATAAAGGCAAAAAGAGCTGATTTAATCCACCAAACCGCAGAGTTGCTTTACTCGGACGCATCAGCTGGAGCTGACGCGCCCTCTTCCGCAGGTAGAGCATCAGTGAGGAGCGCTTTTTCAGCAGATGCCTTCGCAAAGGCAGATGCTTCATCGTCTTTTTGTTTGGCCTTGGCCAAGGCCGTTTTCTTGGCAGCCGCAGCTTGTGCTTGAGCTGCTGCGGCTTTTTCTGCGGCTGCTTGCTTGGCGTTGGCTTGAGCGATGGGGTTCGCTTTCTTACTGCTGCCGAAGAGTGCCATGAAAGGCAAGCAAGGAGCGCACGCCACTTTTAACTCCGGCGCTTTGTCTTCTTCGGCCGCCAAAAAGTTAGCACAGTTGATCATGTCTTGCACCAGCTCGTATTCCGGGAAGCCAATTCGGCGCCAGTTGGAAATGTCAATGCGGTCCACCACCGCAGAATGCTCGCCGCTCGACCCGCGCGCTTGGCAGTTGCGCTCTCGCGCGAGCTTGTCAATGGTGTCAAATCCAATGGACGCAATCAGCTTGGGCACTAAAATGTGCACCGAGCCGCGCATTCCGGTTCCGATGTTGGACGGGCAGCAGGTGACGGCACCAAACTTGGGGTGCATCATGAACACCTCGTCACCTTCCGCAACGCCAGTTTCTTTTCGCACCCCTTTTTCAATGGCGGCAGCCCCCTCGGATAAACGAGCAAAAACCGCTTTCACGTCGCCGCCGTTCTGCATGCTGATGATTCGCAAGTGGTCGCCCTCGTTGACCCAGTTCACGAAGGTCTTGTCCGGGTTGTGGAACACCCCGCGCCCGTGCGGCCAGTGCTCGTGGTACCCCGAAGCCGCCTGCATGCGGTCCTTACCGCGGAACAGCTGGTGGCCGTCAATGAGAGCTTGCCGCTGCTCGTCAGTCATGGTGGTGTGCAGGAAGAAGTCGCCTGCCAGCTGAGGCGCGCCGGCTTTCAAACCCTTGTAGACTTTCGACATCAAGGTGGCAATTTGCTCCCGGCTGGCGCGGGTCCCGCCCGGGTTCAACGGAAACATAGAGAGGTTCCGGGCCACGCGGATGCGCGTGGACACAATTTTGGCCTGGGCGCTGGCCGACAAGTCAACCGTAATTTTAGTTGGGTCCATGCGCTCCGACGCCGTGCCCTGGAGGTCGCTGCCCTTCTCCATCGAGAACCCCTTGTGGTAGGCCTCGATCACCGGATAAAAGAAGTCCTTGAAGTCGTCGTACGACTCGCGGTCGCCCGCGTGGCAGCCCACGAAGGACTCCGGGTGGGAAATGCCGCTGTTGATGGCGCGGGCCAACGTCCATTTCGCTGGGCCCGTAGACTTGGTGTCCTTATACTTTTCCCAAATTTCAGGGGTGCAAAACTTGGCTGCCAAGCTGGTGTGCGGCGCTGCCAGGGCCGCCTTGATCTTGTAGGCAGGGTATTTGTTTTTCGCCAAACTTTCTTCCATTATCAAGTCAAAGTTGGGATCGATGCCAGGTTCCTTGCCGAAGAGCCGCTGCTCCTCTTTGAACGACTGCTACAAACAACACGACGCACACCAAAACGAGGTGGAGACGAAGTTAGTGAAGTATAGAGTATATGCGACGAGAATTTTGATTCAGTTCATACTTCATCGCGCTCTGAACGCTCAGTCTACTGAATCAAAAAGAGGGAATTGTTGGCCCCAAACCTTGGCTAATTGCCGGCTGAAACGGCCCGTGTCCTTGCCGTCGGGCAAGCGCATGCTCCCTTGCGACTGGAGCATGGGCTTCGGCTTCCCCGAAAACGACTCGTTGCGCGTGATGATGGGCTTTGGTGCCGAGTTCGGAGTAGGCCGCCTCTTTTGCGATGGCAGCGTGGGCATGGGCTTGCCCTTGAAGGTTTCGTTGTCCGTCACGATGCCGTAATGCTTGTAGTTTTCAGACAGCTCAACCTCTTTAGAGGCCTCTTTCGCCTTTTGCTTGGCGGCTTCAGCTTCGCTGAAGCTCGGGTCTCGCGTAACGGGGTCTGGATTCCGCGGAAATGGCGACGCTGCCCGCTTGAATTCGCCGGCAGGCGCTTTGGTCTCATCCTGAACACGGTATGGCCCACCAAAATTTGAGTTTTGGCAGAATACATTGAAAGTTTCCCACATGTGCTCGATAAAAAGCGGGAATTGCGACTGAGTTTATCCAGCATAGGTAATAAACGTGGCGAGTGGCTGTAGCGCAATGACGGGAATTCGTCAACAAGTGCAGACGTATCGGGAATAATTTGTCCTTACCTTCGACGATTCCGTGCCTTCGTATTGCCGGGTGGGCCGAGGTGGTGGTGGACGCTCCTTGCGCTTAGACGAGCTTCTACTGTCCGGCATGGTCTGAATGTATTTCGAGGCTCTCAAGGAAGGTGGCGCACTCACACAGCGGTCAATTGAGAGATTCTAGGAGGTCGAAAAGAGATACCGACTACGAGCCAGCGAGATGATCGGGACCAAAAAAATCAAAAATGGTGTTTTGGGAACTTGGGAAGGTTCTGTGCAGGTTTTTTAGATGCTTCAGAATTTTTTATAAAAATAAAGCCGAGGAACACAAGATACGGAATCGGAATTAACAAGTAAGTAAGGTACAGAGGACCTCAGGCTGGCTCGTCTAGGAGAACGCGCGAGCTTCTCCGAAAACGGATCCTTCGCACACTTGCAAGATTCATTGTTCCCGCGGCACCACTGGTCAATGAGCGAGTGCCGGCGAAATTATTTTGATGGGCAGGATGTTTGAAGCTGGTGCAACAGCCGAGTCGTCGAAATTCAGGCTGACTGTGCAAGGAACTCATGTACATGTACTCTTATCTCTTAGAGTTGATCTTGGCCCGGTGTCTTCATTTGGGGCCCCTTCTTGTGCAGGGTCCATACACCGGTCAGTTTGCTTGCTCATCAGCTCTAGCGATTCTGGCACGAATCCTGCGATAATATGCAATAAAATGTCTTTAAATCATGATTAAAAAAACAAGCAATTGCGGTCCGAGGCATAATAAGCAAATTGCGAGAGCTGTGAGCGTGGGATACAAGGGCATTGACGAGACTATAGGTTCGCTGCAAAGCAGACCAATCTAACGCCGGCCTTACGGGTTCACCTTTCGCGATGCCAAAATTGAGGATCAAGGTTGTTTGATGCCGGAGTTGTTGCGTTGGATAGGGCTCAGCAACCCCATTAGGGATCGATTACTCACTTGTTTCATCGACTGAATGCTAGAGTGAGTCGTTGATTTTTGCACTTTTCTGTCAGCGATGATTGGATGACGCACAGTAATCTAACGATTTTTTTCGGCGAAAATTTTGATTAGTTATAGTGAATACCCCTCTGTAGTACTGTACAGGAAGTAGGAGAAGCGAGAAGGCAGAAGGATCCGAGCTGAAGAGCTAGAGTTAGCTACCAGCTACCGTGCAGTCGGCTCGATCATAAATACAAAGAGGCCGCCAACTGTGAGCTATTTTTATACAAATCACCGCTTTTTCTCAGGAAAGGCCACTCATCTCACCCCAGTTACCGTTCCCAGAGACCCAGAGAGCAGGACAGAGAGACCACGAGGCAATAGGCAACCCGGACACAGACTCAGACTCAGACTTGAGGCTTGCTGCTTCTAGTAGTTCTAGTTCTCTATCGTATAATTCTTCATACTTCACACCATATTACTGCATACAAATGTTCTTCAAGCTTCAAGCTTCAAGGTTTAAGGTTTAAGGTTTATGGTTAAAGTTTAAGTTTAAGGTTTAGCGGTTTAACGGTTGAAGGTTGAAGGGCAGAAGCAGAAGAAAATGAAAAAGAAGTGGGAAATATTCGGTGTCCTATGTTATATGTATTGCATTGGGCACTGGGAGAGGTCCAATGCGCCAAGCAGCAAGCAGAAAGCGGAAGTTGAGTTGCTCTGTATTTCTGTGCGTTAAACTCTGGCTGACCTTCTAACTAGGTTACGATTTACGCCGTAAATTACGCGTAAATTACGCGGGGAAGTAATTTTTACCAACCAGACGTAAATTACGTCACAAAATCCCGCGTAGACTGCAGTGGCGTCACCGTAGAATCACCCTGACTCCGTTAGATGTAACTCATCAGCATAACCACTCTTCGTGGCTAGGTTACGATTTACGCCGTAACTTACGCGTAAATTACGCGGGGAAGTAATTTTTACCAACCGGACGTAAATTACGTCACAAAATCCCGCGTATACTTCAGTGACGTCACCGTAGAATCTCCCAGACTCCTTTAGTTGTAACTCATCAGCACAACCACTCTTCGTGGTGGGCTCTTTTGAACGGGACCCATGCCGGCAAAGCGTGGCACTTCCCTCTGGGCAGAGACCACGCCCATCACGAAGGATTCTGCAAAAGAAGGGCAAATCGCACCCAGGCAGAAAGGCAGTGAGCTAGTGAAGTAAGATGTAGGGAAGGGAGTTCGGAAGGGCACAGCACCACCAAAGAATTCCAAGAGCCCGTATTTTAAACGATTTTTACCGCGCGTATGGCACACGTAAATTACGCGCAAATTACGAGCTCGAGGCGCGTAAATTACGCGTGTACGTAAATCGAACCTATGCCTTCTAATTCGACACACAGCACAGGCTTCGAAGAGCCTGGAATGAGGTGGCTAGTAGAAAGGAATTCAACAGGTGAAAGCAGAAAATCCTATGGCGGCCCTGAAAGTCGCAAACAGGGGGTGTAAAGCAAGTGCCGAAAGCCGCTGTGAGCATCGAGCATCCCAACATCACGCTGGTATTGAACACTAGGCCATCTAATTCCGGTTGTTGAGTTGCACCCCAAGAAGGTACCGCTCGTCTCGGATTACGCCGTGTAACCCTTTCAGCCATCCACCGATCCGTTTTGCACACCGCCACAACGCTTTGCTGCCCAAGTACACGGGCAGCGCGAGGCGCCTTGCGCGAGCTAAGTCCACCAGAGGGTCTTGCGCTGCAGCCACAGCAGCGACTTCCTGAGCGCGTGCCAGCGCCCACGCCCCGCCGCCGCCATGCCCTACGGCACCGTCTTTGGCGAGGCGCAGCACGAGCCAAGGGTCCGGCCAATGCGGCCACAGGAGCGGCACCACCACTCGGCCGAGCACGCGCGGCACTGCCCAGGCATCCAGAAGAGCGAGCAGGGTGGGCAACACCACGCGGTGCAGTGCCACTCGAAAATCGAGCGCCAATAAACCCGCCGGCCCGCCCAGTGGGCCGCCACCCGCTAAAAGCACGTCTTCAGGCGCTAACGCAGCGGCTGCCGGTGCATTTCTGGCACCACCGCCGTTGCCTGCGTTGCGTTGCTCACCTTGACGAGCATCGTCGCGGGCAGGGCGAGGGTGCAAACCCTCAAAAGGCTCGAGCAAAGGCCCGCGAAACACCATGACGCGCACCCATAGCTTGAGGAAAACCAGGCCCACGGCCCAGTTTTGAAGCACGGTGTTCGCCACCGGGCTTTCGTCCAACGGAACATAGAACGGCATCACCACGAGCTCTTTGAAGAGGGCACCAAGGAGAGTGGGGGCGAGGATGCCCATGGTCAGCACCAAGAACACCCCCTGACACGTGACAGCACTCCATTTCTCGCACACCGCCAAGAATGCGCCCCAAGCGCCTCCTCGCCATGCCGCCGCTGCTTCGGCTGCTGCTGCTGCTCCTGTTGCAGCTGCATTCGCATCGCCACCACCAGCATTTACGGCAGGCTCGGCATCTTCGCCTGCACCCTCTGCAGCGTCCTGGTTTGGCCCTCCTACAGGTGGGGTTGCGGGGTTCAACCGTGGCGGGCTAGCCCGAAAGCGCAGTTTGAAGCGATGGCGCGCCAAGGCCACCCGCCAGGCCACGCTCCCCTGGGACGCCAGATACACGACCCCTCGGACCACAGCCCAGGTGAGCGCCAGGCCCAGCCCAAGCGCATGCAAGTCGTTGCCGTTGGAAGTGACGTGGGTGCGCGCGTCTCCAAAGGTGTAGGAAGCAGCCCCGCCCCCCCCTTGCGACGATGAATTGGCGGATATGAAGTGCACGGCCGCGAAGGCAGACTTGCCGAGGGTTAATGGCACGTATAGGGCCCAGCTGGTAATGGGTAAGCAAAACAGGGAGCAATCAGAGATAGTTAGACGAAGAGAGAGGGGCAGCTTACGTCATCTACAATGAGTAAAACCATAAACGATCCAACTGGAAGTAGGGATTCATATCATGAGGCAAACATGGGCACATTTACGTGAAGCCACTTCAAAAGTCTATTTCATGGCAAGGAAAGCTACATCAAAGCAATTTCAGACTCGCCTAACAGCGAGCACGGCAGCTGCAATTGACGCCATCGCAAGGACCAAAAGCCTGGCCCACGCTTCCCGCCAATGCGCACGACGAGCTTGGCGCCTCGCAGCTACTAGCGTCGCGGGAAGGCAATCCACGATGCGCTTAGCTTCAGCAGCTGACAAACGCACTTCTGAAGTTGCTGCCGCTGCTGTACCCCCGCCGCCAGCGCCACCACTGTCTCCAGCCAAATTGACAACAACGCCTTCCAGGTCTTCCACAGTGGCAAATTCTAGGCCAGTAAGGGACCAGCCGAGGCGCCAAAGGGCTCGCGCGACAGCGTTTGGGTGGGTTACTTCTGCAGCCGCTAAAAAGAGCGCAAGCTCAGGCGGTGTGTCGTCATCGTTGCCGCTGCTGTTATCGCCGCCTGCGTCTAGGCTGCTGCTTTCAACTTGATCGCTGGCATCTTCGGAAGCCTTACCGTGTGAAATGGTCGCCAAGAACTTCACGTTTTCCGCTGTGAATTCGCTGTTGCTCTTGGTGTCTTGCTTTGTTGAGTCTTCAGCAGAAGCCAAACCAAACCGTTCAGTCGAAACGGCACCAAATGGCAAATCTATTGCTGCTGCTGCAGCGGCAGTGCGCGCTCGCGCTTCCGCGGCATTTACAGCGGCCATGCGCTTCTCAGCTGCCGTCAACATAGAGTCCCGCGTTGGTGCAGCCAGTGTGCCCTCTTTCTCTTCCTGACCCTGGTGATCCTCCTGCTGCTCCTGCTGCATGGCCGCTACCCTCGCATTGTCGTCGATTCGTTCGTCCGCTGTTCCTTCGGCTACGTCTGCCGTTGCTGCTTCAGCAGGTTGGTCCTGATGGCGCACCACTGTCTCCGAAGACGAGGGTTGTCTCAGTCCCATTGCTACTGCTAAACGGCGGCGTCGCTCTTCTGTATACACAGCACGCTTTGCTTCTTCACCTAACCGGTTGGCTACTGCCAAAGCTTCGGGCGAGGGCCACGGTGCCTCACCATCTCCTCCTCTTAGGCCGCGCTCGGCGCTCAACGCAAGCAACGCTTCATGTTGCGCAGCGTCCTTCTCCTCCGCCGCGCGCGTGTTGACCCACAATTGCTGCGCTCGCGCCTGTGTAGCCGCCCACTGCGCCACCTCCTGAGGTGCCACCACCAAGTGCTCGACGCGCAGCCAGACGGCAGCGCGCAATAACCATCCCTGTAAAGTGCGCTTCACGATGGACCGAATTCGAAACTTTTCGAGGGCAAAGGGCAAGAGCACGTGGAACAAGAGCTGCTCTAATGGAAGTTGCACGTCCATGGCTGCGTCCACTTCCGCCTGTTGACGTCGCTGCCGGAACGCTGCTTCAGCAGCACTTGCTGCTGCTGCAGCTGCAGCTGCAGTACTATTCGCACCATTAGCTTCACCCTCTGCGCCGAGATTACCACCGTTGCTTCCTCCGGCCACCCATCCCAAGTTCAACGGCGTTGCACCAGGCACGAAAAAAGGCCCTAGCACTAGCGGAGCCCACACCAGCAACACTGCAAGAGGCGCATAAAAGAACACCAACTGACTCGCAGCTTGGACTATACCTCGCCATAAGTTCTTGCCCTCAGGTGGTGGCAGTGGTGGCAACCCATTTCCATTGAGATCCGCTATCGGTGGTCGATCGGCGGCAGGAACGGGATTCGCAGCCACTGGGCCTACGAGAACAGCGCCATCTTGGTTGCGATTGATTTGGTGGTTTTCGTTGTTGTTTGGACGGTTGTTTGGGTCGTCGTTTGGATTAGCGGCTCCATCGCGGAGCAGTGCCAAGTCGCTTTCCGTGAGTGGAGCAACCAATCGCATGTGCCCGTCTGGGTCCATCTCAAGCGCGCGCCCTACCGCTGCCGCAGCAGGATGGCGAGCGATGAGAGCTTCTTGGCCGTCGTTGTGGTCGTCGTTGTGGTCGTTGTGACCTACGCCGCCGCCATTCCCATTCCGCGCGTTCGGAGCTCGCTGAAGGTCGGGAAGATAGCGGGGCCAGAGCAGCGGATGCAGAAGATCCCGCACCTGACAATTTTGGAACAAAAGAAAAATAAATAGGTGGGCAAGGATACAATGCAGATAGCGCAGCGATATCCCTTTGCAATAAAATTCCTAGGAACGTGCACGCATTATATGAATGAATTAAAAACAACATGCGTAATATTTTTGAAGCTTCACAGCACACACCTCCTTGATAACTACGGAGGCTGCCATGAGGGCGCCAAGCCCCGCAACCCAATGAAGCGTAGTGGCAGCGGTAAGGTGGCTGGCGGCAAACGCGATCCGGCCTCCCCAGTCGCCTCCGACCGCAGGCAAGGTTGCCGCATCTATCAGCCACCCCACGCCTACAGGGAGAACCACGAGCTCGATGGCTAAACCCAGCAGCGTGCGCGCCCCCATGCACGTCACGCGCCAGCTCCACAGCAGCGCGCGTCCCCACAAGAGAAACCCCGCGCGCACGCCCCGCCCGATGCCGACGGCAACGTCGCGCCACGCCCAATCCCTGCGCCGCCGCCTCCTTTCCCTGCGCGGTGGCTGCACGCGGGGCTGAGGGGGGAACAAGAAGGGCAGCATTGGGAGTTGCGCTGGTCGCCGGTCTGCCTCCTCTTCGTTCTCCTCTTCATGGTCTTCATGCTCGCCGTCGACTACTCTGGGGGCAGCATCTTCATCGGCCTCGGCATTATCCGCAACAGTATTTTCAGCGCCAGTGCTTCCAGCTTCAGCATCGACACCTCCTTCGTCGCTTGAATTTGCCGGTGGCGCGTGCTGCTGTTTTGATGCATTCGCTGCGGTTGCTGTAGTAGCTTCTTCGTCTCGTGGCCGCTCGGGCAATATTCTCCCATTCACTCCCGTGTCTAAGCCTGAGCCATCCGGCGTGCTCACCGCTACGCAGCCCACAACTTCCTCTCCATTAGCAGTGGACTGGGTTGTCGTCCGAGCGGTGTCTCTTTCTTCTACTATTTCTACTTTTTCCACGTCTGCATGAGCACCTGATCCTAGTTCTGGGGCCATTCCATCCCTCCACAAAGCTTGATCATCTCGCGTGCTCTCAGCAGTAGCGGCATCAAAACACTCCGCTTGCACCTCGCCTGCTTCTGAATCGGCTGCTACTGCTGCTGCTGCTGCTGCCGGAGCCGGATCATCTTCAGTTGCAGCTGTGCCAACGGCTGAAAGTGCTGCTGAAGAAGAAGCCTCTGAACGAGGCATAGTCTCGTCTTGGGCCTCAATAGTTGATGCAGTTATTGTATCAGTCTCCCCTGGCACATTCAAAATGCCACTTCCGGGCTCCATTGGCACAGGAGGAGCTTCCTTTCCAATCTCGTCACGTGCAACTGGAGTAGGAAGCTCCGTAGCACCGGTTTCAGAAGCCATAGCTTCGTCTCCTACATTAGATTCCTCGTCATCAGTGCGGTCGTGGCCGGCTGTTACTGCAGCTGCAACCACACTCAAATCTCCTTCCGTCACTCCTGCTCCTGCTCCCACAGCTGCAGCAACCTCGCGAAAGTCGTCAACTGGAGCAACACGCCTATGCATGAGCGCCATTGCTGCCGCCTCAAGCAACTCAGGCTCTGCGTCATCTAAAGGGAAGACGATACGAATTGCGGCACCCCTTGGGACTTCTCCAGGAGGCGGCGGTGGTGCCACTGCATGCTGCTGCTGCCCTAGGCGAGCTGCTGCCAACGCTGCGTCCAGTCGCGCCACGGCATTTTGATTCGCGTCTCCTTCAACACCTCCATTGCCGCCGCCCTCAGCACCACCACCAGCTCCAGCTCTAGCTCCAGCTCCAGCTTCAGCTCCAGCTCCACCACCAGCACCACCTCCAGCCGCTGCCCTCCTGATTCGACCATGCGCCGGGAGCCTCCGACGCAGCGGGGTTTGAGCGCGGTTCACCAGAGCGTGCACTTGTGCGCGGACCCAGCGAGCCCGAGCGGCGGCAATTAGGGTGCGCACCATGAGGCGATTGGCTTCGAAGAGACCGCCGGGCACTCGAGCTTGCACGAGCTGCACCGCGGCCAGCACGAAACACACGGCGGCTGTGGTGATGGCAAGCACCAGTAAGGCGCAGTGGCCGCACACCATGGCAGGTAGTGTGGGGACGTCGTCATTCCCAGTGGTGTGCTTCGCGTGCACGGGAGAAGGTGGCTCACCCTCGCCCATGCTACCGAAGACTGAGATGAAAGCGCGGCCAAACACAGGACCCAAGACATTGGACGTTAGGTCGCCGTGCTTCCCACCTGCGTGCTCAGCACTTCCTCCTCCTGGGCCTTGGGTCTCAGACGTGAAACTGCCGAGTAAGAGCGCACCGAGTTGGTAAGGCACGAGCTGAAAGAACACCAGAAAGACGGCGTTGAATGCGAGAAGCTTCGCAGCGCGCACGAAAGCGCCGCCTAAAGGCTGGCCAAAACCCATCGCGTCAGGCAAATCAACGTTGATCGGTTCGTCATCCCAGCCATCACCACCGCCGCCGCCTGCTGCCGCTGCCGCCGCTGCGTCGTCTACCACTACATTGATGTTGTTCAAAGCTTGAGCATCGTCTTCGTCGCCGTTGCCAGCGCCGTTGCCATTACCACCACGGTCAGCAGGGGCAATGTCAGGTGGTGCCGCTGGCTCCACAGCAGGAGGTGCAGCCGCGTCGGCAGCTGCTTCAGCACCCACGAAACCTGCGGCTTCTTCATCCATTTGGTTGGCGTGCTCGTGACTGTCATTGGCGCCGTCTACACTGCCATCATTGGCGCTTGCAGAAGCAGCAGCATTGGTCGGAGCTAAGGCTTGTGCGACAAGACCGTCATCTGGATCGCCTGCTGCCCTGCCTGCTACCTCGCCTCCGGAAACAGTATCGGTGGGTCCTACATTGACAACAGGTGCAACTTCACTACTATCATTGCTGTTATTGTGGCTGTCACTGCTACTGCTGCTCCCGCTGCTGCTGCCATCGCTGCCTTCCGTTGAAGGTATTGGCCCCAGCGTTGCCTCGTCACGGAGCGGCTCCGAGCCGCACATGGGGCAATTGTGAGTACTGCTGCTTGATAGCATCTTAGGAGGCCCGCGCTTACGGATAGCGTCGGCGCATTCGGCGTGAAACAAATGCCCACATTTGAATGAACTATTCGAGGCAGTGCCGGGTGAAACTGCTACAGGATCGTAACAAAGCGAGCAGTCAGGTCCCTCTGTCAACCCGTCGTTATCGTTATCATGGCTGACTTCGGGCATCTTCGTTCCTGGCTCAATCATTCCCTCAGCTGCATTGTTCGACGGGGCATTTAGATTGGCCACAGCTTTAGATGCTCCAACAGCACTATCGTCAGCTTCTGGCATGGCTGCTGCCTCACCACCGCCGCTAGAAGCTGCAGTCCCTTCAGCCGGAGCTGTAGACTGCTTTACCTCAACGGAAGCGGGAGCATTGGCATCATCATCATCAGCAACAACAACAGAGCCATCAACAGCATTGCTGATAGCAGCACCAAGACCTGCAGCATCATTGCTGGAACCAGCAGCACTCAAGGATGGAGCCTTGACGGAGACGCTACTTGTGGTAGAGTCTTCGGCAGGCAACTCCACAGCGGCGTCCTGCGAAGCTGGCAAATCCTCCTGCTGCTGAAGCTGCACCTGCTCTTGATCTTCTCCTTCCTCTTCTTCTTCTTGCTCTTGCTCCTGTTCTTGCTGCTGCTGCTGCAGTTGGTGGTGGTAGCCCTCTAGCAGAGCGCGGAGCCGCCGACCTGCGTTGATGCGGGCCACACGATCCGCCTCCCTGTAGTGCGAAGAACAAGGGAAATAACAGAGATTAAAGTATTAACAGGCACGAAGTATTAGAGTTCGTAAGATATTTAGGATACTTGAAAACAAAATCCTTCAGGACGTCCTTGTTTACACGACTTCAAAGAGCGCTTCTAACGTACCGTCTTTTAAGAACATCGACGATCCTGGCCACCAGGCTCAAGAGGTACCGGTGCACTTCTGCAAAGATATCCTTAAGCGTGAGCACCACCAAGGCCCCGCCTATGATCGCCACGCACAGCGCGGTGCCGCTCATCACGTCCGCCACCCAGCCCATGAGCCGCAGCACGATCAGGGCGCCCTCCACGCTCAGAGGCACCGCCGACGCTGCCGCCCCCGGTCCCCCTCTCGGCACTCCTCGAGGACCACCATAATTGGGCAAGCCACTGCTGCTGCTACTACTGCTAGTACTACTGCCAGTACTGTTGTTTATAGGTGTTGAACTGTAGCTTCCAATCAACGACCACAGCCAAATACCACCGCGGCCTAACCGGCGCCGAGCTTGCGGTCCTCCTTCCAATGAAGGAGGAGGAGAAGGCCCTTCCGTGGCGGCTACGGCAGCTGCTGCGGCCTCGCCTGCATCTGAGTCGCCACCAAAGAGAGCTGATAAGCGAGCGCTCTTGCTTTTTGCTTTCAAAGATTTCTGCGCACTGCCTCTTGGCTCAGTCCTATTGGTGGCAGTGGCGGATGCACCTGTTGCCTCCTCAATGGCGCTTGTCCTACTACTCTTACCAACAGAAGCGCCCTCGCTCTGATGCTCGGCTCCCTCAAACAAGCCCATGGTACTTCGGGCGGTGCTCAACTCGTCTTCCAGCCCCGCAGCATGCGCGTGCTCCTTGAACCCGTCGTGCTCTAAGCTGGCCCGCAGCTCCGCCACCACGCCCGCCGGGTCGACCATAGCCCGCATCGTGTAGTACAGCTGCGACGCTGCCGCGTCGGAGGACCACAATTGGGCCGCCACGTCAGCACCGTCACCATCGCCCATCGAAGCTGCGGCAGGCTTGACAGCGCGCGCCTTAGTTTCAGCGGAGTTGTTTTCGTGGTTAGCGTCATTGCCTGCAGTACTAGCTAGGGCCTTCTCGGTGTCAGTGGAGTTGCTAGATCGCCCTGTAGCAACTGAAGTGCTTGACTTGACTCTGCCATCCGCCGCCACCGCCACTTCTTCTCGAGTTAGCTCGCTACTTGCACCAGAGGTAAGCTCTACTGCTCCGAGCACGTTAACGTTTGAGTCGCGAGATTCTGAACCCTCCGCCCAAGTGCCCCATGCCATCAAATCGGCGTCAGTGCTTGGCTCCGTTCGTTCAGGCGCTGGCTTTTCAGCAGTCCACGCAAACGCGTTTGACTCATCTTCAAGTGCAGCTCTAAGCTCTGTGGTACCAGTCACCTCTATATTGGGGTTAAAATAATCCGATGAGTTTGATTCTGCAACCCAAGAGGTAGTCCCCTCAGTGTCCGATGTATGCTCCGCCGAAGAAGGTGTTGCCAGCTCTACCGCAACAGAAGAACTAGCATTGCCTTCTGCGGTGATACCCCATGACGAGGAAGAATTTGTTTGCTGCATGGCTTTAAAAGCGGCTGGCGGCACGCTGAACACGGTGCCGAGAAGCGCCTGCGGGGAGAAGGCCCAGAGCTGACGGCTGATTCGAACTGTAGCCATCGGCACCAGCACGAGCCAGCACAGTAGCACTAAAGCGTTACGAGCAGCGGGAATAGCTGATCGGCGCGCTTGGGAAGCAAGACCAATGCCGAACTCCCATGGCGACAGGCGTTCTGGTGCATCCTGCCAGTTGATGTTGAAGCACGAAGTATGATAGGAAGGTTAGCTCATAGGGTGTAGATGGAACGTGCAGGAGATCGCCATTTTGTCAATCGAATAATCCTAGTCTTAGATTTAGTCGACACTCAAATTTAAATCATAACGGCAGCTTTGACTGGGAGCAATTCCAAACCTCGCGGTACAGCGGCGTGAAAATGAACACCTCGCGGCACAGCTCACAGCGGTTCTCAGTGCCGCCTTTCATCTTCAACCAGTCGGTCAAGCACTCCTATTTGTGATGTATCAAGCAAAATGCACATTAAGACGCGGGTATTGGGTAATGTCGTAGCTGCTAGGAAATCTTACGAATAAGAGTGGAGGACTCAGTAATGTACTTTCGTCGAATCAAATACCGTGAAAGGGCACCGTAGAATGCATTAACTTGTTTCTGACCTGATGCACCCATTTGATTGAGCCATCGCAACGGCATGGGTGGTATAGTGGTTGATCATACTCAGCAGGTCCATGGCAGACTCTACAGAAGGGATCTTCTTCGCTGTCATCCATGGTTTAAAAGCGTTCTACACGCAGGAATAAACTAAGTGAGCTTTCTACTCATTTTTGAGGCTATGATGACCTGAATCAGGATGAGTCAACACAAGTCGCATCCTAATATTTATACGAAAAAATATGTTATTAACTGCCGCGCTACGCCGAGCACTGCTTTCCTGCTAAAACTGACGAACAGCACAAACAGCCTAAAAGCTAGCACCTGTTTGCCTCTCGTTGCTTCCAAGTACTCCTTGGTTTATTGTTCGTAAGAATTGCGTAGCTTAATTACTAAACTTATCGCTCTCAAAGATATCTCTAGCTAGGTAGTTCAGTTTGCAGACGATGACCTCGTGAAAAATAAATCCTTGGTTTAGAAGATGGACTTGCATATTTTAGGCGAGCTGCAAGGTGTGCGCGGTATTCATCTACCAAATCTGAGCTGCCATTACAAGCTGGTAATGAAACTTGAGCACCTCTAAGCAGCAATAATGCGCGATGTGCTCGATAAATGTTCACGAACTTCAACAACTTGTAGTGTAAACCCATTGATTATTGGCTGTTTGCATGCAGGTTTTGGACCAGGCGGCAGGCACAACTTGGCTGCGAACTGCCGGCGATACAGATGAATACACTCAAATGTGTGCCGGGTTTCCAGTAAGTCACCTTCATTCAAGTTAAGATAGAGAAGAGTAGTGATCTGGGGTGTTAGCTCTGTGTTTTGATAATGAAAGCGTCACATGAAAAATGTATAGAGCATTCATGATAGCCTGAAATGTGTGTTTTTGCTCCAAGTTTCAAGTGCTTTGATAAAAACTAAAGGCTACTATTGTACTATTGCGATCTAATCTTAACCGTCGGCGGCGTGTGTTATCAGGTCGTTTGGAACCATCCTATCGATGTCTCATTCACGACAACTTCGGTTGAAAGCTGGCCACACGCGTACTTTGAAGTTTGGTCTCAGGACGAACTGGGGCGTAATGCTTTAGCAGGATACGCTCAAATAGCATTGCCGTCAACACCTGGGCGGCACGACAATTTGGAAGCGGTGGTTTGGCGGCCGCGCGGATCATGGATCGATCGATTACGAGCGGCGTTTCTGGGCGGCGGACCACAGTTGACCGATCCAGAAGAAACATTACTGCACGACGCGCGACGGTTCGGGCAAACGGGCGCCTTTTGCACTGAAACAATGGGTGTGCTCACACTCTCTCTCACTGTGGCTGTAGCTGGCGATATTGCATCCAAGGGTGTACGTTTGCATGGGCATCAATGAACACGTCACTTGTGCGGACCAAGGCATTATGTTGTAGCTCGATTATTCAAGTCTCGTTGCGTATTTGATGCCCCAATCGGATGTCTTCCTTTCCTGCCTTTATATCATGGCTAATGTTTCAGTGATATTCCGCACCTTTCACCTCCATGCAAAGCTCCTTGTGTTTCATTGCATCTTTCCTCTACAATCTACAATGGGCATCAAGCCGGCTCGAATTGAGGTGTACGTAGGCAACAACCACAACCTGAGATTTGGTACTTATAATACTCCGATGCCCCTTAATACCTTCAAACTTTCATAGATTATTAGGCCCAGGAGTCCAAGGAGTTTGATGTGGATTAGGAGAACATATAATCATATCATGCAATCCATTTCCTAGAGCGTAGAGCGACTTTCCATTCCCGTATTCCCGTACGTAAATGACCGAGTTACCTCGGCGGAATAAGGGAGTTAACTCAGTTGGCCATGCGAGTACTTTAAAAGAAAGTGCACGCATACACTAATTTAGAAATTCTCTCTTGGGATAAGACATCACAATGCCCTCTACCTCCAACGCAATCAAAATAAATATTAAAAACGGCGTTGCATATGAACATATGAATCAACAGTCACTCAGGCAGGAAGAAACCCAAATTGAATCAAGATATCGCATCCATTCCGCCATCCGCCAATAATTTGATCAAAAATCCGGCCTCGAAAGCCTGCGAGTATAGTACACCTAGCCGACTACTACATTGGTTCGCATCCGCGAAACAAAGAGGGGATAAACAATATGGTTATATAGCCAAGAGCACCTCCCGATTCTATTAAACTTAAGCATGGACGAACTTTAGGATATCAGATATGGAGCAGTCACCTGCGCTCGCCATGTCAAGAAGCATCGTATGCCATCACATCAAGTCGGCCGCCACACATACTTCGGTGCGTTTATGGCGTGATCGGCCCGTCATTTCCGGAGCAAAACTCTCGAGAGGTGCACCTGGTGCGTACGAGGACCACATTTTCGAGCTTGGACGCCTCCATGCGCACCAGATGGAGCAGTCACCTGCGCTCGCCATGTCAAGACGCATCGTATGCCATTACATCAAGTCGGCCGCCACACATACGCCGTGTTTCGGTGCGTTTATGGCGTGATCAGCGTCATTTCCGGGGCAAAACTCTCGAGAGGTGCACCTGGTGCGTACGAGGACCACA
>Ga0307930_1001091_pt1 | contig 21801 bp, 22 predicted proteins | sample OrgLakmetageno46_FD_203161 | JGI IMG/M metagenome (GOLD analysis project Ga0307930, IMG submission 203161) | Saline water microbial communities from Organic Lake, Antarctica - #46 | ecosystem: Environmental > Aquatic > Non-marine Saline and Alkaline > Saline | place: Antarctica: Organic Lake...
TGTGAGTCTGAGCCTGAACACAATCGAATCTTTGTTCGACCTCGCTAAGTACCGCTTCTGGAGCGGAGAAGCTATTCCTGGTGTTCGTAGGCCTGTGTTCATTCGTGTTCGCACAGCCTACAGCATAGCAGCCACGTGATCCACCCTTCGTTAGCAAGAAAGAGGGCAGGCGATGCTGAGATCGGCTGGCGCCCGACGCCTGAGAAAAACATTGAGACGAGTCCCTGCAGGGGCAAAAATAGCCCAGAGAATTGCCTCTCGTGGACCTGGGACGTGACACACGAACGAGCACTCAGTCCAACCGGCTTGTTCGGAGGAAAGGCGCCAGTTGGAGCCTTAATTGGCCTTCTGGAGCGAATTCGCTAGCGCATTTGCAGCTCAAGTGCATTCTTTATGTGCCTCTGTGACTGCTGTGTACTTGCCTTTCTTTGTTTTTGGGAGAGTATTAACTAGACTAGACTAGACGTGTCTACGAGTGAAATGGCAGTACCTTCTGACATCGGCTCCAAACGACCAACTCAAGGGGCTAGAATACTAATCACTTTCACGATTTCAAGTCATGCCAATGAATGGACACAGCCGCAAAGAATAAAGGGCAATAAGGACAAGAAGAAAGATCGAGCAACAAAAGTGTAGGTACTTGAAGAAGGGAAGGCTCGGAAGGCGCGTAAGTTTCGACCAGAAACCTGACGGGCAAACTTGATTCATATTTCTACCGCTTATTTGTAGCCTTGGATTTCTTGTTGCCACCTTCCCGGAGGCCCTGTGAAAGCAAATCCATGGTGCCCGGTGACAAAGGGGTACCAGCAGCCTTTTTGGCCTTCTTTTTCTTCGGGGGCACATTTTCGATACCGACGTTCTTAGGTGCTTTGGCTGGACTTTTCGAAGAAGTATTGGTAGCACTTTTCGAGGATGAACTGTTTGAGTTGGCTGCAGGTGGAACGGTAGCCGATGACTTGGACTGAAGCTTAACTCCAGCAGGCTTCGACATCCCAGGTGCAACATTCGAGAAGACGTTGGTGGATGGAATAGGCCTTGCTGCTAAGGGGGCAGGCTTTTGTGCAACATTTGATTGAATTGATTTTGATTTTTTCGGCGTGTGTTCCATGGACTTGGGTTTGATTGCGGCAGTCTTCCCTTCGCCTAGCAAAGTCTTGTTCATCTCTGCATTTGTTTATCGCAAGTAATTGAATGGACACAAACAAAGTTATCTTATGAACAAGAAAATAATATGTGTTGTTAGAAAATGCTGGAAATATCCGGAAGCCTGTATTGATTGGCAAGCATACCATTCCTCGACGCGCAGATGCCCATTTTCAAGTGTCACGGTCTTTGTCTCCGTCTTTTCGTCCACGCCTACTAAGAAGTATACAGTATACTGTACCGTTTCTTTTGTTCAGTGTGCACGCAATCTAACGGCTAGCTCAAATTTCGTTGTTGGAATCTCTGGATTTCTGAAAAAAATCTATAGATGAAACGATGAAGCAAGGAAGTGTTCTTGCTGAAGCCGAAGGTATGCCGACGAATTAATACATACCCGGCTTCCAAGCGTATTGCTTTTGCTTTTGTTGATTTGTAGCAATCAAGATGGCTAGTGCTACAGCACCAGAATGTGCTAATCCTGGTGCAGGCCCTGAAGCGTCAGCACTGGCTGAGCTTAATGCAATGATATCTCGTGACAACTCTTTGCTCAAGGATGCCTCGAGTAAGGAAGCTGCGGACCCGAATAACCCTGAACTATTTCCGCGCCCTGACATGGAGACTGGTATTGCCTCGCGTCTTTCATTTTTGATGTGGGCAAAGTTTGACCCAGACAAGGCTTTTCGGCGTCGCAAGGTGTACTGGGAATATCGTGCCAAACTTTTCAAGGACTCGAATGGTGAACTCCCCAAGGCGGATGATCCCCGCGTAGCCACCGCGCTCGCACTTGGTGTTGCTCAAGTACCCCTGGGATTTCTAGACCGTCTCGGGCGTCAAGTAATTGTTGTTCGACAAAGCAGAGTGGATTATTCTGTAGTGACACCCGAACAAGTGATCCAAGCGTTTTGGTACCTCCTCCATACAGCACTCAGCGATGCCTCTGGGGATGAGATTAACAGCAGCAGTGAACTTAAAAACTCTGATCGATTCCAAGGCATCTTTGTTATCAATAACTTGGGCGGTGTTGAGAGGAAGCATGTCAACCGAACAACGATCACATTGCTCATCAGCTCAATCCAAGACGTTTTACCGGTTCGAGTCGGCGGCGTTCGCATCATGAACCAACCATGGTTTTTCTCGTGGATTTGGTCGATGATTTCACCTTTCCTGAGCGCTAAGCTTCGCAGTCGCATCATATTGCTTGGTACGCAGCATGATGCACTCTTGGAATGGCTCGAACCTACGAGCATTCCACCCGAGTTGGGCGGGCTGCTGGAGTGGGACCATGCCGCATGGCTGCGGCGCCAAGCAGAAATAGAATCATAATCGCCCTTGAAACTTTTCCAGGACGCTTGAATTATCTAGATTCAACAAAAAAAAATAGAACTTCCATGTTTCGAAGTGTACAGTGCAGGGCTAAGAGCTGGGTGCTGTGTGGGACTTGATGTGGCTGCGACTTGAGTAAAAATTGTATTAGAAGTAAAGAACAGCATCCAGAACATGGAGGGGAGTGCCGCTTTGAACCGCTAACACCAATTCCATGATCATATGTGCCTGATTAAAAATACTATTTTAACTTCTTTACGGTGTATCTCTACCTGCTACCTGTGTCAAAGAACGGCACTCAAGGCCATGCCAGCAATCCTAATCCCTTGTAGTCCGCTTTTCTAATCCCCTCACTTTACAGCCCAAAGTTCCGTAGACACTGGGATCATAACTATAGTAGGCCACTTAGGCGCTTCAAGGAATACGTTATGAATGTCTGTGAGTAAGGTCTTCAAAGGGAGCTAAGCACAGGGTACCCTGCCACACCCCTTATTTATACCAATTATACCAGAGTGCACTAAATTACTTGTTCTTCTTGTTTGATTCGTCATTGTCGTCGGCATCGTGTAACATCCGGGTTCCCGCAGTAGCGTCCACCTCCTTTTGGCTACTGCGTTGATGAAGAGCGCGAACGGCAGTGAAGTTTTTGCGGCAGAGGGGGCATTTAGGGGGCTGGAGCCGATGCGCACAGAGAGCACAGAGAGCCACATGGCCGCAGGGTACAAGCTTCACAGCCATAGCCGCTTCGAAACAAATGCAGCACTCGTTGTCGCCGAGCCAACCTTCACGATCTCCGCCGTCATTGCGGCTACTCTCATCGTCAGCAGCGGCCGAGGCAGCGGCAGCAGCAGTTGACTCGTTGTCGTCGTCGTCGTCGTCGTCGTCATCGTTTTGCCACTGGTCCATGATTGGCCACACGTGCCACTTCCCTTGGTCGTAGCCACCTGCGCGAAGGCTCCATGTTCCTCGCACCCCGCAAGAAAGTGCGGGTGAATCATCGTCATTGAGCGCTGCTGGCTCGCCTCGGTACTCTACTGCATGGCCCTGAGAACGACAAAAGCAGGAAGGCCAGATGAGGAAACGAAGCCAAGGTATGTGGAAGAAGAAACCTTGTACGTAAGAGAAGAATAAGGAAAAGTAGTGGAATTAGAAATTGAGTGAAGGTACGATGAATCGCCGAAACTTGCCTCATTCCCTGTGATTGTAGAATCGCTTTCGCCTTCCTCGTTGGCAGTTCCCGCAATATACCTGAGAACGCACAAAGCCATCATATGTTAGCTCAATATACGTCTGCCGCGACGATTTTGAAAAACTTGCACATGACTGTGGTGTAGATGAGTGCAAATGTCTTTGTTGCACAACAGCTTACTGCTTGGTGAACGCAATGCGACCACCGCGCCAGCGCCCGTTTATGGTGTACTGCCCAACGTCGTCGGTTCCTTCGTAGTAATAAGGAGAGAAAATGGAAGTCACATACAACATGTATGCAAAGATGCATATAGCACACGGCCTCCCTACTTCTGTCGAGTTGCCTCAAGCATGTTCTACATTTCACACCTGCTCCGTTGAGTGCCCCATCAGCAGCAAAATCCAAATTGAAAGTGGCAACACCGTGCTCGCTGTCGCCCTGCCGGTAGTAGCCGCGCCATGCCCCGGATGGATAGGGCGCCCCTCGAATGAGGTCTCTTGCCCCTGTGTTATCATCAGCATGGTTCTGTGCTACAATGGCCCCGCTTTCACCACCACCACTGCCTTCTCTTCCTCTTTCTTCTTCTCCTCTTCCTACGCCGCCGCCATTGCGGAAGCCGTTGGGTGTTCGCACGCTGGCACCAAGTCGACCGCCCGATTTCAGCCATCGCCGGCGCAACCACGGAGCTTTGCCGGCTTCGTCACCGACCTCGCCTACGTAAGCGCGGTGTGCATGACCGTTGCCACCCCCACTACCGTTCCTGCGACCTTGAGACCACCAAGCTTGCAAGGCGACGACAGCGGCGGCGGCCAGCGCTCCCAAGCTTGACACACTGAACCATCGAAACTGGCAACCCTCCGTGCCACCACTGCCGAGACTGTACAGACGAAAGCAAGCAGTGCAGCTTGTTGACGATGCATCCTCGCACGAACGACAGCCCGGGCTGCAAGCTGTGCAGTCTAAACGACGTTCATATGAGCAGCACCAGCAGACAAAGCAACAAATTTGATCAGAAGAAGCTCTAAAGGACAAAAATGCTAGAAATTGGATCGTAATACCCTAAATGACCGATATCATAGGGAATGAAAGACTCAACTACCGTTTGAGGATTCCTTCTTGTCTATGAAGAACCCATCGATGCAAACGTCGCAGCTGCCAGGGCCCGCGTCATCGCACGTTTGACAATGAGGTGCACATGGTTCACAATGGTTTCCAACAAGGACGGAGCCCACAGCGCAGATGTCGCAAACACCTACGAATACGAGCAGACATGTTCTAATGAGTAAGTTTTTTTCGTGAAACAAATAAACACTTCCATAGATTCTGAACTTCATCTTTATTCTGCTATATGTACGTTACTTCGTCAACTATCACAACCTACATCGGTTAACGAATGCTCTTTACCTGGGCCCGAAAGGTCACAGACGTCGCAATGCGGCCCGCAGCTGACACATTTGTGAAAACCATCTAAATAAAAACCAGTCTTGCACTTCGCACACGAGCGCTTGTTGAAGGTCTCGCACCGCTCGCAGTGTGCTACCGAGCAATGGTTGTGGTGGCTCCGGGACGATCGGCTGTGGCTGCGACCACCACCACCACCGCTGCCGCTGCCTCCGCCAGCTCGCTGAGCTATGGACGCATTTACCATGCCAAATAGCACGAAGATTATCGCCCTAAGACGTTTCATGTTCTACTTGTTGGACTGCGTGAATTGCGCGTAGAATCTGGATGCAATCAAGGCGTGAGCTTGAGTATGTACAGTATGTATGTATCGAGGGTTCAAACTTGACAAGACTAGCCAGGACATCACGAGACAGCGACCTGGAGAAACAATATTTCTATCAGATTTGGCAGGGATATTTGTGGACATGAAGTCACGGCTCGTACTTCAGAGTCGTAGATTAGAGCCCTCTGGTGAAGTCATGCAGCTATGCAGCAGTGTCGATCGATCGAACAGCTGTAGAAAGTTTACGAGAAAAGTCTTCGTTCTGCACTAACGCCCCTGCGGGGTAAACGAGCCAAACAAAATAATTCTGACGTGACAACAACAACAACTGTTGCGCGTTGCGCGGAACGAGATCGTAGATCTGATCCGGGGGTTATTGTTATTGGAAGAAGGGAAATATCCTGAGATATCTCTTTAATAATTCAGGCACGAACTTTTATTAAAGTCCACTATCTACTTGAATTGGCTTATAGGTGGTAACATATGAAACACTGAAACTAATTTTAGTGAGCCCGTGAGACCCCTCCTTCGCGATACAATTTTAACAAACAATGGAGGCTTTTTCGCATTAACGCGGATAGCCGGCTGTTGCGAGTTCCTCGTGTGTGAAGAGCCCAGGAAAAGCGCCACCGGCCTCGTCCGCAGAGTAACCAGCGCTGCGGATTTCATTGAGTGAAAATCCTACCGCCACGCAATCTCGCACCTGAAGAATGGAAAAAAAAAAAAAAAAGCGGGTATCGATAAATTCAAGGTGCAGAGTAATCCTTGTCTCAAGCCATTCAATTCATTAGTAAAGATAGTGTTTGCTGAGTATACGGAACAATGCACAGAGAACGTGATAATTGGAGTGGAATGCTACCCACCGAAAAACCGTAGGTTGTACGGAGCGCACGAATTGGGTACGGCGCCACCTTCAGGGCAAAAGTCATAACCATGAACAAATTTTAAAGACGGTGATGCATCACAAAAACATTGAATAAACAAACGAATAAATTCATATCCTCATTGCTTGAAAGAAATAAGCAGTACCCGGACTTACGCAAGCACTCAATATAAATATTTTACTTTTGCTAATCTCAACAGTAATTACCGGGTTTTCGATCCACCCTTCTAGCCCGGACCCAATGTTGGAGCGGCCGCCTGGGGCGTCTGGCAAATCCGCTGCATGCAAGAAAGGCTCGTTCAGGCAGTTGCCCCCACACATTTCGCAGCGGCGGTTGCGGCCCGAAGGCATGTGCCCCAATCCTATTTCATGAGAGAGGTTGCGCGCACATGTAAGTAGGGTCGATCAAGGAGTGAAGGAAAAGAGAAAAAATAGGAAGAGAGAGAGAGAGAGAAGTCATATGCTAGAGAGAAAGCTAATCAGTTTTGAATTCACAGCGTACCTTTGCAAGAGATGCACTTCGGGTAACCCACTTCTAGTAGACCGCTAGGCGAGCAGCCCGCGTCTTTGCACGCACCAATGGGGAAACGAGCAGCTAGCAAGTCCGCAGGCCCAAAGCCACCTGTGTCAGGGATGATTGGATGAGGAAAAATGGAGGAAACGGAGAGAAATAATGCACGCAGAAGAAATGCAGGGCGGAAAGCAGGGACGGAATGCTTCGTATCATGCCGACAACTGCTATTACCATTTCGGAAGAGTTGGGTTGCACTAAAGCCTCCACGGTCTTTCAACTCCCGGCACCCGTAGCCCTCTGCTTTGCACCATTTGCCACACTCCAGGCCTCCATTGGCTCGCAACTCGGCTAACGTAAAGCCAATCGACTCGAGAAGGCGCACCGAGAGTGTTGGCGCCCGTGAAGGAGGTGGTGACGATATTGACAATTGGTGGCTCGGTGTTACTTTTGATGATTCCAATTCTTCCCTACCAGGGGTGTGTTCGAAAGGTCCCTGATGAAACGACACAACACCATTGGCGAAAGGGAGCTGCTGTGCCACACTGCCCGATGAAGGAGAAGGAGCTGGCGCTTCCACATCGGAGGGTGCTTCAGGTGGTAAGACCTTTTCTTCTTTCGTATCGATCTCTAAACCAGTCTCCGCAACAGCTTCACTTGCGCCTGTCTCCAGAGCTAAAGCTGCGACAAAGTCCTCGGCAGAATAACCCGCATTTTTACAGGCTAGTGGGCTGCACCCCAGCAGAGACAGGGCGGTCGGGTACAGGGGGCAAGTCAGGCCAGCTCGTAAGGCGCCGAGGGGCACCCCACTTGATAACAAGGTCGGGAACGAAAAGAGAGGCGGGGTGCCTGCCAGGAATATGGAGAATGATGATAATTAAGAATAAGAGGGAATTTTGATAAGAAGCAAAGGAAGATAATGCATACAGCACTTTTCCAAGCTGCGGAATTATCTCTTTTGTAGACAGCATTTATCTTGCCTAGTTTAGCTGCGCTGCCGAGTTTCTGCAACGGTACTCCAGCAGCGAGCAATTCGGGCGCCAGGAAACCCACCTGAGAGGAGGAATTGAGGGGGGGGGCAGAGAAAGCGAAGTTAAGATTGTGATGAATGAAACTGTTGTCGAAGCATCCTTTAAGCTTTTACTTACAAACAAGCGCCGAATATTATGAAAGAAATGAAACTTTGGATTAAAGGTTGCGCAGTCACACCTCTTTGACTAGAGCTTCCAGAGACACTCCGGCATTGAGAAGCTCCGATGCGCTGTAGCCTGCAGCTCGCAGCTCGTTAGGGCTGCTCCCACACCAACTCGCAGGGCTTTCATCTGCAACGGTAGATAAAGACGCACTACTACTAGCTCCTGATACTCCTTCTGCGAATGCATTATTTTGACGCACAGTGGCCGAAACGGACGAAGGTGGCGCCGGCGGTGAGAATGGAGCAGAAGGAGGGCTCCATAACGGTGCCGGGGTCAAGGGGAGGCGATCTCCAGGGCTAAGCACACCACGAGCAGGCGTGCTAGAAGAGGCATGTGAGGGCAGCAGTGTTGATGGATTTGATGACGCGCCAATTATTTCTTCTTCTCGAGGCGCAAGAGCCAACCCAGATGGGGACAAGAGTTCTGACGCGGAAAACCCTGCATCTTTAAAATCGCGAAGCGAAAACCTGAGCACACCACGCAATTATTATGCTTAAATTACAAGAGGGACTTACCGCCCAAAAGTGGATTGCATTGTGTACATGTAGTTGTTGCTTGGAACATATCGTGCATGTTCAACACAGCATCTTCTTACCCAGCAGCCCAGCACGAAGAAGCCGAGAGACCTGCTTGGCGCAGCTCGTGACAACTCCACCCCGCTGCTCGAAGCTCCCACGGCAAGATCGGCTGAAATCCAGAGTTGTCATCAACGCCAACACTGCTGCTGCTGCTGCTGCTGCTGTGGTTGACGCTTCCGCTAGTGCTTCTGTTGCTAGTGCTAGACCTATCGTCGTGGCCATTGTTGGCGCCGCCATGGACACCTGTACATGTGGAAGACGTCCTCCCTGTTGATGACGTCATCATGGCCATCAGGTCGCACAACTGCCAGCCAGCGTCTTCGTACTGCCGCCGGCCTGTTTGGGCAGTTCGAAAATCTGCGAGGGTGAGCCCTGCTGCACGACACTGGCTGCCGGGGTACACGCGCAAAACCTGCTTTTTTGTTGTTGCACAAACAGGACAATGTGAAAGATTCAAAATATACAACGTGGATAATTGAATTAAAGAGTTGTACAGTAGCAATCAAAGAAAAGGAGCCAATGTGCTCTAGGCAAATTTCATTTTAGACTCAGTCTTATGCGACAAAAATAATACTGGAACGTACCTCGCGAGGAGTTATGCCTGAAGCTAAGCAGTTCTGTGCCGTAAATCCAACGGCTCGAAGCTCCGCTGCCGATGCTGCTCTAATGCTACCACCAACAAGTTTCGCGTCATCGTGATTGTCAAGTGCGCAAACGATCGCTTCATTATCAGTTGATAAAGTCGAACTAAACTCGGGAGCGCTTGCGTCGATTTCAGAAGGAGTATAACCTGCGGCCAATGCTGCTGCTGCTGCTGCTGCTGTGTCGGCAGCCGATGACACAACGGTGGTGGTGGCAGACGCGTGAGCTGAGGAGACGTCCTCGGAATTCCTCGCCACCGCTGTCTCTGCTTGTACAGCCTTTTCAGCAGGAGCACTACCTTTTCCTTCAGAATGGTTTGTTTGCTGCGGTTCAGGCACTGCTGTTGGCTCGTGTCCTGAGGCAGCCATATTCGTCGATGTACTACTCGTAGGCTCGTCGTTGGCACTTGGTAGGTCTTCGGGTCGATTGGAATGGGACGGCCGAGCATCCGACGCCTCATTATTGATATCGTTATTCAAGCCAGAAACTGGGCTTGAAGGGCATGAAGCCGGCCGTAAATCGGGGGTCAAGTGTTCTAAAGTGGTGGACAGGTGCACTAGAGCTTCTCGCAGGGCCGTCAGCTGCGCCGCTTGAGAAGTTTGAGTGGCCAATAACGCTTCCAACAAGGCCTCTGCACGAGGTGACGCCGAAATGCCACTGTTCTTGATATCATTGTCATCATTTCTCCTAGCAAAGCCGCCTTTGGTGTTCAAACCGGAGCCAAATGTTGCGGCGCCCTCGTGTGCCTCTTCTTGCTGGTCCACGGAGTTGAATGTCTCTGCAAATTCCCACGCAGGTGCTGGCGCATAAGGTTCAAATGCAGTGGCGGCGAAGGAGCGCTCAGCGGGCGATAAGAGTTGAGGATTAACATTTTCAGCGTGATCCTGGAGGACGTTGCGTGCTCGTATATCCTTCGAGAAATTGGCTCCCTGATCACCTCCATGTCTCAAACAAGCGTCTTCCATCTCTTCGGTTTTACAATCATTATCATCTACATTTTCGTCTATGAATGCGATGCTTTCAGGATCAATATCACTAATCATGCCATTTGAATACTTGTTTCTTGCACTAGGGGGTGTAAACAGAGGCGGGGGCGCAGGGCCAAGGTAGTAACTTCCTCTTGTTGCCCTTGAGGAAGAGCCGCCCGATTGCTCAGCTAGTCTTGCTTTTGCGCGCTGCAGCGGTGAGTTCGCCACATTTGGAACTGCACGCCTGGAATTTAAGCTCATTAGAGATTGATGTGTAATCTGTTCAAAGGAGTCAAGTGTAAACTGCCCTGGCTATCCTTTAACGAATATGGAATGGAAGTTAAAGCACGCTAGCTTTGAGCACATCATCGTGCCATCATTTCTCTTCTTGTTTCAAAGTTTCAAACGTCTAGATGCACGAATATATTATTTGGTGAATTATTTGGCATGGGATTTTCGCTTTTGAAAACCTTCAGTACTGTACGCACCCTCCGAGCTCAGAGCTCAGAGTATAACGCGGCCGTTGTCTCTTTATGCGCTAGCCCCAGGCCACCCACATGAGCCAAATAACTACTTCATAGATAGTTTGATAGTGGCTAGTAAGAGCCTGCTCCAATGCCTACTGTGGGTCGGCGCCGGCCGCTCGGCCGTTCTTTGGTTGAACGGGCGCACGAGAATACGGCAGAGGCACGTAGCGAATTCGCACGAACTTCAGGCTTTCTAGATCCCCTTAGCGGCGCTCCTGATGTATTCGATGCTGCATTGGGGACTACTAGCAGCAATGCAGGTACTGCAGGTGAAGCGGCTGACGGACCACAACCTCGCAACTGGGCGTGGGTGTTCGGCGCTCTATTTGAGGCTGCTCGGGCAACTGAGCTAGGCTCAAGAGCAGCACCACATGCCGCTAGCAATTTGGGATCTATGGCCCTCAAATTGCCTGAAACGCTGCTGTTCGATACCCAGGGCTGGCCTACCAAGTGGCTCGGCACCGGCACGGGTGGTCGCGTGGTTCGCCGAAGCTTCAACGTGGCAGCAGGAAATCAAAGCCGCAAAGATCCCCGCTGCGATGCTTCTGCAAGTTTAATGGGCTTCGGGTGGGCCGAAGCCGACGCCGCTGAAGAAGTGGTAGCGGCACAAATGGTCGAAGTGAGCCGAGGGTTCGCCACGTTTGCGGCGTCGCTTCGCAAGGACCTCAAGCCCTTGTTAGACTCGAGCGCTTTCGGTCATGCTGGCAGCAGCAGCAGCAGTAGCGGCGGTGGATCAGCAAGAGGTTTGAGCGCGCAAGCAGCAGCGGCGCGCTCGCTTATAGCTGGCCTTGAGGACGAGGACCCACCGTGGGCAGTAGCCTGGTATAAATTAAGAGCCCTTCGATTGGCTATTCATTCTTTTTGTGGTTTCTTTTTCAGCATTATTTAGAATTTCATACCGGTATCTATACTTCTTCGTCAAATGTTTCTTTTCGCTCTTTTCCTCGCTGTACTTGGTGCTCAACATCCCAGCGTCTATGTATTCATGCGTGTTGAACTATGTGCTTCTCGTATTTATGTACACACGCCCTGCCTTCCTTCCTTCCTAGGTATACGGACGGCCAGCGCGAAGTCCTTAAGCGGCGTATGTTTGAGATGGTGACGCAGCAACCTGCGTGGCGGAAACAAGTGCTAGGGCTCCAGGCATATGTGCCTTGCAAGAAAGCAAAGGTGAAATATTCTATGATTGCGTGCCATTGATACGTATTGTGGCAATGCTAGCAAATTTCCTATTCTCTCTGTGCAACGAGATAAATGTTATAGCCAGTTGTGTGAGTATTTTCTATTGAAGCTACGAAATGTGCACTTCCATCTTGAGTCTGCTCTGTTGCTGAAATTTGAAGAAACTTCATAAATTCCTGCTACTCATTTTAACCACCACCACCAATTTTTTTTTTTTTAATTCCTTTTAATAATGGCAGGAGGGCAAGTACGAAACCACCGCGCATCGGCTGAGCCGGCGGGCTCCCTTGAGTTTGAGCCCCGCGCATGACATGGGCACTACAGCCCTGACCACGGCCCTCGCCCAGGTTTTGAACTCATATTTGCGCAAGAAAGATTAATGCAATTAATGCTGTTTTGCCTCCTCCGACGCCCGATTAGATTGCACCATTACACTCCTCATGGTGTGCACCATTACGAATGTCTCCTCTTGTGTGGTGGCAGTTTTCGGAGCGGGCGTACAGTGACCTGGCCGATCAAAACATGGCCTTGGGCGCTCAGGCTGCTACAGGGGTGTTTTCGGGTCGGCAAGACGAATACGATGTCTATGACGCACACTTGGCTTCTTCTTCGTCCCGTAATTATGGTCATGGCAGCGGCGGTGGCGGCGGCAGAAGCGGAGACATCATGCAAACCACAGTAGCACACATGGCAGCGCATTTCATAGTGGACCCAAATGACACCCTGTGGTTCAGTCATTGCGACGAGGTATAACTATATTAGAGAATTATAGTATGACATGGCATGACAGGAGTTGAGTTTGGTGCTGCTAATTAGGGCAATACGTGGAGGTTGTTTAAGATGTGATTAAAATATGTTTCTGGTAAAACTCCTACTCGTGGTCGTACAGATGAAAGTAAGTTTGAAGCCGAAACGAAATCTTGAGTACTCATCATCTTCATCTGCACCACCGAGCCGGCCAACCACCAATCATGCTCAAGGCACGAGTTCTTCTTCTTCAGACGCAACTGCTTCCGCGGTAACTTACTCACGCATGTACTTTTTGTTGCGTTCTATGCCTGCTCCCTTGTTTTTACTTATACATGTCGCTCTCTTCACTCTCTAATGATTCCTTCTTGCATTTCATCCCTCATTCCCCTGACTCATCAATTCTTCAAATTATCTCACCAACTCCTAATCTCATCCCTCTCCCTCTCACAGGTCAGCGCAGTAGGGGCAGAATTGAAGCATCTGTGCCTGTTGGCTTCGTCGAAGGGAGTGAGCGTGGCTCTGAGCTTCAATCACTTTGACGAGCGTGGCACCGGGCTGGTTGATGCAGATCAACTCGTAAGCGTGTATATTATAATTCTCTTTCTTTTTTTGTCCTACTGAACACGTGCAGGAATAAGACGCTAGCGTACTCGAAATAATATGCAGCATGCCGCTTTTGGCCTGTTTCTGGCCAATTTCTATTCTGTCTGTTATCAATCTATCTTTTAGTTCTAAGTGATGACTTCTTATTGTTCCACGAGGTGGATGGCTTGGCTCGTCTTGGCGTAGGAGTCAGCGATGCCGCTGCCGAAGAGCTGGTTGCTACTGTGAGCCGCGGAGGCGCGCCCTTCTTTCGGTATTATATTGGTGTATGGGCACCCTTCATTGTGTCTTTTTGCCTCGCTTGTGTATCAAAATATCTATCTTAGGACACCCTCCGGGCATAAAGAAACGTAGATTTCGTCCTTGTGTGCGTTTCGAGTGTGTCTCGTGTGCTTCGTGTGCTATAAAACACTTTTTTTTTTTTTTTAAATTGAAAAGGTGCTCCGATCTCGAAGCATATGTGCACTCGGAGGGCACTGACGACAAGACTTTACAGCAGCTCGAGCGCCGAGATGGCGCTAGAGTTGGCAGCGGTGGCAATGGTGATAACGACGACACCGGAGACTTCGATGTTGAAGAAGATTGGGGCCCCAATGATACTGAAGGAGGCCACCCAGTAGGCCAAGCTCAAACTTCACGAGACGCCAAGGGCGAATGGAGCTCCAACGTCATGCGCACTCGCCAAACGATTGTCGATGGCGGATCTTATTACGGCAACATCGACCACGGCGGCAAGTATGGAGAAGAAGGCAACTTCGATGACGCTTCGGCGCAAGATCGCATGCACACAACGACAGGATTGAAGCGAGGCGCTAAGGACCGGAGCAGCTACGGTGTCGATGGTTTGCTGGAAGATGGCGCCGGGGAAACGCATTACGATGGCGGCGCTGCGGCGCATTTTGCTCGGATTGAGGTAAAGGCAAATGATTGAGTGTCCCTGCCGTACTTTCCTGAATTGTGTGCTCCTAAGGATAGTGCGAGAAGTTCACCTCGCTTCTTGTCATACTTCTAAAATGACACTTGTTTTATTGATCAAGCGTAAGCGAATGTTCCCCTCGCTTGATCAGGACGAAAAAGCCCACGTATTGTTGGGCACTACATTAGCACCTGGCAGGGGCGCTGACCCGCGCTTCGGTCATTCCTGGGACGTGGCCACTTCCGCGCAGCGCAAAGGAATGGTTGGTGCGTCCGACTTGACGTCTTACGACGAGGCGAGCAACTTTAGCGGCGACAACAGTCAAAACCTTTATCACAGCAGTAGTAATCGGACCAACTTGTCCCCGGGGCAATTAGACCGCCGGGACGCCCCAGCTCTCATAGCGTTAGCCTCCCACGGTTACGGCGCGGAGGGCGAGTATCGGTCCAAGCCTGGAAACAATCGTGTGCTGGGGCTGGAAGAACGGTCTGAGTTAGCAACGGCAAGAGACATGCAAAGGTGCGTGCACTTTAATATCCTCTTGAACTGATTGTATTGAATATCAAGGGTATTGTGGTCCCTACTGTTTTGCGTGGAAGTGACCTTCTATGACTTCACTCAATTTCAGGCAATTTTGCCAACATGTTGTTATAACCTCTGATCGTTCGCATGAATAAAACATTGAAATTGATCTTCACTTCCTCTAGGTACGCAAACAAGTCAACACCAGCGCTCTCGGACAGCGCACGAGCGTCCAGCCATGCCACGTTAAAGTTGCTCAACTACAAACACGACGCGTGGCAGCAGCGCAAGCGAGCGAAAGAAAGTCAGGCTGCCTTGGCCACGGCCGCGGCGAAGGCAGCGGCAAAGCAACCCCCTTCCGAAGCAGCCCGATGGACCAACGCGATGCTCGAGGACTCCTCGGCCTCTGCTACCAACGCGTCGGCGAGCGTGGCCTTCGACTTCCTTCCCAGTGGGGAGGAAACCGGTGATAGTGGCTCCCTCGGCAGCCGTAGCTACCAGGACGACGTCTCGGCGTTAGGTGGCAGTGGAGGGGGTGGGTATGGCGGAGGAGCGAGCCTCAAGGAAGACGACGACAACGACAATGGATCCTTGGATTCGCTTGCGGAGTCAGTGAACAACCCAAGTGGTCGTTTAGGCGCTGTGTTTGAAGATAGCGGAGAGCGATTACACGGCGAGGATGCTGACGGAAATCGGGAAGAAAACGGGCAGGCTCTAGAGGTTGAAGGCAGCCAAGTTGACAGAGAGAAGAGCGAAGACGATGATGAGCTCACGGCCGCATCGGAAGGCCATGACGGAGACGATGCGAAGGCAGGCGCGCCCAGCCAAGGTAAAGAAGAACAAGAAGACGAGCTGTACCACGCAGATTATGGAGTCGTGGTCAGCTGGCGTCTCCTCGAAGGAAAACCTCCTGCTCCACATGCGGCGACTGCAGCCGATGGAATCAAGTTTGAAGACCGGAGCAACCTTTCTCAACGAGCTTACATGGAGGACACAGCGCGCCTCTTGACGCGTGGCGGGCCCCCCATGCGGGAGTCCCCGTTTCTGCTGATTGCGCTGCCGGACGCGACCATGACGCTGGAGGCCTTGGCGGTGGGGCTGCAGCCGTTGCTGGCGAAACACCCCCAAGGGGGGATTCTCCTCCTGGGCTTACCGGGCCTCCCCAACACCTCGTGGCCCGCCCAGCAGCCGCTGACGGCGCCCCACCAGGCTCGGGCCGCGGCGGCGTTGCTCGCCCACTTGATCTCGTCGGGTGGGCTCAGCCGGGAGAAGTACCTGAAACCTGGCGTGCCGGTCTTTTGGCTCGGCATCGGCAACGGCGTCCCAACCCTCTTTCAGCTCGCGTCGCAACACCTTCAACCTTCACCCTCTCCTGTCAGCCACCACAATCACAGTGACCATGATCCTTTGCGGCTCCTTCGAGAGCAGACCGTGCTCTTTACCACTGTCAACGGTTTTGCTCACGTAGAAAAATCTCTCAAGAAGGCCACGATGTCTCTCCAGGTAAGAAGGACATTTGACGTGTACACGACCTCTCAGTGGTTGCATGCGCGTGAAAGTATTTTCATCGTAAAAGCTCTGAAGGTTGTCTGCTTTGTTTTCATTTTATTTCTGCGCTTTGTCTGTGCCGGTTGCATGCCGCCTCACACGGTGATGTTGCTCCTCTTGATTAACAAACGCAGCGCCTCTTGCTGCGTGGCACTTACCACGAGAGGTTAGCGGCGCTCACGATGGCGCATTTCGGCGACAATTTCGTCGCAGAAAAGGTACTTTTAGTATATCCATGAATCGTAGTGCAATTCATTGGATAATGAAATGGCGCGTGCTCTCAAAATGAGTACGCAATCTCTTCTTCTTGCTTTGTGCAACTCTTTTCGTTCTCATCTTTCTTTTCTTCTTGCTATACTTACAAACACGCACTTCACAGGCCCAAGAGCTCCGGCAGCGGGCCCAGCGTCTATTGACTGAGCAAGAAGACCCCGGCTTCACAGGTGAGGGCCGGGCTTCTTCCTCGACACCTGCCAACAAGTTTTCGAAATCCCCGAAACCCGACGACTTCGGCCGGCGAGCCCGCGGCGCCGTGCTCCGCCAATTTTGGGCGTCGAGGCGGCGTCTCGTGCTGGAGCCTCCGCCTGGTTTTACGGAGCTCAGTACCAGCAACGAAGAAGGAGGTGGAGACCTGAGCCCTCTCAGCCCCTCGGTGGCCAAGGCTGCGGGTAGTTTCCTGGCGTTGCGCTCGCGGCGCAGCGCCGGCAGCAGTGGAAATGGCGAAGTCAAGAAGCAATTCGAAGACCAGCAGCAGCAGCAGGATAAGGAAGACAATGACGACGACGGTACAACATCCTCGGGATCGGAGGGCTTGCACGCGACCTTACGCGGCATGGCCCAGCAGCCGGACTTACGACGGGACTTGGCGCGCTTGCCGGCGCCGCTCCTCTTGCTTGCCTCTTCCGAAGACCGCTGGGTGCTCCCCACCCATTCCGACGGCATTTTCCAATGGTTGACCAACTTGAGCGCGAACCAGCGGGAAGCTGACAACAGTGAAAGCGGCAGCAGTGGCAGCAGTAGCAGCAGTAGCAGTGGTGTTAACAGCGGCAGTAGTAGCCGCAGCGGAAGCAGCAGCAGCACTTATGCGTCGAGTACCATGGGCGGCCTTCGATCTTGGGTCGAAGCAGAGACACCGCAAGAGCTCGTTTTATTTGCTGCTGGAAAGGTAATGACTATCTGAATTTATTGCAGAGACACCGCAAGGGCACGATGTTACCGAAGTTGCACACAGCACTGCCTCTATGAATTTATTATATTCTTCTAACTTTCCATTCCGTCCTTTTTGTTTCCGTACGTGTCATTGCTTGGCCTTTTCCAAATCTGTCTCCCAGGTGTTGGCCCAATTTCCGGAGCCAGAGCCCACTCTATCTGCTGATCCTTCAGCCAGCAGCAGCAATAGCAGCAGTGCCGCTGCCACCACAGCTGTGGTCGCTCGCCCGAGCAACACCAGCGGCGATGGCAGTGTGAAGTCGGGCCAGAGCGCAACCTCTTCTCGCGTTCAGTTCAACGCGCAAAGTGGGTTAATCGCCAAATTGACCTTCAGAGCGGGGCACGAGCTTCTCCAGGTTTGTTTAGCATATTGAGCGGAGTGCAGAGTTTGCATGACATTGTATACAGATATTAGTAGCATGGTGACGGTCGCAAGTTGCAACCACCAATTTTCGTGCTGTCATTTATTTTTTTACGAATTCTTCGTACCTGTTTATCGCAGGAGAAGCACACCCACATCGTAGGCCTCTTCTCGGACCTCGTTACCTCTGCGAACGAGGTCTACCATCCGCACCTCGAGCGGTTAAGAGCCATGCACGCTGCGCGCTTGCGAGCAGAAGAACAAGAAGCCGCTGCTAAAGCGCTCAAAGGAGGCTTTGGAACGACCGGTCAACGAGGAGCTTTCTCCAAGCAAGGTTTAGGGCGCAGCAAAAGTAGCCGGAGCCGTTCTCCTAGCGGCGGCGCTGGAAATAACGCCAGTGATGACTACTTGGATGTCTTAGAGGCCGTGGATGCCTATGCAAGTGAAGCTCGCGATCTAGCGCAACAAAACAACAGCAGTGCCACAAAGATGAATGTTACAGGGGCCAAAAGCAGTAGCGGCAACAACAGCCAGCAGTCAGCGGCGGTTCCTGCGGGCCCTCTATCTGCCGAGGCCCAAATGGCGGCCTTGGCCGCAGGTCTATCGGACAGTGATAGCGACGACGATGACGACCTAACGGCTTCGACCGATGGGGGGCGGCTCAACGCAGCGGAACGGTCTGCAGCGGAAGCGGCGAATTTGGAGAAGAAAGCTGCTCGGGCCCAGCAAGTGAGTTGTTGGTGTAGGAACAGTGGTGGTAGTGGTAGAGCTGTCGAGTGTGCTTCCTACTTTTAAGGAGAGCGTGTATTAGTGGCAATGCCGTAAATTGAAAACACTTATTCACTTTTTTTTTTAAATCGCTTGATTGGTGTGGCGTTCCTTTCTATGTCGTTGGCCGTTTTTCTATGATCTAGGCTGCGGAACGGAAAATAAAAAAAGACGCGCAGCGCAAGAAGAAAGAAGCGAAACAGCGCGAAGCAGACGCCGCAAAACTACGGGAAATCGAGGAAGTGAAAATGGTGGCCAAGCGAGTCCAAGTCGAGCTGGTGTTGATGCGCCGTGCCGATAAAGAGTCGGCGGCCATGATGAACTACGAGGAAGACATGGTAAGTGCAGGTGTTCTATTCTTGGCAATTGTAGGGACCTTCGAACCAAGCGTGCTTCTCGTTCGTGCGCGTTGCTTTGGAGCATCCATCATTCTTGTTCGTTTCTCATACGCCCAGCTTGTTGTTGATACCTCAATTTTCGTTGGCTCCTTGTCGCGCGCCACGTCACCAACACCGTTCATGTTTAAACCCGCTTTTTCTAACGTAACAGGAACAATGGGAAGTGGCCGCAGAAGATGCCCGCAAGAAAGCCCACGAACTGTCGCAGGCACGCATCGACGACGAAGCGCGCACGCTCGAGTTCATGGCGGCGCGGCTAAGGAGCACTAAGCACGAGCAGCGCGTGAAGCGCTTGCGCGAAGAAGAGGAACGCATGGAGCGAGAAGCCCTGAGCGTTGGGGATGGAAAAGTGGGCGGCTACAGCTTCTTGCGACCGGACAAGTCTGTGGATTTGAACCTGTGTGGCGTGGCCTGCGCGAAGGTGATGAACGATGCGCTAGTCCATTTCTTGTGTTAGTACTACGCACCAGCTGTAGAAGATGAGTCGTATGTTCAAAGCGTTGAAAGTTCTGTGTCTGCCTTACTTCAGTGCCGTTGCCACAATACATTTATCTATGATTAACTGTTACAGTTGCCTCTCCAACTTCACACTTTTCATTCCTTTGCTCGTGTACGCCTCTTCCTCCTAGCTCGTGAACGACCTCTTCGAAGCGCGGCAGAAGCTAGTGGGCGCGTTCCGGCGCCAAGTGTTAGCCCAAGCTCAATACGACACCTTCAAGAAGCAATACGACGAACGGGCCGAAGAAGTGCGCGCGTTAAGCGTGGGGGTCCGACAGCTGGAGCGCGAAATCACTCTTGGCAATGACTCTCCCGGATCTGCTGCTGAACTTGCTCGGTATTATTTTTGTTATAAATGTTTTGTTACTTCTAGCTGGTGGCAAAATGAGATGGGGGCTTGCTTTCGACTTCAAAAACCTTCTTTTTAGCTCAACTTCATTCAAGTATACAACGTACGAACCATTCTATAAATTATTGCATTTAGGTTCAAAAAGGACTACGACAAGGCGCTCACGAAGCTCAACGAGCTCGAATCCCTCTTCAAAGCGCGCGAGAAAATTATCAAGAGCGCCAATCGAATCGTGCAAGGCCTGAAATTAGTGGTGAAAGAACGCAAAGAAGCGTGCGAGGTGAGATGGGTTATGAAAGAATGATTGATTGACTTCACGAATCTCACGCTTGTGTAATATTACCTGGCATGAATGCGTAAAAGTATACAAATGCATTGTGTACTTTGGTGCTTATAACCAATTGCGTGATTGTGTTTAAGAAAGCATCTGTAAATATTCTACTTGTGTTCTGTCTATCAGGTGGGCATTCACCAAGTCAGCCAGGCGTGCCTTGATTTGTTGGACAAAATCGGCGAATGGCGGCTGGCGACTGACCACGAAGAGCTGGAAAAGAAACACCGAAAAGACTTGCTGCACACCATGGTATGGAATTGGTATCTTATTTTACATGAAAGGTTGAAGGCCTCAGAATGATTTATGTTTATTTGTAGTTGAAGCTCTTCTACCTGAACTCTCTTTAATAGCTGTAATTCTTTCTTCTTGGTATGTATTTTCACGTTATACAATATTTTCCGCCATCAGTTAGAGCGCAAGGCTGAGGTGGCAAGAGAGCTCAAGCACACTGCGCGGCACACCGGCAAGTACATCAACACTTCGACCTGGAACGCGGGCGTGCGGCAGCGAATGGAAACCAAACAGTTGTACGAACACCTCGCCAAAGAGTACCGTACCCTCAAGGTAACGGCCACACTGACATGATGCCAATGAAGCTTTTTTCGAAGTGTACAAATGTTAGAGGTGTTCCTTTGCCCGTCTGATCCATAATTGAGATTTGTCTGCCTCTTGGCCATTCCATTGGTCTTTCATTTTGACTTTTTCTTCGTGCTTTCTTCCCTTGGTGTACTCTCAGGCGTCGTGCGCCGATTTAGTGCAAATGCAGTCCGAGTCGCAAGACCGTTGCATGCGCATGTCAGCGCGAATGATCATCTTAGACGCGCAGGGCAACTTTGTGAAGAGCTTGAAAAGCGAAATTGAGAAATGCTACGCCAGAGCCTGTGCGCGAACCATCATCGATGAGCTCAAGCTTCAAGACGAACGAGCAGTGAGTGCAAACATGATTTTACTACCATGCTGTAACACATCTTAATCCTGCCTTTACCTCATTGGTTCCTTTGATATGCTAGTCTTGTAGCTTCACTTTGCCCTAGAAGTTATTCAGCGTATCTGATATGTCGTTCAATGATCGTGAGCCTCTCGTGTTGCGAATCTTGTTCTTGAATCAAAGGCCGAACTTGAGGCTCGTCACGTGAAATTGGCGCAAGAACGCGAGCTCGTGGAGGCTGCTAAGGCTCAAACAGCGAAAGCAAAAGGGAAAGAAATACCTTCAATTTCTTTCCCAGCACCCTCCTCGTCGTCCGCCGTGAGCCTTGGTCCGAAGAAGAATAACGGCCAAAACGGCGCTTCATCGGGGCCAAGTAGTTCTTCGTCTCTCGATAGTCCTGGAAAAGCGGAGAGCATTCGACCTAGGGCCAACTTAACGGAAAGCGGAGGAGAAGGGAGCGGTGACAATGTATCCCTAAATCAGCCGTCGACACTACCACACGATTCCTCAGCGATGCTTCAAAATTTGACGCGCTTAAAGGCGAGCGAGAAACGAAGCAAGGAAGAGAAGATGTGGATTGCGCTCGACGCCTTATTGAACCCGGAATATTACGCAAATAACGTCTCGGAACAAGAAGTGGAAGAAATGACATACGATTTGGACTACCAGGTAATGCGCAAATAGATAGCGTTTTTTTGAGCAGCCTAGCATCCCAAAGATAAGGAACACAAAGTGTGCTTTTTGTTTCT
>Ga0307930_1001092_pt1 | contig 21800 bp, 16 predicted proteins | sample OrgLakmetageno46_FD_203161 | JGI IMG/M metagenome (GOLD analysis project Ga0307930, IMG submission 203161) | Saline water microbial communities from Organic Lake, Antarctica - #46 | ecosystem: Environmental > Aquatic > Non-marine Saline and Alkaline > Saline | place: Antarctica: Organic Lake...
AAAGATTTCGTTACTCTCCGGGCGCGTAATTCTTTGGAAGCCATTCTTCGGCGCTGTAAGTTTTGCAGTTTTCCTGCGGCTTCGTGCTGTTCTTCGGTGCGCTCAGCTTGGCTACTCCTTTTCGCTCGAACTTGTCGAGCTGCATCTCTTCGACGCTGCATGCTCTGAACTTTAATTGCGGCTTCATGTTGCTCTGTCTTCTGTGCAAGATCCTGATGCTGAACCACTGGGTCTTCTGCATACCTCACCGATTTTCTTGCCTGGGATAGTTTCGTGGCACCTCTTCGGCGTTGTAAACTTTGCAGCTTCACCGCAGCATTGTGCTGCTCAGTCGCATTGCTTTCAGGGGGTGAAGGATTGTTAAGCACAGCGGCTGCATCGGCATTAACTTCTTCGTCCATATCAGATGCACCATTGGCCACGGCACCACGGTGCAGTGCATCTGCTTTACGGCGCAGCTCCGCTTCAAGGAACTCCACATGACCACGCAAGCTTGCCACCTCGGCTTCTAACCGTTCGCGAGAGGCTAAGGCTGCACGCTGCTGGGCAGTCACCTCAGCGGAGTTGGCAGGCGAAGACGAGCTTGAAGCACCAGTCGGTGACGTCGAGTTTTCGAGTGGTAGAGGCGACAGCTGCTTAGCGCCGTGGGCAATTGCAGCCGCCTCTGCTGACTTGGAAAGGACCAAGGACTTCTTCAAAGCTGAAATTTCGCGTTGAGCTTTGGCGAGAAGCACTGTGTCGCTTACCATCTATTCCAGCGCATAGATATATCAGCATAACGACATGATCAAGTGAGAGATAGGATTAGGCACAATTGTAGGGAAATCAATCGGGGTGCGATAAACAATCATGTCAGATCGATATAGTAAATATTACACAAATATATTACAATAGAGTGAAATCTACTTGGAAGTATATAGTGCGTGTATACCTGGTTAGGCCGGAGCCGTGCTGTAACTGCCGTCGCACGAGTCGCAAAGGCTATTGTGCTTGCAGTCTCTTCGAGATTTGCTAATTGAGGAGATACAGTAGCAAGCACTAGCGTCCGGCAGTTGCCTCCGAGAGAGTCCTGCAGCAGCCGTGTGAGCGCCGAGTCACGAAAGGGCACGTGCTTCCGACGGCGGTCCGCGAGGGCAGCGATACAGTTACCGAGCGCACTCAAGCTCGAATTGATGGCTGTTAGCTCGCGGCTCAACGCATGCCCACCTTTATCGGATGCGTACGCGCCCTCACCCCATTTTTCTGACCCGGCTAAGTCAATCAAGCTCAGTTTCGCACGCCTCAATTCCACTACGCCGCCACTGGCTCCGCTGCTTCCGTTGTTGCTGGCACTCACACTCTCTGGTCTACTCTTGTTTAAGTGTGGCGTGCTTTGCCGTGAACTCTGCTTATTGTTGTTCCAAGGTTCGGACGATGCTGCTCTTGTTCCTGTGCCAGGACGATGACGGCTCTGGCTGCTATTCTGCCGACTCGCATTGCCCATAGCAGGTGTCGTTGATTCGCTAGTGCTGTTGCTGCTACTATTGCTGCTACTGCTGCTACTGCTACTACTTCCACTACTGCTCATACTGCTAACGTTGCTATTTTTACTGAGATCTCGGCTGTGCGGCCGTGGTGTCGGCGCTTGCGAATCGGCTGCAAGCACTTCGATTTCAACTCCGAGCTGTAAAATAGCGTGGCTACGGCTCGAATGCAGATTGTACTCCGTAGCACGAACGGCACGGTTGGAAGCGCCTCGATGCAGTAACGCTAAAACATCGCCCAGCGACGCCACTCGAAATTGGGACAAGCCTTGCACGTATACCCCTGAGTCGACAGGTCGTTTCCCACGTGCCGCAGAACGTTCGTCGGAGGATCCTTCAGGACCTGGCGCTTCACGCACTTGCAACGGGTGCTGCATTTTACCATCTGTCAATAGATCGTAGAGTCGGTCTTGGTAGATTTGCATGTAAGAGCACACTACTTCCACGTGCCTCTGTCCGCCAGTGAACCCAGCTGCAGCTGAAAGCGAGTCAAAAAGTGAAGCTACGGCTCTAGGGATGACACCCCAGCCTGAGTTGAACCTTGTCAGTGAAGGAGACTCGTGTTGTGCGCTAAGATTGCCACTGCGAAGGAGCTGTTCTTCAAGGCCTTCGCCTAGCATCGTGAAAGTTTTACCTGTGCCTGTTTGGCCGTAAGCAAACACTGTAGTGTTGATGCCCTGACTAACCCCATTAACCATTGGGCTCACGTATTTATAGACGTCATCTTGCGTGCTATTTTCCCCAAAGGCTGCGTCCAGACTGAATTCTACCATACCCTTTCCGCTCCGAGATCGTATCGCTATGGTGTCGCCATCCGCACTGCCGCTTGTAACGGTCACCACAGCAGTGCTAGGGTCGTTTTTTTCTTCCGACCCCTGATCGGAAAGAGCCTTACGCACCCGAACTGCCGCATGCACCCTCTCAACTTGGAACTCCATAATCAGGTATGAATCAGGAGCATCGTCTTCATAAGGCTACCGCAGCAGCAGGGCGGCTAGTTTGGCCGAGAAGTTCGGGCTTCATTTTCCTCATTTACGTTAAGATTGCACTAATATTGTATCTACAAAATAATCTTTAGTGTCTACCGTCTACAGTACTTATTTTTGTAATTTTGTACGTAGATCAATAATTATCAATTAGGTGGTAAGGTTAAGCACCGGCAGCAGAGGTATAATAGAAAAGAAAACAGATCAATCTAAAGCCATTCAAAGCATATAACTATTGGCTAGGCTAGACAAGACCCAGGGCTACAGCAAAAGCCTCGACCAATCCGAGCTCTCTCGCTTCGTGGTCCGCGCACTATTCCGCCCTTTGCTCTCAGAACCTGCCGTTATCCGTGCTGCTGTTGTGCTTGCGGCTGGCTTTTCGCCTGACTGCGGCCGCGCTGCCACGTGCTTCTTGGTAAATGAGCGGGCTTTCGCGGACGCTCGCAGTGCTGCCTCGGCGGCCGCGTCCGCTGCCGCTCGCTGCTCCCTGGCCGCGTCCGCCGCTGCCTTGCGGGCTTGCTGGCGAGCGCGTTGGCGCTGCGCGTCGAGGTTTGCCATTTCCGCAGCAATGCGCCGTGCGCCCGGCTCAAACTCCAGGGGCCCGCCATTGTGGCCGCGAGGGTGCGCAGGGCGAGGTCCATGCGAGTTTGGATGAAGCTCTTCGATGGAGCCACCGAAGCCTGACCTTCCCATCAGAAGAGCTTCTGCATGCTCTGCCATTTGGCTGTCCAAATGACCCCAAGCACCTCCAGCATAAGCGCCTCTGCTGTTAGCAGGATTTCGACCGACAGCTCCTCCTCTGGCTCCTACACCTGCATTGTTTTTGCGATCCCTTCCATGATGATTTGCGGCAGTTTTGGTGTTGCTATTTCCACCGTTGAAATTGCTCCGTGTTTCGTTGTCGGGATGCCGATCGCGGCTTAGATACCTGTGTTCACAATAAGGCAGATAAACAACGAAAGAAACCCGATAGATTAAAGCACACAAATAATTGCGGCGTATCTTTAACCATTTCATCCTCGGTAAAATGTACGGCAACGCAGCTGTGCACGAATGACAACGAGACCAGAACGCACAAGGGCAGCACTCGTACCGAGGGGTGCGCAAATTCCGAGGCGGGCCGGGCACATCGGCAGACGACCGCCCTTTTTGCCGGCGATACACCTCGTCCTCATGCCACGCAGCCTCGCTTCCGTCGTGTCCACCTCCATCTGCATCTCCTACAGCAGCACCAGTGTTGTCGGTAGCAACGAGTTCAAAGTCCCTCAGTGCTTTTGCGCCCACTCTCGACCGCCCCTGTCTGCGCTTGGCCGCTAATTCCGCTGCTTCTACTTCCTGCGCCCGCAACTGGTCTGCGGACTGCTGCTTGATGGACGCGGTGCGTGCGCTGTGGGCGGCTTGGCGAGCTAGGAAGGTCGGCATGTCGACCACACGAGGCTTGACGTAGAGGGCCCCGTCGCAGGTTTCGCCTTTGCACGCCTTCTGCTTCATTTCCACCTGCGCGTGAGAAAGAAGAAGATTGAGGCCACGCGTCACAGCGTACACAAGAAGAAGCATGAGACAGCAGATCAAGGCGCGCAAGCACCAAAGTCAAATCTTTGCCAGCACTTAAGACCACGCAGAGAAGAAAAGTCTGGTCCAGCTGCACTGCACACACACGAAGATGAAGAGAAACGAACTACAGAGTATCAATTCACAGCAAACACCTCTTCGAAAGTTTGTTCCATGCCGCACACAGGGCACTGCTTCTTTCCTTGCACGGCGTCGTAATCTTGTTCGGCCGCGGCCCGCGCCAGTTCTTTGCGCTTCTGCGCCACAAAGGCGTCTTGCCGGCGCACAAAAGCTTTCGATTGCTCCAACTTCAATAGAAGGGAAAATCAAAGCGCGCGCACACACAAGCACACAAGTAAAAGAAGAGAATGAACCACAGGCGAATTAGAAGAGAGATATCAAATCAATAAAACACGTGCTTTCCCAATAGACACCTCGTTTACCTCAATTTCCGCTCTCGTTGGGCCGCTGCCAGAAGGACGAAAGCCGCCAAAGGCCGCGTCGACTTCGTCGTTGTTGTTCTTGTCGTCTTTTACGGTAAAACCTGCGGCTCGGGCCGCTGCTCTTCGGGCGGGAGATTTGCCTCGGGGTTTGAATGTGCAGTTCTTGGCATCGCTCAACTTCGCAAAGTCCTGGCTTAAATGCTGGCGGTTAGAGGACTCGATTTTGTTACCACTGCGGCCATTCCTAGCATCTCCACCTCCTTTGGCTCCTCCTTGGGCGTCCTTGGCACCGTTGGTGTTGCTACTTCTGCCACCATTTTTTGCTTTACAAGTGCCTTTCTCGGGCGGTCGGTCGAAGCGCTGTGCGAGAGCATTCAAATCCAAGCCTTTGAGCCTGGCCATTGCCGCCGTGACGCGCACTTTGCCTACCACCACCGACGAGCGAGTAGCCGACTCAGCACCCGCTGCCAGCCCTTCGTCGTCGCCGTCGTCGTTTCCATCTCTTCCATTGGTTGCACTGTTACGACGCTCCTGCGACGTTCGTGTGTATGGGTTCACTTTATCACTTTTCCCTGCTACAGTTCCTCTTCGGTTCTTGCCTGGGGAATGGCCACCGTGTAACGCTCCAGCTTCTTGCGCACCACTCAAGCGCCATGCAGCTACCCGAACCTTTTGCCATGAGGTGCATGCGAGCGCACAGACAAGTACACGTATTCAAATACGAATACACAAATGGCTAGTGCTAAATCAAGCCTGGCTCTAATTTTGAAAGCGGCAAGCATAAGGTCCAGTTCATTCGTGTCTTGATTGCCCAAGTCCGTATGTATCCTTCATGCCTTACCTTCGGTGCTTCGCTGGGGATTGATTCGCCATTGCCGACATCTTCTTGGCTGCTGGACTGACCCGTGGACTCCGTGGAGTCTTCAGCGCCATGGTACAGCTCAGACACAAACGCTGGCGGCACCTGCAGTCCGAAACTGTTGTCTTCGTCGACGCTTTCGTTTTCTTCCTCGACGAGTACCTGTTCAGGTACGCAAGGCTTTAGGGACCAGCAGGACAATTCATGGAGCTCGCAGAATGCTAGAGTATAAAGCTATTTCGTCAACCATCCGAACCTGCTCGTCGTAGCTTTCGCCGACAGCGCCTCGAATGAGAGCAGACACTGCGAGTCGAGCCTTTTCCTCCAAAGAGCCAGCTAGAGGCGCATCGGGCGATGGAAGCGGAGCAGATGCCGATAGAGATGGGAAATTACCACTATACAGCGAGGACTGACGAGATCGTGAGTCAACTTGTCCTTTATGGACTTCTCGCTCATTTTCTTCTTCATCTTCGTCGTCGTTATCGTAGTCATTGAACGTGGCGGGGTACTCCCCGCCAGCCGATAGCCGAGAGTGAGTTGAGAGTGGGTTCGCTGCCAATTCATCGTCCTTAATTTCGTCAAACTCTTCATCAAAAAAGTCGTCCTCTTCATAATCCATTGCAGTGAAGATGTGGCCCACCCTAGCCAGCGGCTTGTCGGCTCCTGACTTATTGCTGCCTCGAGCCCCGAGCCTCAAAACTCGAAACGGTTGACCCCGACTACTTACTTACAACTCCTCCAACATAACAAGAGGTAGTCTAAACAGAAAAAAGAACGGAGAAAAAGTCGTTGAATTGCAGGACTGGGCAACGCAACGCGTTACACGTTAACCTTTCCATACTACAGTACTACAGTACGAAAAGCTAATCCTAGCTACAGTAGTAGCTAGTGAGCTACACTGTAACACTGTAACAGAGCACCGAGGAGCAACAGAGCAATAGAGCTAAGCTAATGCATAGCCTCAACCTTTCCCACACAGTTCCTCATTGTGCTTATCATACATCACACTTCTCGAGTTTGTTGTCGAAGCACAAATTAAGCACGTCGGCTGGTGCTCTCGACCTATTTGTAGCCTACGATTAGTAGCATTTGGAAAAGCACAACGCCTTGCCAGTCATGAACAACGGTTCAAAGGGAGTCGCAGCGATTGTTACTGTTCCATGTAGCCCTACCTACGGAGCAGCCTCCTCTTATTCGCTTGCTGGTTCGCCAGGAGACAACGAGTCCATCGGCAACGCATCTGAGCTGGCGTTGTCACTGGAGCCTGAAGCACACGACCAGCAGCAGGCGGGGGCTAATCACACTGACGCAGCAGCCTGCCATGAAAATGCATTACAACAGACAGCTGCTCTACCAGCACGAAAAGAGGTGGCTCAAACGACAGATATTGCCAAAACGAGCGAGGGCGGTCAAATCAGCAACAACAATGTGGGCGGCTGGGGCCGTCCTGCCCTCACGGCTTCGCTAATTCCCTGCCCGGTTGACATGTCAGCTTCCGCCCATTTCTCAGAGCCGTCCGTGTCGTCGGCGTCGAATCATCGCGCGTTCCCAGGTCGCAAGGTGGGGCAAGGCAGCATGGCAAGCAGCGTGGGCCTACTTGAGCCTCATCCTGCTGCCAATCGAAACCTGTTGCCTGCTCCAGCGAAACCACTAACACCTTCGTCATCAAAACAGCCATCACCACAGCGCGTGCAGGTGTTGACGTCGCAAGAGCCGTACGGAGGCTTGAGCCGAAGCGCTGCTACTGCTCTGAGTGCAACAGCAGACCTGCAAGCTGCTGCTATGCCTGATGCGGCCCCACATAATACCCAGAATATGACACGGGGCCTCAGCTATGGAACTTCAATGGCTGCTCGCCGAGAATACACCGTTGGTGTGGCAGCAAATGCGCAATCCCGACAGAGTGCCACCGCCCAGTCACGGCCTCGCTCTGCTCCAGCGCCAAAATCTCCATCATCGTCGTCGCGCGTGAAGGTTCCGTTGGTGCCACTCGCAGGGGCTACGATTTCCGATGGCAATTCCGACATGCCGGGCGCTGCACCTACTTCAACGAGTAGGAAAACGAGGCCACGCACAGCGAATGCCAACGCTAGAGCGTCTCGTAAAGATTCGGTCGCTGTGGTGCGCGAAGGCCGGGCACTCGCTCCTGGCCCCCGCAGCACAGTGCACGCTGGACCTGACGCCATGCCGTACGTATATAGATTGAGGCGTTGCTTGAGGGAAGACATAGACGCAACCCAAACCTTTCTTTCTTTTGGCGGGGTCTTGTATAGTAATTTCGTATTTATCTTTTTTTCTCGTGTGTCGTTCCTCCTGCATAATTCATCTATAGGTATATAGTGCATGCCTACTGCGCGGGCGCGAAAGTGACCACTCCTGCTACGGTGCGGCGGCAGCGGGAGCTCTTGCAGCACCAGGGACGAGTGAAGCACGCAGGTGAAGCTCAGAGGCCCGTTTCAACGATGTCAAGAAGAGGACCTCTGCCAGGCGAGGCCTATTCGCAGCAGGTGCAACAACAACAACAACCGGGGCAAAGAAGCGGCCATCAGAACAGCGACTTTGGCAGCCAAAGCACGCTTGACGTGGCAGCAGCAGAAGGGGAGGTCATGCATCAAACATCCAACAGCTGGGTGCGTGAAAGGGGCTACATGGCTTACCACCGACACACAGGCAGCACGTCACCCGAGCGCCCTGTAAACAGTGCTCTTCCTCGCAACGCACAGCAAGCGCGCCCCGACTCAGCGCCTAGCCAACCGACAGGAGCTGCGCGGCGGCGGGCGCGGGCAAGGTTCGCAGAAGCCAAGTTTTTGGATGCGCGCTTCCTGCCGCCGCCTGAGGCCACTTCCTCGAATGCACCGTCGAATAAAATGGCCAAAGCTCTGTGGAACCTCGAGAGCGTGAGGAAGGTTCAAGACACTAATAAGACTGGCAGCGGAGCGGACATGAACAAGAGGCACAAAAGCCCTCCCAACACGACCACTGCAGAGGTATTGTTGTCGTCAGGAGAGTCATTGGTTGAGGCAGTGGGCGGCGGTGGAGTAGTGCGGCCGAGTGGCAAAAGCCGAAAGCAAGCAAGAGAAGCGTTTGTGTTAGGGGAGCCAGTGATCGGCGCACAGCAAGCTTGCCTTTTGGAAGGAGCCCTACTGCCACATGCCTTCCTCGAACGCCGGCAGCAGCCACAACTGCAACAGCAGCACCCTGAGGTTGCATCAGAGGCTTATGATAGAGGCCATAACAGAGGAGAAAGAGGAGGTGACAGAGCATGGCGAGGCACGTCGTTTCTAACGGCTACCAATGCAGCTGCAGAGGGGCCAGGTGTTCATGAAGAAGAAAAGGACCCGTTACCGCGACTTAGGCCTTCGTCAGCTGACCCATTGCGTGGGGGGCACATGAAAGGGCGTGCTGCTGCGGCAGCGGCTGCTGCGGGGTACAGTGGAAGAGCACAGTCAGGGCGCCGACCGAGGTCTGCCGTGCATGCTAAGCTCGATCGAGATGTTCTTCTTGCAGCCAATGCCTACCCTGACAGCAGCAGTCGCAACACTACTAGCGGTGTTGGTGCTAGAGGGCCTTTTGAATGTGTGCCCGCAGAGGAGCCTTATTTAGCGTATTTGCAGACCCGCGGACGAGGGCATAACCCTCCCATGAGCCTGGCTGACCATCAGCACGCCCAGCGTGACGCTAGAGCGGCTGCGGCGGCTGCCAGTCAGTTGCGACGTGCACAAGCAGCAGCTGAGGCTGCAGCAGAACGAGTAGAAGAAGAAGAGAGGCAGAGGCATGCAATGGCTGCAGCGAACGCAGCAAACCACGACAACGACGAAAGTTCTCGCGAAGCACCTCTTCCTGTTGGATATTCGCTCAACGGAATACCATTCGCCATGCAGGAGTCCCTTGCAACTGACTTGGAGCAGTGGCACAATTTACCCCCCAAAGCGGCGCTGCTATTAGTTGACCGCATCGCTCTTGAAGCAAAAGCACAGGCTCAGCTAATCGAGTTCGCGAAAGACGTTGACAACCTGCACTTGTCCGCTACCTTTGGTGAATTGGGAGAGCAATTTGCCGAAGGTTTAGCACCGGAAGTTGTATCAGAGCGAGTGGCGCTGGTGGATCGTATGGGGGCTGCGGTTCAAGCGCAGGAGCGCGCTAGGTTAACGCTAGAGGCGCACTTTGGAGCAGCGGTACGAGGTGAGCCAACTCCTCGAGCGGTGCAGGAGAACGAAGAAGGAGAAGGAGATGGTGGTGACCCAGGAGCGATTTCTTTGGAGGCGTTGACGGCAGTAGAAGCAGACTTGATGCAGCTCGGTGAGATGAGCCACGGCGAGCGAGATGGCGCCTTCTCTCGCCTGTTGGACCTGACCGACCAGCACTGTATGACTTCTAGTGATGCGCATCTACCTCAAGAACCACTGAGAGAGTCAGCCTAAACAGGGCCTTGCCCCCTTCTTTCCTTGTGATTGAATGGTGACCTGGCTTTATTGAGGCTACGAATGAGCTTGACCTCTGAAGTTAATATTGAAAAGTCGGAACTACTACGAATAATTCCCAGGGCCGCGACTGCCATTTTTGATTTCCAGGACGCGAAGTCAAGTGCATTGCAAATATATGACCAACGCACCAGAGGCTAGAATGTCCGAATTCGCAGTACAATTTTGTTTGTGTATGGATTAAGGATTAAGAAGTAGAAGTAAGTCGAATACTCAGAAGGCTCGGAGGTGCAGGGAGAATCAGAATGGGATAAAACCTATTGCAGTCCGAGTATAAGTACTAATTATCAATTAAGCACACGCGCACTCGCACATGGCACATGGCACATGCACATGGCACATGCCCACTCAACGACCAACGACGCTCGTTCTCCCCCCGTACGGGCGCACGTCAGCACACCCACCCTCTCGTCGTCTTCTCGTGCCTTCGTTCTTGTCTTTGATCAGATGATCTGATGTACTTATACATTTTGCAGCTTTAGCTTAGACAGACAGGGACTGGTAGAGCTCAGTAGTTAGCATGCTGCGTGCTCGTTGATATAGGCTGCACAGTTTGATAAGGACATGCAGATGAGTTCAAATTCGCAGGCGTTTCATTAACTTTGATGAGCACATTGTAGTAAACATATCTAGGTGGACTATATCATACTAGTCTGCTTCGGGTCTAGTTGTGCTCGGAACGTCCGTTAGTGGGCAGCGACGACCTAAGCATGTCAGACTGGGAAGTTCGCGAGGAAGGAGGTGAGACCTGGTTCGAAAACGTGGTGACAGGCGAAACCGCCGATGCTCCGCCGATCGACAGCCAACAATTCGAAGGCGGCGATGCTTATGCGGGAGCATGGGCAGCGGAGGAAGGTAACGCCTGGCAAGAAGACACCACAGGCTTCGCGTGGAACGACAACGAAGGCGAATGGTTTCAGGACGAAAACTTCGACCCCTCGTCTCAAACTGGGCTTTATGACGTGGCAGCAGCCAACTCGGAAGGTTACTTTGGCGAGGATGGGATGTGGTAGGTTCTACAATTAACTCCGTCTCGTATGACATTTTGTGCTCATTTTTCACCTTTCATATATTCACTTGTGGCATTGTTAGGTATCCAGACCAAGCAATAGAGGACACACTTGATGAGTTGGGAACTGACATTCCAACTGTGACCAGCTCACTCGCGCCCGATATTGATGAGGTCCTAGCTGATGATGAATTCCAGAACACTGCCTACCAGCAGACGGGATATGTGGACGAGAACACTGGGCTATATTATCCCGACGAGGCAGGGAACGAAGTTGATGGCTGGAATGACGAAAATCCTAACGGTGAATGGCCCAGTGGTGAGCTCGAAGACTCCTCGGGCGTGTATTTCGGGAACAGTGAAGGAGGAGGTGAAGGTGGCAACGACGAAGTCAGCAACGGCATGTACTTTGACGAAGAAACGGGAGAGATGTAAGTTCCATTGTTATGGAGACATTAGGAGTCGTATTGAACAATTCCTCTGTCTTTTAGCCCATCTCATGTTGATTTTTTCATTTATAGGTACTTAGCTGAGTTGGATGAACACGGTGCGGGCGGCTATTATGACGCCGTTGGCGAGTGGGTTGATGGTGTGACAGGCAACGATACAAGTGAAGGCTACTATGATGATGATGGGAACTGGATTGACCCTGGCACTGAAGCCTTTTACGACGCCAACGCTGACTGGGAAGATCCAAACGGGTACGCCGAATGGGAAGATCCAAATTCTGGTGCTGAATGGGAAGATCCTAATGAATACGGCGAATGGGAAGATCCCAACGAGCACGGTGAATGGGAAGATCCCAATGCAGATTGGGAAGCTTATGGTTTGGAAGCAACGGGCGACGGCTACTATGATGCCGCTGCAGGAGTATGGGTGGAGGCAGATGACGGCGGCGTTGCTGCTGCCGCTGAGGGTTACTACGACGACGATGGACAATGGGTGGAGCCCCAAGGCTATGTGGACGAAATCACAGGCGAGTGGCTGGACTTTTCGGCTGAGGGCTATTACGACGAAAGCACCGGTGAGTGGGTGTGGCTTGACGAGGCTCAGGGGGGCTCCCAGGGTTATTACGACGAGGAGGGCAATTGGATTGAGGCAGAAGGAAACGGTGAAGCTCCGACTGGAGCGATCGGCAACGGCGAAGAAGCGAACGAGGGTTACTGGGACGACAATGGGGATTGGGTGGATGGGCCAGATCCGAGTAAAGCCGAATCTGCCGTGGTGGTGTCAGTGTTGCGAGCTGTTGGGCTGCGGGCCTTGCGACTTCACGATGCCGCGGACTCGTACGATGCTTTGAGCATTTCAGCATTGATTGGTAGCAGCAAGCCTTTCGTCACGGTAAAGCGTCGATCGTGCTCCTAAGCAATGCATGCCCATAGTTGGGACCTTTCTGTAGCTTGAATTGACTCTAAATTGCAATCGAGACCATTCTTAGCAATCACATTCTTCCTTTCATCTTTTTCTCATCCTTTATCCATACATTTTTGCGCACGCTTATTCTTTTCTCTTGGGACTTCTCTGCTGCCCTGCAGTTGCGCTATTCCGACAGTGAAGTTGATCCAGCGACGGGTCTCCCGATTAATTTAGGTCGCACGCCTGCTCTCAAGGGCCATGAAGGCGTCGTAGACTGGTGCGTGAAAACAGCTGTGAAAGGCAAACCAGCGAGCAGCGAAGTAATTCCTAAGGCAATCTTCACGGTGCCCATTCATGGCACGGCGCAAGCGGGTGAGATTTTGGTGGAAGTGTGGGATGGCGATGACACCACCGAAGGCGGCGCGGTGCAGCATTTAGGCCGGGCCCTGCTTCCAGCCAACGCCGTGAAGGAAGCGGCTGCGCACTCGTACGAGGAAGGTGGCGCGGGCTTGACTGTAAGTGCCGTGAGCTTACATAAAAAAGATATGTCGTCGCTGCAATTGCTGAGATCAATTCAGTATGCTGGATTGTTTCGGTGTCTCTTGTATCAGACCTTCTCAAACATATGGGCGGTTCTGAATAATGCTGCATTTACTCCTTTCTCGTTTTCCCAGGTCAGCCTCAAGTTGCGCGACTTGCCGTTTGCCGAAGAAAAAGTGGCGCAAGGCGAAGTGCTCGTCCGCATCGACCCACTTGGAGCGCCTCGCGCCACCGGCATGAGCGAAGATGAACTGGCCCTCGCAGCCCTGAATGCGCTGGAATACCCCGACGAGAACCCGTTTGGGCACGAAGAAGCCGATGCCAAATTTGCGTTGGCCGCTGCGCAGTCGGCAGAAGAACGCGAGCGCGAGGAAGAAGAAAAGGCACAGGTTCGTTGAGAGCATTCCATTTTTTATTGCAGCTTTTCACACTTTCATTCGCCCAACTATTCTTTTACTTCTTCAATTCTCTCCGATTGATGTCGGTTACCCTTTTCTTGCCATTTCGTTTCCTTTCTTTTCATTCCCACAGGCTGCTCGCGAAAAAGCCGAAGCTGAAGCTGCAGCGAAAGCGGCGGCAGAAGCAGCGGCTGCGGAAGAAGAAGAACGCCGCAACGCAGCCCCGCCGCCACCGCCAGGCCACCAAGACGCGTCACCGCATGAACTGCAGTGGCCGTTGACTGACGTGTTTGTCGCGGACGCCATGCACAATTACCTTGAACTCCTCGAGGTGGGATGTCGTGCATGACTTCGGAATGAATTGTGCTGCAACAATATTAGTTGGTCATGCTTTTGTATTATCGTACGTGGTACAAGGAGATTTGTGTTTTTTCTTTTAATTGAATCATTATGGCTTATTTCTTAATTTCGTTCTCTTTTTCTCGCAGGACGCCGACATGCAACCTCGAGACTTGAAAAAGTACCAAGACTTTTTAAAGGAGCCGCAGCAGTACGGCGAGCCCCACTTGCGGAGCGGCGCCAAAACCTGGCTCCAGCGCAACGAAGACACCAAGCTTGCGTTCCAAAAGGCATTGGCAGCGAGGTTGGCTGTGCCCGAGGCTGAGCAAGCAGTGCTGCAGGAAGCCAAGACGTGGCATTGGGACATCAGCCAAGGCGACATCGCTGCCATTCCCCTGCAATCCCAGGTACTTGTTGTTCGCCTCTACTTTCAAGTTAGTAGTGTTCTGGCGCATCATCCAATCGGCAACTCAATTCTTGACGTGTACATGTGCATTTGTTCTTAAAAGTGTGTGTCTATACGCTAAAACTTCAAACTTACCACAATTCAAAAACACAGATGTTGCAATTGGACTCCCGCTCGCCTGAATCTGCGGTGCTGGTGCCCATGTTGCCGCTTGCCTCTTCTTTACCCGTGCCTCGAGTGCTCGACACACCTCGCACGCAGCTTGAGGCGGTCACTGCCGCCAACCAAGCTCTCCTTGTTGGCAGTGGGGTTCTGCCTTTCTCGCCAGAAGGTGAAGAAGACGGAGTAAACAGCGCTGGTGGAGAAGCAATCGTAGGCGTGCACAGTGGCAGCACAGGCAGCAATGGTGCGCAAGTGCTTCAACTCACGGACGGCAGCGCTCTTCAAGGTGGTGGTTTAACGACAATAAATCTCAGCGGTGGCCCTGTGAGGCAACCTTCGCATAGTAGTTCGAACCATAGTAGCGGCGGCGGTGGAGCTAGTGGGAGTGCTCATGCCGCAGAGCGAGATGGCCTAGGGCTAGTCCTGGACGAACAATTACCGGGCTTGAGGAGTTTGGCCGCTTATCCTTGGCAAGTGCTAGAAGGGAAACACCCTCAAACTGGCCGAATGCAGGTGAGAAGGCTTCTTAAGATATTGTGGGTTGGACACACTTATTTTTATGCTGCTGATCTTCATATGAATACGTGGCATTTGTTCATGTATCAGATAAGTTCGTCCTGGCTTCACTTTTCCTTGCTTTCTTTTACCATCCCTGGCAGGAGTATTACTACAACGTGATCACCAAACGAGCGAAGTGGGCTGACCCACCCGAAGGTCGCATGTGGGAGCGCAAGCTCGCCTTGCTAGAGCAGCTGACCCCGCGTGCTGTGGACCCTACTGCGGTGACCCGTGGCTTAGTGCCAGGAGGGAGACCAGCCGCGCCGCCGCAATGGAAGTGGCGGGAAACGGTGAGAGCGAGTGAGCGTGCTTATCTCATGTATTGCACCTGCCTTATCATTTGTTTATCCCTCTTTGTTTTCTTCTTCTTTTTTTTCTACTTCGAATCCATGTTTTTATTGGTTTGTGGCGCTCAACCCTCACTCCTTTGACTACTGTAAATTTTCTGTCGTACAGGATGCGGAGCTTCGAAAACGGTTGCGGTTTCTGAAATTACGGGACCAGAAAATCAAAGCCGACGAGAAACGGAAGCGCTTGAACCCCACGCCGCGCGAGCAAGTCGAAGAAGTCATGACGCTGATGTTGCGCGCGTGCCAGGAGCGGGATTGGCGGCGGCGCAAGAAGGAAGCGCAGGCCAAGCGCCGAGCCCTGCGGGATGCCTGGCACCCGGCGACTCTAGGGCACTCCATGGACAAACTCACTGTGATGGCCAGCCCTAGTGTAGGCGCTGCTGTCGAGAATGCGAAAGCGGCTGGACTGACTTTAGCGCCAACTGCAACAGCATCATCTCCTTCCGCAGCTCATAGTGCAGCAGCAGCAAATGCTCCTGCACCTATGGTGGAAAAGAAAGAGGACGAGGCCAAGGAAAAGCTTGAGCCTTATCTGGTCACAGACGAGGATTTGGCGGCCCACGTCACGGACGTGCGCACTACCAAAGACTGTGGCCGCGTGCCCAGCCACCCAGCCATGCGGCCTCGCCCTCTCAACTACACGTGGCCACCGCCACTGCCCGAGTCCCGGCCCAAGCCCCCCGAGTTCGTTAAGCTCGACGGCAGCCCCATTTCCCCCCGGGGCGGGGGACACAAAAATGGGAGCCTCGCACCAGGAAATGGGCTAGGCGCGCTCTCGATGTCTTCACTTGGGAGTGGGTCGGCCTTTTTGCCGGCTAAGAAAAGCTTAAGCTTTTTTCCACCTATTTCGTCGAAGCTATTTTCAAAGCGCGAGCCCGAAGAGAAGAGCGTGTCTACAGGGGGTGCCGGAAGCTTCGGGTCTTCGTCCTCGTCGTCGTCGTCGTCTTCAAGTTCACAGGGCCAAAACCAAGGCGGCGGTGGTTTTCTCAACAAGCACACCACCGTTGGCAAGGTGAGCGCGATTATGCCTTCAAGTTATATATCTCCGTGAAAGCATATTCTGAATATTGCTTTTTTTAACCTTTCTGAATGTTTACGAATGCCTACATCATTGTAACGCGCATGCGCGTGTGCACACTTGGCTGAATTGGTTGAATCTTTCTGTTTTCTTATGCATCCATTACGTCAGGCGATTCAAGCGGTGGCAGAGGCGCTCGAGCCCACCTGGCATCCCGACCCTATTGACCACAGCGCTAGGTTGCCCCTAGACGCCGCTCAAGTGACCCTCGAGCTCGCGTGCCAGCTGCCGCCTCGCTTCGTCATGGTGCCCAACCCAATGCACGAGGCCAACATGTCGAGAGTAGCGCGGGCCTGGCACCAGCACCGTCTGCGCCGAAAGCAGCTGAAAATGGACAAAAAGGGCTGGAAAACGGCCCCAAAGCCGCACTTGTGGTCTCAGGACGAGTTTAACCCTACCCTCGAGATTTTCAGCACTTCGGCTCGGGATACCTTCGAGAAAACCTTGTGCGATGACGTTGCGCGCGCGCTCGGGATCCCTACTCGGCACGTGATCATCGAAGAGATCAGCGGGGTGCGCAGCAGTGCTGCTGCTTATTCAGTGGGCGAAGACGCGGATGAAGAAGCTTCTGTGGCTGCGAGCAACACTTGGGTGCCGCCAACCGACGTGGAGTACTCCGATGATGAAGAGGAGGAGGAGGAGGAGGAGGAGGATGACGATGAAGATGACGACGAAGAGGATAAAGGTGATAATGCTCCAAACAAAGATGACGACGATACGTCTTCCGAGAATTCAGTGCCGAGAACCGATGAAGTGATCAGGGAGGGGGCGGAAGCTGAAGGCGCAGCAGAAGATGGCAGCTTGGAAGAAGGAAGCTCCACTGTGGTTGCTGCTGCCGAAGAAGGTGGACGAAACCAAGAGACTGGAGGAGACGGTGAAGAGAACAGCAGCAGCATTGGTAATGACCGAGGCGGTAATGACGATTACAATGGCACTGCTGATGTTCAGGACAGCGTCGATATTGAGGGTAGTGAGAGCATAATTGAAAACATTAGTGCCGTTGAGGACAAGAGCACTGCTGAGGACAATACTGAGAGCAACGATGGCGGCAATGATGACGTGGGCAGTGCTGCAAACCCTTCTTTGTCTCAAGCCAAGGACTATCGCAGTGAATCAACCATGCGTCACGCAGAGACGCCTCCTCCTCCTTCACAGCCATCTTCTTCAGCACTGCCTACCAATAACTTCAACTCGAACTTGAACCAGCCCTTTGACCCATGGGCGAGTCCGTGTCAACCTTCAAGCCAGCATGAGCCCTGGATGCCGCCGCGCTTCCTAGCACCTGCGCACCATCATACACAAGGACACAATGCCAACCATAACATGTACAATTACGGGACAACGGAAGCTGAGGAAGTGGTAGCGGCAGAGATTGTAGCAAGAGAAGCCGCACAGAACACCACAGCTTACCAAGAAGCACTGAAGGTGCTGGAAAAGAAGTGGCCTATGAGCAACAAGGCAAAGCGGGTGAAGAAGAGCACAGGAAGTAGTCGGGACGGCGCACCGCCAGTGCCTGAGCCCTTGCATGACGACTGTGACAACACCAATCGTCCTGAGTCAGGCGAAGATGGCAATGGATCATCAGGAGTAGCAGTAGCAGCGAGTACTGCGCCTGCTGATGCCACCGATTCAGAGGATGGCTCTGAAGACAGCCGCGAAATAGGCGAAGAAGGCGAGGAAGGAGATGAGGATTCAGTGGGCGGTCCAGGAGGGGTGTCGTTGCCGCCCATCTCGGGGAGTCGCCTAGGGACAGATGCAAGCGACGACCAACAAGAAGGAGGTGACATGCAGAATAAGCAACACCAAAAGAACAAGAAGAAAAAGAAGAAGCGTGGAAGCTCGGACAAGAGGAGAAACGAAGAAGCAGAAGAAGCCGCCATTTTAGCCGCTAAACTGCAAGCATCAGCAGTGAAAGCGAAAGCGGCGCAAGTGCTATCGACCACCGCGGCTCAAGAACGGGCCGAACAGCAACGCAAGGTCGCTGCTGCGGAGGGTATCAAGACCGGCCCCCTAGGCATCGCCCAAGCAAAAGCTGTGTGGCTGGCGCATCGCCGCAAAGAGCTGAGTGCCGACGGGAAAGACCGCGTTATTGTGCGCTTGACTATATTAGGGGGTCGCTCGGCTCGGGCAGAGGCTGCTACCAAGGCTGCGGCAGAGGCGGAACACGCAGCTCAGAAGAAGGCGGAAAAGGATGCAGAACAGGCGGCATGGGATGAGGCACACGCCAAGAGGAATGCCAAGAAGAAGGGCGCAAAGAAACGGCAGTCCATCGCCGACGGGACAAGTGGCGATGGTGAGGACGACGATGACGCTACAACTGCTGCTGCTGCCGCGAGCAGTGGAGTGAAGCCCACCGAAGCGGAGCCAGCGGAGCCGTGGTGGACTATGGTGGACCAGAGCGTGGAACCTGCGTGGGAGCGCGTAGTGCGGCTCAATCACCAAGTGCGCCGCTACGAGCCGCCAGCTGCGGAGGCCATGCGGCGACGGCAGCGCATTGAGGCAAGGGCCATCGTCTTTGAGGCCGACCACGCCTTGCAGGAGAAGCTCCAGGCCATTGCTAGCAAGTTTCAGAAGCGCCGGGAAGTGCGGCTCAAGGAGTTGAGCGAGCGGCGCATGCAGCAGGTGGCCGCCTTGCAAAAAGCCAATGTTGCTGCGGCAGCGGTGGTGGCAGCGGAGGCGTCCAAGAGCCGGGTGTCTCAGCTGCCGAAAGGTTTACCCCCTGGGGGGAGAAGGCGCAAACAGGCGGAGGCGGCCGAAGCCCAACGGCTAGCTGATGCGGAGCGCACTATATTAGCGGCCCAGGACGCCGAGGCCACACGGCAGGCGAATGCGCTCCGGCAGTCGAGCATGGAATACGCGGCGGAGCGGAAACAGGTGTTGGCTCGTTTGATGGCCAAAGAAACCGCTGCTAAAGCTGCTGCTACCGCAAGCGAGAGTGCCGCTACTGCTACTCGCATTGCCGCGGCAGCGAGCCAGCACAAGGCTGAAGCGTCTGCCTGGCGCGCGAAACAGCGACGGCAGGCGAGGGCGAAAGACCGCGCAAGGCAGAAGGCAGCGGCTGTTGCGAAGGCCAATGCCGCTGCTCGCAAGGCCGCGCTACGAGACTTAGCCCAAGGACGCATGCCTTCGTCGTCTCTTTTGAGCGGTCATTTTGGTAGTAGCACTGCTGCTGCTGACGGAGGCGGCGGCAGTCGCGATAATTATGGCGTCGCTTCGGCGGGCACGGACAATCATGACGACTATGATGCAGCAGGTGATGGGACAAGTAGAGCAGCAGCGGCAGGGAACTACGGTGAAGGAGAAGAAGCAGAAGAGGAGGACCCGTATGCGTCCTCTTCCTCCGGAAGTGAAGTAGAAGTCGATAGCACCACCGGAGTGGCGCGGGAAGTGCTTCACCCTTCGGAATTGGCTACGACCGCGCTCCTCGAGGGCTACGTCACCTGCAGCGTGCTGCGCTGTGGCGGCCTCTCGGATGCGTCCGCCGGCATTCAGCCGCAGCGGTGGGAAGGGTTCTGGTGCCACGTCATTTCGCCCATTTACTTTGGTCGGAAAGGGCAAAGTCGCATCGCCGGCACCCTGACTAAATCCATCGACTCCTCTGCCACGAACAACAACAACAACAACAACGATGATGGGAGCGCTTCGAGAAGAAGTGGCATGTCTCAACCTCAGGGGCTCCTCATGCAATCGTCGTCGTCGTCTCAGCGCAGTAACAACAATCAGTTGTCCACTTCTCAACGGCGGCGCAAACCAGCTCCAAGGGACACCTACACGCGAGTTCGCTTGGTGCCCGACACCCGGCCTGGAGCAGCCCCTGGAGCTCTAGTGCCCAAACAACCGAGAAAGAAAAAGGTGCCCAAACCCACGGCTAGGCCCAGCAACCCTGCCGATGTTGCGCGTGAGGCCAATAGCATCTGGGATAAAGTCACCAAGGGAGGCAAAGGAATTGTGGTAGGCCACGACGGCCAGAAGCATTTGTCCGGCGAGCAATTCGCAGCCCTGAAGCATAAAGACCTTGCCATGATGAAGCTGAAGCAGGTAAAGGTGCAGCGTCTAAATGGGTTGTGCTTTCCTCTTTTTTTTCTTACTTCAGTACTAGCCATTGCTAAATCCTTACTGCAATGCTGCTTTCTCCTCCTCCGTCGTATCTTTCTCGTGTTTCGTGGACATTATTCTTTCTCCTTCATTCCTCTCTCACACTCTCATCCAATCATAATCAAACCACTCCATTTTTTGCAAATTCCAATGAAAGGCCGACGCCCGTCAGCGCCGCATCGACGTGGCCACCGATCTTGTCACTGCGCCACCGTGGTGGAAAAGGCCTCGAAGGCCGATGCGGCGTTTGACCTCCCAGGAAGTCTTGCGGATGACGCAGGGCAACGATGCGGACGCGCTCCGAGCGCGAAAAGCCAAACTGAAAGCACTGAAGCTGGCCAAGCGAAAACGCGCGCTGGAGGTGGGTAAATAAAAGTTGGTTGTCATACAAGAAAGCCTAGCAGAGAGTATTGCTGTTGTTCTTATTTACAGCTTTGTCTTGTGTTTGGTCGATGATTTCACCCCCTTCAATGCTTATCTACCACAACTACATTAGTGGTCCCTTTTTCATAATCTAAGCGCACATTCTACAATAGGCCCCTCATTGAAAGTATTCATCCTATCGTACATGGCATATGTATTCATGGTATGCTCACCCCATCTCATGTCTTGGTGCCTGATGTTAGGTCGAAATGAAGCGGCGGCGCGCTCTCCTTGAAGTGTGGCTCCTCAACAAGCTCCGGGTCTTATCGCCCGAGCCGGACTTGTTTGCCGAGGCGATGCGCGTTGAAGCCCAGCGCGAGAAAGCGGCCAAAGATGCGGCGAATGGTCCTCCTGGGGGGCACAATGGCGTGCAAGGCAAGCAGGTGCCGAAAAAGATGGAAGCGAGCAGCGAGGACCTCAAAGCAAAAATGGCGGAAATGCGAAGGCTCAAAGATGAGGTATTTGATTCCCTTAATGTTTGTAGTGGAAACAACCAACTCCTACTTTACCCGTACGCGGCACTTTATCCATCTCATCGTGCTCTTTCTTTTTTCCTTCCCATGGCTTTGTCTCCTCCTTATTCCTTCTTCTCATCCCACCACCTCACCATTTTCTCACCCCCCATAAAGGTGGAATCGTGCGAGCGGCGGGCCAAGAACCTCTTCCGCGACGCGCGCAAGCACTTCGAAGTCGCATGCAAAGCCACCCACACACCTACCGGAGAGCTTAAACCTAATACAGCAAAGAGCAGCAGCAGAGGTGGCAATGGCGACGGAGAGGAAGGCGCAGAAGGAGCTTTGACGGCACGATCGGCAAAATCTTCCGAGCATTCCTCCTCATCGGAAGACGACGATGATGATGACTCAGATTCCGACGAAGATTCTGACGATGAAGAGGATGAGGATGGTGAGAAAGATGCAGAAGGTGCAGTTCAAGGCGCTGTTCAACGCGAGATTAGCCCTGAGGCTGAAGGTGGAAACATCGAATCGAAAGAAGAGGAAGAGGTGAAGAATCCCGAAATGAGCAAGAAAACGAAGAAAAAGAAGAAGAAGAAGAAGAAAGTGCGCAAGCCTGTAGTTGTGACACCGACGGAGGGCGACGACGACTATGAACACCCGCTCCCACCTCCACCCTCTACGGTGAACAGCGCACCGAAGAGCCGCCCGAGCAGCCAGCCGGGTGATACGAGCAGTAGTCAAACACTGCCTGGCAGCAGCAGCAGCAGCAGTGGTCGCGCAAGCGG
>Ga0307930_1001095_pt1 | contig 21785 bp, 19 predicted proteins | sample OrgLakmetageno46_FD_203161 | JGI IMG/M metagenome (GOLD analysis project Ga0307930, IMG submission 203161) | Saline water microbial communities from Organic Lake, Antarctica - #46 | ecosystem: Environmental > Aquatic > Non-marine Saline and Alkaline > Saline | place: Antarctica: Organic Lake...
TCGGCCTCGGAGGCGGCCCGCGTCGCGGTGACGGTCGAGACGATCCCGCCCCCGGCGCGCGCGATCTCCTCGTAGCTGGCCCCTTCCAGCCGGATCTCGAATTCGCGCGCGCGGTTGCCGCCATGCACGATATGCGTGTGACAATCGACCAGCGCCGGTGTGACCAGACACCCTTGATAGCTCTTGTGCGCGAGCCCGGCATATGCGGCGGGCAGGTCTGCGGCGCGACGCGGCGCTGGACAGCCTGATCTTCGCGGGCGGCGGCCCGGACGGCCTGCGCGAGGTCTGGAGCGCCGGGCGGCATGTCGTCCGGCAGGGGCACCATATCCGGCGCGACGCGATCATCGCGGGTTTCATGCACAGGATGAGCCGACTGGAGACCGCGATTTGAACGACGAGACGCGGCTTTCCTGGATCGATGTGCGCAACGAGATCCGCGCCCGCATCCTCGACAGGACCTATGCGCCCGGCGACAGGCTGCCGCGCGACGCGGATATCGCCGCCCACCTTGGATGTGCCCGCGCCACGGTGCTTCGCGCGATGCAGGACCTGTCGCAGATAGGGCTGGTCGCGCGCAAGCGCAAGGGCGGCACCCATGTCCTCAGCGATCCGGTAACGCGCATGACGGTCGATATCCCGATCACCCGGCGCGAGATCGAACAGCGGGGCAGCACATACGGCTACCGATTGATCAGCCGCAGCGTCGAGCCGACGCCCGGCGCGGTCATGGCACGGTTCGGCATCGCGGAGCCGGTCGACATGCTGCGCGTCAAGGCGTTGCATCTGGCCGACGACCGCCCCTACATCCTCGAGGATCGCTGGGTCGACACCCGGTCCACACCGCGGATCCTTGATGTCGATCTGAGCCGTGAGAGCGCCAATGAATGGCTTGTGCGTAACAAGCCCTACAGCCGCGTCGATGTCCGGTTCTCAGCCATGAATGCCGGGGCCGAGACGGCGCGGCACCTCGCCACCACCACGGGCAGCGCCGTTCTTGTCATCGACCGCACCACGTGGATCGACGCGGCGCCGATCACCACCGTGCAGGCCGTGGCCGCCCCGGGCTATCAACTCGCCGCGCAGAGTTGAGAGACCCTTGACGCGCGATTTGCGCCAAACTGTTGAACAATCGGATTATGGGCTAGGTATGGACTGGTGTTCTTGGATATATGCAGATGAACCGCAGCGTGAAAATGGTCGCGGGCCTTGGAATCGTCGTGCTGTTCGCCCTTGCGGGGGTGACCGGCACGCAGGCGCTGCTGTCGGTTCAGCAGACGGATGACGGCGGGCGGGCCAGCAATGCGACACGCGTCGCGGTGGCCTCGCCGGAGCAGCGCCGCATGGAGGATGCCGTGACGGCGACCGGCACCATCATGCCGGTGCGCGCGGTCGAGCTTGTGCCGAACGCACCGGGGCGCGTCACCGGCGTTCCGGTGTCCTCGGGGCAGCAGGTTGCGGCGGGTGACCTGCTGATCCAGCTGGATGATCGCGCTGCACGTGCGGCGCTCGCCGACGCCGAGGCGACACTCCGCGAGGCGCAGCAAGCCTATACAAGGATCGAGCGTCTGGCCGAAAGCAATGCCGCCGCCGAATCCCGGCTTGAAAGCGCGCGCGCCGATCTGCACCGCGCCGAAGCGGCCGTGATGGCGGCCGACGCGGATCTGGAGGATCGCACGATCACCGCGCCTTTCGACGGAACCCTCGGTGTGATCGATATCGATGAAGGTGCGTATCTCGACGGCACGACTCCGGTGACGCGCCTGTCGGACCTGTCCTCGGTCGAGGTGTCGGTCTCGCTGCCGGAGCGGTATTTCGAAAGCGTGAAACCGGGCCAGACCCTGCAGGTCACCACCCCGGCCTATCCCGGCGAAACGTTCGAAGGGCGCATCACGCTGCGCGCCCCCGAGATCGACCGCGACACGCGCAGTTTCGAAATGAGGGCGGAGATCGCCAATCCCGACCGGCGTCTCGCGGGCGGCATGTTCGCCCGGTCGCGTCTGCTGCTTGGCAGCTATGACGGCGTCGCGATCCCCGCTGCGGCGATCATCAGTGAGGGCCTGAAAAGCTACGTCTACACCGTCGCGGATGGCACCGCCACGCGCATCGATATCGATCCCGGCAAATCCCTGGGTGAGCTGACCGAGGTGCGCGGCGGGATGGCCCTTGGCGACCGCGTGGTCGTGGCCGGCTGGGATCAGCTTTCGGACGGGGCCGCGGTCAGCGTCGAGGGATCGGACACGCAGGAGGCGACCGAGTGACCCTGCCCGATCTGTGCATCCGTCGCCCCGTGCTGGCCACGGTGATGTCGATGCTGATCGTCGTTATGGGCATCATGGGGCTGAGCCGCATGCCCGTGCGCGAACTGCCCGATACGACGACCGCGCAGGTCACGGTCAGTGTCGATTACATCGGCGCGGGTCCCGGCGTCGTCGACAGCGAGCTTGCCACCGTGATCGAAGGCGCGGTGTCCAGCGTCGCCGGCATCGACCGGATCGAGACCGAATCCGAGCTGGGGGGCCTGCGCACCGTGATCACCTTCCGGCAGGGACGCGATGTCGATCAGGCGGCCTCGGACGTGCGCGCCGCGGTGCAGGCGGTGACCGACGATCTGCCCGACGAGGCCGAGGATCCGCAAATCGAGAAGAACGACAGTCAGGGCGATCCGATCGTCTGGATGACCATGACCTCCGAGACGATGTCGGCGTCGGAGTTGACCGATTATGCCGACAGGTTCGTGACCGACCGGCTGGAAACGCTCGCCGGTGTCGCGGCGGTGCAGGTCTATGGCGACCGGCCCTATGCGATGCGCGTCTGGCTGCAGCCCGAGGAGATGGCGGCACGCGGCGTCACCACCAATGACGTCGCCGACGCGCTGCGCGGCAACAATCTGGAACTGCCCGCCGGACAGCTTGAAAACGATGCGCGCACATATCTGTTGCGCACCGAAACGCGGCTGTCCAGCGTCGCCGAATTCGAGGATCTGATCGTCACCGCGACCGGGGCCGGAAACGTCACCCTCGGTGATGTGGCCCGGATCGAGATCGGCAGCGAAACCGACGATACCGAGTTCCGGTCGAACGGCGAGACGGCGCTCGGGATCGGCGTGCTGCGCCAGTCGGCGGCGAACACGCTGTCGATTTCCACTGCGGTGCGGGACGAGGTGGCCGATATCCAGTCCGGCCTGCCCGGCGGCACGCGCCTGCAGATCACCTCCGATGATGCCGATTTCATCGAAAGTTCGATCCGGCAGGTGCTGATCACGCTGAGCATCTCGGTGGGCATCGTCGTCGCCGTGATCTTCGTGTTCCTCGCCTCTGTGCGGGCGACCATCGTGCCGGCGGTGACGATCCCCATCGCCCTGCTGGGCGCCTGCGGCGGGATCGCGCTGGCCGGGTTCTCGATCAACACGCTGACGCTGTTCGCGCTGGTGCTGGCGATCGGTCTGGTGGTCGATGACGCGATCGTGGTGCTGGAAAACATCGAGCGGCGCGTCCGCGAGGGCGACGACCCCAAAGAGGCCGCGCGCGTCGGTGCCAATCAGGTGTTCTTCGCGGTGGTCTCGACCTCTGCGGTGCTCATTTCGGTGTTCGTGCCGCTGTCGTTTCTGGAAGGCGAGATCGGCAAGCTGTTTCGGGAATTCGGCGTGACGCTGGCGATCGCCGTGGTCCTGTCGACCTTCGTCGCGCTGACGCTATGCCCGGTGATCGCCAGCCTCGTGCTGTCCCAGGATCGCGCCGAGGGCCGCTTTGCGCGGGCCGTGAACGGCACGACAGAGCGCCTGTCGCAGGGCTACAACCGCCTTCTGAGGCGGGCGATCGGTGCCCCGGTGGTGATCCTCGCGATCGCCGCCGCGCTCACCGGCATGTCCTGGACGCTTTACCAGGAGCTGCCCTCGCAGCTGACCCCGGACGAGGATCGCGGCATCTTCTTCGTGTCGGTCAACGGCCCGGCGGGATCGGCGCTGCCGTTGACCGATGGCGCGGTCCGCGAGGTCGAGGATCTGATCGCCCCCTACCGCGAGGATGGCACCGTCGAGGATCTGATCTCCATCGTCGGGCAATACGGCGAGGCCGGGCGCGCCTTCATGGTCGCGATCATGTCGGACTGGGGCGACCGCGACATGGGTCCGCGCGACGTGCTGGCAGAGCTGCGCCCGGACTTCGCCGCGATCCCCGAGGCCAGCGTGCGCAGCTTCGCGCCCTCTGGTTTGAGCGCCGGCAGCGGTTCGGGGCTCGAGGTGATCGTCACCGCCCCCAGTTTTGACGAGGCGGCGGAGTTCTCGAACGAGATGGCCGAGCGTCTGCGCGCCAATCCCGACCTCGTCGGCGTGCGCCGCGACTACGAGATCAACACGCCCGGCTTCGACATCAAGGTGAACCGGGATCTGGCGCGGGAAATCGGCGTTGATGCGCGGGCCATCTCCGACGCGGTACGCACCTTCTTCGCCTCCGCGCAGGTGACCGAGTTCATCTCGCGCGACCGCCAGTATCCGGTGATCCTTCAGGCCCCCGATGACCGCCGGTTGGCGACCGACGACCTGCGCGGCGTGAACGTGCGGGCCGAAAACGGCGCGCTCGTGCCGCTCGACGGGCTGGTGGAGCTGCAGAGCCGCGCCTCGGTGCGGGCCTATAACCGGTTCAACCGGCAGCCTTCGGTCGAAATTTCCGCCTCACTCGCCGAGGGTGTCGATCTGGGATCGGCCATCGCCACGGTCGAACAGATCGCCGCCGAGATGCCCCCGCAAATGCAGATCTTCTATGCGGGACAGGCCGAAAGTTTTCAGGAGACCTCCGGCGGGATCGCCATGACCTACGCGCTGGCGCTGCTGGTGGTGTTTCTCGTTCTCGCCGCGCAATTCGAAAGCTTCGTTCAGCCCGTGGTGATCATGCTGTCGGTGCCATTGGCCGTGGCGGGCGCGCTGCTGACGCTGCTGTCGCTTGGCGAAGCGATCAACATCTACACGCAGGTGGGTCTTGTCATGCTGATCGGCCTGATGGCCAAGAACGGCATCCTGATCGTCGAGTTCGCCAACCAGCTGCGCGACGAGGGCTATGCCGTGCGCGAGGCGGTGATCGAGGCGGCGACCGTACGTCTCCGCCCGATCCTGATGACCGTGTTGTCGACCGTGCTGGGGGCCGTGCCGCTGGTGCTGTCCAGCGGGGCGGGCGCGGCAAGCCGGTTTTCCATCGGCATCGTGATCATCGGCGGCTTCATGGCGGCGTCGATCCTGACGCTGTTCCTGACCCCGGTGCTGTACGATCTTCTGCAACGCGAGCGCCGCCGCGCGCCAGAGACCGACGCGCGCGCCGCCTGAGCATGGCGGCCCCCTGCCCCGTCCGGTCCGGGCCGCGTCGTCGGTGCTTGATGCTTGTCGCGGCATGCCAATTCGGGCAGGGACCGGGGACCAGAGACCGCGACCGGAGTCCCATCATGTCCCAAAAAAAACCTGAACACGGCAAATCTCGAAAAGCCGGGCGCGTAAACGCCTGCCGGGCTGGTGATGGATCCGGTGCAGGGCAATGCCGCCCTATGGCACCATCGCCCGGATGTCGCGCACCGGCTGCAGGAGGCGGCACGGGCCGATCAAACGGCCCCTATCCCGGCGGCGCTTCGTCACCCGGCGGCAGCATCTTGTCGTCGTCCATCACCAGCTTGGAGAGATCCGCAGCCGCGGCGCGCAGCGCCGGAAGACAGGCCAGCGTGCGGTCCACGTCGAAGCGCTGCGAGGGCGCGTGGAACGACAGCGTGACCATCAGCCGCCCGTTGACGTCCAGCACCGGGACCGCGAGTGCGATCATGCTGTCCATGAATTCCTCGCGGTCGAGCGCATATCCCTGTCGGCGAACGGTCGCGATCTCGGCCAGCAGCCCGCCCCGATCGGTGATCGTGTTGGGGGTGCGGCGGTCCAGATCGGTGGCGGCAACATACTTTTTCAGATGATTGCGCGCCAGTGAGGCCAGATACATCTTGCCGCTGGCGGTGCAGTAGAACGGCACGCGCGTGCCGATCGGCAACTGGATGCGCAGGGGCCATTCGGTCTCGACCCGCTCGAGATAGATCATCGCGTCGCGATCGGGCAGCGCGATGTTGCAGGTCTCGCCGATCTCGCGGCTGAGACGGCGCAGGATCGCCTGCCGCGCCGTCCGGATCCGCAGCGAGGACAGGATCCCGCCGGCCATGCTGCGCAGCCGGGGACCGGGCGAATAGGTCCGCCCGTCCATGTCGCGCTGCACGAAGCCTTCCTCCTCGAGCGTGTGGAACAGGCGGTGAATGCTCGGCTTGGGCAGGCCCATGCGCGCGTTCACCTCGGTGGGCGTGACCGGCATGCCCGCCTCCGCCATCCGCTCGATCACCAGCAGCAGGCGCAGCGTCGTCGGGATCTTCTCCTTGCTCTCGGCTTCCATGACGACCCTTTCGTCAACGTTACGGCACCAGCGCGGTCGACAATGCCGGCACCAGCGCGATCAGTATCCAGACCGCGACCAGCGCCACGATATAGGCGGTCGTGTAGCGCAGCAGCCTGAAATAGGGAACGCCCGTTACACCCGAGGCCACGTAGAGGTTGAGCCCGTAGGGCGGCGTGATGAACCCGATGGAGGCCCCCACGAGGAACACCACCGCGAATTGCATCGGGTCGATCCCCACGCTGTGCGCGATCGGCGCCAGGATCGGCGCGAGGATGATCGTCACCGGCAGGCTTTCCAGCACCATGCCGCCGATGAAGACGATCGCCATGGCGGTGAACAGCACCGCGTAATAGCCCCCCATCGAGGTCACGAAATCACCGATCACCGCCTGCGCGCCCAGCACCGACAGGATCTGCTGCATCACCACCGACACCGCGATCAGCGGCGCGAGGATGCCGGTGATCTGCGCCGACCGCATGGTGATCGACGGCAGCTCCCACGGGGTGAACCCCTCGACCACGAGCATTTCCGAGATGCGCTTTTCGGACACGTCGCGGTCCTTGGCGCCGCCCATCAGCTTGTGCAGCGGCAGGCTGATGAAGCCGACGATCACGCAGAAGCCCACCGTCACGCCCGCCGCCTCGGTGGGCGAGAACTTGCCCGTGTAGATCCCCCACAGCACCAGCCCGATGGCGAAGAACCCCAGCCACGCGCCGATCGCGGTCTTGATCACCCGCATCGGGACAAGCGGAATGACGTTGCCCCAGCCGTTTTTCCAGCTCAGCAAGAAGGCTGCGAGCATCATCGCGGCGACCATCATCGCGCCGGGTATGATGCCGGCCACGAAAAGCTCTGATATCGGCAGGTTCAGAAGAAACCCGTAGACGATGAAGATGATCGAGGGCGGGATGATGATCCCCACCGTGCCGCCCGCCGCGGCCGTTGCCGCCGAGAAGCGTTCGTCATAGCCGCCCTTGACCATCTCGGGATGCAGCATCGAGCCGATGGTCGCCGTGGTCGCCGAGTTCGAGCCGGAAATGGCGGCGAAGAGCCCGCAGGCCCCGAGGGCCGCCATCGACAGCCCGCCCCGGATCCACCCCAGACAGGCATAGGCGAAATCCGACAGCCGCTTGGCGATGCCGGAGCGGTTGATCAGGTCGCCGGTCAGGATGAACAGCGGCATGGCCAGCAGCGCGAACCCGTCGGTGAACACGTAGGCCAAGGCACCGCCGATATTCTGCAACGCCATGCCAAGCGCGAATGACACGCCGATCACCCAGTAGCCGATGACGAGGAACACCGGCACGCCCAGCAGGAACAGCAGCGTCACACCGATGGAGATCAGCGTGATGAGGGTGGAAAGCTCGAACATATCAGTTGCCCCCGATGACGGTCTGGGTGATCAGCGCGTTGCCGTTGCGGAAATTGGCGAGGTCTTCCAGCAGGTTCTCGAGCACCCGCGCGACCAGCATCGTGAACGCAATCGGCACCGACAGCATGAACCACCATTGCATGACCCCGTCGGTGCCCAGCATGATCTGGAAATTCGCCGCGGAATTGGCCACGACCTTGGACGAGGTCACGACCACCACCCAGGAAAACCCGATCCACAGCACCGCATCCAGGATCAGGCAGCCCATCTGCCCGGTCCGAGGCATGCTGGTGCGGAACTCGGCAAAGGCGAGATGTGTGCGCAGCTTCACGTTATAGCTGCACCCGAAATACGTCATGATCAGGAACAGGAACGGCGGCAGCGTGGTCGACCACGGCGCCTGCACCGAGAACACGAATCGCCGGATCACCTCGACGAAGATGATCCCACCGATCAACAGATACGACACCACCATGATGGTCTTGTCGAGGTTGCGCTCGGTCCACGGAACAAGGCGGAAGATCACCAGGATCAGCATCGCGGTCAGCATCATCGCGATCAGCCCCAATGGCCAGATCGCCGGGGCGCGCATCGCCTCGCTCAACATCCACGAATCCCCTGCAGACATCGCGCTCAGGATCTCGCCCGTGCCCTCAAACCAGCCGGTCATGCCCTCTCCTCCTTCGGGTTGCCGTATATGCTGCCGCCACCGGACGGCGCGGGGCCGGACCGCCACGGGGGCGGCCCGGCCCGAATGTCACGCGACGATCACGCCGATCGCCACCAGCGGCGCGGCTCGACATTTTCGGGTAGCATGTCGACGGGGATCTCGCGCGCAACGTCGTAGATCTCCTGATAGGTGTCGATGCCATCCGCCCAGTTGTTGAGCCGCTCGCGCCACTGCGCCCACGGCTCGGGGTTGAACTCGGGCGAGCACATCTCCTCGGCCATGCGGATCTGGTCGTCGGCCAGGAAGGCGGGCCGCACGCCGTGCTCGGCAAAGATCGTGCCGGGCAGTTGCGGGTCCGAAAAGCCCACGGTCTTGATCAGCGCGGCCTCGTTGGCGGCCTGCACGTGCACCTGCGCGAGATAGGCCGATTCCATGATCGCGTCCTGCAGATGCGGCTCCATCGCGTCGAAGACCCGTACCGACATGCCGGTATGCTCGGTGCCGCAGAAGAATTTCAGATCCACAGACTGGCTGACGACCGGCGCCATGTTGGCATAGGCCACCGCCGACGCCCATGTCTCGGCCCCGTCGATCAGCCCCTGCTTGAGACCGTCCAGGGTTTCTTCCCATGCGACCGGCACCGGATTGAGGTTGAGTTGCTGCATGGCGATCCGGCCCAGCTGTGTACCGGTCACGCGGTTCTTGGTGCCGAACAGCTCTTCGAGCTTGGTCACGGTGGGCTTGTCTGCAAAGTTGTTGCCAAGCTGGATGCCGCGCAGTTCGCAATGCGAGAACAGGAACTTCAGCCCATGCCGTTTTTCCAGCGGCTCGCGCAGGATGCGTTGCGATTCCGGGCTGTAGAGGAAGTGATACTGCGACGCCCGGCTGGGGAACATGTAGGCATAATCGAGCACGTTGAGATAGGGCGCGCCGCCGGCCGAGTTCTGGGTCGAGGCGGCGTACATGTCGATCACGCCCTGCTGGGTCTTGTCCACGCAGTTGAGCTGCCCGCAGATCTGGTTGTCGCCGATGAACTCGACGCGGATCTCGCCCTCGGTCCGCTCCTCGAGGTCGCGGGCGAATTCCAGCACACCGGCGCGCTCGATCAGCAGGTTCTGCGCGTTGAACCCCGACGCCCCCAGCGTCAGCGTGTGCTTGGGCTCCTTTCCGAAGCGTTTTTCATAGGTGCTTTCGGCGGCGCGGGCGAGCGATGGCAGCGACACCGCCCCGGTCAGCGCGCCGGCCCCCAGCACCACCGATGACAGGCCGAACTGACCCGACAGACGAAACAGGTCCCGCCGGGAAATCCCGGTCAGGGCTTTGGATACTTTCATGGCTTCCTCCCTTTTTGACAAGAATGATACTTGCGGTATCAATATTGCTAGACTAGGATCGGTCTGGCAAGGAAATTCTTACGGTGCCTTAAATATACGCAAGGATATATCGGAAATGCCCGAACTATCAGCGGATTATATCATCGTCGGCGCCGGCTCGGCAGGCTGCGTTCTGGCGAATCGTCTCTCGGCGGATCCCAAGGTTTCGGTCATCCTGATGGAGGCGGGCGGGCGCGACTGGAACCCCTGGATCCATATCCCGGTCGGCTATTTCAAGACCATGCACAACCCGTCGGTGGACTGGTGCTACCGCACCGAACCCGATCCGGGCCTGAACGGGCGCGCGCTCGACTGGCCGCGCGGCAAGGTGCTGGGCGGGTCGTCGTCGCTCAACGGGCTGCTCTACGTGCGCGGCCAGCCGCAGGATTACGATCGCTGGGCGCAGATGGGCAATCCGGGCTGGGGCTGGGACGATGTGCTGCCGCTGTTCAAGCGGTCCGAGCGGCAGGAACGCGGCGCGGACGAGTATCACGGCGATCAGGGCACGCTGAACGTGTCGAACATGCGCCTGCAACGCCCCATCTGCGACGCCTGGGTCGCCGCCGCGCAGGAGGCCGGGTATCCGTTCAATCCCGACTATAACGGCGCGCGGCAGGAGGGCGTCGGGTATTTCCAGCTGACCGCGCAGAACGGGCGGCGGTGTTCGGCGGCGGTGGCGTTTCTCAACCCCGCACGGGGGCGCGCGAACCTGACGATCCTGACCCGCGCCCCGGCCAGCCGCCTCGTGTTCGACGGCAGCAGGGCCGTCGGCGTCGCGTATCGCGACGGGTCCGGATCCGAGCGCGTGGTCACCGCCGGGACCGAGGTGATCCTGTGTTCAGGTGCCATCGGCTCGCCGCATCTGCTGATGACGTCGGGGGTCGGCGAGGCCGCGCAGTTGCAGGATCACGGCATCGAGGTGCGCGCCGACCGCCCCGGCGTGGGCAAGAACCTGCAGGACCACCTGCAGGCGCGGCTGGTCTTCAAGTGCAATGAGCCGACGCTCAACGACGAGGTGCGCAGCCTGTTCAACAAGGCCCGGATCGCGCTGAAATACGCCCTGTTCCGGTCCGGCCCGATGGCGATGGCCGCGAGCCTTGCCACCGGCTTCATGCGCACCGGCCCGCATGTCGAGACGCCCGACATCCAGTTTCACGTGCAGCCATGGTCCGCCGACAGCCCCGGCGAGGGCGTGCATCCGTTCTCGGCCTTCACCATGTCGGTCTGCCAGTTGCGCCCCGAAAGCCGCGGCGAGATCCGCCTTGCCTCAGCCGATACCCGCGTCCATCCGCGCATCCTGCCGCGGTATCTGTCCACCGATACCGATTGCCGCACCATCGTCGAGGGCATCCGCATCGCCCGCCGGATCGCCCGGTACGAGCCGCTGTCGGGCAAGATCTCCGAAGAGTTCCGTCCCGACGCGTCGCTCGATCTCGACGATGACGCGGGCACGCTGGACTGGGCGCGGAATTACTCCACGACGATCTATCACCCCACCGGCACCTGCAAGATGGGCCCCGGCCCCGACGCGGTCGTCGATGCCCGCCTGCGCGTGCACGGCATCACCGGTCTGCGGGTGGCGGATTGTTCGATCATGCCGGAGATTGTCTCCGGCAACACCAACGCCCCGGCGATCATGATCGGCGAAAAGGCCGCCGACATGATCCTCGAGGATCGCAAGTCCGGCGCGCTGGCCCGTGCCGATTGACCCTGACACCCCTATCGAGAGGATGGACACGCCATGAAGATGACGACCGAGGAGGCCTTCGTCAAAACCCTGCAGCGCCACGGCATCAAGCATGCCTTCGGCATCATCGGGTCGGCCATGATGCCGATCTCGGACCTGTTCCCGCGCGCCGGGATCACCTTCTGGGATTGCGCGCATGAGGGCAGCGCCGGGATGATGGCCGACGGCTATACCCGCGCGACCGGCAAGATGAGCATGATGATCGCGCAGAACGGGCCCGGCATCACCAACTTCGTGACCGCCGTGAAAACCGCCTACTGGAACCACACGCCGCTGCTGCTGGTCACGCCGCAGGCCGCCAACAAGACCATCGGTCAGGGCGGCTTTCAGGAGATCGAGCAGATGAAGCTGTTCGAGGACATGGTCGCCTATCAGGAAGAGGTGCGCGACCCCTCGCGCATGGCCGAGGTTCTGGCCCGCGTCATCGGCAAGGCAAAGCATCTGTCGGCGCCCGCACAGATCAACATCCCCCGCGATTACTGGACGCAGGTGATCGATATCGACCTGCCCCGTGCCCTCGAATTCGAACGCGCCCGTGGCGGGGAAAACGCCATCGCCGAGGCCGCGCGCCTGATGTCGGAGGCCAAGAACCCGGTGATCCTCAACGGCGCGGGCGTGGTCCTGTCCGAGGGTGGGATCGAGGCGAGCAAGGCCCTGGCCGAACGGCTCGATGCGCCGGTCTGCGTGGGCTACCAGCACAACGACGCCTTCCCCGGGTCGCATCCGCTCTTTGCCGGGCCTTTGGGCTACAACGGCTCGAAGGCGGGGATGGAGCTGATCCGCGACGCCGACGTGGTGCTGTGCCTCGGCACGCGGCTCAATCCGTTCTCGACGCTGCCGGGCTACGGCATCGACTACTGGCCGAAGGACGCGAAGATCATTCAGGTGGACATCAACCCCGATCGGATCGGCCTGACCAAGAAAGTCTCTGTCGGGATCGTCGGCGACGCCGCCAAGGTCGCGCGTGGCATTCTTGCGGGGCTTTCGGACAGTGCCGGCGACACCGGCCGCGAGGCGCGCCGCGCGAAGATCGCCGAGACCAAATCAAAATGGGCGCAGCAGCTTTCGTCGATGGATCACGAAGAGGACGATCCCGGCACCACATGGAACGAGCGCGCCCGCAAGGCGAAACCCGACTGGATGAGCCCGCGCATGGCGTGGCGCGCGATCCAGTCCGCCCTGCCGCGCGACGCGATCATATCCTCCGATATCGGCAACAACTGCGCCATCGGCAACGCGTATCCGGCTTTTGAGGCTGGCCGCAAATACCTCGCGCCGGGGCTTTTCGGGCCCTGCGGCTACGGCCTGCCGTCGATCATGGGGGCCAAGATCGGCTGCCCGGACGTGCCGGTGGTGGGGTTTGCCGGTGACGGGGCGTTCGGTATCGCGGTCAATGAGTTGACCGCGATCGGCCGCTCCGAATGGCCGGCGATCACCCAGATCGTGTTCCGCAACTACCAGTGGGGCGCGGAAAAGCGCAACTCGACCCTGTGGTATTCCGACAATTTCGTCGGCACCGAGCTTGACACGCAGGTCAGCTTTGCCCGGATGGCCGAGGCTTGCGGCCTGAAAGGCGTCGTCGCCCGCACGATGGAGGAGTTGACCGCCGCCCTGAACCAGGCCATCAAGGACCAGATGGAGAACAATACCACCACGCTGATCGAGGCGATGCTCAATCAGGAACTCGGCGATCCGTTCCGCCGCGACGCGATGAAACAGCCGGTCGCGGTGGCCGGCATCGATGCGTCCGACATGATCGAACAATCGGCGTGATGCCGGCATGAAGATGCCCGCTCTATCAATGGCGTCCGGCCAGCACATGGCCGGACGCCTGAAGGCCTATTTTCCCGGCGTCATGATCGCCGTTCTGGTGGCGCTGGCGGCGCAATTCGTGGCCGAACATTACGGCGCGCCGGCGATGCTGATGGCGCTTCTGTTCGGCATCGCGCTCAACTTCCTCGGCGAAGACGCGCCCACGGCGGCCGGGATCGGCTTTACCGCGCGCACCATCCTGCGCTTCGGGGTGGCGATCCTCGGCGCGCGCATCAGCGTCGAGATGCTGACCTCGCTGGGCTGGGGCATGATCGGGCTGCTGGTGCTGGGCGTGATCGCCACGATCCTGTTCGGCGTGGTGCTGGCGCGGTTCATCGGACAGGGGCCGCGCTTTGCCATCCTGACCGCCGGATCGGTTGCCATCTGCGGTGCCTCGGCGGCCATGGCGATCGCCGCGGTGCTGCCCAAGGACGAGCGGTCCGAGCGCAATCTGTTGTTCACCGTGCTGGGTGTCACGGTGCTGTCGACCATCGCCATGATCCTCTACCCGATCCTGACCAATGCACTGGGCTTCGACGAGGTGACAGCGGGTGCCTTCATCGGGGCCACGGTGCATGACGTGGCACAGGTGGTGGGCGCGGGCTTTTCGATCTCCGACACCGCCGGCGAGACATCGACGCTGGTCAAGCTGATCCGTGTGTCGTTCCTGGCGCCCGTGGTGATCGTGATCACCCTGCTCTGGAGCCGGGCCGAGACGGAGGGCGACGGCGCGCGCCCGCCCATCGTGCCCGGTTTCGTGCTGGGATTCCTGTGTCTTGCCACGCTCAACTCGCTGGGGCTGATCCCGCAGGGGCTCGGGGATTTTCTGGCGAAACTGTCATCCTGGGCGCTCTTGTCGGCGATCGCGGCGGTCGGGATGAAGACCGACCTGCGAAATATCGTCAAGGTCGGCGGCGGGGCGATCACGCTGATCATCGCCGAGACGCTGTTCCTGGCCCTGCTGGTCCTCGGCGGGATCGGGTTTCTGGAGCTTGCGCCCTAATCAAGACCGCGCGCATCGCACGTCTCGAAGGCATGGAGGGGCACGCGCGCGCCGCACACATGCGCCTGGCCAGGGTTTTCCCCGGCGAGATCGTCGATCTGAACCGAGAGGGTTGAGGGATGTGGCCGCGCCCTGCCAGTGCCCTCCAAACAGTGCCCATCAAAGCGGCAAAGCGACCATGCAGGGTCATATGATCAATTATTATGCGGATATTGACGATGTCATGGCCAATTGTGCCCATAACACTGGCATGGCCCGGGAATTGGCTGCCACAGGATAGTCAAATGCGGTGCGCGATCAGGTTCCTGTGGATCGACCGGCATGATCGTGCAACAGTTTTCGAAAACCAACCAGAAACCATAAGCAGGAAGGAAAGATTGAATGACAACAATGAAAGACACCACCGCACCCGGGCGCCTGGCGGTCTATGCCACGGCGCTTTTCGCCACGCTCGCGCTGCCTATGGCGGCCGGGGCCGCCTCGCTCGACGAGATCATGGAGCGCGGCTACATCAATATCGCGACAGAGGATAACTACGCCCCCTTCGAGATCATGAAGGACGGCGAGCCGACCGGCTTCACCCATGACGTCGTGGCCGAATTCAAGGAATATGCCGATTTCGAAGTCCGCCAGGAGATCCTGCCATGGTCGGGCCTTCTGGCCGCGGTCCGGGCAGGCCAGTACGACATGGCGATCACCGGGTCGATCATCTCGACAGAGCGTCTTCGGGTGTTCGATTTCGCCGTGCCCACGGCCAGCGCGCAGCATTACTACATCAAGCGCGCCGGCGATGACAGCATCACCAGCGTGGCCGATCTCGACGGTCTGACGGTCGGCGTGCAGGCGGGCAGCGTGCTGCTCTCGCGCCTGCCCGAGCTCGAGGCGATGCTCGAAGAGACCGGCGGCAGCCTCGGCGAGGTCGTCGAATACACCTCCTATCCCGAGATCTACGAGGATCTCTCGAATGGCAGGCTCGATTATACCGTGAACTCGATCATCTCGGCCAAGAGCGTGATCGCCGAACGCGGCGACACGTTCGAGATGGGGCAGCCCGTCTCGGGTCCGGGCTTTCATGGCTATCCGGTGCCCAAGGGAAGCGAAGGCCTTGTGGACTATATCAGCGAATTCATCCTCGAACTGCGTGACAGCGGCCGGCTTGCGGAACTGCAGGAAAAATGGTTCGGCGAGGCGTTTCCCGACCTGCCCCGCGTGCCCATCACCTCGGTCGAGCAATATAACGAGCTGACCTCGATGGACTGAAACCCCAAAACGGGCGGTGGCCGGCAGAGGGTCGGCCACCCGTCATGACATTCTCCTGAAAGAGTAGACGACACTATGGGTGCCGGTGATTATCAAACGCTGCTCGAAGGGGCATGGGTCACGATCTGGATCTCGGTGATCGCGATCGCGGGGGGCATCCCGCTCGGGCTGCTGCTCGGGCTGGCGCGGATCTCGAAGCTGCCGGTGATCTCGCAGATCGTGACCGTCTATATCAGCATCGGCCGCGCCACGCCGCTGGTCACGCTGGTGCTGTTCATCTTCATCGGGCTGCCCGTGCTGGGGATCAGCATCGACCGCTATACCGCCAGCGTCCTGACGCTGCTTCTGAACACCGCCTGTTTCAACGCCGAGATCTGGCGGTCCGTCTATCAGGCCTTCCCGCGCTCGCAGATCGAGGCGGCCAAGGCCGTGGGCATGACCCGGCCGCAATATTTCCGCCGCATCATGTTCCCGCAGATGACCTTCGCCGCGACGCCGGGGCTTGTCAACGAGGCCACGCTGCTGGTCAAGGCCAGCCCCGCCGTGGCGGTGATCGGCATCGTCGATCTGACGCGCGTGACCAACCGCATCGCCTCGCAGACCTACGAGCCGCTGCCGCCGATCATCATCGCGGGCATCATCTATGTGGTGATCATCTCCGGGATGGTGCGGCTGCAACGCCGGTTCGAAAAGCGCGCCGCGCGCTTTGCCTCGATCGAAGGATAGGCCGCAATGACCGACTGGGAAATCGTCTTCAGCGAATGGCCCCGTTTCGCTGCTGGGTTCGGCACGACTCTGACGCTGTTTCTGCTGTCCACGATCGGGGCGTTCCTGATCGGAATGCTCTTCGTCAACATCCTTTACGGGCGCAACCGCATCGCTCGCAAGGCCGTGGGCATCTATATCGACGGCATGCGGATGCTGCCCTTCCTGATCTTCGTCTACCTGCTCTATTACGGGCTGCCCTCGGTCGGCATCAGCATGAGCGCGTGGACCGCCGGCATCGTCGGGCTGACGCTCTATCACTGCGCCTATGTCGCCGAGATCCTGCGCGGTGCGTGGTCGCAACTGCCCAGCGGGCAGGCCGAGGCGGCGCGCGCGCAGGGTCATCACGGGTTGCGCATGTTCGGCCGCATCATCCTGCCGCAGCTTGTGCTGAACAGCGCGCCGATCCTCGGCAATCAACTGATCTACATGCTGAAAGACACCGCGTTTCTGATGATCATCACCGTGCAGGAACTGACCTATGCGGCCTCGTCGGTGCAGTCGATGTATTTCGTCCCGCTGGAGCCGTTCGTGGTGGCGCTGCTGCTCTACTGGCTGATGAGCCTATCGATCGAGGGCATCGTCCTGATCGTGAACCGATTTGCAAAGGAGAGAGGTCTTGGCGACACCTGACCCCGCGTCCCCGACAGAGACGCAAGAGGACACGCAGCCCTACGCGCTCGAAGCGCAGAAGATCTGCAAGAGCTTTGGCAGTGTAGAGGTGCTGCACGACGTCGATCTGACCGTGCCCCCCGGCACCACGATGAGCATCCTTGGGCCGTCCGGTTCCGGCAAGTCCACGTTGCTGCGCTGCATCAACTGGCTGGAAACCCCGGATAGCGGCCGGATCTTTCTGGGCGGCGCGCCGGTCGGGCGGCGCCCGGATGGCAAGCTGATGTCGGATCGCGAGCTTGCGAAGGTCCGCGCGCGGATGGGCATGGTTTTCCAGAGCTTCAATCTATGGCCGCATTTCACCGTGCTGCAGAATGTCATCGAGGCGCCCACGCAGGTGCTCGGCATGTCAAAGGACGCCGCGATCGCGCGCGCCGAAAAGCTGCTGGAAAAGGTGGGGCTGAGCGAAAAGCGCGACGTCTACCCCTATTCCCTGTCGGGCGGGCAGAAACAGCGTGTCGCCATCGCGCGCGCGCTGTGCATGTCGCCCGAGGTGATGCTATTCGACGAACCCACGAGCGCGCTCGATCCGGAACTGATCGGCGAGGTTCTGGCGGTGATGCGCGATCTGGCCTCCGAGGGCATGACCATGGTCGTGGTCACCCACGAGATGAGCTTTGCCCGCGACGTCTGCGAAGAGGTGGTGTTCATGGACAAGGGCAAGGTCGTCGAACGCGCCGCCCCCGCCGATTTCTTCTCGAACCCCAAGACCGAACGCGCAAGGCAGTTCCTCACCCGCTACGCCTGAGACGGCACACGGGTCAGGCGTTCCACAACACGCTGCCGAACCCGGTGACGTCATAACCGCCACAGCTTTCGGCGCGGGCGGCTAGCCGCCCGGAGGTGCAGAACGCGACCAGATCCGAGATCTGCGGCGCGAACCATGCCTTGCGGTCGACAAGCAGCGCAAACCGCTCGGTGACGACGGGGTGGAACGCCAGCCCATGGCTGCGCGCCACGGATTTCAGCCCGAAAGCCACGTCCCCTTCGCCCCGGCGCACCGCCTCGACCGCGTCATCCTCGGTGCGCGCGACCTCGGCAAGATCCAGATGTGCGAGATCGAGCCCGTCCTTTTCGGCCAGTTCCCGAAACAGCCGATCGGTGCCCGATTCCGCCTGCCGCGGCACGACGCGCCGGCCCGGCAGATCCGAAAGGCCCTGTGGTGCTGCATCCCCGGCCCGGTAGACGAGGCCCCGCTGCCTGTCCGCGAAACTCACCAGCACCGCATTCAGGTTTGACGCCACCTCGGACACGGCCGGTATGTTCCACTGACCCGTCGCCGCGTCGTGGATATGCAGCCCGGCGATCATCCCCTCGCCCCGCACGAACCGGTCGAGCCCGTCCAGCGAGCCGTCGTAGAAGGTCGCCAGCCCGCACCGCGATTGCCGCACCGCCCAGTCGAGCAGCGGATCGTGACTGCCCAGCAGGATCGCGGGCCGCGCGGCGTTGACGGACCCGGAGACAGCGCCGCCCCCGGACTGGGCGCTTGCGATCCAAGCCCGGATCTCATCCGCGGGAAACAGCAGCTTGCCGGTGGCGCGCGAACACGGCACCGCCCCCGAGGCGGCCAGATCATAGATCTTGCGTTCTTTCAGACGCAGGAGATCGGCCAGTTCCCGGACGGTCAGGTAGTCGTGATCGGGAAATGCGGGTTCGGTCATGTCTGTCCTGTCACTTTGCGGGCGCGTTTGGAAAGAACAACTGCTGACCGGCGACTTCATGTGCCGCGATCGCCGCCTGCCCTTCCTCCGACAGCAGCCAGTCGACAAAGCGCTGCGCGGCGTCGGCGTTCACGCTGGGGCATGTGTCGGGGTTCACCGGGATCACCCCGTACTGGTTGAACAGGTCCGCGTCGCCCTCGACCGCGATGGCGTAATCCTGCCTGTTGCCAAAGCTGATCCAGGTGGCGCGGTCGGTCATGACATAGGCCCCCATGCCGATCCCGGCGTTCAGCGTCGCGCCCATCCCCGAGCCGGTCTCGCGGTACCAGTCGCCGCTGGCCGCCGTCGGATCGACGCCCGCGCCGGACCAGAGCGCCGTCTCGGTCTTGTGCGTGCCGCTGTCATCGCCGCGCGAGGCAAACAGCGCGCCTGTCTCGGCGATCCGGGCCAGCGCGTCACCGGCATCCTCCATGCCGCCGACATCCGCCGGGTCGTCCGCCGGGCCGACGATGACGAAATCGTTATACATCAGGTCGGTGCGGGTCGTGCCGAACCCGTCCGCGACGAATTTCTCTTCGGCCGGTTTCGCATGCACCAGCAGCACGTCGCCGTCGCAATTGCGCGCATTGCGGATCGCCTGCCCGGTGCCCACAGCCACGACATTGACCTGGATCCCGGTCTCGTTCTCGAAGATCGGCAGGATATGGTCGTAAAGGCCGGAATTGGCGGTCGAGGTGGTCGACTGGACGATGATCGACTGACCCTGCGCCCACGCGGCCCCGGTCATCAGCAGCGCAACCGCGCCCGCCCCTAGTGTCTTTCCAAGCATTCTGATCTCTCCCTATTTTCGGTCCGTCACACGACGATCCTGCCGTTCAGGTAATCCCGCGCCGCACCGCTGCGTGGTTCGGGAAAGAAGTCGCGCGCCGCGCTGTGCTCGGCCACGCGCCCGCGATGCAGGAACACCACGTCATCGGCCATGCGCCGGGCCTGACCCGCATCATGGGTGACGAAGATGATCCGCATGCCGCGATCGCGCGCCCCGGCCACGATCTCCTCGATCGCCAGCACCGAGGCCGGATCGAGGCTCGCGGTCGGCTCGTCCAGAAACAGCACCTCCGGATCGGTCGCCAGCGCGCGGGCCAGCGCCAGACGCTGCGCCTCGCCCCCCGACAGCAGGCGCGCGGGTTGCGCGGCCTTGTGCGACAGGCCGACGTGATCGAGCAACCCGCCGCACCGCGCCCGGTCCTTGCCACGCGCCTTGAGCACGAAATCGACATTGGCCGCCACCGACCGTCGCAGCAGCACCGGTTTCTGGAACACCAGCGCCTGACGCCGCATCGCCTCGGCGGGCCCATACCCGGCCCAGTCGATGCGCCCCGCGCTCGGGGAAACCAGCCCGTGCAGAAGTTTCAGCAGCAGGCTCTTGCCCGCGCCGTTCGGCCCCATGATCATCGTGCAGCCGGACGGCCCGAGATCGAGGTTCAGATGATCGAGCACCGTCATGTCGCCAAAGCGCAACACCAGATCGCGCACTGCGAGCGGCAGGATCGCCCCGGTGGGCTGGGGCCCTGCGTCAAACATGGGCCCGCCGCGCGGCCGTCATCCGCACCGACTGCACGGCGGCATTCACGCCGAGCGAAATCACCAGAAGAATGATCCCGAGGGCCAGCGCCAGCGCCAGATCGCCCTTGGAGGTCTCCAGCGCGATCGCGGTCGTCATCACGCGGGTCAGATGGTCGATATTGCCGCCGACGATGATCACCGCGCCCACCTCGGCCACGGCCCGGCCGAACCCGGCCAGCCCGACCGTCAACAGCGCATGGCGCCCATCCCACAAAAGCGCCTGGACCGTCTGCATGCGCGTCAGGCAGAGCGACCGGAACGCCTCGGCATATTCGGCATGCAGATCCTCTAGAACCTGCCGGGACAGCGCCGCGATGATCGGAGTGATCAGGATCGTCTGCGCGATGATCATCGCGGTCGGCGTGTAAAGCAGCCCCAGAAAGCCGAGAGGGCCGGCGCGCGACAGGTGCAGATAGACTAGCAACCCGACCACCACCGGCGGCAGGCCCATCAGTGCGTTCATCACGATCAGAACCGCGCCGCGCCCCCGAAACCGCCCGATCGCGACAAGCGCCCCCACCGGCAGACCGATGAGGCACGCGATCCCGGTCGCCATCAGGCTGACGCGCAGCGACAGCAGGATAATCTCAAGCAGATCCGCATCTCCCGACAGAACGAGTGCCGTGGCAAGACCGAGTGCCTCTCCCATGCTTTGCAAATATTCCACCCATTCGCAAAATTTCCGCACTGTCGCCAGATTTGCAGTCACCATGCAGAAGGTCAAGCGCCAAACAGACGCAGCGACGGGCCGAAAGCACGCCCTCCGGCTTCATCTTGCTCCAAATACTCGACTTTCGCCGCCGCAATCGCGTCCCCGGCCCGGCATGGTCACCCCGCACCCGAAACACGGGCACCCCCCGGAGATCCCCGAAAACACCGCCGCGCCGCATTTTCGACTTGCAGCCGCAGGTCAAAATTTATAGACGAACACCTGTAAGGACGCGGGCGTAGCTCAGGGGTAGAGCATTACCTTGCCAAGGTAAGGGTCGAGAGTTCGAATCTCTTCGCCCGCTCCATTACATTTCTCCGACATAGCAAGATGCTCCCACTGGCAAAGGTGGACAACCCGGGTGTATTTCGGATCATTCCTGTACCGGCCTTTGTTCAGGATCTCGCGGGTTGGCCTGACAGCGTTTGGTGATGTCCGCAAAATCAGCACGAACGAGCCAGATCGCGTCAAATTCGATCCAGCCCATCACATGCCGGGACGAAACGCCCCGCCTCCGGGGCATCCAGCGCCAGCGGCAGCTCCATGTCGCGCTTGGCGCGCGGACCCATCGTGGCGACGGGCGGCGACACCCCCGCGTGACGGAATGCGCGCGCTGATTGTCGTCGCTCGCCTCTAGGCAAATTGCGGTGCAAGTCGGTCTGCTCGGGTTTTGTGCGCCACAGGTTTCGCATCAGGCAAGGCTTTCCA
>Ga0307930_1001097_pt1 | contig 21762 bp, 20 predicted proteins | sample OrgLakmetageno46_FD_203161 | JGI IMG/M metagenome (GOLD analysis project Ga0307930, IMG submission 203161) | Saline water microbial communities from Organic Lake, Antarctica - #46 | ecosystem: Environmental > Aquatic > Non-marine Saline and Alkaline > Saline | place: Antarctica: Organic Lake...
TATTATGCTTCCTGCCCTCTACACACCATCCTCTTTACGATTTTGACTTGCGCGCAACGCACGCGCGTACACTTCTGCCCGCAGCATTGGCTTCTGTGTCATTTGGGTTTGTATTAGTTCGAGTTCGGGCCGGAATTAGAAGGCTAGCAGGTAGAGAAGAAAAGCAAAGCAGCGCAAACTAGACCTATGGAGCTAATCAGGCGCACATGCCCGAGTGGCCTTGGAAGCTTGGAAGTGATGGTAGCGGTCCAAGTGGCACGCTTTCTTCTTCATTTGGGTTCTCGGTGTATTGCACCCTTTCTTGACAGCAGTTTGATTGATTGGTGGAGAAGTCGAAACTTTCTGTCTTCAGTCTTCGGCCGAGATGTTGTAAAAATGTGCCATTTCTTAACAGAGCTGCTACAGATGATGAGGGATAGCACACGATCTGAATCGAAAGCTCGGAGGCCGTTTTGAAGGCAGTTAAAAAGTTACAAAAATCTGCTTTAAATAAGCGGTTCTTGGAGTACAAACCATGCCAACGCGACGGTTTCACGGAGCGAACATCTTGGCAGCTGTGGTGCTTGTGAGCTCGAACTTGTCTACTGCATCGAATCTGCTGCCTAATCAAAGCGACGAATTCGTGTCCAACTACACTTATTCTAAAAGACTGGTAGCATGGCTAGGGTTCGATGCTATTGTGCAAGCGTTGAATACATCTTTTCGTCTCGCCGGCTCGTACGCTCCATCTTTTTCACGGCAGCTACATGTGCATGAGGCCGACCACGCTCCTAATATCACTCATTCTGAAGCGTTGTCCTCGGCGCATCTCTTGCGAGGAAGTGCGCTTTCAAGCAGAGAGACCGTAAATGATGAGAAGCTCAGTGACAAAGCTCAGCCACACCACAGCCCCCGCAGCCGCCAACGCCAACGAAGACGATTAGGTTGCAAATGGGTGGCTTGGAAACACAAGGTATTATCTTATGCATACGTAGGCGAGGGCAGCGTGTGCGTACTGACTTTAGAGCAGAGATGACATTGTAGCTTGCACATGCCGCTACTGTTGCGGCTGCGGCAGCTGCTGCTGCTGCGTTTGGGCTCGTGGTCCTTATGCTTCTCCTCGACTTTTCAATTCTTCCTTCACCTTATTGCTTTGTGCAACTTGCCTACGTTGGTATGCACGTTCAGATGGTTTGCGACGATCCGCCTAAAGCGAATGCTGGTGCCAGTGCGCCACCTCCTGTGACTAGAACTGCAGTTGTTGCCAGGCCACGTAAGCCTGCAGCTCCGAATAAACCACCGAATAAAAAGCCTTCTAGCCCGCGACCTCCTCTTTATCCTCAGAAGGCCAATGCAATTAAATCAGTAGGAAATGGCTCTTCTTCAAATCAGCCTCGGCTGTTCTTCAATGTGACAGGAGAAAGAGGTAAAAATGGAGGAGGAGGAAGCCCGAATACGCCAGCGGCTGCTGTAGGCTATTTGCCTCCTGTCGGCATGTTCATTCACATTCCCAAGGTGACTAGCCTACAGGAGGTTTGTTATCGTTCTTTCATCGCTCTACCTGTGCACATTTTTTCTCTGGTTGGTTTTGTTCGTTTGTTTCGAGTCTTCTAGTCGCAGTCGGTCGAAATGTCTTCATTTTGTAATTCCCCTGCTTCTTCACACAGACGGGCGGGTCCTCGATTCGTGAGTCGATGAGCACCACTTACCAAAAACGCTTTCCGTGGGGTGCCAGTTATTCCAATTCCAAGGTATACGCAATTAATGCGTTTCTCAATCGACCTACACTACGAAGCATGTCAATATTTGTCTCTCTTTTTTGTTTGTAGTTTCTTTTATTCTCATTGATTCCTTTGATGATAGTGTTTGCCAACATTTGGGCTATCGCGTGTTGCGTTGCTTCGTCTCTCCGTCTCCACTTTTTTATCTTCTCTGAGTTTTTGGTTGTGTGTGTATATGCTTGCGTTGTGTATTCGTGCAGTGTGGCATCAAACAGTCGTCGACGTTTCACCTGACCTTAGACGAAATGGTTGCCTGCGGCTTGAAGCCTTTGCCTGGACCTACCCTGTGCGTGGTGCGCGATCCAGTGAGCCGTTTTGAGTCCGAGGTGAGAGCCTTTCTTTTACAAGAGAAAAAGGAAACGTCTATTTGCCTTTCCTTTCTGTGTTGATTCTTTTCAGTAATCGTTTCTTTCTCTTGACTAATTATGCCTACTGGAGTTTGTACTTATATCATCCTTATTTTAAGACCCCTTTTTTTTCTGGCGTCATTTCCTCGCACTCTCAATTCATCCTTATTCTTAATATTTCCTAATATAATACGCACACATATTCACTTACTGTAGATACGCTGGCGGTCGGTGTATTTCCATCAGCTGAAGCATCTGTCACCCGCTGCTCTTCCGGGAGCGATGACCAAACTCTGTGACAGCGCAAAGAAATATTCGAACGACGATCTTTTCGAGCATTGTCAGGTGAATAAATGACTGCTTGGACAATGTAGATGAATGAGGGTGAGGACGATGATGATGATGATGGGGCTAAGAGAAGCGTAGAAATGCAGGACGGTTTCAATGCTTGTTTGGTTTCAAATGAAAGTTTTCTAAAAAAGAAATAAGTTCGATTTCTTGCACTTTGTCCCACCTTTATCTTCCCGCATCTGATTAAGCTCTCTGTCTCTCTTATCTCTTGTTCTCCTTTCTTGTCATTTTTGCCCTTTCCCTCTAATCTCGCAGCCGCAAACCAATTATTTGTACCACCGCGGCTCGGGCGACGCAACCTGCGATTATTTGCTGTCCAACCCAGACAATCATGCTGCTTTTATGCGGTATGAGCCTCGATTAAACACAGAGCAGCACACTCAGACAATGCATTGCCTTCAAATGAATTATGTGTGTTCTGAATGAACAGTTTTCTTTATCATTTCTGCCTTGCCCCTTTCTCTCACTCTACCTGTGTACCTCGCTGTAATCACCACCTTTGCCCTCCTCGTTTCCCTTACCTACAGTAAAGTTTTGCGCAAGTCGGTGTCACACGTCAACAAAAGTCCGAAAAAGAAGCAAGAATGGTCCCTGTCCCAAGAGCAAATTGCTTGGGTGCACAGGTTTTACCACCGAGATTACCAAGTAAGCTATTAGAGGGTAGGGGTGGTTGGTTGTAGCAGCGACGATTAAGGAGAGGGGCAAGATCTGTAAGGGCTGCGCTATTACAGATCCATAAAAGACGTCCCATGAATGAACGGAAATAACTTTGTTCATGTGTGATGAAGACCATCTTGAAAATCGCGTGTTTCTAGTGATTTTTTTTTGCTTTTGTCTTCAATTTTCCTCATCTTTTTGGTCTTTGAGATGCCTGTATTTATATACATATATGATTTAATTATGCACTACCTTTCACGCATTCCTTGCTCTCCTTGTGTGCCCGTTTGCTCTTTCCAATTTCAGGATCCCTACGTGATGGCAGCAGTAAAAGGCAAAATTCTTCGCCGCAACGGAAAGAAGTACGAGGAAATACCTGGCCTCAATTGAAAGCACTACGTGGCCCTAATTCAATTCAATAATCCTTTAAGCCGCTTAATTTCCTCCAGTAAAGAGGCAGAGCGGATTTCCTACCTATTCATCTAACTGAAGATCGAAGGGCGATTCGCCGACCTAATAAGATTGGGGTAAACGAATTCAAATCACAAAGCACACCGCCGCATCGGGAATTGGATTAGTGTTAAAATGGATTATATCACCATAGCCCACTGCGCCAGTAACCCCTTGTTGAATGGCCCACGAGAGCTGGGAGCCTGCTGGGCGCGTTGGCTGGGTCCACCTCCAACCCTCCAAGTAACCATCAAAGCGGCGTGTGGCATGGGGCAACAAAGGCAACAGCCAATGAGGTCACCGGAATAAGTTCACGATTTTGACTTGCGCGCAACGCACGCGTGTACACTTCTGCCCGCAGCATTGGCTACTGTGCCATTTGGGTTTGTACTAGTTCGAGTTCGGGGTTCGGGGAATGGGAAAATATTCCAAAGAGCTGACTTATGATTCAGTGGCTAAAGGAACATGTTGCCATCTTATTGGTACCAGCAGGGCATTAGGTATCCTGTGTTTTCCAAATCATTAGCGGCTTCGGGAGCACGCATTTTCTCAAAAGGACAAGAGGCGGCGTGCGTGATTATGATTGGTTGGCCAGCTCCTGTCTCAGCCACTCCATAGCTTCGGCAACAGCAGCAGCTTCCTCCATTTCGTTGTCGTCGATACATGTCAGTGCCGATTGAGTAAAATCTAGACTCTCTGCTCCTTCAACTCCAATGGTTCCTAAATCTGCACGGATTTCTTCTCCTCCCAGGCCGTCTTCTTGCTGACTTCCTTCTTCTCCATCTTCTCCTCTAGGGGAGGCTGCAGTGGCCGAGTTGGCTCCTTCACCGGCTCTAAGAGCAGCTGTAAGGACACGAGGTGACACTAATCTGGCATTCTGAGTTGAAGACAGGTTGCGCGCGTTGGCACGTCGATCATCTTCGAGCGCGCGCACTACTGCGATCTGGGCCGTAGAGAGAAAAGGGACAACAACGTAGAAAGTGCAAGACGGTCACAGAGGAAGCCGAATGCGAAAATTGATCGAGAATAGCGAATGCATACAAATGTTGTGTGCTCATGAGCCAACAACAATAGACCAATCCTAACACGAATACTTCTGAACGCACCGCGCCCCGCCAGTCGTAGCCGCAACTGGACGAAGCCAGCGCGCACACTGCCGCATACGCAACTGATTCAAGAGACTTGGCAGTGTGCTCAGAATTGTCGTCGCCGCCATTATTGCTGCTAGTGCTGCTAGTGCTGCTAGCACCAACGCTGGACAATCCCAACAGAGCATCTACTTCGTTGTCTTGTAAGCTTTGTTCGTGTTCCGCAACTGCACGAAGCACAGCCGCTGCCAAATGACGATTTGAACTTTCATCCTGAACAAAAAATTTGCATCGTGCAATCGAGTACTGGTAGGTGACAGCGGTTTTCGTTCTGACGGTGGTGCTATGAAGGCATCTCTGTTAGTTGGTACCTTCGCGGTGGTCTCAGTGTCAATTGTTGCTGCAGCCGCTGCTGCCCCAGTTGCAAGCTCTAAAGCGGCCACAGTTGCAGCCGTAGATGGATTAGCACCGTTTCGACGCAACAGCGCTAACAGCTCTAGTCCCACATTATAATCTGGTACCAATCGGGCTTCTTCCAAAGGAGACTTCATGGCAATACCGATATCACCGCTTGCGATTCCAGTATCACATACAGGATATGCTTTAGCAGCACCTGCTGCAGCTTCCAGGCAAGCCAGCGCTGCAGCGTACAAGTCCTCGTTGTCTCCTCCTGCCTGCCAGCTGTTGAATGGCGCAAGGCGGGAGCCTCGCTCAAACATGCTGCGCTTGGCGGACAGTGTTTCTTGCACAAGTGCTAACGCATGCGACAACACGGCTGAAATGTCTTCATTTGTCAGGGAATGATTGACCTCTTGGGTGTTGGAGTCAGCGCTATTTTGACTGCTGTTGATACTCGGACTGTCGTTAGAAATGAACTTCACATCGGCGCCGCCATTGTGAATGACCCCCAAGCTCATACTCGCAATGAGACGTTGAAGTGCCTCAATGTAAAGCGTTGGCGTTACGGGATCCCCTGCACAGCGACGATCGGGAAGCACTGCCGCCAGCGCTGGCCGAGAAGCCCAAACAGAGTCGAAAGCACGCCCACCTACTGAAATATCGTCACTGCTGTTGGTGTTGCTGTTGCTGTTGGTGTTGCTGTTGCCACTTCTGCTATTGCTGAAGAAACCCACGCTGTTGACGCTGATTCTTTTACCGCTTTCACTGCCATCTCCTTTCAACATACTGCCAACCACTCTAGTAGCTTTGCCTGACGGGGCTACCGTTGAACCACTCCGGTTGACACTCTTTGTCAACCTCGTCGTAGGCAACCCGCTGGTTCCAGTCGATAAACCACGACAAGTACGAGCTAAGAGCTTGCCGCAGGCACCAGCATGCCGATTCTCTGGTATATAGATCCGCATGCGCCATGAAACGGCGCAAAAACGAAAAGGACGCCCACCCACCCATTGGGCGTGTGTCACAAAAAGGCCGGGTGGGCGCCCGCCCGGCCCTGTCGGAGGTCCTGGCTGTATGGGTGCGAATCGTGGTGCCTTACGGCTGAGTCCATCTCTCGCCTGCGCAACTGGCATAACAAACGCATACGTGAAATGTGCAGGGTGACGATGTGTCAATCGTTTGTCCACCAAATATCTTCAGCGAGCTTGCAAAAGCGTACGGGTGTCTTCTCGATTGAGTACTACCTCGCAAGCCGCACTCTACTCTGGGCTGGCCACGTCGCACGCATGCCTAAGAGTCGGCTACCCAAAAGGCTCATGCTTTCGTGGGTACACGAGCCGAGGATAGCGGGCGGTCAAGAGATGACTAATGGCAGATCTCTAGAACGGCATCTGAAGTACTTCGGCCTCGTGGACGACGGCGGTAAAGCGATCACCTTTTCGGAATGGGCAACCCTGGCACAGGACCGCGCTGGCTGGCTAAAGCTCGTTACGAAAGCGCCTTCCAGCATTGGAAAACCGCAGCTGCGGCCACCTCGGTGTGACACTAGAGTGACACCAGAGGAGAAGCGGAGCTTCCTGGCGCGGCGTGCCCAAGAGACTGAACAACGGCGCGCTCTCTTCAATGCAAAAACAGACGCAGAAACGACTTAAGTCCGGTTTCAAAATTATTTCATGACCAGTTTCCACTTTAGAAGGGGTCGGAAGTATTATGCTTCCTGCCCTCTACACACCATCCTCTTTACGATTTTGACTTGCGCGCAACGCACGCGCGTACACTTCTGCCCGCAGCATTGGCTTCTGTGTCATTTGGGTTTGTATTAGTTCGAGTTCGGGCCGGAATTAGAAGGCTAGCAGGTAGAGAAGAAAAGCAAAGCAGCGCAAACTAGACCTATGGAGCTAATCAGGCGCACATGCCCGAGTGGCCTTGGAAGCTTGGAAGTGATGGTAGCGGTCCAAGTGGCACGCTTTCTTCTTCATTTGGGTTCTCGGTGTATTGCACCCTTTCTTGACAGCAGTTTGATTGATTGGTGGAGAAGTCGAAACTTTCTGTCTTCAGTCTTCGGCCGAGATGTTGTAAAAATGTGCCATTTCTTAACAGAGCTGCTACAGATGATGAGGGATAGCACACGATCTGAATCGAAAGCTCGGAGGCCGTTTTGAAGGCAGTTAAAAAGTTACAAAAATCTGCTTTAAATAAGCGGTTCTTGGAGTACAAACCATGCCAACGCGACGGTTTCACGGAGCGAACATCTTGGCAGCTGTGGTGCTTGTGAGCTCGAACTTGTCTACTGCATCGAATCTGCTGCCTAATCAAAGCGACGAATTCGTGTCCAACTACACTTATTCTAAAAGACTGGTAGCATGGCTAGGGTTCGATGCTATTGTGCAAGCGTTGAATACATCTTTTCGTCTCGCCGGCTCGTACGCTCCATCTTTTTCACGGCAGCTACATGTGCATGAGGCCGACCACGCTCCTAATATCACTCATTCTGAAGCGTTGTCCTCGGCGCATCTCTTGCGAGGAAGTGCGCTTTCAAGCAGAGAGACCGTAAATGATGAGAAGCTCAGTGACAAAGCTCAGCCACACCACAGCCCCCGCAGCCGCCAACGCCAACGAAGACGATTAGGTTGCAAATGGGTGGCTTGGAAACACAAGGTATTATCTTATGCATACGTAGGCGAGGGCAGCGTGTGCGTACTGACTTTAGAGCAGAGATGACATTGTAGCTTGCACATGCCGCTACTGTTGCGGCTGCGGCAGCTGCTGCTGCTGCGTTTGGGCTCGTGGTCCTTATGCTTCTCCTCGACTTTTCAATTCTTCCTTCACCTTATTGCTTTGTGCAACTTGCCTACGTTGGTATGCACGTTCAGATGGTTTGCGACGATCCGCCTAAAGCGAATGCTGGTGCCAGTGCGCCACCTCCTGTGACTAGAACTGCAGTTGTTGCCAGGCCACGTAAGCCTGCAGCTCCGAATAAACCACCGAATAAAAAGCCTTCTAGCCCGCGACCTCCTCTTTATCCTCAGAAGGCCAATGCAATTAAATCAGTAGGAAATGGCTCTTCTTCAAATCAGCCTCGGCTGTTCTTCAATGTGACAGGAGAAAGAGGTAAAAATGGAGGAGGAGGAAGCCCGAATACGCCAGCGGCTGCTGTAGGCTATTTGCCTCCTGTCGGCATGTTCATTCACATTCCCAAGGTGACTAGCCTACAGGAGGTTTGTTATCGTTCTTTCATCGCTCTACCTGTGCACATTTTTTCTCTGGTTGGTTTTGTTCGTTTGTTTCGAGTCTTCTAGTCGCAGTCGGTCGAAATGTCTTCATTTTGTAATTCCCCTGCTTCTTCACACAGACGGGCGGGTCCTCGATTCGTGAGTCGATGAGCACCACTTACCAAAAACGCTTTCCGTGGGGTGCCAGTTATTCCAATTCCAAGGTATACGCAATTAATGCGTTTCTCAATCGACCTACACTACGAAGCATGTCAATATTTGTCTCTCTTTTTTGTTTGTAGTTTCTTTTATTCTCATTGATTCCTTTGATGATAGTGTTTGCCAACATTTGGGCTATCGCGTGTTGCGTTGCTTCGTCTCTCCGTCTCCACTTTTTTATCTTCTCTGAGTTTTTGGTTGTGTGTGTATATGCTTGCGTTGTGTATTCGTGCAGTGTGGCATCAAACAGTCGTCGACGTTTCACCTGACCTTAGACGAAATGGTTGCCTGCGGCTTGAAGCCTTTGCCTGGACCTACCCTGTGCGTGGTGCGCGATCCAGTGAGCCGTTTTGAGTCCGAGGTGAGAGCCTTTCTTTTACAAGAGAAAAAGGAAACGTCTATTTGCCTTTCCTTTCTGTGTTGATTCTTTTCAGTAATCGTTTCTTTCTCTTGACTAATTATGCCTACTGGAGTTTGTACTTATATCATCCTTATTTTAAGACCCCTTTTTTTTCTGGCGTCATTTCCTCGCACTCTCAATTCATCCTTATTCTTAATATTTCCTAATATAATACGCACACATATTCACTTACTGTAGATACGCTGGCGGTCGGTGTATTTCCATCAGCTGAAGCATCTGTCACCCGCTGCTCTTCCGGGAGCGATGACCAAACTCTGTGACAGCGCAAAGAAATATTCGAACGACGATCTTTTCGAGCATTGTCAGGTGAATAAATGACTGCTTGGACAATGTAGATGAATGAGGGTGAGGACGATGATGATGATGATGGGGCTAAGAGAAGCGTAGAAATGCAGGACGGTTTCAATGCTTGTTTGGTTTCAAATGAAAGTTTTCTAAAAAAGAAATAAGTTCGATTTCTTGCACTTTGTCCCACCTTTATCTTCCCGCATCTGATTAAGCTCTCTGTCTCTCTTATCTCTTGTTCTCCTTTCTTGTCATTTTTGCCCTTTCCCTCTAATCTCGCAGCCGCAAACCAATTATTTGTACCACCGCGGCTCGGGCGACGCAACCTGCGATTATTTGCTGTCCAACCCAGACAATCATGCTGCTTTTATGCGGTATGAGCCTCGATTAAACACAGAGCAGCACACTCAGACAATGCATTGCCTTCAAATGAATTATGTGTGTTCTGAATGAACAGTTTTCTTTATCATTTCTGCCTTGCCCCTTTCTCTCACTCTACCTGTGTACCTCGCTGTAATCACCACCTTTGCCCTCCTCGTTTCCCTTACCTACAGTAAAGTTTTGCGCAAGTCGGTGTCACACGTCAACAAAAGTCCGAAAAAGAAGCAAGAATGGTCCCTGTCCCAAGAGCAAATTGCTTGGGTGCACAGGTTTTACCACCGAGATTACCAAGTAAGCTATTAGAGGGTAGGGGTGGTTGGTTGTAGCAGCGACGATTAAGGAGAGGGGCAAGATCTGTAAGGGCTGCGCTATTACAGATCCATAAAAGACGTCCCATGAATGAACGGAAATAACTTTGTTCATGTGTGATGAAGACCATCTTGAAAATCGCGTGTTTCTAGTGATTTTTTTTTGCTTTTGTCTTCAATTTTCCTCATCTTTTTGGTCTTTGAGATGCCTGTATTTATATACATATATGATTTAATTATGCACTACCTTTCACGCATTCCTTGCTCTCCTTGTGTGCCCGTTTGCTCTTTCCAATTTCAGGATCCCTACGTGATGGCAGCAGTAAAAGGCAAAATTCTTCGCCGCAACGGAAAGAAGTACGAGGAAATACCTGGCCTCAATTGAAAGCACTACGTGGCCCTAATTCAATTCAATAATCCTTTAAGCCGCTTAATTTCCTCCAGTAAAGAGGCAGAGCGGATTTCCTACCTATTCATCTAACTGAAGATCGAAGGGCGATTCGCCGACCTAATAAGATTGGGGTAAACGAATTCAAATCACAAAGCACACCGCCGCATCGGGAATTGGATTAGTGTTAAAATGGATTATATCACCATAGCCCACTGCGCCAGTAACCCCTTGTTGAATGGCCCACGAGAGCTGGGAGCCTGCTGGGCGCGTTGGCTGGGTCCACCTCCAACCCTCCAAGTAACCATCAAAGCGGCGTGTGGCATGGGGCAACAAAGGCAACAGCCAATGAGGTCACCGGAATAAGTTCACGATTTTGACTTGCGCGCAACGCACGCGTGTACACTTCTGCCCGCAGCATTGGCTACTGTGCCATTTGGGTTTGTACTAGTTCGAGTTCGGGGTTCGGGGAATGGGAAAATATTCCAAAGAGCTGACTTATGATTCAGTGGCTAAAGGAACATGTTGCCATCTTATTGGTACCAGCAGGGCATTAGGTATCCTGTGTTTTCCAAATCATTAGCGGCTTCGGGAGCACGCATTTTCTCAAAAGGACAAGAGGCGGCGTGCGTGATTATGATTGGTTGGCCAGCTCCTGTCTCAGCCACTCCATAGCTTCGGCAACAGCAGCAGCTTCCTCCATTTCGTTGTCGTCGATACATGTCAGTGCCGATTGAGTAAAATCTAGACTCTCTGCTCCTTCAACTCCAATGGTTCCTAAATCTGCACGGATTTCTTCTCCTCCCAGGCCGTCTTCTTGCTGACTTCCTTCTTCTCCATCTTCTCCTCTAGGGGAGGCTGCAGTGGCCGAGTTGGCTCCTTCACCGGCTCTAAGAGCAGCTGTAAGGACACGAGGTGACACTAATCTGGCATTCTGAGTTGAAGACAGGTTGCGCGCGTTGGCACGTCGATCATCTTCGAGCGCGCGCACTACTGCGATCTGGGCCGTAGAGAGAAAAGGGACAACAACGTAGAAAGTGCAAGACGGTCACAGAGGAAGCCGAATGCGAAAATTGATCGAGAATAGCGAATGCATACAAATGTTGTGTGCTCATGAGCCAACAACAATAGACCAATCCTAACACGAATACTTCTGAACGCACCGCGCCCCGCCAGTCGTAGCCGCAACTGGACGAAGCCAGCGCGCACACTGCCGCATACGCAACTGATTCAAGAGACTTGGCAGTGTGCTCAGAATTGTCGTCGCCGCCATTATTGCTGCTAGTGCTGCTAGTGCTGCTAGCACCAACGCTGGACAATCCCAACAGAGCATCTACTTCGTTGTCTTGTAAGCTTTGTTCGTGTTCCGCAACTGCACGAAGCACAGCCGCTGCCAAATGACGATTTGAACTTTCATCCTGAACAAAAAATTTGCATCGTGCAATCGAGTACTGGTAGGTGACAGCGGTTTTCGTTCTGACGGTGGTGCTATGAAGGCATCTCTGTTAGTTGGTACCTTCGCGGTGGTCTCAGTGTCAATTGTTGCTGCAGCCGCTGCTGCCCCAGTTGCAAGCTCTAAAGCGGCCACAGTTGCAGCCGTAGATGGATTAGCACCGTTTCGACGCAACAGCGCTAACAGCTCTAGTCCCACATTATAATCTGGTACCAATCGGGCTTCTTCCAAAGGAGACTTCATGGCAATACCGATATCACCGCTTGCGATTCCAGTATCACATACAGGATATGCTTTAGCAGCACCTGCTGCAGCTTCCAGGCAAGCCAGCGCTGCAGCGTACAAGTCCTCGTTGTCTCCTCCTGCCTGCCAGCTGTTGAATGGCGCAAGGCGGGAGCCTCGCTCAAACATGCTGCGCTTGGCGGACAGTGTTTCTTGCACAAGTGCTAACGCATGCGACAACACGGCTGAAATGTCTTCATTTGTCAGGGAATGATTGACCTCTTGGGTGTTGGAGTCAGCGCTATTTTGACTGCTGTTGATACTCGGACTGTCGTTAGAAATGAACTTCACATCGGCGCCGCCATTGTGAATGACCCCCAAGCTCATACTCGCAATGAGACGTTGAAGTGCCTCAATGTAAAGCGTTGGCGTTACGGGATCCCCTGCACAGCGACGATCGGGAAGCACTGCCGCCAGCGCTGGCCGAGAAGCCCAAACAGAGTCGAAAGCACGCCCACCTACTGAAATATCGTCACTGCTGTTGGTGTTGCTGTTGCTGTTGGTGTTGCTGTTGCCACTTCTGCTATTGCTGAAGAAACCCACGCTGTTGACGCTGATTCTTTTACCGCTTTCACTGCCATCTCCTTTCAACATACTGCCAACCACTCTAGTAGCTTTGCCTGACGGGGCTACCGTTGAACCACTCCGGTTGACACTCTTTGTCAACCTCGTCGTAGGCAACCCGCTGGTTCCAGTCGATAAACCACGACAAGTACGAGCTAAGAGCTTGCCGCAGGCACCAGCATGCCGATTCTCTGGTATATAGATCCGCATGCGCCATGAAACGGCGCCTCTCGGCAGAAGGCGGTGCAACGCTGGAAGGTAGAGCTCTATCTTAGCTCCTCGGAACATGACACAAATATCTTTTTTCTTAAGGATTCAAAAGCCTCCTACACTGACCGCTACAGTGAAACGTGAAGTGTGAATCAAGGTACTTAATAAATGCTTTGGAGTGCTTCAGTGTAGGGTTCCTAGCTAGTTGAAGGCCACGCTGAAATGGGCGTAACATGCGTGCCACGAGCTTCTTCCTGCACTAAGTTAGAACAACCCGGCGGGGAACGAGAGGAACTCGAGAAGAGAGAAAAAAGCAGGAAAAATCCCCAACCGTATTCCAATATAATTTGTGAAAAATAAATAGTTTCGAAAGGTGTCGTAATTTTTTTTACGAGTCTGAGCGCATCCAATGAAGGCCAATATGGGCGGGTGCACCGTGAAAACGTTGAGCCTGCTCTATGCGGTGCGTAAGCTTTAGCATTGATAAGCGTACCCACCCGATATCTAGCATCTCAAGCTTATTCTCACACGAACACCTGGGATTTATGAGCTGCCACCTGAGTGGTCTATTGAGATAGAGCCAAACGGGGGACTCAAACGGCGAACGAAAGCCTTCTTTAAATCTAGTTTGGCACAGCTGTATGCTCCACTCATTTGCTACGTTTGCTTCTCCACTAACTTTCTGGCATTTCCATGGTTGTCTTTATGTATCTTGGGATCCGAATTCAGATCTCTTCTACGCATGCGCTCTTTTACCTTCCCGGAGTCGCACCCCACTCGTACGTTCATAGCGCGCTCTTTTCTTTGTGACCCGGGGTTGTGTTGCATTCTATCTAGAGTTTGCCCATTTTTTAATCTTATGGCTATGCTGTGTCTGTTCCTTCCACGGAGTGACCATTATGGCAGTCTAACCTCTTTCCCACGGTAGCATTTTACGCGTGCTCCTTTTTGCTTCTCGCGCGCTTTGTATCCACCACAGCTCGCGGCAGATTGAGCCTATAAGCGCATGCTTTTTCCGCTGTGCCTGTTTTCGAAAATTCATATTATATTTGTGTACATGTGCGCGTACGCGTGTGGCAGGTACCGCAACCGGGAACGGTTGAACCTCTTGGTGAACAAACTCACCTCGACGCACACCCAGGTACATCATTTGAGAGCGGGGACGGAGCCTTAAATGGCTGCATGCGATTTTGTCCCAACCTATCTGGTTTGCTGTCATAGGATTACGCGCTGTTGCTAGCGGTTTGGGTCGCTAGCACAGCACACTCAAGCCTTCACTCTGTTTTCATCTTCTTTTTTTTTGTGCTCTAATTTGCTATCCCCATTACTTTTTCTCGATTCGGAGCGTGCACGCTCTCTTTTTCCTTCCGCATCCGATCTCCTTTTCTCCTTTATGTGTACACGGACCACCCATAGTGCTTTTACTGATGTTCGTTGATTGCACCCTTCCTGCGCCAAACACAGATTCCGTACGAGTACTACTCGCTGCCGTACTGCCACCCACACATCCACGAGAAGACGGAAAACATCGGAGAGCGCCTCACGGGCGACAAGATTGAAAACAGCTTGTACAAGCTCGAAATGAAGCGCCCGCAGGTATGTATTGTTTTTCATTCGCCCCCTGTGTGCGTGGCATTCTAAGTGCGCAGGTTGTGGTGTTTGATGCTTTCGCACACGTGCGTACCATACTACAGTAGTACGTAGGTTGTACTGGGTGTCTCTTTTCTAGCACTGTAGTTCCTGTGCGAAACGTCTTATTGTTGTATTTGTGGCCTTGCAAAATAAATCCCTCCCTCTTCCTCCCTCTTCCAACGAACCAACCTAGGCGTGCGAGATTGTGTGCCGCAAGCAACTCACCAAGTTTCAGGCCAAGACTTTTGTAGAGGCCATCGACAACGAGTACAGGGTGCACTGGATCGTCGACAACTTGCCCTCCTCCACGGTGCGTACTAAATTAGAGATGGACGAGGCAACCGAAAAGGGAGGAGGGCGTTACGAGAACGCGAAACGGGGAGTTCAAAATAAAGAAGAAGGGAACTTGAAAAAAATGGAAGGAGAAACGTCAATTCAGGAGTACTATTCGAGTATTTTCTGTTGCGCACTGCTCTCTCCTGCATCTGTCATTGCACTTACACTCTTTCATTGCATTTGACCTTCTCTGTTTTCCTGTTTATTTCTGTGTGTATTGCATTAGGTGGTGGTCAACGAGCTGGCCCCCGACATGCCGTACTTCACGCGCGGCTTTCCTGTGGGCTTCAAAGCGCAAGACTTCGAGACGGGTGAGCAATGGGATTAACGCCACTCCCCGCATGCTGACTTGAGTATTCAGCTGTGCGAGTAGAGTGATTGCGCTTGGTAACACCCTTTGGTTTGAGCACCTGTTAGGTGTTTCCAATACCACTCACGCGCCTCATGTCCGCCTTTTGATTTCTTCTTCTTTCTTCGTGTACCACTCCTGCCTTTCACCTGCGCGCCCTTCGCTTTCTTCCGCTACTCTCTTCTCCTCCCTTGTATTTCCCTTCCAATCCCAACCCTTCTCCTCTTCCACCAGGCAAAGACAAGCACTACTTGTACAACCACGTGCGGATCATCGTGGCGTTCAACGAGGACCACAACCCGGACCTGGCCAAGCGCAAGTTTGAAGGGTCGCGGGTCACGGGGTTTCGGGTCGAGCCCTTCAGCATTCGCCACAAGTGGGACGACCGCACCGGGGAAGGTGCACTCAGAAGGATGACAGAGGGATAGATTAATCGAGACGTGGCACGTCTCTCTTTCTTCTTTTTCGTTCTGTAGAGTATGAATCGGAAATTACTTTCTACGCGTCGGTTTTACTCCAGCATTGCATTTACTTTTGTTCCCTTCATTCCTGACTTCACTCCTCCTCTTCTTCTTCGTGTTGCCCTCCTCTCTCTTGTTCCGTCCTTCTTTCTAGCGTTTGACAAGGACTTCACGACCCTCGACACTTGCAACGAAATGAACCACGCCATGAATGACCCTTCCAATTACATGAGCGTCGATAACGCGGGCGAGGTAGGAGACAACGAGATGAGGAGACTGCCGGTTTGAGAGAGTGAAAGAAAGCATGGGTGTTTGAGAGTTTTCCTCTTTGTCTCCTTGACACTCATTTTTCCTTCTTCATCTTAATTTCTCTCGTAAATTGCGCTTTTATTTACTCTCCCTTTCTTTCGCGCCACTCATATGTATTGACACGCATATCACATTAGGTGATTTTCACCTACGACGTGGTGTTCGAAGAGTCGGACGTGGAGTGGGCTCACCGCTGGGACGTGTACCTTCGAGGCAACCCCGACGACAAAATTCACTGGTAATAGGAGAGAAGAAGCGAGTGTGTGCGCAGGGTTCTTGCAAGTTTTTGCTGGATCTGCAGTATGCGTGTTTCTGGTGTGGCTTAGACGTGCTCAACCCTGTATTACTTGCACTCACCATGCACCCTCAAGTCCTTTGCTTTCATCTTTGCCTTAGTTATATTTCAATTTCTTGCTTCTGTCTATAAGCTTTTAATACTATTTTTTCTTTTGCCAAAAACATACGACAGGTTTTCCATTACCAACTCCACCATGATTGTCATGTTCTTAACGGTCATGGTGGCCATGATTTTGGTGCGCACGCTGAACCATGACATCGCCCAGTACAACGACTCGGCCACCCTCGAAGACGCCAAGGAAGAGTCCGGCTGGAAGTTAGTGCATGCCGACGTGTTTCGGTCCCCCGCTCAGGGGAAAATGCTCATGGCCGTCCTGGTGGGCACCGGCTCCCAACTCCTGTGCATGACCTTTGTGACCATGCTTTTCGCCCTTTTGGGGTTCCTGTCGCCTGCTAACCGGGGCTCCCTGTTGACTGCCACTTTGATGCTTTACGTGACCATGGGCTCCGTAGCAGGATTCCATTCCAGCCGCATTTTCAAGTTTTTCAAGGGGGAAGATTGGATGAAGGCGACGGTGTGGACGGCACTGCTCTTTCCAGGCATCGTGTTTCTGATTTTCATGTGCTTGAACACCGCTTTGCTCTTCGAAGGGTCCTCGGGCGCCGTGCCAGTGTCGACCTTCGTGACCCTCATTGTGCTGTGGTTTGGGGTCTCCACCCCGCTGGTGTTCATCGGGTCTTACTTTGGGTACAAACGGGAAGCCTTTTCACCCCCGGTGCGGGTGAATTTGATCCCAAGGTCAGTGCCGCCGCAGCCGTGGTACATGTCCTGGCCGGTGCTGGTGTTCTTTGGAGGCGTGTTGCCATTTGGGGCGGTGTCTGTGGAGCTCTTCTTCATCATGAGCGCGCTGTGGCTGCACCAAATTTACTACATCTTTGGGTTCCTGTTTTTGGTGCTGGTCATTTTGGTGGTGACCTGCGCCGAAACCACGATTCTCATGTGCTACTTCCAACTCTGCAACGAAGACTACCGGTGGTGGTGGCGGTCCGTGCTCTGCAGCGGCAGTTGCGCCGGCTACGTGTTTCTGTACGCCATTTGGTACTTTGCGACGGAACTCGACCTCGTGGGCTTCGTGCCAGCGTGCCTGTACTTTGGGTACATGTTCTTGGCGTCGCTGGCGTTTTTTGTGCTCACCGGCACCATTGGCTTCTACTCGTGCTTCTGGTTCGTGAACAAAATTTACGGCTCGATCAAGGTGGACTAAACCGCGATGGAAGACGTTTTATTTCTGCGCGTCTCGAGCGCGCTGTTACGTAGGAGGAGCGAGAGAAGGAGAAAAGCTGAAGATGGTAGAAAGGGACGGAGAGGAGGCAGCGGGCATTTTCGTAGGCGCCCAGTTCATCGAGCCTCTTGCGGCTTATATCGAGTGAGATTTGCTTTGGATAGAGGTGAAAGGGTCCATGGAAGTCAAGGAAAGCGACAAGGATGCGCGATATAACTGCAAGTGTTGAAACTCGTGTGCTTGCGTGTGTTCGTACAATTAGAAGAACAAGAACCGCACTAAAGCACTTAATTATTAATGGCCCAATACACTATATATATAAGCCTAGTTCCTAATTCTTTCCGGCAACACAGCACTTCCACTTGTCTCTTCCGTCGTTTGGGTATTTATGGCACCGGCACTTACTTTTATAATCGGGTTCTTCGTTGGGCTGGCGACTTGGCTGCTTTTTACAGCGGCAATCGCGATGTAGTACGTAATTTCGTTTCGATTTCGCCTGATAAGGCGATATCATTAAATCGTCGTTTGCCGAAATCCCTAGGTTACGATTTACGCCGTAAATTACGTGTAAATTACGCGGGGAAGTAATTTTTACCAACCAGACGTAAATTACGTCACAAAATCCCGCGTATACTGCAGTGACGTCACCGTAGAAACTCCCTGACTCCTTAAGATGTAACTTATCAGCATAACCACTCTTTGTGGTGGACTCTATTGAACGGTACCCATGCCGGCAAAGCGTGGCACTTCCCTCTGGGCAGAGACCACGCCCATCACGAAGGATATTTCAAAAGAAGGGCAAATCGCACACAGGCAGAAACTCGAACTCGAACTAATACAAACCCAAATGACACAGAAGCCAATGCTGCGGAAAGAAGTGTACGCGCGTGCGTTGCGCGCAAGTCAAAATCGTAAAGAGGATAGTGAAGTCCTCTTACGTTTTGACCAGTGAGTCGGGAGGCCGAGCGACTCATACGGTCATAGAGCTTTCCTTTCATCTTAAATCAAACCTTGCGTTCGCTACACACAATCGAAGGCCGTGAGCTAGTGAAGTAAGAAGTAGGGAAGGGAGTTCGGAAGGGCACATCATCACCAAAGAATTCCAAGAGCCCGTAATTTTAACGATTTTCCCGCGCGTATGGCACACGCAAATTACGCGTAAATTACGTGTAAATTACGCGCGAAGTAAAAAATAAACTCGAGGCGCGTAATTTACGCGTGTACGTAAATCGCACCCTTTCGAAATCCACTGAACGCTAAAGGGAGCCATATATACAGCCGAGAAACCGCAATGAAGGGGGAGGGGGGGGGGGGATTCGAAGGCATAGAAGGCACAGGCGCAGAACGTGTCGATTGTCCGGAAAGAACGTATCGCCCGCTCTCTTAATCTCGAAGGCATGGTAGAACTTATATACCTAGCCCCCCTGCGCCGCGGTGTCTACCCTATACAGTCGATGGGTGCCTTCAGTGGTGTACTACATTCGCACGAACAGCGCAAGGCACATACGGGGCATTAGCCCAATCCTTGATTTGTTCCTGTTGAACAACTCTACAACCTGATTCTTTGCTCATTCAGCACACCGAGAACTATCATCGTGCCCATGGAGACAGCGCGCCGCTTACTTGGCTTGTCTGTTTGTTAGTAGTTTAATTCTCTCTCTCTAGCTTCCTTACGCGATTGCCGTTATATTACATTTAGAGAACCAGTATCTATCTTGAGCTAGTCAGACCTCTTTCTGGGATATAGTGCCTTCGTTTTTATTCTCTGCGTGGACACGTGTCGTCTTTGGTCATTCTTAATTGGCCCACGCCGTGTCCTGTACTTCCTAGTTGCCTTCACGTCGTGACTTCCAGGCCGATCCCGCTCTGCATCACCGTCGTCATCTGGCGCTTCAACTTTGGCTGATGATCCATATATAGCATTCAGAGAACCATTTTTTATCTTGAGCTAGTCAGACCTTTTTCTGCTACATCTTTCCCAAGCACTTCCTTATGACAGGCCCAATTTCTGAATGCACCGCCTTCGACAAGCGACAAGCCTTAGGTGGTCGCTATTGGGCCTCGTTGCTCGTCGCAGATGTTGTAGCTGTCGTCGTCGCTGCTGCTGTCGCCGCCAACTGTTGATCAACAGGACAGAGAGTGTTCAAAGCCGATTTTCGTCCAATCAGGGAGCTGCAACGAAATTTCGTAAATTTTGCCTAATTTAGACGAAACGAAATCCCGTTAAAAGCAGCCAAGGCTGGCGACGTCGCGCGTATCGCGTATGCACATGATGAGCCATGGGCCAGGCCAGAGCCAGGCGCCAAGGAAGTTTTTGACTGGGAGGTCATCGCGACCTAGGCCGATTGGTTATCCAAGGATGATTTGGGCTATGGCTTTTGGGAACGCGCTCAAAACAAGGAAAAATCCAACAAGGAGCTCGGTGAGAGCATCGGCTGGGATGATCTTGAACCCCAAAAGGGGGATTGTATGCCGTGTCGTTCACTCGTCTCGCGAACACAACGAAAAAGGCGAGTGACTGGACGAAATGTGCGTGATGATGACACCAACTTGTCGTGCTTTGGATGAAGCAGTATCTTGGCAGGGCAATGGAGTCGTCGGGGGCATGGTTGGCGCTGGGAACGATTGCTCTTGCTGCGGTACGTTGACACAAATCGACTACTAGGCATAGCAGATTTTTTTAGTGCGAGAATTGCGCGATACATGCTAAGGACTGCTAGATGAATACAGTGGCAACTTCCATTCGAGCATGCACACGCACTCACACACACTGTAGTGGTCTAGAGCGCTTCAAGACTCGCATTTTGGGATGGAGATGCCATTCAAACTCGGGCATTACATGTTTTAAATTACTTAACATTGCTTATAAATGTGATCGATGGAATGGTAGGCTACTGCTGCTTTTCTGCGCAAGAAGCCAACAGCCGATGCCAAGGGCAACCTCAAGCGGCGCCTCAGTTTTACTAGCCAGGTGCAGAGAAAAACATTCGATTTGAGCCTAGCAAAGATGGTTGTAGGTTGACAAACTATTGTAAACTCTTTCAGAATCATTCGCATTCTTTCGTTTTACCTCTTCTCTTTCTTTTCGTGGTCTCCAATGATTCAACTTGTTTTCCGTCGTCGTTTCCTTATTCTTTTCCTTCTCCTCTTACCTCCTCTTCGTCAACCAACTCTTCTCTTGCTACTACATTAGGTCATGGCTGCAGGGTCATGGCCGACTAACGTGCCCATGGCGGAGCCTATCATCAACGCCGTGCTCACTTTTGACCAACCGCCTACTGAAGCAGCACTGGAAGAGCTTGTGCTTCGAATGCTGCGCTACGATCGGCTAGGAGGAGTTCCCAAACAGGTATGAACACTATAGCTATGCGCGTATGAGTTTGTGTGTGTGCTTGCCAAGGTGGTTCTTTTTTCGAGGCCCAACTAAATCTTTATTTTCTTTTTTCATTGCAATAAGGCATCCATCTTTACACTCCATTTTTCTCTTTCTTTCTTTTATTCTCCCTCAAACAGGAGGGAAGTGCGTGGGTGATGGCCGATCGTGAATCTTCGTCATTAACTTCGGAAGATGCGTCAAGGCTGCTCACGGTGGTAGACGTGAAGAACCTAAAGGGCCTTTGGGATAAGGTAAAGTTCGTTGCTGCGAACATTGAATTATTTTGATTGGCTGCTGTCAATGAAGCCGGCGCATGAGAGTTTTTAGCAAGATAAACATACGAACATTTTTTGGTCATCTCTCTTTTTGTTATATATACATGTGTGTGTATACTTTGATTTCCTTCTTAAGATTGAATATGCACACTCACCTAACCACACTCACGCCTACTACACCTGCCCACCTATTTTTACCCAGGTGCATGACATCATCATGGGGCCCGGCTTATTGAAGCCCGACCGAGCCAAAGATCCGTGGTGGGAGTTAGTGCTCCTACGGAACCAGACTAGTGGTGGTTCGTCGTCGTCGTCGTCGGTGAGAGATGAGAAAAGCAAGCTTGGAGAAGAATGAGAGGCAAAAAGAATCGCTTTGTGTCTCTGTTAGTTCTATGCCTATTTTTGTTTGAGCCAAATCAATACGCAAGTCCCCCCCCCCCCATCCCCTAATTCTCCAAACGCCAAACCACGAAGACATACCGCCTCCTTTGGTACATAATGGAACCTGCGGTGACCGCCCTCTTCTCTTTTATTTGTAATACATTATATTAGGCGCTGCTGGTGCGAATCCACCACACCCTCGGCGACGGGGTAGCGCTCGTGGGGCTGGTAATAGCGCACATGTAGACTGCACATGTTATAGCACATGTAGAGCACATGCACCCGTCT
>Ga0307930_1001099_pt1 | contig 21744 bp, 15 predicted proteins | sample OrgLakmetageno46_FD_203161 | JGI IMG/M metagenome (GOLD analysis project Ga0307930, IMG submission 203161) | Saline water microbial communities from Organic Lake, Antarctica - #46 | ecosystem: Environmental > Aquatic > Non-marine Saline and Alkaline > Saline | place: Antarctica: Organic Lake...
GAGCGAACGATCCCCTTATATATATAGGGGATCGTCGCTCCCCCCCTTATATCTATAGGGGGGGTAGGTTCGCTCGTAGAGTCGGACCCGTGAGGGTGGCATATGCGTCTCCCCCGCCCCTGGCGGGGGACGCCGGCGGACCCGTCCCGCCAGGGGCGGGGGAGGCCCCCGCCCCTGGCGGGACGGGTCCGACCCAATTCCGAGCGCGTCCCTCACGGGTTTGCGTCCCTCACGGGGCAAACCCGTCCCGCCAGGGGCGGGGGACGCGTCCTCCGTCGGATTTTTGTAGGTTCCCCTCACGGGTCTCCTGCCCCCCTCACGGGTCCCGCCCCGTGAGGGGGTCGCTTACCCGTGAGGGACGCTGGGGCGGCGCGTCCCCCGTCCCGCCAGGGGCGGGGGACGCGTCCTCCGTCGGATTTTTGTAGGTTCCCCTCACGGGTCTCCTGCCCCCCTCACGGGTCCCGCCCCGTGAGGGGGTCGCTTACCCGTGAGGGACGCTGGGGCGGCGCGTCCCTCACGGGTAAGCGACCCCCTCACGGGGACCCCCCTACGGGGGGAGAGCGGACCTACAACTCGCAGATCCCCTCACGGGCGAACCCCCTTTCTGAAAAGGGGGTTCGAAGTCTGCGACTTGCGTCGGAATTGTCCGCCTCCCCCCTGCGGGGGGGGGCGGACAATTCCTAGCGCTTCCCTCACGGGTTTGCCCCCCCCCGTAGGGGGGAGGGACGCAAATTTAGCGACCTCTGCGGCAGGAGAAGCGCAAGCGCTCCGGACCCGTGAGGGATGCGACCTTCGCACTGAAGCGGACCCGTGAGGGATGCGACCTTCGCACTAAAGCGTCCCTCACGGGTAAGCGACCCCCTCACGGGGACCCCCCTACGGGGGGAGAGCGGACCTACGGACCCGTGAGGGCGCCTCCCTCACGGGTTAACCCGTGAGGGCGCCTCCCTCACGGGTTAACCCGTGAGGGAGGCGAAATCCTACCCAATTCCGACTCTCCTCGCGAACCTACAAAAATCCGACGAAGGTCGCATAAATTGCGTCCCTCACGGGGCAATTTATGCGAACATAAACTCGCGCATAGTGCGAAGCGCCCCGAGTCTATTCGCGAGTACGAGTTTCTCGAATTTTAAAATTTATTCGATAAACTCGCATATTTTTAAAAGTGACTTTCAGAAGCAAGACTTCCTTTAAACGGACCTTGGGTATAACCACCTAACATTTTAGTTTTGCTAGTTTTGCTAGTTTTGCTAGTTTTGCTAGTTTTGCTAGTTTTGCTAGTTTTTTATACCTTAAGGCAAAATGTAAGGGAGGGTGAATACTTACTCTTTATAATTGTTTACCCTCTCTTACATTTTACCCTGTTAAAAAGTAAATATTACAAAATCGATTAAAGAAGAAAAGGGGGTAACCTCCCTCACAGGTTGGCGTCCGGATCTTAATTGTCTAGGACGGCCCTATATATATATATATATAGGGCCGTCCTCAGGATTTCGGCTAAGCCGAAATCCTCCAGTGGAATTGGGAGGTATTTGTCTACCCGAAGTAGGAGGCCCCCCTGACGCGAAGAGCCCCCCCAAAAAGGGGGTTAACCCGTCCCGTCAGGGGGGCCTCCTACTCTCATAGCACCCTTTCATTCCAACCTTTCATTATACCCCTTTATTCCACCCTGGAGGGTGGAATAAAGGGGTATAATGAAAGGTTGGCACAAATCCGCCCAAGGCAATTGGAAAAGTTATGCCAGAATATCGCTCGCTTATTTTTAGGTTTTAATGGATGTAACTTCTAAAAAGGTAGATAATCGCTCTAAAACCCCTTTATTGGCCACTTGTTAACAACTTTCAACCGCTCTAATTGAAAACCTTTTAACGCATAAAATTCATTAATATGTCTGTTTAATCAGATTTTAAACAATTAAGAGATAGTGCACGCAACGAATATCCCGTCAGGGGGACGTAATCTTTTTATCGTACTCGCTAATAGACTCGCAGCGCTTGTCGAAGGGACCCGTGAGGGTCGCGCCTGACGCGAAACTCCCTTCGAGTGCGCGCGAACCTACCCCCCCGAAGGGGGGGAGCGACGATCCCCTATATATATAAGGGGATCGTTCGCTCGTACGATAAAACTCGAATATTTTCCCCCCGCGGATATACGGGGGGGCAAAATAAGACTTTTGAGAAAGGGGGTTCGAAGTCTGCTACTTGCGTAGGAATTGTCCGCCCTCCCCCTACGGGGGGGGGCGGACAATTCCTAGCGCTTAATTGGCGTACCCCAACCCGTGTCCGCCAGGGGCGGGGAAGCGCTCGGAATTGTCCGCCTCCCCCCGTAGGGGGGGGGCGGACAATTCCGACACAAGCGCTCCGGGGCTATTAACGAGTACGATAAAAACTCGTACTCGCGGACCTATTAATTTTACCCGCTTATATCCGCGGGGGGATATAGAAGATATTTAAAACTACGAGCGGACCCCTCACGGGGCAAGTCTCGTCCGCTCGGATCGTCCGAGCAGACGATTCTACTTTTTATATATACGTTCGAAATGGTCTTTAACTGAGTTATGGTCCATATAAATAGTACTTTCATGTCGGACGTTGTATCTGAATATTCGTGATCAGACGGTGGACAATCAATATCCTGTTAATGTAGGGCCTTATGCTGCGGTATAATCTTAACTTTCGGGTGGCTTGTGGCACATTTGACCCATTGACTTTATTATAGCTCTTAAAAAGTTAGTTCTCTTTGCTATTAAACGTGCTTTTGCACGCGGGGTCAGTAAATTTACACCTAATTTAAATCATTACAATTGGCCCCCGTGAGGGGCCCCCTCCACTTTGGGGGGGGGAGGCGGGGGGCCCCTCACGGGGGCCGCAACGGATTTTTAATTATTTAGATGAAGAAGATCGTTTGGTACAAGATATTCTTTCTATTAAAATTGATTAGTGGGGGTCTAAAATTAAATTAAATTAAGAATTTAATAAATGTTCACTCACCCCCATATATATGGTATATGGGGGTGATCTATTTTTAGATGAAACGGTAGAATAGACTGCTTTACTAGCTCTTCTAAAAGAAGGTTTATTTACATCTGAAGCTGACTTTGAATGGAAATACGCGGATGAAGATTACCCGCTACTCTATTTAATAGGGTGCACCTGTCACTTATATGATATAGAATATATAGATAAACGATATACGAACTCATCGTCTAAAGGATAGGACAGCGGTCTTCGAAATCGCTAGTGTAGGTTCAATTCCTACTGGGTTCAAAAAAAAATTGTGGCGTGTAAGCAGAGCGCCCCGTGAGGGGCGCGCTTCGAGCACTTAAAATAAATCCTCAAGGGGGAGCAAATCCCGTAGCGTAATCCGTCATAATGTGTATAATTAGTTGTTTCCCTACGGCCCTTAAAAATATAGGGGAAGTATTAATCCTCCGCACGGCCCTATATACAAATATACAAAAAGCTGACCCACTTAAGCACGAGTGCTAAGCGTCCGTCGTAATTTTTAGGATTTGCTTTTCCCTCCGGCCCCCTTTATTTTTAAGGGGGGGGGGGGGGGGGGAAATCCGACTAAATTGAGCGACCTCGCCTTGGAGTAGCTACCCACTACTTTTGAAGTAATCCTCTATAGATAAGGACGTGTTCTTGGCTACGACGTCTAGTTTTCTGCGAAGAGAAGACCTTTTTTTGGCCGGAGCTTCCACACACCCTTTATTGTAGGTCCCCCTCCCTTATATAAGAGGTATCCTGCCCCCCTCACGGGCCCCCTACGGGGGGTCGAGGTCGCTTATTAAGCTTTAGTGCGAAGGTCGCACTAAAGCTTAATAAGCGCTCGGATTTTTGTAGGTCCCCCTCACGGGTCTCCTGCCCCCCTCACGGGCCCCCTACGGGGGGTCGAGGTCGCTTATTAAGCTTTAGTGCGAAGGTCGCACTAAAGCTTAATAAGCGCTCGGATTTTTGTAGGTCCCCCTCACGGGTCTCCTGCCCCCCTCACGGGCCCCCTACGGGGGGTCCCCGTGAGGGGGTCGCTTACCCCCCCTTCGGGGAGGGACGCTTTAGCGTAATAAGGTCGCTTACCCGTGAGGGACGCTAAAGCGTCCCTCACGGGTAAGCGCTCGGATTTTTGCGTCCGTCCTCGCGAATAGCCCCGCTATTCGCGAGGCTAGGTTCGCGAGGAGAGTCGTAATTGGCGTATGCAGCGTCCCTCACGGGTTGCCTGGACGACCCTATTTGTATAGGGTCGTCCAGGACAACCCGTCAGGGACGCTGGCGGATTTAGCCTCCCTCACGGGTCAACCCGTGAGGGAGGCTAAATCCGCCCCAATTCCGAGCGCGTCCCTGACGGGTTTGCGTCCCTCACGGTGCAAACCCGTCAGGGACGCGTCCTCTGTCGGATTTTTGCCCCGTGAGGGACGCAAAAATCCGAGTGTCGGATTTTTGCCCCGTGAGGGGCGCAAAAATCCGAGCGCTTATTACGCTTTAGTGCGCTAGGATTTGTCCGCGGACAAATCCGACTTCAGGTCGCTTATTACGCTAAAGCGTAATAAGCGCTAGGATTTATGTAGGTCCGCTCTAAGAGCGGACCTACATAAATCCGACGTAGGTCGCATAATTTGCCCCGTGAGGGACGCAAACCCGTGAGGGATGCGCTAGGAATTCGCGATCGTGACCCTCACGGGGCGAATTCCGACTGAGCGCTTCGCAGAGGTCGCTTCCCTCACGGGTTTGCCCTCCCCCCTACGGGGGGGGACAAACCCGTGAGGGAAGCGCTAGGAATTGTCCGCCCCCCCGCAGGGGGGAGGGGGACAATTCCGACGCAAGTCGCAGACTTCGAACCCCCTTTATAAAAAGGGGGTTCGAAGATCTGCGAGTTGCTCGAAGGGATTTTCGCGCCTGACGCGAAAATCCCTTCGACAAGCGCTCCGTACCCGTGAGGGAAGCGACCTTACCCGTGAGGGACGCTTTAGCGTCCCTCACGGGTAAGCGACCCCCTCACGGGGACCCCCCGTAGGGGGGAGAGCGGACCTACAAAAATCCGACGGAGAGTCGTAATTATCGAGCGCCTCCCCCGCCCCTGGCGGGACGGGTTTGCGTATGTCGCGTTATTGATAAAATTAATATATATATATATTAATTTGCACCCCTTTCGGGGGGACGGGATCAACGATGTTTTCCTTTATATAGTAAAACATCGTCAATGCCTCGGGGATGCCTTCTTGCACAGATGCAGCGTCTTCGACAGATGCAGCGTCTTCGGTTAGTCCGGCCTCAGGGATGCCGTCTTCGACAGATGCAGCGTCTTCGGGGAGTCCAGCCTCGGGTATGCCGTCTTCGGATCTTCCGTCTGCAGGTATTAAGCCCGACCAGTGTTGCTAGATGGCGAGGGTACTACTAAAGGATGAGGATTTCCCTTTTATTGATCCTTCGAATTAGTGTGGGACGTTGTTTAAACACGTACCACACGGTCCTGATACATCTAGGACACGCCTCCGACACGTTTTGAGTTCCTTCTTTCTACTGTGTCCGAGGTGTTCTAGATGTCCTAGATGTCCGAAGGAACTGAAAAAGTCGCGCGAAGGCGCGACTTTTTGATGGTTTTATCCTCCAGAAAACAACCTATATTGAAATTAATACCGTGAAAACGTATTATCTGAAATTAACGAGTTATAAATTTTCGTCAATTAGATTTTTGGTAAAAAAAATCTTTGTAGATATGGGTTTAGATTTGGGGGATATAGATTCTGTAACAAACTTCCCTTCTTTAGAAGAGTTAGTAATAGAATCAACGTCAGGTGTAGGCGGGAGCGGGGATCTATTACTTCCAGTAGAAGGGGCGGGGACGGGGACGGGGACGGGGACGGAGTCTTATGACATGTATTATGGGGTACGTGCCTTAGTAGGTGGTTACGTAGGATTTGAAATAAAAAGAAACAATAAACAATTTCTGTTAGTGGGCGTAACAAAAGCTCAAATGAAAGCTCATTATATAGTGCGTGTACAAAAGTCGCCGGCGCATAGCGTACTGGAAACTTTTGTGGATCTCCCCATGAACGTAAAGGAAGACTTTAACGTACCTCGTTTGGATATTCAACAAACAGTGGATTCCCCAAATCCGGGGAATCCAAAAGAGCTATTCTCGGAAGCGTATGCCGCCCAATTCGAATTCGAGAAGCAAAGAGGAAAAAAAAGGGGAGGGATGCCGCTTAAGGTTCTACGCACTCATGATGAAGGTCCCAGTCAAACCATCACAATAGGAGCTCGTCAGTCTTCGGAATACACTAGATTGTATTTAAAGACTGTAGAACCAGAAAAAGGGAAACCTATACAATTATTACGTGTAGAGGTGGAACTTAAATCCGAAAAATCCACCGCTGTGGTTTTCAATAGAGAAAACAGAGCGGATTTGGAAAAAAAAAATGGTGGGGAGTTTTAAGACCGTTCTTTCTGGTATAGAAGATAAAACCGTGTTCACGCGTAAAATGCGTGAAAACGTAGAATTATTTGAAGGGGACGCTAATGCGGGATGGCCCGCAAGCATAAAAATTAAAGTACCATCAAGCACGCTTTTATGGTTTAAAAACTCGTCTTTATCTAGTTTCAAGCGCTTATTAGCTAATCCAGAGACAGCTTTAGAGATGGCTCTTGCATTGGATGAGCTAAATATTTATAAAGATTCATTAGAAATTACGTACCCTAATGAAGAAGAAGAAGGTGCAAATACGGATGAAGGTACTTTATAAAACTGCGAAGCGTAACATATACCATATAACATATAACTTATACCATATAACATATAACATATAACATATAACATATATTATAAATTAAGTGCTCCGTACTTGTAGTAATCACAAGACCGTAAGGTTCAGGTCCCATATATATGGGACCTGAACCTTACGGTCTTGTCAATCCGGGCGCGCTAGGAGTAAAGCTCCCGGCCCCAGCGCGAAAGCGCAGCCAAAAATGGACATAAAGTCCATACCCTATATACGTTATATACGTTATATACGTTATATACGTTATATACGTTATATACGTTATATACGTTATATACCTTATATACGTTATATACCTTATATACGTTATATACGTTATATACCTTATATACCTTATATACGTTATATACCTTAATATACCTTATATACAAGGAGGGGAGTGAGACGCTTTTTTATTATTTAAAATTGTTTAAATCGGTGTGTGTTGGGTTTAATTCCCTTAACACGGAGTGCCTAGGTTCGAATTGTTAACTATCGCCGCGGTTTTTCTCCATACAGCAGAGAGAATAATTTCGTACATATATATATAAATATATCTAGGGGTTGGTAAAAGCCAATCCCTCTATATATAGTATATATAGGGCCTCGAAGTAGCGTCATAATTAAAGTAGCGGCCCCCGTGAGGGGGCCGGGCAAACCTTTGCGACAAATTTACGACGTTGCGTGCCTAAAAATGAAAGACAAGAGGTAGATAGACACCACCATTACAAAAACGTTTACTTTTTCCTTTTTCCTTTTTAGAGGGGATTAGTATTCATTTTAAAATATATGAAACTAGGGCGCCACTTTTCGGTTGTATATAACAACGCCCCGTTCCCGAACCGTACGTGATAGTCACCTATCATAAGGCTCTCCAGTGATACTTGAACCAGAGGTAGAAAAGACGGATCTTACGAATCATACGGATGTACTCCTTTTTTTTTTACTTTATTTTTTAATGAACTTATCGTTGTAGCGCTTTAAAGCGCCGTGCGAATGTATTCCGGACAGTCCGTATTTTCCAGTTGGAAGTCTGATGCCCAGAATTTTTCCTCGGGCGTTGCTTCAGTTAAAAGGTTTGAGTAATGGCGAGGAAGCGACACGTATGCATTACCCGTGATATTGTGTCTTTTAGAGATAAGGTAAATTTCATTACTGAAATAAACCGCAAATTGGCGCGGAGTGAAGTCCTTGCAGTATTTGCTGAGGATGCCATTGATGACTTTAGATTCAAAGAGTATAGTGTTGATGTTGATTTTTACGTTTGAGCGTTTGTTTTTGTTAGTTCCGCCCGCTTGCAAAGTACTAAATGTACCAATAAGGGCAGTGGCGGGGGGCATTTATAGGTTTCCGAAACGTCATCAATAATTTTTCTGAAGTCGGTTTGCTCAACCTTCTTCTCAACCCCTTGGTTGACCTGAGTTCAGACTTTATCGGCTTGGTCCATAAGTTACTTGCCGATAATTTCCGTTTTGTCCATAGGAGGCTTGTCGTCAGCCTCTGGACCTTTTTTCGATTGCGTTTTTACCATGTTTTAAGTGTTTTAATATATTTGTATTATGGCTCTCTTTTGTTAGTCAGGCCGCGGGAAATTAAGAGAAGTTAACGGGTAGTTAGCAACAAGTAACTTTCGGGTTGGCCTAAAAGAGAGTCGTAGAATTCTGACAGCGATATGCTATCGTATTTCCCGTCGTGAATACATTTGTGATGATGTTTACACACGGGAATTTGCTTCCTGTTAAGGAGCTGTAGTATGCGAGTGAAGCCGAGCTTAGCCTGCGTACGGTACCCTCTAATATGTCGGACGTGGTGCATTTGTAAATCCTGTGAGGAACCACAGATAACGCAGCGGGCGTTTAGTTTGAAGGCAGTTCGGTAGTAAGCTTTGGCGTTAGATAGACCCGTGAGGGGCGCTAGCAGCCCCGTGAGGGGTTAGTATTTGCTGTATAAATTTGTGAGAATCCTATCGCAAGTGGCGCCCTCACGGGTCCCATATATATGGGAGGGCCAGTAGTGTTTGCAGGTAAGGAGGGAGACGACCTTATCTTTGTTGTTGAATTTGGACTTAAGGGTGATGGGGTGAGAATGCTTTTTTATGAGCTTCCGGATGGATGTGCGGTGCTTTTGGCAGAGCGTTTTGTAGCATGAGTATTCGTATATATATACGTAATAGTTGAGAGTGGACCTAAAGTTTATTAGGGGTGCGTAGTAGTTTACCGTTTGGGCTATGATTTGATTGTATCTGTGGATGATTTCGTAATCATGGAGCGTGGACCAGGCGGGTTGTTCTCTAGGTCTGCCTTTATGGTCCAGAAATCCTTTCCAGATCAGTCGCGCGCGAAGCCGATCCTTGTCGATTCATATGACATTAGTTTGGCCGGTCACCCTCATCTTTTCATCTTTTCATCTTTTTAAGGGCGCCAGTTTTAGTGTAGGCTAATTTCGGGTTTTTTTGCGCTTTGATAGAAAATGATAAGAATAGAGCAGGAGACCTGCTAAGATCCGTAATTTTCGTTTTTCCAGAGATAAGGTAAGGCCTAGATACACTCGGAGGAAACTGGCGATTTTGTTTTTTATTAGGTTTGCAAGGCATCTTTTTCCGTTGGTAAAGAAGATCCAGTCGTCGGCGTAACGTACGTAGTGATAACGTAGTTTAGACTGGCGTTGGGATTTGCTTGGGGTGTTAATGGTCAGTAGATTGTACCTTCTAACCTCACGTTTGTGGAATAGTGCGCGTTCGCGATGGATGGGAGGTAGGAGCTTTAAGCTCGAGGGGCCAGTAGGTAGGCGTACCGTTCGGTTGTCTTCAGTTCTGAAAGTACCGCCGATTTTTGTGTACAATTCGTATTTGCGTTTGTGTCTACTTTTTTGGTGAATAAGTGACTTGTAGAATGCGGAATTCTTGTTAACTCCTTCGTGACGATTTTGTCTTTTGTTGATAGCGTTTAGAGTGAAGTTGATGTCTAAAAGGATGAATCTGTCAAATTCATGCATGTAACTATTCCAGAGAGTAGGGCTCACAATGCCGCCTTGGGGGACCCCTAATAGAGGGTCAGTGCGAGTATTTTGGAGTTCGTCGAAGATGCCAGCCTTGCAGCATTTTAATAGAAGTGCCAGGAATTTTTTGTCCGTAATTCTCCTAGAAAGGAGGCGGATAAGGGTATCGTGTTGTAGGCAATTGAAGGCCCCTTTAATATCTCCTTCGATGGCGGTTTTCATCCCTTGGGTTTTGGCAGGGATGTCTTTGATGGAGTCATGGCACCCGCGGTGGGGTCTGAAGCCGAAGCTGACGTTTAGAGCGTCGAACTCAGGTTCGTAGATTTCTGTAAGGATGAGGTTGATAGCGGCCTGGACCACTTTTGCGTCGAAGTCGGGGAGACCTCCATTTATGCCATTTATGCCATTTATGCCATTTATGCCATTTATGTATGGCCGTCCTGATTGTATTAGATTCTTTGGATCCTTCCAGAATTTGGGCGGTACCCTTGCCGGGTTTTGGGGTCCATTTGCGTCTAACATCGGGGAAATTGTAAGTACCATTGGCGAGTTGTTCACTCAGGGAGTGAACACGGGAGTTGCAGAATTCATCTGCGGTTTGTGATTGAGTTCCAGGGGTCATGGCCCCTGCGTTAGGTCGTATTCTGTGATAGGCCAGGGTAAGAATTTTAATGCTAGAGACAATAGGCATAATGTTGTTGATGATTGGAGGGGACTCTTTGTCAGCAATGGCCTTAAACGAAAAACGAAAAACGAAAAAGGTCCTCTTTCGTATTGAGGTAAGAGTTTTGATTTTGTTTTGTACAAGAGTGCGGATGTCACCACTGGAGCCGCTTAGTTCCTGGGTGACCTGCTTAGTGCGGATAAGTTGTTTTTGTTTGTTGTCAGGGTCTCGGTTTATACCGAAGTATCCCGTTTCGTGGAAGTTTGAGGAATTCATGAGTAAAGTATATTCATTCCGTTATGACTGATAAGTCGTTTTTTCGTTTTCTGGCCCGAGACTAGGCGTACATCGTGGGATGTGTAAGGAATTTTAACCGTCGAGGTCTTCCCCGTTAGCTCGCAGCTAACGGGTGGTCCTGCTTCGTCTCGGTCGCATCACCTGTCCCTCTAGAGGGACTTTCCTGACCCTATGTGGGAGGCCTCGTCCAGTGAAAGACTTAAACCTCTAGCCCCCCCTATAAAACCGTATGTTGAGTGGGCGTGTGTGTTGAGGTTTTTTTAGGGGGTAGACCTTAGTCAGCCCAGTTGTTTGATTTGTAATACATTGCGATCTGAGGCCCGTTCTGGAGTCCGTTAATCGAGATAGACTCAAAAGTCTATTACCAGCTTCTGCGGGTTATCCAGGTGGTCGATGAAACTGACCCCTGGGCAGATGCCCTATCAGCGCGGTAGTAGTGAAAGAGGCACGTGGTACTCCTGCGAGTTAGGCTGAAAAGCTTGTCCTCATGTGTGAATATGTATTGTGTTCGTGTGTGTGTATCGATCGCGTTTCCTTGCGCCACATTCGTGTCCGTATAATGCCGTCATCGTATCGCTTGGAGGGTCTGTGGTACCCGTGTTGCTGTGGGTATTCTGGCCCGGGATTGACATGTGGACATATAGACGCTTCTACCTTAGCTTCATCCCCGCGGATCTTTCCTCTATGGTGTTAAGTCGGGATTGTTGGCGTGTGTACAGGGGATGTAGGCATGGATTCCTACGCTAACCTAGCGTGGGGGGCATGGCCCCGGTATTATAAACTAACAACTCGCACTTAATCGTTCTTTTGGTAATAGTGTACCCTATTACCAAAAGAAAGTATCAATTTAATAGGGGGTAAGCATTTATTGAAAAATTTTGAATCTTTATTTTGGTAAAATTGCACTACTTTATTGAAAGTATCAATTTTATAGGGGGTAATTAGATGTTTAATTTAAACATATTTTTAGTAGGTTCGCTCCCCCCCTATATATAGGTATATAGGTATATAGGGTATAGAAGTATATAGGTATATTAGGTATCTAGGTATATAGATATAATAGGTATATAGATATAGAGGTATATAGGGTATATAGGGTATATAGGGGGGGAGAACTTCGACTTTGATATTGAAAATATTAGATAAAAGATTATTATAGCTCCCCTTCTCCGCCCGCGGAACTAAACCTACCTCCCAGATTAGATCCAAATCTTTCTTCGACTACGTCTGATAACTCGGATTCGTTAGAAGAAAAGAAGGATTCAACCGGAGGGACTCCTGTTCACGGTAACCTGCAAGTGGAATCAGAAGGTTCTCCTCCTGCCCAAGCCAATTCTCAATTGGTGGATGGCCCGTTGGATACATTAAGTGAGACCTCTTCCGCTCAATCGTCCAAGGAAGAAGCGTAAACGTAAACAAATACGTCGTCTGTGCGAAGCCCGGGCGGGCTTCCCCGTCCCGCCAGGGGCGGGGGAGGCCCGCTTCATATTCATAGGGTTGATCCATCCAGCGTCCCCCTCACGGGCCGGGCTCTGTACTTTTTCAACGTTTGTAACCCCACCAACTGGTAAGGTGTATCCATTTTGCGCGCCCCTCCTATATATAGGGGCGTGAGCCTTATGCGGTGTGAGTAGCACGTAAGGTTCTAAAGGGGGAGTACGTCCCAAAAGGGGCGGCTAACCCAAATGATCCAACGGATCATTTTTGATCCAACGGATCATTTTTGATCCAACGGATCATTTTTGATCCAACGGATCATTTTTGATCCAACGGATCATTTTTGATCCAACGGATCATTTTTGATCCAACGGATCATTTTTGATCCAACGGATCAAACGAAAAAAAGTGTGCTATAATAAACATAAGGGTTTTGTCATTTTTCTTGTAGTTAAAGAAAATACACGGAAGGAATTTTTTTTTATGCTTAGTTTTAGTTTTAGTTTAGTGGTCAAATTTTTTCTTTTTTGTACAAATAGATCTATATTGGTGGTTAATTTTTTTCTGTTTTTTAGAAATATATTGGTGAGGCCCTATTTATATAGGGACGCTTCTATTTATAGTTTCGAGTATGATGCCGTTGTGTCAAACTTCGTTATAAATATAGGGGGGGAAATCCTCGCGAAAAGTTACAGCGTCGACAGAGTAGGGGGTAGGGTTTAATGGTAGAGCCAAATAAAAATAAAAATAAAAATGAAAATGAAAATGAAAATGAAAGAAAACTTCTGATAGATTCGGTTTATAGCGCACTTTTCGATCATTTAAAATATGTGTTTCATAGGCACATTATAGAAGTAAAAAAAAAGGCTGCTCCGACTTTTGATCTAACCAAAGATCCGGAACTTATAGAACTGGTTCTAGAAGAAGAAACAACAACAATAGGAATTCTAGGTGCAATATGGGAGCATAAGAAAGATGAATTGGAGAACCAATCTAATAATCAGTTAAATGCGATTCTTAGTGATCTTTCTTCTGGGCCCAAGGATCAAAAGCCGGATTTTGCATCGTATTATAAATTATACGAAGAGATTAAAATAATAACTTGTTCGTCAGCATCTTTTACGTTAATCCAAGAAGCTGTGTTTGGGGACGAAGAGGAAGCGGCTGCGAAACAAAATAAAGACAATTCATTAGACGTTGCAAGACTTGATGTTTCAATTTCAGAGGCGGCAGCGGCTTATATTGCCTCTTCTCCGGAAACGAAGATTTCGTTTCCTATATATCCTATAAATAAGGGGGACTCGACGTTTGAAGTTAGAAGCGCTCCTGCTGAGATGGAAGAACCCAAACATCCTCCTTCTCCTTCCTTAAACAATCAGCAAACAACTGTAACCCACTGTGAAACTCCAGCGGCACCTGAACTAAAAGCGGATCCGGGAGGGGTAGAAGCAATAGCTGATTTAGTAAATGCAGCGCAGGGCCTGGATTTTACAGCCCCACCCGCGGTTTTATTGGTACAGCCATCTTCAACTAAACCTTTTGAGCTTTGGGAATGTTGTATAGATATTGCTAATGAAAACCCTGAAGGCTTTCAATTAAAATACGCCTTCAGGCTAAAAGAGACGCCCGAAAATAAATATTTATTTGAAGAACCTGGACGAATCAGTCAAATAATAGGTTCTATAGAACCTAAAGCCGCTAAGTATATCTTCCAAATGGAAAGTAGTCCGCCGATGTCCCATATAGATGGGGTCGCATCGTACGGGCAAATTTCGCAACGTCATTATCAAGGCTTTATAAAATTCAACAAAAAAGTCCGTGCAAAACGACTGATTACTCAACTAAAACTCCGCTATAGTGGCTTAAATAACGCCCTTGATTTTGTCGGCGTCCTTGATGAAGGTTTATTTGTTCGTTACAGCAAAAAAAAAAACGGCCGCCTCGACGGCCCCTGGGCTTACCCGCCGGAGGCTTTCTAAAAGAATTCGCTCATAAACTATAACTAGGGTGGAGCCTATTACCAAAGAAACGCGTTTCTCTGCGGTGCGACGGTCATCTATTCCGCTTCAGTGCGAAGGTCGCATCCCTCACGGGTCCGGAGCGCCCCTCACGGGGTTCCAGGACGGCCTCCCCCGCCCCTGGCGGGACGGGTATACGCGGCCGTCCTGGAAGCAACTCGCAGATCTTGAGTACGGCCCCCCTCCTCTTTCTCTTTAGGAGGAGGGGGGCCGTACTCGAAGTCTGCTACTTGTTCCCCGCCTCCGGCGGGCCCCATATATATGGGGGTGGAGATTTTCGCGCCCCCCCTCACGGGGAGGGAGGCGCGACCCTCACGGGTCCCTTTACTCGCGAATAGACTCGCAGCGCCCCTCACGGGTTGGGTCGGACCCGTTAGGGAGGCCTACGACCAAATCCGTAGGTCCGCTCCCATAGATATGGGAGGTCGCTTACCCCCCCTTCGGGGAGGGACGCTAAAGCGTAAAAAGCGACCTTACCCGTGAGGGACGCTTTAGCGTCCCTCCCCGAAGGGGGGGTAAGCGACCTTACCCGTGAGGGACGCTTTAGTGCGAAGCTTCAGCGTAGCTGAGCGCTTCGCAGAGCGCAAGCGCTCCGTAAAAAGCGACCTTACCCGTGAGGGACGCTAAAGCGTAAAAAGCGACCTTACCCGTGAGGGACGCTAAAGCGTAAAAAGCGACCTTACCCGTGAGGGACGCTAAAGCGTAAAAAGCGACCTCGCGGGACCCGTGAGGGGGGCAGGAGACCCGTGAGGGGAACCTACAAAAATCCGACGGAGGGAGGCGCTAGGAATTCTCCCCGTGAGGGGAGTATTCCGACTCAGCGCTGCCCTCACGGGTCCTGCCCTCCTGCCCTCCTGCCCTCCTGCCCTCCTGCCCTCCTGCCCTCCTGCCCTCCTTCCCTCGAAATTCCTCTCATACTCACGAACTGTACGTGCTAGTCTCCCAGTATACAGCTCTTTCCCTGACAGTGTGTGACCGTTAGGCTATTGATTTGAAACCTTTTTATTATGTTTTTTTAATGATCCTTTTATAAGATTATAAGAAACTTCTTTGTTTATTTGTTTTCTCTGTTTTTTTTCTTAGATTCTTTATCAGCTGCTACTTTTTCAGCTGTTGTCAGATCTCTAGGTTTGAAGCCTTTCCCCTTAGAGGGTTTTTGTGCTTCTCTTTTTGGTTTGCCCGGAGGCTTGTTTCGACGTTCTTCTAAATCTGTGGCAAGAAGACTTGTAAGTCTTGTAAGTCTTGTTGACCCACAAAGTTCGTCTAGATTGGGTATACGTTGCGCATAACTAGCGCACCCAATTTTTTCTTCTTTTGTAAGAGGTTTGTCTTTTTGTACAAGTAATTTAGTACTCATACGTCTAGCTAAGTCCCCTGATTGATCTAAACCAGGATTCTTTTTTGCGTTTTCATCCAGGTAAGCCACCTTTTACTATTGTTAAAGATAGTGTTTCTGCTAATTGTCTTATAGAGGGTTTACTCTCTATACGTTCTAATATAACTAATAAATGATATTTGCTTATGCCTGCAGAAACGTTTTCTTGTGGGCACTGTATTTCTACAGGAAAAGTAGGGGGTGTACCAGTGTTAGCGGCGCCCCTACGTATTAGTTCGCAAATACCGGCCATTGCTGTTTCAGGAGCAATGCCAAATAAGTTACTTATCTTTTCACGAATTGTGTTTAATTCTTCAATAGAAAGTTTTTCTATTTGGGGTCTTTCTATACCCGCGATATTTGCCACGGGGAACTTAGTAAGTTCTGCGGAAAAATCAGGTAAGTCGTTTGCCCCTGTAGTTTCATGTCCTTTTTCAGTTTTACTTTCTACTTCAGTATTCTTTTTAGTTTCTTTTGTCATGTATATCTTTTTTCTTTTCTTTTTTTAACCTCTTTTTCCGCTCCAAGTTAATGCGGAAGTGGGTTCGTTTCTTTTTCTATAGGTTTAAACTTGGATGATTGTGTTTTCTTCCAACCTTTTTCTTCGAGTTTTTTCCCGAAGTGTTCGTGGCCTTTATGTACGAAACTTTCTACGTGTAAGATTCTATTATCGATTAACCTTTCATCGTAGTCAATAAGATTCGTTAATCTTTTTCCTGAGTATTGCCCTGTGTGGATTACTGAGCGATGGCAGCTTTTGCACACTGGGATTTGTTTTCGATTTCTTAGTTGAAGAATTTGTTTCTATTGGAATTTAGGTAGCGCCTTATCCTTATAAGGTGTCTTCCTAATGTGGTTAATATGGTGCATTTCAATATCATCAACATTTCCGCATATAGCGCAAGGCATATCGAAAGATGCTTGAGTACGGAATGATGTCCAAGTGATAGAATCTAGGAAGTTCTCGTGTGTTACCGTAGGTGTTCCACCCTTAGGTAGTTGATATCCCCCTATCTCACCCTGTTCTCTGGACCAGAATATTTTTTTTAATGCTTGTTTTTTTTCCTGTTTAAGGTTGAATGTCAATAAATCATGGTATGTAAGTAACTTCCAGCTTTTGCTGAATGTTTCCCCTTGGTGAGTTTGGGTTACTGTACATTCTACCGTTTTTTTTGCACTGTTGTTCAGATGGACTCCGAATTTAGCAAATACCTTTCTTATAGATTATAAAAATGTCATATTTCTTTGCTATAGTTTTGAAGCATGAATATCTTAGAATAGAAATCCATCTGTTTATACGGCTAGGTTCTTTGATCCATTCTACGTAATATTGACTTGTACCTCTTAGAACGCTATTGTATCTTTCGATAATGATGTGCGTGTCGAGGCCTGAAAGCCAAGGAAGTTCTCGTGGAAAACCTCTTTTGTCACAATAGCCTTTAAGGTGCATCCGATTTATTAATCGTACTCTGTCTGGACTCGCGTTTACGGGAAGTCCTCCTCAGTGTGACAAGAGAATTCTAGAGCCTTTTCTTAGGTAAACTAATCTGCTTTTTATGGCTCTTTTTAGTTCAAAACCCAGAAAATGTGCGGGTTCTTTTCTTTTATCAGTGATCATGGTCTTGTTTTCAGACAGGCTTAGTCCTAAATTGGTTTTAAGGAAGGCGGCTATCTTTCCTTTTAGAACTTCGGCTACTTGGTTGTCGCAGTTGGTTAACATAATACAATCATCTGCGTACCTTGTGTAGTATAATCTGAGTCTGATTTTGTTTGAGTCGAAAGAAGGTTTACGACGCATCATATGTCTTGTAATCCTAATTTCGCGAATTCTATCGTAAATATCTCCAATTGTAGTGGATGGGTTATAAAATCCAGTAGGGTTGTTCAATTCCTGTTTTCTTTTCTTAAGCTCCTTGATTAATTTCAGCACTTTGTAAGAAAAGCGGGTTCTAGTTTTGGATATTTTTCCATGTTCGTTTTCTTTAATGCCTTTTTTCTTATTTAGGTCATTTAAGTATTCTTGTAGATCGTTCATGACGTAGTTGTCAAGATCCAGCATGTAAATATTGAACAGAACTGGACTGTCTATACCTCCTTGAGGTATCCCGAGTTCTGGGGCAATTCTAGATTCCCCATCTACATAGTCGTAGTCTAGTCTTTTTTTCATGTCGAAGAAAATCCTATATTTATAGGATTTTCTTCGAGATCTCTAGGTCCGCTCGCAGAGCGGAGCTCTACGAGCGAACCTACCCCCCCGAAGGGGGGGAGCGACGATCCCCTAAGGGGATCGTTCGCTCGTACGCGTTTTTCCTATATATAGGAAAAACGCGGACATGAACCTCATGAATCTGACGTCTTGTATTTTTCCGTCTAGTTGTTTTAGCATGGTTTGCTTTATCACGTTGTTGCCCGTGAGGGCGGCGCCGCCCTCACGGGAATATCGCCTTCAACAGCTCTGAATAGGCCTTGAGTTTTACCAGATGTTAAGCCCACTATAGCATCGTGACTTGATTTATTTGATCTGTAACCGAAAGAACGGTTCATTTTTTCGAAGTACGGTTCCCAGATAGCTACTAGTACCATTTTTATAGCTTCTTGTACGATTCGATCCATAAAAGGAAGGATCGTAATGGGTCTTTTTTTTGTTCAATCACCAGGTTTGTCAAGCCAAATTCTGGGACTTGATCCCCTATATAGAATATAGAAAAGGGTAGTCGCCTTTCAATATTAGGAAACCGGCGTTGTAGATGTCTCTGAGGCTGAAGCCGTCAGGGAATATATTTTTTACATAATATATTCTTTTTTGAGCCGGGGAGTAATTGTCAAAGGTGTGTTTGTCAACGGGAGAGCCCTTGGCCATAGCACCTTTGTTTCCTTTTAATCTCTTATAAGCCAGTATAAGGGTCTCTGGTCTAGAGATTATCTGTAATATTTTTTGTGTTTTCCCTATATTATAGGGGCTTCTGTCCCTTAGCGTAGCACACATGTTTGTTGTAGATACTGTGGAGTATTTTCCCGGTTGTACTTTTGTGGTCATCATCCAATCCGAGTTGGCGGTAATAGTCCAGTATCTTTGAGACGCTTTCTAATCGTTTAGTAGCTAATCTCCCCTTTTCAGCTTCTAGATATGTATACTGTTTCAAGTTTTTACCTTGAGCTACATAGTAGCTAGTATCCATCATCTTTTTTGCCTTTTTCTTATCGTAAATGACCGTTGCGGTCAGTTTTTTCTTAAGGTTGAGTTTCTTTTTGATCATTTTTGTTAGAATAGTTCAGGTTTTTGATTTCAAAAAATGAAATCCCAATCTTCTCCCCCCCTACGGGGGGAGGACCCATGCGATATTTCCACACGTTATTATGGACCTGAGCTCCCTTTTATCGATCCGGTAACAGCGCGAGACGTAAGCTTACCGGACTCATAAAAGATCGACGCTACGATCGCGTAGGGTCTCTCGATCTCTGTCGATCTCTGTAAGGCTAGCGCCCCGGATAGGATCAAAGTCCTATCTTTAGCGCCTCTCCGCTCTCGAGGATTATCCTAGCACCCCAGGGACCCCGGGGTGCCTTAGAGCGTTCGATATGTTTGCACATTTCAATTAATGAGATTGTCGGAGCCAGCAATATAGTGGATCTTAGAACCTCACTAGGAGATTCCATAATCAGTTTGGTACCCCAATTTCGTTGGCAGTACTTCCCTCCGGGGCGATACGTGAACCTTCTCGACCAAGACGGCTGTTTGGTAGAGGTATCTTTCCCCTGCCACTTTAGTTGTGGTTTACGCGCCGATGGACGTAGCACTATTTCTGGTCAAAACTTGAGTTAACATCCTTATATCTCCTCGCCTCGCACCGAATGTCCTAAAACAGGGTCGGCGCTTCTCTAATCCCACAATCAGTCTGTTCCGTTCCTAATTTCTTGGTCGTATGTCCATTGTGGGAGCGACATGCTATGGTCCCCTGCTCGGTTTCCCTGCAAAGTAAGTCGCAAGGCTTCAGTCCAGGTCCGAGACCGACTGTCTTATTTCATACACAGCGTTGAAATGTGAAATCTGGTAGTCCCAAACCAACGTTCTGCACGGACGTGTAGAAGAGGGTGGTTTGGCTTTTCTGCTCGATCCTTATTCCGCCGACTAGACGTCGGGGTTTAAGGCAAACAGCGAACTTAACATAGTTGTGTAGGATCTACTCAATTGTACACCAATTGAGTGGACTCACAATTATTGCTTACCCTCGAGGAGATTCGAACCAGTTCATAACCGGACGCCAAATCATCAGCTTCAGCAATTGCATTAGGACTTAAAGATACCTGTTCTGACGTTTCAGGACCAGCAGTCTAACTATCGGTTCTTTTTGATTTTTCTTCTTTTGGAGGTTGTGTACCACCTTCATCTTTTTCATCTATATTGTCTTTGCTTGATGTCATAAATAAGTTTAATTTTTTTTTTCTATAGTTTTTTACCCAAAAGGGAGAAAACTCGAGTCAATAATTAAACATCATTTTACTTTCTAGGAGACCACCCGCGTTCCTCAAGTTGCTTAGAGAAGTACTCTTTACCAGGTTTAATAGAACTTTCAATGTGAATCACTCTGTTATCCACAAGTCTATCATCGACGTTAATAAGACGGTGAAGAGGTGGGCCTTGGTATTTAGCCCCGTGAATAACATAACGGTGACAATGGCGACAGACCGGAATCTGTTTTCTGCTTTCTTAAGGAAAGCATCCTTAACCAATTCACTTGTGATAAGTCTCTTTAAGCTGTTTTACGAACATGTCTAATATGATGCATTTCTATGTTACCCGAAGTAACACAGATTGCACAAGGCATATCGAAAGGAGCTCTGGCTCTTAAAGAAACCCAGCTGATGTAATCCACAAAATTTTAATGTGGAACATTAGGTTTTTCTTTCTTTTTTTTTAATGGGTAGTTGACAATCGTCCCAGCCTCACGACTAAGTAAAATTCTGTTTAACTCCCACCATCTTTTTTGTTTTAAGCAAGTGTCTCTACTATGGGCAAATGTTTCTAATTTATACCCTTTTTCAAAAGTCGAATATTTTCAATATCTTTATCGAATAAATTTCTATTGACGATGTTTTATAGGTCCCCCTCCCTTATATATGAGGTCTCCTGCCCCCCTCACGGGTCCCCCGAGGTCGCATACCCGTGAGGGACGCTTTAGCGTAATATGCGACCTTACCCGTGAGGGACGCTTTAGTGCGACCTTCGCACTAAAGCGTAATAAGCGCTAGGATTTTTGCGTGCGCAAAAATCCGACGCTAGGATTTTTGCGGACGCAAAAATCCGACGGAGGACGCGTAATTTGCGTACGCAAATTACGCGCTCGGAATTGGCGTATGCGTCGTAATTGGCGTACGCCAATTACGCCGGCGGATTTGGCCGTAGGCCTCCCCCGCCCCTGGCGGGACGGGTCCGACCCAATTCCGACTCTGCGAGCGAACCTACCCCCCCGAAGGGGGGGAGCGACGATCCCCTAAGGGGATCGTTCGCTCGCACTCGAAGGGACCCTCACGGGTCCCTTCGACAAGCGCTCCGTACCCGTGAGGGAAGCGACCTCGACCCCCCTACGGGGGCCCGTGAGGGGGGCAGGAGACCCGTGAGGGGGACCTATAAAACATCGTCAATAGAATTTTCTTTAGGTCCGCTCTCCCCCCGTAGGGGGGTCCCCGTGAGGGGGTCGCTTACCCGTGAGGGACGCTTTAGCGTCCCTCACGGGTAAGCGACCTCGCGGGACCCGTGAGGGGGGCAGGAGACCCGTGAGGGGAACCTACAAAAATCCGACGGAGGACGCGTCCCCCGCCCCTGGCGGGACGGGTTTGCCCCGTGAGGGACGCAAATTACGCGCTCGGAATTGGGTCGGATTTGGCCTCCCCCGCCCCTGGCGGGACGGGGGCGGGGGACGCCACCCTCACGGGTCCGACTCTACGAGCGAACCTACCCCCCCTATATATATAAGGGGGGGAGCGACGATCCCCTATATATATATATATATAAGGGGATCGTTCGCTCGTACGAGAAAACTCGGATATTAGCTCCCCCGCGGATATAAGGGGTAAAAAAATTCGACTTTTGTTTGTTCTTCTGGAATAAATTCTATAATAAGGGCTAACAATTGTTCACGGAAATCACTACGACGATCTTCGATAGCTTGTACGGCAGCTTTAAAGCGTGCTACGGGGGTTT
>Ga0307930_1001101_pt1 | contig 21732 bp, 23 predicted proteins | sample OrgLakmetageno46_FD_203161 | JGI IMG/M metagenome (GOLD analysis project Ga0307930, IMG submission 203161) | Saline water microbial communities from Organic Lake, Antarctica - #46 | ecosystem: Environmental > Aquatic > Non-marine Saline and Alkaline > Saline | place: Antarctica: Organic Lake...
CTTTGCGTAATAACACAACGTTAATCTTTCCTCTCATGAGGAGGAATAGCTATATTGCATATTCTTTAGCTAGAGAACAAAGATACAGCGCAGAAGGCATTGGATTCGCTGCAATTAACAACTAGGTAAAATAGAAGTATGAACCCCGAGGGGACTAGCTCCTATGATTTTCTTAATTCCTTCGTGCTCCGTGGTGATGTTTGCACTATTTACCTCTCTGTGTTGACCTTAACTTCCCACGAGTTCGTTTTCATAATGATAATAAGTTGGAAGTGGCTGTTTCCCCTTCAACCCCGGTCGAAACTTCACCCGGAACCGAAACCTTCTGCAAGACGGGCAGCAGCTTCAGGCTCGAGCGCGCTAACGGCAGAGGCTATGTCAACTACCGTAGGCTGCGATTCGTGCGCTAACTGCAGCTGCAACGTGGCCCAAGAGCTACAAGTGCGGTGGCTATGAGGCTCGTGTGAAGGTGAGACGGAAGAGGCGGCAAGCAAACCAAGCGCCATTACTACGGGAAGAGTAACGGGGTTTCTTTCACTCGTGCTTCCGCCAACCATAGGGGTGTGCAGAGTTCCACCGTCACTTTTACCACCAACAGCAGGATCACCACCATGGCCATCACCACCAATAGCAGGAGCAGCAGGAGCCGTTGTTGACGATCTTGTAGTGCTACCCTCTATTGGAGCAATAGAGAGGATGGGGTCAATTATGAGCAGCGCCGCGAAGCCTTGCGCCTGCGCAACCGCTGCTTTTTGCGCAAAGGAACACCCACCGCGCGCCACGACTGCTACAGCTTCAGATGACAACGTCGATTCACGATTCAGTGAGGCGTCATTTTCACTCCCATCAACACAGTTTTCGCCTTCATGAGCACCATTTACTTGAACTTCAGCTAATTTCGAGCTGTCATCGTTGCTTTCGCCGTGCACTTGATGTCGGTCATTGACATCGCAGCCATCTTGCGTAGGAGCCACAATCACCCAGGATAGTTTCTGCGAGTGTTTCACTGGCATGATTAGCACTTTGGCTTCCCACAACCACGAAGGTGCTTTCATTCCTCTTGCTCCTCCACCTGCTTCCAATCTTTCATCTGCATCCCCATCTCTAGCCTCAAATGATTCGCCCATGGAATGAACACTTCGCTCTCTTAAATTAGGAAGAATGAGCTTGTGAGGCGAGTCGTAGTGGGCAGCCGCACAAGGCACCGGCAAAGGCCGAAAATGAACAGGTGAATAACTGAGATTGCCACCATTGACTTCGTCTTTGCCATCTTCATTCGTACGAGGTAGACCACCGTCTGATTTTCTTCCTGTCATATCTGACACAGCAGGCATACGGTGCATAGTGCACGTGGCAAACAATGGCAGCACCCGCGCTGCTGCTTCCGAAATCGTGTCTTTCAGTTCCCTCTGAGGAGCACCGCGATGCTTACCCGATTCATACATCCCATCGTTTGCAGCGACATCTTCCATGGTTGAATCTGGATGCCGAGGCTGCTTTTGGTGAAGTCGTTCTTGGTAATGGTGGTGTGCCCACGTTTTGTCATCCCACGTTCGCCGCTCGCAAGCTCTATCAACGAGTTCACTTTCTCTTCCACCATCTTTATCTAAAATGCCTGTTTCGGTACGGCTTTGCTCATCACCTTGCTTTATTTTTGTACTGTGGAGTGTGCTTCCTTTCTTCGCAAGGTCTGCTTCTGTCCTTTCCTTGCAACGTGTGGTGAGCGCAGCTCGCCCTTGTATAAGGGCATCCACACCAGCACGCACCTCGCCGAGTCCCCATTTCTCCAACCACCAATTTAAGCCAACTTCGGCTGCCTCATAAGCATCTTGGTCACGCCACGCTAGAGTTTTGAACTTGTCTTTTACTCCAATTGCTGAGATGTCAGCGCCTTCACGTCTTGCAGCGGCGTCTCCGCGATCAGCTCCTCGATTGAGCAATGCTCGCGTGGCAAAGTCATGCAAATTGGTCCAGTCTGGATGGGCATTTCTCAGAGCAATCGCTGCCGTCATCTTAGCTGTGCAATCAGGAGCGTTAGTGTCTTGCTCCCGAGTTGGACGAAGGTCATTAGTACCAGTGCTAGAACTACTTCGTTCTGTACTGTCGGTTCCATCACTATGGCTTGGTAAGATTGGACCATTGTCTGCCAGGCTGCGCTTTAAAGTGCCCTGAGATGCTGCTGCTACTGGTGCTAGCACTGAAGCATCACCGCCAACGGTTGGACCAGTAGGAGTAAACAAAGAAGCACCTATTCGGCTGTTGGTCAGTGAACTTCGCGACCAGCCAAGCCGGTGGGCAAGCACTATAAAGGACTCGTCTTGCCGCTCAAGGAGCACTGCAGCCCAGTGCCCAGTGCGCAGTGCTGCCAGAAGTGCCTCTACAGCGGCTTCGCAACTACTCTCTCCATCGCCGCCTCCATCTCCACCTCTATCTCCACTACTAGTAGGACCATCTATGCTGGTGGTACTGGCGCCAGTGTTGAGAGTGCTCCTGTTGCCTGGTCTATCGGTGCTGCTGCTGTCGCTGGCATCGACGCCAGAAGCGCCACCAAATGCTGGTAATAATTGTGCAGACATACCATTGAAACCGAAATGGAAAGACTCAAAGGCGTCACGCCAAGGAGCTCCTTCTGCCGAGGCCAACCATTTTCCTTCACCTCTGCAACGTCTTGTTCTTCTTAATCTTCCTTTCAGGGTCTCACTACTGCCGCCATTCCCAGTCAAGTACTGCTCTCCTTCCTGTAATCTCAGTGCTGGAATCACCCCAGCTGCTACCGCTGCTGCATGGGCATTCAAGACCCAGGCCTCTAGGGAGGTCGATGACGCCGCTGCCGTTGGCGACGACGTTGACGACGAGTTCAACGACGAATTTTCAACGTTAGAGTGGGCACTAGCTTTTAGGCCTGCCCTTAAGTGCTGCTGTAGGCGACCTGGGCGATAATGCGCCCAAGCAGACGGCAGCCGCGTGAGAGGGTTCCGCAACGGCACAATGACCAGAGCAGGGCGAGTGATGATGCCACTCCAAGCCCATGCATTGGGTGGGCGCAGCACCACGTGAAGCGTCCAGCAGTCGTACAGCCTCGCCTGAGCTTCTGCCCTTCCCTTTGCGTCGGAATTTGCAGCTTCAGCACCACTGCTACTAGTGCTGTTGCCATTCAGAATGCCGCCGCTGCTTTCAACGGTGCGGTGTGTTGCCAAGTCATCCAAAAGTACCTTAAGGGCACATTAGAGCCATGGAAAGTATTAACCGAAAGTCTCAGACAAATAAACAGTTGAGCACAAGAGTAGTTCGAAAAAGGAAATTGAGCAATGTTTTAATCTCAGGTGGTTGCTTTCTTTTATCATAATAATTTTCATCAATGCAAATAAAACCCAAAAAGCATATGCTGTCTCATAAGAGTCTACTTGTCGGTAGAGCGGCGCGGACCAGTCCCAAACATGACTAGCCAAAGCAACCGGAGGCACGAAGCATCGGTAGCCCCGTGCTTCAGCGCCCTGCCGCAGTAGTGCAGCCACTGTGGTTGATCCAGTTTTGTGCGTCTTGGCGAGAACAAAAGGGATGCGGCTTCTGGGCTCTTCCAGTAGAGGAGTTACTCCACCAGCTCCAGCCACGAGAAGAAAATACAAATAAACGCGCATAGACACCAGCATCGTGCGAAGTTTACCTTATAACCAGTGTCCTCAGGATAGTACTTATTTAGAAACTTTACGCCACTTCTTTGAAAAAGTCATCGAGGGAACCCCGCTAGCAACGAAGGTCAAAGAGACTATCAACTTGCATAGCTAGGCTAGTAGTTCGCTCCATTTATTCAGTGTCTAGGCTGAATAAGACTGCCCGAGCAGGTGGCCATGATAATGGCCATGCATTACAAGCTACAACACCACAATTGAGAGTAGTCTGTCCTAATAATCGCCTTGCTACTCGGCATCGTTACGAGCTTAGCTTCTTAGCTAGCCAGCCAGCTAGCTCTAGCTTGCTTCTTCACAGCTCGCAGCAGCCTCCTTGTACAATTTAAACACCCCCAAAGGGTGGAAGTGGACAAAACGCCTCGGACACGCAATCAAACTTATTTTTGTCGAGAAAAATGTCGATGAACAATGGCGGCCATTCTGTGATGAGCAGCCTCCGTGAGATGGTGATGAGCTCGAGAAATTTTCAAAGTCAACGTAACTCGTGAGAGTGTTTTCCTGAACAAACTTTTTCTCCTTTCTCTGACTTCGCACTCCTCCTGACTGTCGGTATTTCCCGTCACGCTTCCTTTCCGATGTCTCTTGACACCCCGATAGCTCACGGGTGCTCTGATCATGGGAACGTGGGTAACGTGGTCCGTTGGCCGCCCTCACTCGCCCACGTCAGCAGCTGGAGCGGCAGCAAACAGCGGCACAAGCCTCGGTGCCGACTCCCGTTGGGTGTCTATGCAACAGACGTTGGCGCCGGTGATGCTCGGACTTGCCTTTCTCACGTCGGGCGCCGCACAAGCAATCGGCAATTGGGCAGCTGCCGCGGTTGTTGCTGCTATGGTGAGAATGAGAATGGATTGTGAGTTTACTATTAGGTACAAGTTCGCACCTGGTCGTGAACGTAGTAGAGTTTTGATTTTTCGTTTCCCTCAACCGCCACCTCGTTCTAAATCTTCTTTTTTTTGAGCCAGTTGGTCGATATCGCATCTCTGCAGACAATAGAGTCCCTGTGCTATTGACGAGCGGTCCTCGTGCAGTACTCTGCGAACGATTGATTTCTTTTTCTTTTGATTTCTTCTTCTTTTATCAACTTTGATGATGTTTTTTGTTTGTGATTCTACCTGTGCGCTCTCTGGTGCTTTCGTTTCATTTCTTCCTCCCTGCACCTCTCATGCCACACTCATGTTGCACGTGGCTTCCACAGAGACAACCCAAACCCGGGCTTGCACCGCCACCGCCGCCTGCCTCAACGCGTGCATCTGACGAAGCGGCTAGTGTATCTGCAACAGCAGCAGCAACTGGAAGAGCAGCAGCTGGAGGAGCAGCAGCTGGAGAAGCAGCGGGACCTGAAGCGCCACCAGCAGCGCCACCCACAGGAGCTGAAATGTTCGACAACTCGTCCACAAGTGAAAATGCCACTAATGCGGCACCTGGAAGAGAAATTAACGAAATTTTGGTGCACAACATTTCCCACTCGGACGCGATCATTGCTCTGGCCGCTGCGGTCAACGGTCAGCCTCGGCGCATGCACAGTAACCCGGCGGCTGATGGCAGCAGCAGCAGCAGCAGCGGCAGCAGCAGCAGCAGTGGCAGCAGCGGCAGTGGCAGCAGCAGTGACAGTGGCAGCAGCAGTGGCAGCGGCAGCAGTAGCGGCAGCAGTGGCAGCGGCAGCAGCAGTGAAAGAGGAGGCGGGGGCTTGCAAGGCGAAGTGATTTTGGCGCGGCCCAAGTTTTTCGCCTTTGCGCCGGTCACGCACGCTCTCCTCAACGATGCTGCTGCTGCTGCAACGCCTGGAAGTGACGAGAGCGGCGGACAATGCAGTGACAGTGATGGCAGCAGCGAAAGCAGCAGCAACGAATGCAGCGGAAGTAGTGACGGCAACGGCAGTGAGCGCTGTGGCACGCCCCGAAAAGTGCAGTTGTCCTACCCCACCCCTGTACTGACCCGCGACGACCAGGCCCCATCGCACCCCCTCAACCTGGAAGGCAGCAGAACCAGCAGTGACGGCAACGGTGTCAGCGACGGCACCAGCAGTGGCAGTGCCACTCATGTCAGCACTGCTGCAGAGAGGGCCCATGACGCCGCGGCGGCTGCGCGGACGTTCCTGCCCGTCGGTTTACGCTTAGACCCGCCGTGCTGCCTCACTCGTGACATTGTGCACGCGGCGTCGGCCAACGCTGACCAGCATCAAAGCGATCCGGACGAAGGCAGTGCTGCAACAGCAGGAGAGGCAGCGGCAGCAACCGTGGCGAGTGCTGTGAAGCGAAGCTTAGCCCCCTTGGCGAATATCCTGAGTTTTCGCAAAGACGACTTCAAGCTCTTGCAAGATGCGGTACTTCAATAGGATGGTTGCTGTTTACTTTCGTGCTACGCTTGTTCTGTTGCCTGCATTCCCTTTCCACTCTGTTGCCCCATTCGATGCGCGCGTGGCGCGCCTACTCTCAAGTGCTAAAACGTAAGCGATTTCAGCCAACGCGCGTGTGCGTTTGTTCTTAGCGTGGCTGCAGGTGACGTTGACTGCTTTTTTTGTAACGGCTCAGGTGGCTTCCGCTGAGAATGCAGCAGCAGCAGCAGCAGCAGCAGACGAAGGTAGGGGCAACACCAGTGACGGCAACCCTCCCAGTACTGCTGCTGTGGATCCTTGCGTGACGGACGTGTACTTCCCATTGCTTGCCACCGTGATTCCGCAGTGGCTCGAGAACTTGGCCACGGCGTATGGCCGTGATGCGTCCACCACCAGAGACCATCAGGTGCACTACTTCAGAAGCATCGTAGTAGAATGGCATGATTTCTTTCGTCATCTCTGCCCTCCTTTTGCAACCCTTATCTTATCTTTTCCTTGCGCTCCGGTTTCCCATGTGTTTTCCAATGTCAATCCTAGCACCCCCTTCCGTTCTTAAAAAAAAACTTTCCTAAGCCGCAATCCTCGCCCCGTCCCTGCCCTTTGCTCAAATATAATATTATTTTGAAATACCTGGCACTACACAGGTGGACGCAACCCCGCGCGTCACCAAGCTTGTGTACCTGGTGAGCGGCGTAGGCGTACCTCGCGACGAATCAGCGGACGCCGCCACCAACTCTACGGAGCACGTGGCGTCATTGATGAAGCAATGGTTGGAAGCGGCCTATCCGTTCGTGAAAGTTGTGACGCTCCACAGCCAAACCAACGTGTTCCGGTAATTAAAAAAAAGGAGTATCATATTGGGGAATTAAGGTATGAGGAAGATAGTTTACTTGTATGGAAAACGCGAAGAGATTAACCTTTCCATTTCTTCTCCAATCATATCCATTCTGCCCCGTAATTTGCTTTATTTTATTATATATATATATATTCCTCGCATTATCCTTTAATCTATTTCCTCCTTTCTCTCTGTGCTTGCAGCTACGACGAAAACATTACTTTCGTGAAGCGCGAGCTGCTGCCCAAGCTGGAGACTCTGCGCGACGAATTGGCCCACACGAGGGGGGAAAAATGGCGGGACGCGTTTAAACTTACGGTTTCTTTTGCGGCTGGCTCTCCTGCTCGGATTACCGCGATTCAGGTGATTGAACAAGGATGTTGATAAAGGTCGAAGGAAAAATGGTGGATACCAGCAAATTGACAAGAATTTTGCTAGAAAGTTACCACAAAATATTTAGTACACAAAGTACGCACATCCACCATTGTTGTCTCTTTAGTTTCATTTCTAGCTTTTGCTTTTTACCTCTTGTTTGACCTCTCTCTCCTCCTACTCCTCTGTTTGTCCAGGCTGCACTGCGGCCCTACCGCCCTCGTTACTTGCACTTGTGGCAAAAGAAGACTTTCTGGGCTTATACCCACTTGTCTCTAGGTGACATTGAGTCCATGACCCACGAAGACATGGACACTTTGCCTCCGGAGCCACTCGAGGGCACCAGCGATGAGCTGGTACGTGTGTACGTGTTTAATAAGAGTGTGAGGGTGTGTCGATGTTTGAGGTCGAAGTATTTGAAGTCACGTTGCATGTGCACACACACAAACTGATTCCACTCTATCCTTCCTTCCTGGAGATAGAGTTTTGCAACATTTTTCAAGTTTATGTCTTGAATCTTACTTTCCAAACGCAAATGTGTACGCAATCTTGCAGCGCTGAATGTAATCTCATTTGCAGCTTTTCTCTTTACCCTCCTTTTTCTTCTCTCCCATTCTCGTCTTTACTTCTACTTATCTTTCATACGCTGCATGCACATGTGCAGGTGACTCGAGCCGTTGAGAGGCTCAAAGAACTCAAACGCGATTTTGACAAATTGGTCAGTCAGGTAACTTCCTCAGTAGTACAATCACCTTTTTACCCTTCTTGTTATTGGTATTGTTCCTTATCACCAAGGGCATGAGACACACCGTTCTTGTCTTTGCTTGCTACACAAGTGGGCTACATTACCTTACTTCTTATATCCCCATTTGTTAGCAGGTAGAAGCACCAGGAAAGGCTGCGACGACTGCGTCATCCTTATTCTCGGGGCACGATCTGGAGAACTTTTGGCACCGCAAATCGCGCAAGGTACCAATCTCGTAGGTGCACGGGTGACCATGCTAGAGTAGTATAAGTGTGAATATCATGGGATAACGGGCGTGAGTGAGCGTTCGGGAATCAAACCAATAAGTATGTATGTATTTTCATTCCTCCTCTTCTGTCTTCACCTTCTCTTGATTTCTGCTCTCTCTCTGTTTCGCCCGGCTGTCTATGATTAACGGCCACGCGTGGATGAATGTGAACCACCACAGGTGGTGCTTTGTGTTTTGGTGGTCGTGAAAGAAAGCGACCCGAACAAAGGAGAAGTGCGCCTTTACCCCGGCACCAACATGGAGGTAACGATGATGGAAGCAAAGGCAGTGATTGGTCACATTCAAAACTCGCTGCTGGAATCATGTTGGTTATGATTGTTGATCTCCTACTGCCGCTGCTGCTGTCTTGTTTTATTTTTTTGGCTTTTTGGCTTTTCGCTTTGTCTTTTTCCATCATCAAATGTTGTTTTTTCTGCTTACCTGCAGGCCTTCTCATTTCATCTCGCCTCTTGAAAATCCTTGCCACTCACTTTCAGGTCTCCATGCCGACGGGCAGTTTGTGTGCTGAAAGAAACGCCATTGGCTCAGCCCTGGCAGCCGATTTGAGCTTGCTGAGACAAGAACTGAAAATGGTGGCGGTGCTGGGGTTGGCACTACCGGTAAGCGTATGTGCGTGTGCGCATGGTACAATTTTCAAAAGTGAACGTATTGTTTTAGAGTCTTTTGTTGATTTGATTTTTGATGGAGGTTTTTGGGCAGTTTCATCCACCTTTCTCCTTTGATTATAATGTTGAGTCTTCTATTTTGTATTAGTGTTGAAAACTATCATACATCTTGCTTGTTTGCTCGTTTATTTTTTTCCACGACTGCATTCCCCTCGCCAACGTTTCGTTGTTCAGCCCAAAAAGAGCACCTCAGCTGCTGCTGCTGCCACTGCCACGATCACTACCAAAACCACTACTACTTCCGAAGAGGTCCCGAACTTTTCCTTGGGAGCTCCCGCGATGCATGCCTCTTCTTGCAGCTGTCTCGCCTGCGGTGTTGCATCAACGAATGTTTCTTCGTTGTTTTTTCCAGCCGAAAGCTCTGTAAGCACTAGTGGTGGTGGAGGTGGTGGCAACAGCAACAACAGTCGACCAATTGTGCCAATTTCTGACAATTCCTCTCCTCAAAGAGCAGCAGGAGCTGCAGCTGCCTCTCCTGCAGAGTCTCCCACAGCTGGTGTGAATACCACTGTCACTGCCACCACTTCTACTACTGCTGCTGCTGCTACTGTTGGGTGTGCTGCTGTTGCCACCTCCCCTGTATCACCGACCGGCAGTGTGGACAGTCTGGAGGGCAGTGGGAGCATGATGGGCGAACTCGTTGGCGAACAAGGGTCGCCTCGGCTCCTGTCGCCTACAGCGGCAGCAGCGGCGGCAGCAGCGGCAGCGGCGAGTGTTGGCAGTGCTAACAGTGCTAACGAAGAAGCTAAGGACTGGGTGATGCCCCCCTCGCCGAGCCGGCGCACCCGCACCCTGCGCAGCTTCAACCTCGAGCCGTCCCTGTCCAACCCTTCGTCGCCCGCCAAAGGCGCAGCCTCCTCGTCGTCCTCGTCCTCTTCTTCGCAAGGTGCGTGTGTGTGTTTTTTTAAATCTTCGAATAGAAAAGTACAAGAAACGTTATTCTTCCTCTAGGACCATTTTGACCGGTGAGTTAATTTGTGTTTCTTACGTTCTTGTTGTTCTTGCGTACTCTTATTGGTAACACCGTGCGTACGCCCTTCTTGCTGCTTTAACTTCTTTTTTTTTTCATGTTGAAATTGTATGACTCATCACTAAAACGTCCACTCTCATTGTCCTCTTTCTGGGAACGTCTATTCTTTTCTTTTCTCTTTCTCCAAGTAGAGCTCGGGCTACCTGCTTCGGATCGTTCGGGCCGTACGGTTAGCACTCCTCGGGGCCACATGGCGATTACGCCTGCCATGACCGCGCAAACCGTGAGCGTGTTTGCGGCCGACATGAACCCTCTGAAACCCTGTGGGGCTTGCACCGAATGGCTCAAGAAAATTGCCGAAGTGAACCCGGCGTTCAAGGTGCTGTCGTTTACTGATGCTGACTGCAAAGGGTTTTACTGCGAGTCCATTTTCGACGTGTGAAGCAGAGAAGGACTCTGTAAAACGTGCTACTATTATAAACAAAACATATGTGCATAAGTATAAGAAGTAGACGCACAGAAAAATTTAATATATGGCTCTATGTTTTTTGGGCAGATAGAAAAAGAGGGGGGGGATTATCGAATACATAACACATAGCAATAACGAATTTAAGCCGGGCCATTCTGCGCATCTCAGTATTACAGACTACCTATGGGAGATATCATAGATATAGCAGACGAAGCCAGTAAGTTCACGCCTTAATTTTCCGGCTCTTAAGACTTAAATGGATATGTTGGGTGTTGGGGTAAAATATACTATATACTATATACTTACTAGTACCTGGTACCAGTAGCCAGTTGCCAGTTGACAGTAGGCGGAGTTGATTAGCTCTAGGCAGTGGGCAATGAACTGATCTCGGTACAACTTGCGATGGCGGCGTGCAGATCATCTCTTGGCTCATTCGCTCATTCCTCTATCTCATTCATTCAAGTGCACCATTGTGCACAAGAAGGGGCTCGCACCACGGGCACTACACAGGGCACTCACCCGCGGGCACCCCAAGGCCACGAACAAAGTGCTACGAACGCGCACCTACTGTGCTTTGTGCTCCGCAGCAAATTAACAGCGTCTGAACCGTGCATCGCGCGGGTATTTAAATTTGCATGTATGCATCATTTGTGCACAACTCGAACTTGAACTGATATAAACCCAGATGACACAGAAGCCAATGCTGCGGACAGAAGTGGGAATGCGCGTGCGTTGCGCAAACAAAGCAAGTGCGGAATGATTCAGGGGGGGGGGGGCATTGGCAAAATACCTCGAAAAAATTGCAAAAATCTAGGTCAATTAGTTACTAAATCCAGTCCCCCCTCGGGGGGGCTCACAAAATCTAGGTATTTGTGGACGTTGCGCTCTCCGCAGAACAATAAAATATAGAGGAAGGCGCGTGGCGCGTGAGCAAAGAAGCTCGTGACATGCGGAACACGAGGTTCACTCGGCAGAGGTCAAAGTGTGCCTCTCAGTGCTTTCAGCGCGCAAGGCGCCTATTGTTCTGCCCCTGAGCCATATAAGGCTTTGACGAGACAGGAATTCCTTCCTCGGCCGCGGAGTGGAAGTAAATAGAAAGCACCCCCTTAGAAATACAAACAGTAACATACCAGCGGGCCGCTTGTGGCCTAGTGGCCCCTGTCTATCATAGAGCTAGCTTAACCCATTAATCCTCCGTCAAACGCCCCGGTCGCGGTCGCTACTCGTGGTCGCCGTCCTCCAGCGTGCTTCGAAACCCATGTGTAATGTAAACATAATTACGCGCGTCGGGTCTGGTTCTGCCATAGTCATAGCGTCATAGCTACCCGGTTGTGCATACATCTACATCACATCAGCACATCAACGAAAAAAAAGGCAGGATACTGACAAATAATCACGCACCAATACCAATGCATTCCAGTGCCCCTTTCTTTTTCTCCCTTGATCATTATATTCCCGGCAGCTCTTCATAGCTGACTTCTATAGGGGATTTGCAGGCTCCTCGAGATACTCAGCCTTAATCCAAAGCAGTGTCACGGTGGATAGGGGCGTGGGCAGCGCACTTACTGACTCCTTTTCACTTTCGCTTTAACCTACCACAACCCGCTTCATCGCAGCGCCGGCCGCCACCGTGAGCTACGCACTTGTTAGTTGGGCCTTAATTCGACTTCCTGTAACCTGGCTCCTTGCAGCGTCGGCCGCCGCCGTGGGCTCTGCATTTGCCCCCTGCACCTTGAACCGCCTTCTTACAGCCCTCCTCAACGCAGCGCCGGCCGCCGCCGTGGGCAAAGCATTTGCCGCCTGCACCCTGGCTCACCTTCTCGCAGCCTGACTCATCGCAGCGCCGGCCGCCTCCGTGGGCTGCGCACTTGTCAGTTGAGCCGACCCCCCCCCTCGTACAGCCTTGCACATCGCAGCGCCGGCCGCCACCGTGAGCTACACACTTGTTAGTTGGGCCTTTACTCAGCTTTTCGCAGCCCTCCTCGTTGCAGCGCCGACCACCTCCGTGGGCTTTGCATTTGCCCCCTGCACCTTGAACCGACTTCTCACAGTCCGGCTCAACGCAGCGCCGGCCGCCACCGTGGGCAAAGCATGCGTCAGATTGGCATGAAACTAGCTTCTCACAGCCAGATTCAATGCAGGGATAGCCGCCACCATGGGCAAAGCATTTGTCAAATGGGATTCGTCTCACATTTACGCACCCTCGCTCATTGCAGCGCCGGTGCTCACCGTGGGTTGTGCATTTACCATATCGGCCTCGAATCGAATTTTTGCAACCAGGCTCATTGCATTTCCGAGCTTCGGGCTTAAAAACAATTCAAGGCGGAAGGAGGGGAAAGGAAATGAAAGTACTGTTACCACGTGAGTCAAGTATGTAAAGATTAATGTCATTCTCACTTGACTCCTACTGCATTTCGTGACACTTTGCTAGGTTCGTACTAGTTGAACCCCCTTCAACTCGGATTATTACCTGGCTTGTTGCTCCTGTCAGTTCGTTCGTTTCTTGTGGCGTTGTATTGCCCCCTGGTGCCCCCGCCTTCTTCCGCGGCCCTCCACTGCTATTTTCTCGCACTTCCGCGTTGATGGCCGCAGCCGTCGGGCTATCCTGCCTAGTCGTCGTAGTAGCCCCTGGCGCTCGAGCCCCCTCACCCGCTTCGTTTTCACTAGCATCATTGCTATTGCCTAGATTTAGATCATCATCATTCGCATCGTGCACAGCGGCAGCATCATCCACATCGTACACAGCGGCACCATTTTCGTTCTCCAGCGCCGGAGCCTCGGCCTCCTGTGTTCACAACCAAAGAGGAAGTGATAAAATTGGACCCTCGAGGATAAAGTGGATATATTGATTCTTGCAGCCAGGCTCAATGCAAGGATATTTGTACTAAAGAGAATTCAAGGCGGAAATTGGGGAAAGTAAATGAAAGAAATATCACCAATTGAAATAAGTAAGCAAAGGATTATGCCATCCTCACTCGGTTCCTATTGCAATTTGTAACATCGCCCCATTTAATAACCAAAACCCATTCCACTTAAGTGTTTACCTCGATCAATTTGGCCCTTTTTTGTGGGTTGCCGCCCCCTGTTGCCACCGCCCTCTTCCTTGAATCTCCATTACTATCTTCTGGCACCTTCGCGTCGACGGTCTCAGGATTTAGGCTATCCTGTCTGTTTGTCGTAGTAGCGACTCGCGCATCAGCACCCTGTGTTGCAGCCTCACTGCAGCCCCCTGGCGCTCGAGCCTCATCAGGTCGCCCCACCACGACATCACCTTCCTTACCGAAGGCATCCGGGGCTGGAGCTCCATCGTCGCTCGTCGTCTCGTCCTTATCACCCTCACGGAGGGCATCCAGCGCTGCTTGAGCTGCATCAATGGTCGTCTTCTCGTCGTCATTCTCACCGAAGGCATCCAGCTCTGAATCACCAGTGATGGATTCCTGTGTTTAAACAGAAAGTAGCAGATGGAAATGGCAAGATGACTAGAATGATGAAAAGTATCATACTCTTTGATGAATATAAAATGGGGAAAAAGAGAGGGGAAATACTTGTTGAACTTGTGTCCATCAGCTTTTCACGGGGGAAAAGTATCAGGATAGATAGAAAAGGAGCAAAACAAAACAGGGAAGAGTCTAGCAAACTGGCAAATCGCGAAGAAACTGAGAGGTGAAGTCACGTTCATTTGCTACCAACGGAAATAATTAGTCAAAGATTCATGACATTTTCACTCACTTACTAAGTAGCTCTATTGCAATTCGTGACATTTTCCCCTCAACTTATTAAACCCCGTTCAGTACCTTGCTTGATGCTCCTGTCGGTTCGTTTGTTGATTCCTTGCTTGATGCTCCCGTCGGCGTTGTGTTGCCCCCTGGTGTCTCCAAGCGGAGCATCTTCCGTGGCCCTCCACAGCTATCCAGCCTATTTGTCGTAGTAGCCTCTTGAGCATTAGCATTCCGTGTTGCAGCCACGCTGTCAACTTCCGGCATTAGAGCCTTATTTTTGGTCGTTATCACACCCTCACCAGCCGCGCTGTCAACTTCCAGGACTAGAGCCTCCTCACCATCGCTCGTCATCGCGTCTTTATCAGCCTCTCTGTCGTTCTGCGTAGCATGATTCTCCTCACCCGCCTCGTCTTCACTAGCATCATTGCAATAATCCGGATTTAGATCCTCATCTACCACGTCGCCCTTGCCAGCATCATCCGCATCGTGCATAGAGGCATCATCTTCGTTCTCTGGCACCGGAGTTTCGATTTCCTGCGTTGAAATCGACCAGGAGTTGATGAAATTGGAACACTCGAGATTGACATTTTGAGGATTACAAAATATGGAGAAGAAGAAGAAGAATAGTATTCGCCGAATCAGTATGAATGAGGTAATTACTGGGGGAATGAAACGAGGATACAGAGAAAGGAAGTGCAACACTATGGCTACGTATTCGATAAAGCAAAGAGGGATTGAAAGGTGAAGATACGTCAAAATATGTAGAGCCACAAGGTCGTGAAGCTCGACATTCGTACGAAAAACAAAGCAAGCCACTTACTAAAGCACCAGCTTTTTCAAGAACAGCAACCGGTTCCTCTACCTCAACCTCCTGTGCCTGCGGATTACTGCCCTCGTTCTCCACCACGGTGGCAGCATTCCCCGCTTGTACCTGAGCCTTCTTGAGCTCGCCTTTGAGCTCTTCGATGCGCGCAGCTGCAGTGGCATTGCTCTTGGCTAGCTGATCTTCAAGTACTTTGGTGCGCGTAGCTGCAGCTGCTGCATTGCTTTCTGCTAGGGTTGCAGAAGCTTTACGTGCGGCTTCTGTCGCTGCCTCGGCCGCCTGCGCCCGCCGCTGGAGCTGCGCTATTTCCATCCCCGCCGCGGCAGTGGCATTCCCAGCTTGTACCTTGGCCTCCTCTAGATCGCCTTCAAGTGCTGCGGTGCGCGCAGCTGCAGTGGCATTGCTCTCAGCTAAGGTTGCAGAAGCTTGGCGTGCAGATTCTGTCGCTGCCTCGGCCGCCTGCGCCCGCCGCTGGAGCTGCTCTATTTCCGACGCAGCGGCCGCCGCAGCATTCCCAGCTTGTACCTTGGCCTCCTCTAGATCGCCTTCGAGCGCTGCGGTGCGCGCAGCTGCAGTGGCATTGCTCTCAGCTAAGGTTGCAGAAGCTTGGCGTGCAGATTCTGTCGCTGCCTCGGCCGCCTGCGCCCGCCGCCGGAGCTGCTCTATTTCCGACGCAGCCGCCGCCGCAGCATTCTCAGCTTGTACCTTGGCCTCCTCTAGATCGCCTTCAAGTGCTGCGGTGCGCGCAGCTGCAGCTGCTGTATTTCTCTCGGCTAGGGCTGCACACTTCTTTTCAGACGCCTTGCGTGCAGCCGCCAACGCTGAAGCTAAGTCACTGCGCGCTTGCTTCCCTTTAGCGAGCTCCTGCTCCAAGCGCTTCAATTTGGCTGCCTGCTCCTCGAGCTGCTGCACCAGCGGCAAATCTTGGGCACTTCTGGTCTCATCAAAGGCATCGTCCATCGAAAGTTCATGCTCTACTATACGAGCTTCGAGTTCTTCCAGCTGTTCAATGTACGCCGCTTCGAGTTCTTCCAGCCGTTCAACGTACGCCGCTTCATTGATGTCCAACTGTTCGCTATGTTTTGCTTTGCACCTTTGAAGTTTTTGTTCGAGCTTGTCAATGGATGACCTCGCAGCCGCAGCTTCTTCAGCTCGCGAGGCAGAAGTGTTCCTGGCCTCTGCTGCAAGTACTTGAGCTTCAGCTTGCAAGGCCTGCTGTTGAGATGCAGACAATTGCGCCTGCAAGAGTGCGCTCATGGCCAGCAAATGTTGGTCGAGGCTGTTGCTGCTGCTGCTGCCGCTGCCGCTGCTGTTACTGCTACTACTACCACTACTACTGCTACTGCTGCCACTACTATTGCTGCTGCTACCACTGCTGCTGCTCTTCCTGCTGCGTTTTTTGCTGCTTCTGTTGTTCGTGATGACGCTATTGGTTCTCGGCAAAACGCCTAAAACAGAAGGCATGTCCTCCCCGGGATAAACCCCCCAATTGAACCGCTCGTTCTCAAAGCAAATTAATGGGGGATATTGCGTACGACTCGATATCCTCTGGCCACTGTCCTGATTTGTGGCCTCGCCTCCATCTTCGTTCTCCACTGGACCTTCTGCAGCAGCAACCCCAGTAGGAGACGTCAGACAGTTCGTTCCTCCAGACGATTGAAAAAATGCACCTGACGGTGCTGACATTTTGACCTGGTATAGAGCTTTTCTCAGCGACTGAACTTGATTATCACCTGCCCAGCAGGTGCCACTTCGATATTTCTCCCGTGATGTTCTTCGTATTCAACTACGATCATACACAATTCACTTCACCGAAAACGAAGAAGAGATGCAAAAATGTCGCAAATAAAATACTGATTAATGCGGTACAGACGGGCACAGTTCATACGAGACAACACGCGAGTGCTGACCACCGCGTTTGTGGTGGTTGAAAGCAAAGAAAGCGCACGCCCTGCTGCATGCCATGCGCCAGCGCTAATTATCTCTTGGTTGCTTGCTTGCTTGCTTGCTTTTTTGCTTGCTTTTTTGCTTGGTTGGTTCTTGGTTCTTGCTTGAGTCTTGGGTTCTCGATTCTCGACTGTCCCGTGGCAGGTATTTCAGGTGCTTTTTGCAACTCTGATTGGTGCAGAAAACTCTTCGCTCCATCATATTTTGCCGGTTGGCATTGTGATGACAAACTTCTTATCCACACGATCACACACACGGATCGATATAAGCTCATCCTCTAAACGGTAGCGATAAGGGGCAAGGGCACCGAATAACTTTGGCTGAAGTACGATTGTGCGCATTTTGATCTTAAATCAGCATCATTTCTCCTTCCTACACCTCGCATATGCTTTTTTTTCATCATTATTAATGCGCTTGCCTTCGAATACACTGCCTCCTGGCGCAGGATCTCTTTTTTCCGCTCGGAAGAGTTTTTGCGTTTGGAAACACATCGCCATCATGTCGAACGGTGGATTCGCCCTCATGGACGAAAAGACTCCGGGTAGCTCACAGTCAGGGCCCAGTCTCCCATCCTACCAATCTGCGTCATGCGAGTGAGTGATCTAGCAACGTTTATCCATTGCATGATCATGGGTTGAACGAAGAGGGTACCATAGGAGATGGAACCAATGATAGACGTTGCCTTACTGTGTTGCAGAATAACCGTACGAGAATTAGAGAGACACTGGGGAATACTTGGAAATTTGGCTTCACTAAGACTAGTGTATTCAAGGTTATTTCGCAACACATTTTATAGATCGAGCTTCTATTGTTTTTCTGCCTCTTCTTAGCTCAAGCATACTACTTTGAGTTCGGTTCCGTACGTCTCTCAGCTAATGTATCCACTGATATGCGTGAGGTGTGCGCACACTGTGCTACCTTCAATTTCAATTCCATTGCCCCTTCGTAACACGCACACTCTCTTCTCTGTGATTACCCCTCCTCTGTACGACAACACAGCATGGGTGAACCCTGGGTAACGCCCATGGGCATCGTGGGGGTCTTTACCTTCATTGGCTTCATTCTCGGTAAACGGGGCCTCTAGGCGCTGTGTCGAAGGCCTACTCCCTTGCGCATATTATTTACCCTGTCTTCTCTACTTCACTCTATCTCTAATTCTGCACATCATTTACCAATCCACCTCCACTCTACTCTGTTCGTATCCATTTACGCTATACTCTCGTAACGCCTCCTCTCTTTGCAGGCTGCGTCGCAACGGACATGGCGAGGCACAATGCGAGCGACATTACTGACATGAAAGCCATGCACGCTCAGCAGTGTGCCTATGGAAATGTGCTGTTCGGAGAAGAAGTGCACGGTAAGTTGAGAGACTAGCACTTAATGTTTTGTCAGGACGGTCCAGTCCTGACCCTCGGCCTGTGTGTAACAGCACGCCGTGCAAATAACATGACTTCAATTCTGCTAGTTCCACCTCTCTTTTTTTTTTTAAATCCCACGCCACCTCACCCTGTGCTCTTCCATCCGTCACCACCACCATCTTTCGTCACCCCACCCTGTGCTCTTCTATCCGTCACCACCACCATCTTACGCCACCTCACCCTGTGCTCTTCTATCCACCACCACCACCATCTTACGTCACCTCACCCTGTGCTCTTCTATCCACCACCACCACCACCATCTTACGCCACCCCACCCTGTGCTCTTCCATCCATCACCACCACCATCTTACGCCACCCCACCCTGTGCTCTTCTATCCGTCACCACCACCATCTTACGTCACCCCACCCTGTGCTCTTCCATCCATCACCACCACCACCACAATCTTACGCCACCCCACCCTGTTCTATTCTATCCACCACCACCACCATCTTACGCCACCCCACCCTGTGCTCTTCCATCCACCACCACCACTAACTACAGAGGGAATCGACGGCAACTTTTACCAGATTGTGGGCACCAACGGCGCGAGTATTACCTGGGCGGACGCCACCCTTGACGCGGCCTCGCGCTGCTACAACGGCCACCCGGGCTACCTCGCCATGGTACGGGTGTGGGTGTGGGTTGGGAGGTGTTCTTGTGTGGCTACATGGGGGTTGTTATGGGCCCAGGGTTTACCTTGCTGTGATAATGGTTAGGCTGAAGGGTGGGGCATAGGTCTAGGACATATGCATGGTACGAGCGTGGGTTGTCAGATCAGGAAGTGCGGCGCTTATCTAGACTATGCTGTTTAGTTTGAAGAGGGGTCGAGTCCATGGAGATATGAGGAATTTCTCATCGTTTTTTTTTCTACACCCCCTTTTCCTTTTTCTTTCACTCTATCAGATTGGCTCGGAAGCTGAAAACGATTACATTCACAGCCGCATCCAAGACGTAAGTTCATCAGAAGCACCACGCTCCATATTGTTTTTTTCTGTACGTCCTACAAACTTGAGGTGTATATTGGTCAATCTATTCCTCGCTGTTTGCATTTTCAGCAATGCTGAATTTTGTTGGACACGTTTTCCAACCATCGAAACCTTCTATCTTCATATCTTGGTTTGTTTTCCTCCTCTTGATCTCCTCTTCCTTCCTATGATTCAGTTTCCCTCGTCTCTTCTCTCGTCTTTCCTCTCGTCTTTCCTTTCTGCTTCTTCAATCTCTCCACCTTGCGCCCTCTTTTCAAACAGACCCCCTCCTACGCCGCGGGCGACAACGCTTGGATTGGTGCCGTGGACTTCAATGAAGAAGGCACGTTCGCGTGGATTGGGCCCAAGAAACTGGTCGAAGGCATCGTGTTTTGGGTTGGCGGTCTAGGCGGCGTGGCCTGGGAAGACGCCTATGCCAACTGGGCCGACGGTGAACCGAACGAGGTGCGCGCGAAAGATGCGACGTGCTTGTGAATGTGGTGCTGAGAGCGTGGTGGGGTGATACCAAGAGCAAGAATTCGCACCAATTTTTGACCCACCCACACCTTGTTTTTTTTTTTCTTGTGCAGTTTATACAGTTGTTGAATCATTAGAGCAAAGCTGAAGAGAGGGTTCACGATGATGGTGAAGGGTTTTAGATCAGAAATAGGTGATATTTTTGTCTCATTACCTTGTTCTGCATTCCTTCCGTGTCCTTCCTTTTTCTCACACTAACAGGGCGGTGAAAGCGGCAAGTCGGAAGATTGCGTGGCGATTTTCGGTGGAGGCGGGAAATGGTTCGACAACAACTGTTACAACGGTTTGCCTTTCTTCGTCGTGGAATTTGGCCCTCCAACCGTCGAGGACCTTTGGGCAGAACAGGTACATATATTCCAGTACATACATGTGATACAAAAGCTGCAGTAGGACATTACTGCCCTGACTTCCAATTTAAGAATCAGGGAAAAAAATTCAGAAGAGTTGCTCTTCGGTGTTGACAATCACTTCCCTTTTAACACCCCCAAGAAAGAGACATGAAATGTGGAACCATGCCATGAAAAAAAAAGTCTTCTCTTTCAGATTATATTATTCAAGTGTCAACTCCCTTGTTTTCTTTTCCTGCTCTCTTCTCATTTCTCGTGTGTTTGTCTCATGCCTGCGCTTGCTCTCTTTGGTTAAAACAGCACGACGACACTCTCAACGACGACGAAGTGACGGAAGCAATCGACGATACTACACCTGAAAAGTAGGCGCACTCTAGCACAAACCAAGGGAGAGGGGCTGATGAGTTGGAAGCAACTTTTGAAACTTGCGCTTCTGCTATGTGTTTCTGGGACTCGAATAAGTTTTAAATCTGGCGAATTGGCTGAATTCGCTGTTGGCTGCTCCGGCTGCTCTGGTGGTGACAGCTGAAGTAGGTTTATACGGCGGTTGCTCTTGTAGCTCATCTAGCTATTACTTAAGAGTTTGTAGGTTGCAAGCTAGACCTGCTGAGATGCATTTTAGTTCAGTTGGAACTCTGAAGTCTAGAACTCAAATTCGAATCTTTATAATCTGATGCCCCAAAGATATTCAATCCAACGGGGCTTTACGGCTTTAGACATCGGATGTGCGTGGCGTGTGGCGCGTGTCGCGCGAATTACTATCGGCGCTGCCATTCTTTTCACTTCTGATTATAGATTTCGCCTTGCGCGTGCGCGTGCGCTTCTGCCCGTAGCACCGCAGCACCCCGAGCATTGAGCATTGGCTTCGGCTTCTGCTTCTGTGTTCTGTGTCTGTGTCATTTGAGTTGCACTGAAAATTGGTCAGTCGAGTTCGAGTTCGGATTCGGGTTCGATTTGGATTACATCAGACTAGATTAGATTAGATTATACTCCCCAATTGCAAACAAACAAATTAAAACAAATAGCATAAAGCTTAAAGCATGTAGCTGCGTTTTGAAACAATCCTTCAGAACAATTCTGACTGAGCTGAGTGTCCTTTTGCGTAATGCAATGTTCATCTTTGCTCTCGTGAACCCTGCAGGATCAATTCTCGGAAGAAGGCATAGGTATCGTGTGTCGAGCACCTCCGCGATCTTCACTCCGACCTATCCATTGCTACAGCACGCCATTCCTTGAAGTTGGCCGGAATTCGGTTTAATGATTAATAACAGCTTAACGCCTCAACAGGCCAGCAGGTCAAAGGAGCAGTCATGCACGGTGGGCATCAGGGGAGGGAACGGATTCCTAGGAACTTCGGGCCACCGACAGATGATGAACCCTTCCGTTATGAATTTGCAGCACCGTCTTGCCGATCACTAGCGCGGAACCTGCACTCTTCGGGGTATACGCAGTCGACTTGCTCTCAAGGTGGAGGGCCTTGCGAGGGTTTCGAAAAACGCTGGAGGACGACCACGACTAGCGACCGTGGCGTTTGATGGAAGATATATGGGTTTAGCTCTTTGATAGGGAGGGACCGCTAGGCCACAAGCGGCCCGCTTGCATGTTG